>Ga0247611_10004031_pt1 | contig 20880 bp, 24 predicted proteins | sample 177DNAGHGhighgp2_FD_192422 | JGI IMG/M metagenome (GOLD analysis project Ga0247611, IMG submission 192422) | Sheep rumen microbial communities from Palmerston North, Manawatu-Wanganui, New Zealand - 1770 DNA GHGhigh gp2 | ecosystem: Host-associated > Mammals > Digestive system > Stomach > Rumen...
ACGATAAATGGGTCGGCTTTCCTGCCGCGGAAGCCGCTGGCAAGGCTCTCGTAGTTGTATGCGCTGCGGCGCTCCACGCTCATGCCCTGTCCTTTGCGGGTGAGGAAATAGGAACTCATCTTGGGTTCTTCGCCGAACATGAGCACGTCGAGCGACACACCGTAGTGCTTGGCTATTTTTTGAAGGTTGGCGACAGACAGTTCGCTCTCGCCGTTCTCCATCTGCTCATAATGTGCCACGCTGATGCCGCACACTTCGGCCATCTCTTCAGTGCTGATGTCGAGCACGTCGCGCAGTCCGCGCAGGCGCTCGCCTATCTGTTTGATTTGTTCTTCCATAAAATTTTGATATTAGGTTGAAATGTATTGGCTAATCTCCTCAACTATGCTTTCATTCCGGCCTTCAGACCGCGGATAACAGCGGAGGTGAATCCGGCATGTTCCATCTCGTTGAGGCCTTTGATGGTGACACCGCCGGGGGTGGTCACTTTGTCGATTTCCGCCTCAGGATGGTTGCCTGTGGCTTGCAGCAGGGCAACAGCACCCTTAACGGTCTGTTGGACGATTTGCTGGGCATCGTGTGCCTTGAAGCCGATTTCCACGCCTCCCTCGGTGGCGGCACGGATGTAGCGCATGGCGTAGGCGATGCCGCATGAGGCAAGGGTAGTGCCGGCTGCCAGCAACCGTTCCTCGGTGACAATGCACTCGCCCACCTTTTCGAAGAGTCCCTTCATCGCCTCGGTATCGGCAGGTTCTGCTACAGCAGGCACAAGGAAGGTCATCGACTGCATCACGGCGATGGCGGTGTTGGGGATGGCGAGGAAAAGGGTGAATTCAGGATTGCTGTCCATCTGCAGCCAATGGCTGATGCTTGCTGAGGGCACTCCTGCGGCGATGACCACAATGGTGAGGCGTCTGCCGCTGATATGGGGCATGATGCCTTCGATGACCTGTTGCACAAGCCAGGGCTTAACGACGACAAACAGGGTGTCGGCATCGGCAACAGCAGCGGAGTTGTCGATGGTGATGCTGGCACCACTGCCCTCAAAACGTTTTAATGCAGCTTTGCAGGGGTCGGCAATGGTGAGGTTGGAGGGTTCTATAGCTCCACTTTTGAGCAGTCCTTCTGCCAGGGCACCTCCCATGGCTCCTGCTCCTATGATGGCTGTTCTCATGACAATACGGTTTTAAGTTTCTCAATAAACAGGTCGGCCTCGGCCTCAGTAAGGCAGAGGGGTGGCAGCAAGCGCAGCGTGTCGGTGCCAGAGCAGCCTACGAAGCAGTGCTCTTCTTCCACCAGTCGGCGGCGCACCTCCTTATAGGGCATGTCGAGTTGGATACCTATCATCAGACCTCTGCCGCGCACGTCAATGATATGCGGTTGGGTGGCCTGCAGCTTTTTCAGTTCTTCGATAATGTGGTTGCCCACTTTCTCTGCATTCTCCACCAGATGCTCTTGTTCGATGATGTCGAGCACGGCAAGGGCGGCGGCACATGCCAAGTGGTTGCCGCCAAAGGTGGTGCCAAGTTGTCCGTAGACAGGGGTAAAGTCGGGCGAGATAAGTAGTGCCGACATGGGGAAACCGTTGGCGATGCCCTTGGCCACTGTGATGAGGTCGGGCCGTATGCCGAGCCATTGATGGGCGAAGAACCGTCCGCTGCGCCCGTAGCCACACTGTATCTCATCGCAGATGAGCACAGTTCCATAGCGGTGGCAGGCCTCGAGGAGTTGGGATGCGAATTCCGCCGTCGCCATCCTGATGCCGCCGACGCCCTGGATGCACTCCAGGATACATGCGCACACGTCGCCCTTGGCGAGTTCTGCCTCCCAAGCGCTGATATCGTTCAGCGGCAGGTAGGTGACGTGGTTGTTGGCATTGATGGGTGCGATAATCTTGGGGTTGTCGGTCACCTCCACGGCGAGCGAGGTGCGGCCGTGGAAGGCTTTCTGTGCGGAGAGCACGCGGGTGCGCCCCGTGTGGAAGGAGGCGAGTTTCAGCGCGTTCTCATTGGCTTCGGCACCGCTGTTCACCAGAAAAAGTTGGTAGTCATCATAGCCGCAGACCTTTCCCAGACGGGTGGCCAATTGCTGCTGCAGAGTGTTGATGACGGAGTTGGAGTAGAAGCCCAACTGACTCACCTGACGGCTCACCGCCTCGGTGTAGTGGGGGTGACAGTGTCCGATGCTGATGACGGCATGACCGCCATAAAGGTCAAGGTATGGGGTTCCCTTGTCATCCCATACCTGACAGCCTTTTCCCTTCACGATGTTGACATCGAGCAGGGGATATACGTCGTATAGTTTCATAGGTCTTGTTTTTAAAACGCGGATGGCTTGAGTTTCAGTCCGGCAGTTTCGTCAATGCCGAACATGATATTCATGTTCTCCACCGCCTGTCCGACTGCGCCTTTGAGAAGATTGTCGATGCATGAGGTGATGAGCAGCTTGTTGCCATATTTCTCGCAGTGCACCAGTGCTTTATTGGTGTTGACCACCTGCTTGAGGTCGATGGCTTTGTCGCTGTAGTGGGTGAAGGGTGCGTTGGCATAGAAAGCCTTGTAGGCAGCCACGATGTCGTCGATGCCGGCATCGGTCTTCACTACCTCAGTGGCGAAGATGCCACGGGCAAAGTCGCCACGGTAGGGGATGAAACCTATCTCGCCATCGAAATGCCCCTGCACTTGCTGGATGCTCTGCAGAATTTCTGGTACATGCTGGTGCTGGAAGGGCTTGTAGATGCTCATGTTGTTGTTGCGCCACGAGAAATGTGTGGTGGCGGTGGCTTTCTGTCCGGCTCCCGTACTGCCTGTGATGGCGTTGACAGGGATATCGCCGTTGAGCAGTCCGAGATGGGCGGCGGGGAGCAAACCCAACTGGATGCAGGTGGCGAAACACCCTGGGTTGGCAACATGCTGTGCCTTGGCAATGATGTTGCGGTTGATTTCAGGCAGTCCGTAGATAAAATCGTTGCCGGGTGCAGCGATGCGGAAATCCTGTGCCAGGTCGATGATTTTGACGTTTGCGGGGATGGTGTGCTGGGCAAGGAATGCCGCACTCTTGCCATGACCGAAGCAGAAAAACACCACATCGACTTGGTCGAAGGGCATCTGGTCGGTAAAGGTAAGGTCGGTGTCGCCCAGCAAACCCTCATGCACATCGGCGACGGGGTTGCCGGCATTGCTCTCGCTGTTGGCGAATACTATCTCTGTCTCGGGATGGTTGAGCAGTAGGCGGATGAGTTCACCACCGGTGTAGCCTGCCGCTCCGAGGATTCCTACCTTTATCATCGTATGGCATTATGTTTGGGTGCGAGCAGCCAAAGCAGGATGTAGGCAAGGATGCCGGTGCCATAGCCTAAGACGAGAACAACAAATATGATGCGGATAATCAGTGAGTCGATGCCGAAATACTCGGCCAATCCGCCACACACGCCGCCAAGTCTCTTGTCTGTATCTGATAGATAAAATCTTTTTTCCATAATCTTATATGTTCTTATCTTTTCTCATCTTTGTGGATGCCATAGTAGACGCGAAGTGGGGTAGAGGTGACTTTGATGAAACCTTTTGCCTCGTCGGCAGTCCAACCGGTTTGTGTCTCGCCATACTCGCCCAGTTTCGAGCGGGTGAGGTCGTTGGGTGAGTCGATGCCAACAGTGTCGAATCCGTAGGGGCGCAGACGTAGGATGGAGGTTCCTGTCACATGGCGCTGACTGCTGGTGAGCATTGCCTCGATATCGGGCATGACGGGCTCCAGATACTGGCTCTCGTGCAGGAACATACCATACCAGTTGGCTACCTGGTCTTTCCAGTATTGCTGCCACTTGCTCAGTGTCGATTTCTCCAGGAGACGGTGTGCCTCGATGATGAGTTTGGGTGCGGCGGCCTCGAAACCAACACGGCCCTTGATGCCGATGATGGTGTCGCCCACGTTGCAGTCGCGGCCGATGGCGTAGGAGGCACCTATTTGTTCGATTTTCTGGATGGCTTTCACTGGGTTGTCGAATGCCTCGCCGTTGACACCCACAATCTCTCCTTTCTCAAACTGTATTTTCAGCAGACTGCTCTGCTCTGCTGCGGTGACATGCTTCAGATAAGCTTCCTCGGGCAGTCCCTGGGTTGGGTCAAGGAGCTCGCCGCCACAGATGCTGGTGCCCCAGATACCCACGTTGTAGGAATATTTCAGTTTGGTGAAATCGGCCGAGAAACCATGTTCGTTGAGGTAGTCCACCTCTTCCTGTCTCGTGAGGGTCTGGTCGCGTGTGAGGGTGATGATTTCCACACCGGGAGCCATGACAAGGAAGGTCATGTCGAAACGAATCTGGTCGTTGCCGGCACCTGTCGAACCATGTGCGATGGCATCGGCGCCAATCTCACGGGCGTAGCGGGCGATGGCGATGGCTTGGAAGATACGCTCCGATGATACGGAGATAGGATAGCAGTTGTTGCGGAGCACATTGCCGAAAATCATGTATTTCAGCGACTTCTCGTAATACTCCTGTGTCACGTCAAGGGTGACGTAGCCCTTGGCTCCTAAGCGGTATGCGTTCTCTTCGTTTTTCTTCAGTTGCTCCTCGCTGAATCCACCGGTGTTGGCGCAGGCAGCATATACTTCATTTCCTTCGTTAGCAAGCCGCATGACGGTGTATGAGGTGTCAAGACCGCCAGAGAATGCCACTACAATTTTTTTCTTTGACATATTATGGGTTTTGAGATTTGAGTTTTGAGATTTGAGATTTTCCAGATATCTGGATTTTCTGGATAATCTAATTATTCTAAAGCATTTTATTCTTTTTCTATTTCCTTGATGCGCTCAATCACCTCGGCGGGGATTTTGGCAGGCAGATGTTCCTCTGGGTCGTAGAGCATGGCCGTGCAGATGCAGTATTTCCGGTTGGTGCGTTTGAGGATATCTACGTTGACACAGCCCTCACAACCGCGCCAGAATGCCTCATCGTCGGTCAGGTCGTCGAAGGTGACGGGTTGGTAGCCCAGTCGGGTGTTCATGGCCATCACAGCAGCACCACTGGTGAGGCTGAATATCTTGGCATGAGGCCATCGGGTGCGTGCAAGTGAAAAGGTCAGTTCCTTGATACGTCTTGCCACACCCCTGCCGCGGTAGTCGGGATGTACGATGAGACCGGAGGTGGTCACATAGTGCTTGTTGCCCCAGGTCTCAATGTAGCTGAATCCGGCGAAGATGTCGCCGTCGAGGGCAATGACAGCCTTCGCCTCTCTGATTTTGGTCACGAGATAGTCGTGTGTGCGCTTGGCGATACCGGTGCCGCGTACTTTTGCAGCATCGGCGATGGTTTCCAGTATGGTGTCGACGTATTTCTCATGTGATGAGTCGGCCACCATGACTTTAATGTCTTCCATTTTCCTTGATGCGATGAATGGGTTAGTTTTGTGGGTTGTTGGGGTGACTGTTAGTTTTCTCTCTTTTGGGGTCACCCTATCGGATATCACCGAGGATGGGTGACAGTTCATTGATGACGTCATCCTGCGTCGCATCTTCCTTGATGACGATGAAAATGGTGTCGTCTCCTGCGATGGTTCCGATGATGTTGGAACTCTCACTGTTGTCGATGTTGTAGGCGATGCAACTGGCATATCCTGGACGGGTTTTGATGACGCCCATGTTCCCAGAGAAGGAGATGGAGATGAAACCCGATGTCTGGAGCATCTCCATGGCTGTCTTCGGACGTGTGACGCGCTTGTACATCGTGTCGTTGGGCAGCACATAGACATATTTGCCGTTCATGCTGGCGGCCTTGGCCACCTTCAGTTGCTTCAGGTCACGGCTCAGCGTGGCTTGCGTGAGTTTGAATCCCTCTCTCTCCAATGCTTGGAGCACTTCTTCCTGACTGCCCAGTTCCATGCTTGAAATCAGCATCTTTAGGGCTTCCATCCTGCTATTTTTTACCTTCATAGATGTATAATTATACTTTTGCGGCTGCAAAATTACTTGGTTTTATGCAAACAACCAAATATTTATGCGATTATTATTGTGGGTGTATAAAAAAAGGAGGGATACCCTTTCAGATATCCCCCGTCATTTTGGTGTTTTATAGGTGATTAATAGCACTTCTTGCACGGTTTCCGTCCCATGTTCTTAGCCTCTTCAAGTGAGATGACTTTGACATGTCCTTCTTCCCTGCATTTTTTCAGTGACGAGCATGTCTCTTTAGCATGATATGCATAGGCGTATTTACCGGTACTGATGTATACCGTAGTGCCTCCTCCTGTGGGATTTCCTGCGAATAGGCTGAATAATGCAGCCAATACGAGTGTCTTCATTATGTCCTATTTTTGAGGTTGAATCCGTTTAGTTTCTCCTTCCAAACAACCGGAGCAGATAGATGAAGAGGTTGATGAAGTCGAGGTAGAGGGTGAGGGCACCGAGCAGGGCGAGCTTTTGTGCTCCCTCGTCGGCATATTCGAAACTCATGCACATCTGCTTGATTTTCTGCGAGTCGTAGGCGGTGAGGCCGACGAAGATAAGCACGCCAAGATAGCTGAGTGCCAGGTCAAGTCCGGTGCTCTTGAAGAACAGGTTGACCAATGTGGCGATGATGAGTCCGATAAGTGCCATGAAGAGGTACTTGCCCATTGTGGAGAGGTCTTTCTTCGTGGTGTAGCCAAATACAGCCATGGCTCCGAAGGTGCCTGCGGTGATGAGGAACACCCTGGTGATGGACGACATGGTGTAGAGCAGGAAGATAGACGAGAGCGTCACGCCATTGATGACTGAGTAGGTGGTGAATAAAATCGTAGCGGTGGTGAGCGACAGTTTGTTGATGCCTGCCGAAATACCGATGACGAGCACAAGCTCGAGGATAATCAGTCCCCAGAGTATGGCTTGATTATTCAACAGGGTAAAGATGAACCCGCTATGAGCCACATAGTATGCGGCAATAGCCGTGATGGTGAGTGCCAACGTCATCCATAGGTATACTTTACGCATGAGGATACCGAAAGCACTTTGGGTGGCATATCTCTGGCGCTCACTGACATTGATGCCAGCCTCCCTCTCTCTCATCATTGATGCAAAATCTTTTTCGTTCATTTCTTTTTTATTTAATAAAATGTATGTGATGTTAACTTCAAGATGCATGTCAAGACATTTCTGCCCGACAGCGTTCTATCATTAAGCAAAGATACGCATTTCCCCCGAAATCTGACAGTGAATGTCTTTTTTTTTGTTTTTTTTGCAACTATTCGTGTTAAACTGCCCTCGTTTTTCCTGTTTCTTGTAGAAAATCACTATTTTTGTAAGTTGATAACCAAAAACCAATTCTAAGCTTGATAAGGATGAAACGTTTATACATGATATGGGGCCTGCTGTTCCTTGCATTGGCAGCCCACGCGATAGATAGAAGCAAGTTGATTACTTATGCCAGTTCGCTGAATGGGAAGAAGAAGGAGGAACTGAAGACGGCTGTCTACAACATCATTAGAAAAGATGATCAGAATCCCCAAAAAGAACACATCGTGCTCAAATATGGCAATGGAGAGAACAGCACGTGGTGGGGTTTCTGGTATACAGACCGTATCGCTGGCACCGTAGAGTGCATCAACAGGTACAGCGACAAGAAATTTTATTTTGCTTCTAAAACGTCCAACAATGGAAAAGTCATCGATGGTATGAATATCGAGCACTCATTCCCCAAGAGTTGGTGGGGCGGAACAGAGAATTCTGCCTATAAGGATTTGTTCAACCTCTATCCGTCTGATACACAGGCCAACTCCGACAAGTCCAACTATCCGATGGGTGTTGTGGAACAGGTGTCATCACAAGTGCCGGGATATGACAAGGTAGGCAGGGGCACTATTGATGGTGTTAAAAATACTTGGTGCTGGGAGCCAGGAGATCAGTATAAGGGTGATTTCTCCCGGGCATATATGTATATGGCTACCCGCTATCAGAATTACACATGGTCGGGCACGCAGGGTAAGCAACAGTTAGAGGCTGGCGAATGGCCCACCCTGAAGGAGTGGGCTTACAAACTCTACATGCAGTGGGTGAGAAATGACCTTGTCGACCAGTTGGAGATTGATCGTAACGAGGCCGTCTACAACATACAGCACAATCGTAACCTTTTCGTGGACTTCCCTTATCTGGCTGAGTATATTTGGGGCGACAGCATCAATGTTGCCTTCAATCCTAATACCTCTATTACTACTGCCGTGGATGATGACAGGTATTTGAATGGTGGAAGTCAACAAGGTGATGAGGTGGCTCCTCCTGTCTTCTCACCCGAGGGTGGTACATATGCTGAAGCGGTGACGGTCACCATCAGTGCGGCATCCGATGTCACCATCCTCTACACCACCGACGGTACTTCGCCTGCAGACAACGGGACAGAATATGGGTCTCCCATCCTCATCACGGAGACCACGACCATCAAGGCTGTGGCTGTCGATGACGAAGGTAATGTGAGTGATGTGGTGACTGCAACTTATGTGATAGGTCAGGCTGAAGAGGATATCTTCATCGAGACATTCGACCTATGTGATGGCACAGGTGGCAATAGCGGAGGATTTTCTGGAAGTGTGGCCGGTAGTGCCAGCAATTTCAAACCCGACAATGAGGGATGGTCAGCTGCCAGTTATTTTGGCGGAGACAAGTGCGCTCGCTTTGGCTCCAGCAAAAAGTCCGGTGTTGTCACCACGCCTACTTTCAATATCAATGGTGAGGCCACCTTCAGTTTCAAGGCAGCTCCGTGGGGAACCGACGGCACATCACTTACTTTGTCGGTTAGTGGCAATGCCACCCTTTCAGAAACAAATCTGACCATGAAGGCTGGGGGATGGACCGAATATACCGTGACGCTGGAAGGCAACGGAGAGGTGGCTGTCACTTTCACTCCTGCGCTGCGTTTCTTCCTCGATGAGGTAAATGCCCGTGCTGTCATCTCTACTCCTACACTGGCTGGAGATGTCAACAAAGACGGAAAGGCCAATGTGTCTGATGTCATGCTGGTGGTCAACATGATTATAGGCAATATCGAGAAAGACCCTGTGCTCTACGACCTGAAAGCGGCAGATGCCAACGGTGATGGCACCATCAATATTACTGATGCCATGCTGATTGTGAACATCGCCTTACAAAGCTAATCTCAGCCCACCGGTCTCTTACTGTTTTTTTGCCATTACTGGATTTTGGGCTTCAGCTCATCGGGCGACTCATTGGTGAACATGTTCACAGGCGGAGCAGTGCGCTCGAAGAGATGGGTGATGACTTCCGGCTCAAGTGAGAGAGTGGGTCGGAAGGCATCCGATTGCATGTATTTGAGAATGGAGTGACGCAACTGCCGTGCCACGGGACGGCTGTTGAGGTCGTTGCTGATGTCGATGGTCGTCATGAGCAGGCGCCCGCCGAGCATGTTGGCCTCCACCATCATGCCCAGTTTGCGTGACACATGCCAGGTGTCGATGGGTTGCACGATGGGTTGGTAGTCGAATGGAAATTCTGAGAGGTTCATCACCTGTGTACGGTTCACCAGTTCCCACCAGTTGAGGTCCTGCCAGTCGTCGGTGGGGAAGTTGGCGAATACGGGGTGGGTGTTCTGGATGTATGCACCGGTGGTGTGGGGTGGGCGCATCTTAAACCAACTGGTGTTCCAGAACACGGGCATGAAGGTGTGGCGCACGTCATTGCCGTAGCGCACTTTTCCAGCGGCACAGATGAGCACCTTTCCTCCCTCGCGGAGCACGCCGATTGCATGTGCGTCGAGGGTGTCGGTGATAAGAATACCTTCCTCGGTGTAGTTGGTTTTGTCAGGATAAACCCAGAAATGATAGTGGTTGCGTCCATACCCTGCTTGTGCAGTAGGGTCGAGTGGTTGTTGCCGTGCTGTGCTCAGCGTCAGGGTAAGTTTGGCAGGTGCCTTTACCCGCGACGGGTCGAAGACAATAGATGCTGACGAGGTAACTTCACCCTCTGCCATCAATGTGCTGCCATCAGTGATGCGATACCACAACGACTTTCCTGTGTTGTCCGACGAGTCCGACTGGTCCGACGTGATGTGCGTGCCTTGATAGATGTCAGTGCCGATGCTGATGGTGTCGGTGGTGGTGAAAACGAAACGGCTGAACAAGGCGAGAGGGACGATGGGCGAGCAGAATTCTCGCCAGTCGGCTGCCGTGCAGTAGCCCTTCTCTCTCCAGTGCACGTTGAGCGGTCCCACCAGCGCTGTTCCCTGCCCGCTGTAGTCGTTGAGTGCGAGCAGTTGGAATCCGGCGTAACCCTTTGTCCTGAGGTTGCGCTCCATCTCATATTTGTAGGCGAGCACCTGAAGGCGTCCGCTGGCCATGAGGAATTTCTCTGCCTGGGCCGCCATGCCATTGTCGCGAAGCAGGTCGCGGAAAATCTCGAAATTGCCAGCTTTGTAGGCACCTGTATATTGGTCCGTCTCCTTGAAATCTGGGAAGACGCACCATTGGCCTTGCTCGTGGCTGATGTAGGGTTCGGTATTGATGGGCTTTTCCTCTGTCGGTTTGAAATTGCGGGGATGCAGTAGGTCCTCCGTGAAGTCGTCTTTGCTCTGTGGTGCGTGTCGCTCCCAATCGAGACCCCTCGCCCCACCTTTCACGTGGAAGTCAGACCCCTCGTCCCATGCCCATCCGCCTCCTACACTTGCTGTGGCATAGAGGCGTGAGGGGTCGTAGGCTTTCATCTCCCTGACGAAGTCCTTGCCCCACGCCACCCAGTCGCCGGCAGGCTCATTGCCTGCTGCCAGCATGACAAAGGAGGGATGCCACCCATAAGTGTCAACTATTCGTTTGCACTCGTCGGTGAGATATTGGTCGATGGCCATGCCGCGCCGCAGCCTCACGCCGTGATTGGGCCATGAGGGACCCTCGGGCTGCAGGTACATGCCCAGTTGGTCTGCGGCAGTGAAGGCTGCATCTGGCGGACAGTAGCTATGGAAGCGCATATGGTTGAGTCCGTACTCTTTGCACTTGGCCAGCACGCGGAGCCATGACTCCACGTCAGTGGGAGGATAGCCCGTTTCTGGAAAACAGCAATTCTCCACCGTGCCGCGCAGATGGGTTTTCTTGCCGTTGATGGCGATATATCGGTCGCTGACCGACACATCCCTTATGCCGAAGGTGATGGGGATGGTGCAGCCGTGGTAATCGACCTCGATGGTCTGCAGTTGCGGGTGCTCGTCCGACCATGTTGTTGCTGTCTCTGGCAGCGGGCAGCGGAAGATGGTGTCGTTGATATATATCTGCACGGTCTTGTCTTTTTGATTGGTCACCACCCGTTTGCGGTAGATGAGGGGTTCTGCACGCAGTTCGATGCGCCCCACGATACCGTTCCAGTCGCCTTGTGTCTGGTCAGTGACGCTGTGCGAGTCCTGTCCCACGCACACGTTCTCGATGCCGTTGTAGACAAGGATGGTGATGGTGTTGGACTTGCCGAAGCGTACGTAGTTAGTGATGTCGTACTGATGAGGCGTGCTTAGCGACATTTGGTGGCCCACCTTCTTCCCGTTGACATAGACGGTTGTCTCGATGTGGGGACGCTCAAGGAAGAGTGTCACCGGCCCCCTCCGCCATTTTTTGGGCACCACCACGGTGCGCTCATACCAGGCATTGCCCACATAGTGTTTCGAGGGAGTGAGGAAGAAGGGAAACTTCATCTTGCCGGGCTGGCGGTATCGCTCCATGTAGGGGTTGTGGTAGTAGGAGGAGTCGTAGAGCGAACCCACCCACTGTGTCTCGGGTGTGACCTCGTCGCCTAAGCCGTTGGTGAGCATCGAACCAGGCAGTGTGATGGTTTGGGTGTATGTGGAGGGCATGGTGCCTTCCTTGGAGCGGTCGATGGCAAACCGCCATTGGCCGTCGAGGTTGATGGTGTGCTGTGCTGCTGTTTCTGTGAAAGCGAAAAAGCCGCAGAGAAGAACGGCCCAAAGCTGTGCAAGATGTCTCATATTGTCTTCCAATTATTTCTGCAAAGATACGAATAAACGAGAGAAAAGCCAAATGACATTTGGCTTTTCTCTCGTTGCTATGGGGTTGTATCTTATTCTTAATAGTCGAAGTCGGTCACCACACCATCAGTGTAGAACTCATTGCCGTAGTAGTTGTTCTTGCCCATCTCGTATGTGGTCTTGATGAATTCATCCTTCATCTTGGAGTATGCGACATCTTTGTTGGGAAAATATTTGTGCAGGCATGACTTAACTGCTGTTGGCAACTCTTCTATAGGAAGAAGGTGTCCTTTTTCGTGCAAGTCAAGGGTGACGGTCATGATGGAGAAGATCAGTCCTACGAATGTTATGAGGATAAGCTTTGAAGTTTTCATAATTCTTTGTTTTTTGAGGGTGATTATTGTTGTTTTGTTTATTATCTTTTTTTTGTCTTCAGGAGGTGTTTTGTTCCTTTTGACATTGCAAAGTTAACTTGGATTTTACCCTCATTCCAAAAATTATCTTCTCTTTCTCCTCACTTCGTTGCGACACTTCCTTGATGTTGCGACAAAAATAAAACCACCCCTTCATTTTTGTCGCAAGAGGGGTGATTATCTAACTATGAATTTCAACTTTTGCAAGTTGAAAGATAATCAGGAGCAATGGTTAAATTTTGTATTCTACAAATGCTTCCATTGCTTCGTAGCAGGCGAGACCAAGTTCGTCGTAACGCCTAGCAGTTTCGCGGTTGCGGTCTTCGGCGCGTTGCCAGAAGAGCCGTTCGTCGTTGCCGAGGAAGGGTGCGCTCTCCATCTGGCTTTGGTGCTTGAGGATGGCATTGCGCTTCTCACGCAGTTCCTCCGGACTCATGGGCACGCACATCTCGATGTCGGCAATATCCCGTTCCGCCCAGGCGCCACGGTACATCCACACCCGGCAGCCCTTGAGCCACTCCGCCCCGATGCACTTCTCCTCGTCGATGGCGGCAAGGACGGCGTCGGTGCATTTGCGGTGGGTGCCGTGCGGGTCGGCAAGGTCTGCTGCAACATAAATCTGATGTGGTTGGACTTCGGAAATCAGTTTTTGGATGATACGAACATCCTGCTCGGTCATGGGGAGCTTTTCTATTGCCCCCGACTCATAGAATGGGAGGTCGAGGAAATGAATATGGTCGCTGGGAATATTGTTGTAGGCACAGGCGAGACGTGCCTCACCGCGACGGATGAGTCCCTTTAGCGTAAGGACTTCGGCGATGTCGGTCATGACAGGGGCCTTCGTCGTGGGATGCAGGTATTTGTTGTCGCCATAGGCTGCCAGTTCCGCCGCTTCCTTTTCTCGGATAAACTGCTTCACACGTTGGTAGGTGTGGTTGATGACCTCATCGGAACCATTGGCGAAAAGTGCGTTGAAACCATTGATGAAGTGCATGAAGCGTGTTACCTCGTCATCGTTGACGGCGATGTCGCCGCTTGTCTCGTAGGCGACATGCACGTCATTGCCTTGCTGGATGAGTCGGCGTATGGTGCCGCCCATGGAGATGACGTCATCGTCGGGGTGGGGTGAGAAGACAACGACACGCTTGGGGAAAGGTTTGGAGCGCTCTGGCCGGAGCGTGTCATCGGCGTTGGGCTTGCCACCGGGCCATCCCGTGATGGTGTGCTGCAACTCGTTGAACACCTCGATATTCACAAGGCCAGCGGAGCCGAACTGCTCAACCCAGTGTCTCATGCCGTGCTCGAGATAGTCTTTTGTGGATAACTTCAACAAGGGTTTGCCTGTCTGGCGGCAAAGCTCTACGACTTCCCTGCGCAACTTGTGCTCGGGCATCGTGATGGTGGAGGTAAGGTTCAGGTTCATAGTCTTTGCAAAAATAGGAAAATTCTTTTGTTGCAGCAATTATTTCTGCATATTATTCCATGAAAAAAATGAGGAGGACGCCTCGCGGTATCCTCCTCATTCAAGTGCATTTGGAAATATATATAAGAAAAGGTTATCAGTCGTCAAAATCGGTCAGCATACCTTGGTTGTCGAACTCCAGTTCGAAACCGTTGTTCATGCCTACCGTATAGGTGGTCTTGATGACTTCATTCTTTATCTTTGCATAAGCGATGTTGTTGTAGGGGAAATGGTTCTGAACATAGGTCTTGGCTGCCAAGGGCAACTGTTCTTCAGAAATGACGCGGTCTTCATCAAGGATGTCAACGGTGACGGCCATAGCGGCGATAATCAGACCAACAATTGATGCGAGGATAATTTTTGACTTTTTCATAATTGTAATTTTTGGGGGGTTATTTGTTATTTGATTATTTTTTCTCTTTTGTCATTTGGAATGAGGTTCGTTCCTTTTGACAGTGCAAAAATAAGCAGAGTTTTACCTCCATTCCAAATCAATTCATCTTTTTCCGCTTGCTTTGTTGTGACAGCATACAGCATGTGCGACAAAGGGCAGGGTCGTGTGATGAATCTGTCGCAAAACGGGGTATGAAGAATGAAAATAAACGCTGTAAGAAGAGTTAATACAAAAAAATGGTGATAGAAGATGGGATGTCGCAAAAAAAGACTATTTTTGCAAATGACTAATCAAACCGACTGAAATATGAAAAGCAAGTTGTTTTTTATCGCATGCGCCATCATGGCAGTGCTTGCCTTTGGCTCGTGTAAAAAAGTGGTGAATGTAGACGCGCTCTGCAAGAGCTTCACCAATGAGGTGATAGACGAACAGAAGAGTTTGGGAAATGATTTGATTATCGACACCATTTTCCTCAACCAGACCACTGGTTACAACTACAAGGGTGAGCTCCGCGGGCATATCAACGATTCAACGGAGGTGGTCTACGACCTTGACGTGTCAGATGCGGGACAGGATTTCGATTTAGAGTGGAATCTGCGCAAATAACAGGACACAGGCATTGGATGAAGAGAGAAAGGAGCGCCTGAAAACCTCACGCAGTTATCAACTGATGCAGAAGGTAGCGCTCTACATGGACCAATATTACCTTGACGGTTTTGCCGGATTGGTGCCTGGTGGAGTGGGTGACATGGCTACGTCGCTCTTTGCTGTTGTCCATGTCTATTTCTGCATGTTCCGGTTACGCTCCATTCCCTTGACCCTCGCTGTTCTCAACAATGTGCTGCGTGACGTGCTGATGGGCATGCTTCCCTTCTTTGTTGGCAGTGTCATCGATTTCCTCAACAAGGCGCATGCCAAGAACATGAAACTCATCGACGGATACATCAACGACGATCCCGTCATTGTCCAGCAGGTGCGCCGCAAGGCATGGTGGTCGGCCGCCACACTCGTTCTCTTCATAGCCGCTATCGTCGTCATGGCGTGGTTCTTGGTGTGGCTCGCCCAGAAATTGGGCACCGCGTTGTTCTCGTAATTCCGGCGACAAGCCACTCGCAATACTTTCAGGCATTTCTGACTGGTTCATGTGAAAAAGAGTATTTATTATATATTATTAATGTGTAAATCTTAGAATAATCAACGTTTAATAATACAACTATGAAAAGAATATCTATCATATTGATGGTGTTGTTTGCAGCGATTGCTGTGAATGCACAAAATAAAGGCTTCGTTTGTACAGGAAACAATGTCAATGTCAGAACTGGGCCTGGTAAAAACTTCGAAATCTATGACGTTGGAAATGGCCATAAGCGCCAGCTGTTTAAAGGTGATGTCGTAGCCAACTGCGGGAAGAAAAAGAATGGCTTCTGTTTGATCCAGGGACCATTGGAATGGGGAGGAGATGAGAGAGACGGTTGGGTGTCGGCGCAATATCTCCGTCCGGTAACCCTCTGCCCTGAATGCAATGGGTATAAAGATGTCAATGTAGGTGAGATTGACATTGATTTGGCCACCTGCCCTAAATGCAATGGCAAGGGGTATGTCAAATGAACACCTCTGACATGGGCATCAAGAAGGCTTTCGATGCGGCTTTTATCCGCATGAGAGAAAAAAACTGGGAGAAAATCTATGTGGTGGTGGATATCCACGACACGATTCTCCGTGCATGCTATGATGACGAGGAGACCTACGACTATTTGCCATCAGCGAAGCAAGCCTTACAAATGATGTCTCTCCGAAAGGACATTTGTCTTATTTTGTGGAGTTCAAGCCACCGTGATAAACTGATGGAATATACCAGGCATTTTCTTGACGATGGCATCAGGTTTGACTATATCAACGAGAATCCGGAGGTGGACAACACCCGGTTGCAGAGCTTCGAGGAGAAATTGTATATGAACGTCGGACTTGACGACAAATTCGGATTCGACGGCGAGACAGACTGGAAAATCGTTTGCCAAGTGCTTGAGGAGTATCAGGAATCGGGGATGCATCAGTAGAGCATCTTATTATTATTTAATTCAAGTTTCTCATATGCTCTACTTAACTACTTAACTTCTTAACTTCTATAACTACTTTCGACCTATAGTTTTTGCCATTGAAGGTAAAAACGCAGGAAAATCATGTCTTTTTTGTGTCAAGAAGGTGCTTTCGCGACAGCTATCTTATGGGTGGCATGATTTTGTCGCAAAAGGCAGCATATGTCGCATCAAATGAAAGGGAAAAAGATGAAAATAGTTGGATTGAGCGTAAATGGGGGCTATTTTTGCAACATCAAAACAAAAACAGAAAAAAGTAATAACAAAAAAATAGAAGATTATGAAAACGAAAAAGAATTTCCAGAACGGAGTGTTGGCCATGTCGGTCTTCATGTTCGCAGCATCAGTGGTAATGGCCTTGTACACATTGCTGAGTTTCGACGATTTTAGCAGGAAGCACTACCAGCAGGTAATGGCAGCAGGCTATGGAAAGGACGTCATCCAGGTCACCCCGACTGAAGGAGTGGCAAGTACCGAGAAGCAGGTTTTGGACCTCAGCAAGGAAATTGCTAAACTGAAACAAGAAAAGGCAAAGTTGGACGGAAACCTCGAGAAGGCGAAGTCTGAGCGCAACAAGAACTACGGCATGGTGGCAGGCCTCAGCTACCAACCATCGCAGGGCCTCAATGAAGTCGTCACATTGGAAGGCAAAATCAAGAATGTCGACCATCAGCTCACCGCTCTGAACAACAAGAAGATGAGCCTGAACCTCCAACTTGCCCAAAACAAGAAGGTGATTGCCGGAGAACCGCTTCCTTACACCGCGTGGCTTGGTTTGGATTGGTGAGTAGAGGTAAAAACAATGCTACAGGTGAAAGGAAAGCAGGGGTGCCAGAATTTTAGCATCCCTGCTCTTTTCTTGTACACTCAAAAGAGCAATATCAAATGTGTGATAATCCCTGCAAACCCATAGGTAAACACAAAAGTAGGAGATAAACACCAATGAAGAGTGTTTGTCTCCTACTTGATTGGCAGCCAAATAATCAAGGCTAAAAGAGTCGATTATCCACTGCCTGAAAAATGGAATCTTTGGGGTTTAAAACAGAGTGAACTTATAACCCAGTGTGAGTTGGAATGCGAGGTTCTTGGTGTCGAGATTGACTTTGTCCAAGTCGAACAATTTGGTGACACCAAAATTGTAACGTACATCAATCACAAAATTAAAGAACTCATACGATATACCCACGGGGATGGAAAAGTCGAACTTTTTCACCGCTTCATCAAATTTCGCATCTGATGGGTCTATTTTGGCGGAAAGGTTGATTCCAGGTTGAACACCTGCCTTCAAAGCCAATCCCTTCACTACATAGAAGTTGGCCACAATGGGTATATTAAGGTAATCCATCTTGTCCTCAAGAGAGGACTTGCTTTCTTTTTGTTGCTAATGTTTATTAGTCTGCCTTTTGAAATGCAAAGATAGCCTTTCTCTTTCATAACAGCAAGGAAAAGCTTGGAAAGTTGATGCCAGAAAAGCCATCGCTTAGAAGGCGGGCGACTCCATGCGCATCACCTTGTTGGCACTGATATACCCACGGAACACACCTTTCTGGGTATAAACCTTATACCAACGGTCGTTGTATTCGCCACTGATAAGGATATAGCCACCATCGCGCACCTTGCCCACAATGGCATACTTGGTGCCGGGACCCTTGCGGATGTTGGTGTAGCCGTCCTCGTCCTTTACTTGGGCCACTTCTTTCCAGGCACCCTGACGGGGAGGTACCACAATCTTATTGGCGGACATGTAGCCGAGGAAGTCCTGCGGCTCACCGCTGGTATAGGTGGTGTACACCTTGTACCAACCGTTGGTTCCCTTGGCGAAGTTGATGAACATGCCGTCGGGCACTTGGTCGACAATCTCATACTTGGTGCCGGGACCCTTGCGGATGTTGGTGTAGCCATCCTCGTCCTTCACAAGTCCCATTCTCATTTGCTGTGCCAGGCAGGGAACGCCAATCACAACGGCCAGCAACAATGTTAGTAACTTTTTCATTTTGTTAGGTAATAATGGTTTGGGCTGGTTGAGAATCATTTTGATAATGGTTCCTTCTTCTTTTCGCTACAAAAATAGTCATTTTTTGGGATTTATATATCAATTGTAATGAAAAACTTTGCACATTGCTCGAGATAAAGGTGATAACATGCACTTGGTTGGCCGCTACCTTTGGTCTTTGGCAGGAAGGAGGGTACGCCCGGAAATGCATTTCTTTATATCGGCTATATTATATATTCGTTTTTTTTATCTAACTTTGCAGGCTGAAACAAGAAACAGAGATTAAGATATGACTATAGAGACAGCAATCAGCAATTCGGTGGTGAAAGCCATCAAGGAACTGTATGGGCAGGATGTACCAGAGAAAATGGTGCAGCTACAGAAGACAAGAAGTGAGTTTGAAGGCAATCTTACCTTAGTGGTATTCCCATTCCTCAAGATGTCGAGGAAGAAACCCGAGGACACCGCACAGGAGATTGGTGACTACCTCGTCGCCAACGAACCGAGCGTGGCAGGATATAATGTGGTAAAAGGTTTTCTCAACCTCAACATCGCCACCTCAGCATGGATAGGACTGCTCAACGCCATTCATGCAGACGCACATTTCGGAGAGAAAGAGGCCGACGACAACTCACCATTGGTCATGATTGAGTACTCGTCGCCGAACACCAACAAACCCCTCCACTTGGGTCATGTGCGCAACAACCTGCTGGGTTGGTCGCTGGCACAAATCATGGCTGCCAACGGCAACAAGGTGGTGAAGACAAATATCGTCAACGACCGTGGCATACACATCTGCAAGTCGATGCTGGCATGGCAGAAATGGGGCAACGGAGAGACTCCGGAGAGCAGTGGAAAGAAGGGCGACCATCTCATCGGCGACTACTATGTGGCGTTCGACAAGCACTACCGTGAGGAGGTGCGCACCTTGACCGAACAGCTGATGGCTGAGGGTGTTGACCCTGAGACAGCAGAGAAACGTGCCAAGGAGGAGGCTCCCCTCATCCGTGAGGCACACGATATGCTCGTGCGCTGGGAACAGGGCGACAAGGAGGTGCGTGACCTTTGGCAGATGATGAACTCTTGGGTCTATGCGGGTTTCGACGAGACCTACCGCGCCCTCGGTGTGGCATTCGACAAAATCTACTATGAGTCGGAGACTTACCTTGAGGGAAAGGCAAAGGTGGAGGAAGGACTTGAGCGCGGACTCTTCTTCCGCAAGGAGGATGGCAGTGTATGGGCCGACCTCACCAGCGATGGTCTTGACCAGAAACTGCTGCTGCGCTCTGATGGCACCTCCGTCTATATGACACAGGACATCGGCACTGCCGACATGCGTTTCCGCGACTATCCCATCGACAAGATGATATATGTGGTGGGCAATGAACAGAATTACCATTTCCAGGTGCTCTCCATCCTGCTCGACCGTCTCGGATTCAAATGGGGCAAGGAACTGGTGCATTTCTCATATGGTATGGTGGAACTGCCCAACGGCAAGATGAAGAGCCGTGAGGGAACGGTGGTGGATGCAGATGACCTCATCGCCACCATGATAGCCGACGCACGACAGATGAGTGAGGACAAGGTCAACAAGCTCGACATCAGCGAGGAGGAAAAAGACCAGATAGCACGCATCGTGGGCATGGGTGCCCTGAAATATTTCATTCTCAAGGTGGACGCTCGCAAGAACATGCTTTTCAATCCTGAGGAGAGCATCGACTTCAACGGCAACACAGGTCCGTTTATCCAATATACCCACGCCCGCATCCGCAGCATCTTGCGCAAGGCGGAGGCTGTGGGCATCCATGTTCCAGACGTGTTGGATGGCAGTATGCCGGTCAACCAAAAGGAGGTGGACCTCATCCAGAAGCTCAATGAGTATGGCGCCGCTGTGGAACAGGCTGGCAAGGACTACTCGCCAAGCGGCATCGCCAACTATTGCTATGAACTGACCAAGCAGTTCAACCAGTTCTACCACGACTTCAGCATCCTCAATGCTGACACGGAAGAGGAGAAGATGGTGCGCTTGGTGCTGGCTGCCAATGTCGCCAAGGTCATCCGTCAGGGTATGCGCCTGCTCGGTATCGAAGTGCCTGAGAGAATGTAAGGAAATAAGGATGAAAGATTAAAGACTGACTCTGAACTCTGAACTCTGGACTCTGAACTCTGAACTATGAACTCTGAACTCCCCAACCCTCCTGACTACCGCCACGACACGGTGCTGCCGCTGCCGATGGAGGTGACTGCCGACGCATGGGCGGTGGATGCCGCATGCTCGGGCAATCCAGGCCAGATGGAATATCAGGGTATTGACTTGGCAACAGGCGCACAGGTGTTCCATTTCGGTCCGGTGCATGGCACCAACAACATCGGGGAGTTCCTGGCCATCGTTCATGCCCTGGCACTGATGGAGCAGCGCGGCATTAGGAAAACTATCTATTCCGACAGTTACAACGCCATCCTGTGGGTGTCGAAGAAAAAATGCAAGACCACTTTGGAGCGTACACCACAGACAGAGCACCTCTATGCCATCATCGCAAGAGCGGAGGCATGGCTGCGTGCACACGCTGTGACAATACCC
>Ga0247611_10004033_pt1 | contig 20869 bp, 22 predicted proteins | sample 177DNAGHGhighgp2_FD_192422 | JGI IMG/M metagenome (GOLD analysis project Ga0247611, IMG submission 192422) | Sheep rumen microbial communities from Palmerston North, Manawatu-Wanganui, New Zealand - 1770 DNA GHGhigh gp2 | ecosystem: Host-associated > Mammals > Digestive system > Stomach > Rumen...
GTATACCTGTGGTGGAAAAAGTATCTGGCATGAAGATGAATGTGGATTTCTATGCTGGCTACAGCCCTGAGCGCATCAACCCAGGAGACAAGCAGCACACTGTGGAGCATATCAAGAAAGTGACTTCAGGTTCTACCCCGGAGATTGGCAAATATGTCAACGAGGTCTATTCCAGTGTCATCACTGCGGGCACCCACCTCGCTCCAACAATGAAGGTGGCCGAGGCCGCTAAGGTGATTGAGAACTCGCAGCGTGACATCAACATCGCCTTCGTGAACGAGCTTTCGAAGATTTTCAACAAGATGGGTATTGATACCCTCGACGTGTTAGAAGCTGCCGGCACCAAGTGGAACTTCCTGCCGTTCCGTCCAGGTTTGGTGGGTGGCCACTGCATTGGTGTTGATCCCTATTATCTGGCCCAATGCGCCAAGCGCTATGGCTATAACCCTGAGATTATTTTGGCTGGCCGTCGTATGAACGACGGCATGGGTGAGTATGTAGCCACCGAGACCATCAAGCTGATGTTGAAGAAGGGCATTCAGGTGTTGCATTCCAATATTCTTATCCTAGGTTTTACCTTCAAGGAGAACTGTCCTGATGTGCGTAACACGAAGGTAATTGACATCTACAAGGCCCTGAAGGAGTATAACCTAAACATTACGGTTTACGACCCATGGGCTAACCCTGCCATCGTTGAGCATGAGTATGGCATCAAGGTTGTGAACGAACTGCCAACAGAGAAGTTTGATGCTTGCATAGCTGCCGTAGCCCACAAGAAGTTTGAGGGATTGGACATCCTCAGTTTGCTGAAAGAGAAGCATGTGGTGTTCGATGTGAAGTGTACACTGGATAGGAAGTTGGTAGACGGAAGGTTATAATGATGGTGATATGAGTGGTCATATATTGAAAAAAGCCTTTCTATCCATTGGTGGTGATTCGTTATTAAGAGTAATGAATCGAACTCCTCGAGTGCTTTTTTGGCATGGCGTTGACAAAAGAGTTGACCCTAATGTTGAGCAGGAGATATTTGATATAGACGTTTTTCAACATCAAATAGCTTATCTGAATAAACATTACGAGATTATTTCTATAGAAGAGTTTGAGAATAGACTTTTAAAACAACAGTTCTCAGGTCGAGAAATAGTCTTGACATTTGATGACGGATATGCAAACAATCTCTATGTTGTTGCACCAATACTCAACAAGGCTAAGCTTCCGTATACAGTATTTGTCTCAGCCGAACATATCGAAACAGGACAGTTTTTCCCCACTTCAGTAAATCGAATTATCACAAGAGGAGCTAACTTAAATGAGATCAGTATTCCTTCCCAAAAGTTGCGTTTTACTATTTCTACTGATTCGGAGAAAAAGAGAGCTAGTGATGAAATATCTCATTTGCTGAAAACTCTTCCAGTCCATGAAGTGAAAACAATTACCAATGAATTGATTTCAAATGTGAGTCCTTCTGAATGGGATGAATTGATGCAGCGTTATAAATCGGTTCGACCCATGACCTGGGATGAGGTGAAAGAACTGTCAGGTTGTGGTGCTACCATTGGCTCTCATTGCATGTGGCATATATGTTGCCATGAAAATCAGGAGGACAAAGAGGTTGAATTTCAGTTGACAGAAAGCAAGAAACAAATTGAACTACACATTGGAAAAGAATGCAGATATTTTGCTTATCCTAATGGTGATTATACTGAGTTTTCGAACAATTGTGTACTAAAACAGTACAAGCTTGGGTTTTCGACGAAAGGCAATATCTCAGTATTAAAGAACAATAAATTAGCAGCCGTTCCAAGAATCGGACTGCCTGGTGTTTTAGATACATTTAAGATAGTAACGAACTTATATCCAAAAATAAGATGAGTAGCTTAGCACATAAGATAAAAGTTGCGCCACGAGTGCTTTGGTCACAACTATGTATGTACCGAAAGTGGCTATTGTTTAAAATAGCCAAAAATTGGGTTGTGTTGAATAGAATAAGCCCGAGGCTCAGACCGTGGCTGTGGAAAAGGACAGGAGTTAAGGTGAAGGGAAATGTGATTATTGGGTATGATGTGTATTATGATGTAGGGAATGCTGGATTAATTACTCTGGAGGACAAGTCTACAGTTACATCTAGATGCTTATTGCTGTGTCACAAGCGTAATTTAAGTGACTATAAAATCGGAGATGACATTAATCTCATGCCTTATACTAAGGCGGAAATACACATTTGCAAAGGGGCTCATGTAGGGATGGGTACTATTGTCATGCCTGGGGTCACCATTGGAGAAGGAGCAATCATCGGTGCAGGAGCAGTGGTTACTAAAGATATTCCTGCATGGACAATTGCCGTAGGCAATCCTGCAAAAGTTGTTAGAAATATTACTGAACGAGAATCAAAACAAATAAAAGATGAAATTAGCCATTCATAACGGTAAAGATAAGCCAGTGAGTTGGAATACTCGCTGGATAGATTACTGTGAAAAGAATAACATCCCTTATATAGGTGTTGATTGTTATGCTTACGACATAATTGAGACCTTGAGAAAAGAAGGCGTTACACACTTGATGTGGGCTTTTAGTCTTGCATTACCAAAGGATCACATTATGGCAAAAAGCGTCCTTAATGCTGCTAATAAAATGGGTATTAAAACATTCCCTAACTTTGATGGCAATTGGCATTTTGAAGACAAAATAGCCCAAAAATATCTTTTGGAAGCCATTGGCGCACCAGTAGTTAAATCCTGGACTTTTTATGACAAACAAAAAGCTATGGACTTTGCAGTCCATGCTCAGTTTCCTGTTGTGGCCAAACTTCGTAAAGGAGCAGGGTCAAAAAATGTTGTTTTAATACATAATTCTAAAGAATGTCGAGAATATGTTAATACTATGTTTGGGGAAGGTGTAAATCCATTACAGTCCTTTAATTCTTTAGCTAGCGACAAGATTTATTCAATTATAAAAAAAAAAAACAAATCTTTCCATTAGCGATCTATTTGGCAAGTTAAAAGTACATTTGAATCGACGGAAATTGTTCACTAATGAGATTGGTTATGTTTATTTCCAAGAATACCTCCCAAATAACAAGAATGATTTAAGAATTACTGTTGTGGGAGATAAAATTTGGGGATTTTATCGTGGAGTCAGAAAGGACGATTTTCGTGCATCAGGTAGTGGTATTATAGATTACAATACTATAGTTCCAGTAGATGTAATTAAAATGTCATATGATATTACACAACAAATACAAACTCAGAGTCTTTGTTTTGACTATGTCAAAGCTCCCGATGGAGACTATAAGATTGTGGAAATTTGTTATGGCTTTGTAAGCGAGTCTATTTATAATTGCAGTGGGTACTGGGATGCTAATCTTATCTTTCACAAGGCTCATTTAATGCCAGAAGAATGCATTTTATTGGATTTTATCAAGTCTTAAGATTATTGAGGTGGAAAGTTATGAATCTATTTGGTAAGGTACGTTCTCTGATAAAAAACTTGTTCTATTTTAAAACAACAAGAAAACGATGCTATTTTGGAAAGCATGTCCATATTGAAGGTAATGTGACATTTGGGAACAACATTTCATTTGATGATAATGTAGAGGTTCGAAATAGGACTAAAGAGATTCTTATTATAGCGAGTAATGTATCACTTAATCGGAATACGGTTGTTCGAGGTCGAGTTAGTATTGGTGAAAATTGTGCTATCGCACCTAATTGTACTATTATAGGAGCAAATCATAATTTTCAAAGAACAGATATACCCATTAAACAACAGGGGGTTAGTAATAGGGGTGGAATCGCAATTGAAGAAGACGTATGGATAGGTGCAAATTGTGTGGTACTGGATGGCGTAACGATTGGAAAAGGTAGTGTGATAGGTGCTGGCTCAATAGTTACCCGAGACATACCTCCTTATAGTATAGCTGTGGGTAATCCATGTAAGGTTATTAAATATCGAAAATGAGCTTAAGAGATAGCGCTATTAAAGGTGTGGTATGGACAGGCATAGGTACCGTGGGTGCTGGCTTGCTTAATTTCATATTGACTATGATTTTGGCGAGAGTGCTTACGCCATCGGATTATGGTCTTCTTGAATTATTGGCTATCTTCACGGTTTTGTCCGAGTGTTTTATAGATAGTGGTTTCAGTCAAGCCGTCATTAGAGACCAGCATGCAACGCAAACTGATTTATCGTCGGTTTTCTTTTTCAATTTGACCATTTCTTTGGTATTGTATATTGGTTTATTTTTTGCAGCCCCCTTGATTGCTGATTTTTACCATGAACCAAGTTTGGTATGGTTGTCTCGCTTTGTGTTTTTGGTCATAATATTTCACTCTTGTTCTATTATTCAAAATGCTATTTTCTCGAGAAATCTTCAATTTAGACCTCAAGCCATGGCAGCTATCATATCTATCATACTTGCAGGGTCGACAGCTGGGATTATGGCGTTTAATGGATTTGGAGTGTGGGCATTAGCAACCAATATGGTGCTGTTTGCATTTCTAAAAATGCTTTTTTATTGGATTTTTAGTTCTTGGCGACCTTTATTTAAAGTCTCTTTTCAGTCAATTCAAAAATATTTTAAGTTTGGAGTTAATCTGTTGATACAGGGAGTTGTCGACAAATTTGTATCTAATTTAGAATCGTTGATGATAGGAAGAGTGTATACCAAAGCTGATCTGGGCTATTTTTCGCAGGCTAGAAAATTAGATTCTTATATTACTCAAACTTCTAGTTCGGTAATTCAAAAAGTAACTTATCCTATCCTGGCCAAATTAGGGGATGATGTTTCTCAATTGAAAAATGGCTATAAACGGGTATTAGGGATTACGATGTTTGTCATGACTCCGATGCTATTATTTACAATGGCAAGTGCAAATAACATGTTGTTCGTTTTTTTTGGTCCGCAATGGGAGGCAAGTGTTCCATTCCTCAGATTATGGTCAATATGTGGGTTATTGGTTGTTTTTCACTCTATTTTCATAAACATTTTTTTAGTTACAGATAACACAAAGAAGTTATTGCGTATTGCAATGATTAAGCAAGCTTTACGGCTAATTGCCATTTTCTTATTGATAAAAATAAGTGTTCTTGCTTTGATGTATGGTATAGTTGGAGTTAGTGTTTTAACGGCTTTGTTATACTGTCATTTTGGAGGAAGGTTGATTGGCTATGGGGTTAGGGAAGTTGTGAAAGATATATCACTTATATTAATCGCTGCCCTAGTTGGGGCTATAATTGTATTTATAATAGGCTATTATTTATCAATGCAAAACCATTACCTTATTTTTTTCCTTCAAATAGTTGCTATGGTGGGGGTATATTGTATCTTTTCTTTAGTATTCAAGGTTCCTGCATACAAAGAAGTAAAGGCTATTTTAATAAGCATGTATAATTCGATTATCAAAAGATGACTATTCTTCTCTTTGTGCTCTTAGTTTCTCTGCTGGTTGGAATTATTGTTAATATTTCAACAGCCATACTATATGCTGGGTCATTTTTATTAGGCATTAGTGTGGTGAAGCTGTGTAATATACGTGGAGGAAAGTTTCCTACAAAAATTTTCGGATTATTGTATGTAGTTGGTGGAGTATACATGGCTCTTTGTTATTTATTTATGATTAGTAACGACTATGAGTGGCTTTTTGCGTATGATACTTATGTTGCATTTATTCCAGGAATTGAATCGTATGTTAGTGATGGGAATGGTAACATAGCTAAAATAATTCAAGTAATTTTGTCGGATTATGATATTTTTAGTAGGGGCGATTATGTTTATTGGATATATTCTTGTGTATGGGCTGTCGTAATAAAAGCACTTAATGCAGATTTGTATGCAGGTTTACAGGTGTCGACCTTGTTATTATATTCTATTTCGGGGGTTCTATTATATTTATTATTTAAGCAATATGGTTTTAATGACAAAAAAAGCTATAATCATACAATAGTGATTTTCCTATTGTCAATTATATTCTTTTATTCTTCTCAGATCATACGAGATATACATTTTATGCTATGTCTTTTGGGTGCGATATATTTGTCGGGGAAAAAGAAATTTTCTGTAGTCACACTGATTACTCTACTTGTAGTAGTGTTTGTTGCTTGCAATATTAGAATTGAGACAGGTCTATTCCTTTTACTTACAATTCCAGTATATTTTTTAGTGTCTTTTCAGGATGAAAGAAGATTGCCCATCATAATTGTTTCTGCTGTTATAATGGGCATTATTTCTATTTTCTTACTGTTGTCATTTTATAATGTAATACAAGTTGTTTATTCCAATAATATGGAGTATTATGTTGAAAGTGTAGGGGAAGGCGAAGGTATGATTGGAAGATTTCAGAGAATTCCTATAGTCGGTGATTTTATATCAATGATATATAATGCATCTATGCCAATCCCATGTTGGAGTAGAATGAATCCCGCAAGCAATCCTGAATATGGTGGTAATGCGGGAAATATTATGTGCTTTGTGAGAATATCTGCTTCATTTATAAATGTTTTCACATATGTATATATTATATATTGGATACTTTCAAAAAAGGTCAGGAATGGAACAAAGGCACTATTACAGAAATCTCATACATATCATTTATGGTTGGGTTTCTTGTATTTATATTTACAGGCAGCGGTAATATCCCAACGTAGATTAATGGGTTATTATTGTGTTTTCTATGCTTTAATGTTTCTTATATATGACAATATTACGAAAGAGGATAGAGTGAAATTAAATCGGATTGCGATAGGCTTTTTTGTATTGTTACAAATAGTTGGAGTATTATATCTAGAACCGTTGTAAAAATGAAAATAACAATTATTGACAATGTATCTGTTACTTGTAAGGATAATCGGTATTATACCAACGCGCTTAATGGATTATTCATAGATGAATTAACTAAGTTAGGGAATCAACTTAACTATTTTCAATTTAAAAGTCTACAGAGTAACAATATTAGTTCTTTTGATCTCCAGGCTCATGGGGTTAATTGCATACTTCCACCTCTGAAAAAAAATAAGTATTTCAGTTATATGATTGCTTATCTGGTGGCTATAAGAGTGATAAAAAAATCAGATTTTGTATATTTATATTATCCGAATTCTTATAGATATATTGTATTCTTATGTATGCTGTTAAAAAGACCTTACGGTTTGTATATAAGAGGAATGAATGGTCTGAACGACAATTTGTCGCATTATATCTATAGGCATGCTTATACAATATTTACCGTGTCCGATTTCTTTACTAACATGGTAAATGAAGTTACTAACAGCAAAATTGCCCATACTATTAGGCCAATGATTCCCTATACGGATAAAGATGTCGTTGTCAATCGTAATTACCAACGAAAAGAAGAATATAATATTCTTTTTTTGGGCAGAATAGCGAGAGATAAAGGGTTAGAAGAATTAATGAACGCCACGAAACGACTTCGTGAAAGGGGGTATCGTTTTAGTTTACAGATTGTAGGTAATGGAGAATATTCTGAAGAATTATTGCAATTAATATCTCAGTTAGATATTGGTGATGTGGTTAGTTATGAAGGCCCAATATTTGATAATGAGAAAAAGGCAACCTATTACAAACGGGCAGATATATACGTTTTACCAACTTATCACGAAGGATTTCCACGCACTTTGTATGAAGCAATGATATTTGGGACGCCAATAGTGACTACTTTTGTTGGTGGCATTCCTGCATTAATGCAAGATGGAGAAAATAGCAGGCGGATTGAGCCGAAATCAGTGGATAGTATTGTTGATGGATTATCGTATGCGATGGACAATTATGAAGAAATGGGAAAGATGGCAAAGAATGGTTCCGAACTTGTTTCAAGGATTGTTGATAGGAACCGTATGAGCCATGCCCGTCAATTATATCAGATAATTCAAGATTATGGGAAATAGTATTTGGAATAAAAAAGTGACTGGGATACCAGGAGCATTTGGGAATTTGCTGTCCATTTTATTTGTAAAGATAGCGAATTGGTTAACTACACACTCAATGCTTGGAAATATCAAGCAACATGGGAAAAACATTCTCGTGATGCGGGGTTGTGTTTATCGTTGTCCAGAGAAAATAGTGTTAGCAGACAATGTAATAGTTGGTAGAAACACTTACCTTACTTCAGACAAATGTAAAGAGTATAACGGTGTGAATGCTGTTGTAGGCATGGCGGGGGGGTATTTAATTGTAAATCATGGTGTTAGTATAGGTAATGATTGTATAATTGATTTTTCGGGCGGTGTCACGATAGGAGCTTTGGCACATATCGCCCATCAAGTCCAGATTACCACACACAGTCACGGATACGATTACAGAAACGAGCCTATAGGGAAGACCTTAGAAATTGGAGAAGGCGCATTTATTGGTTCCAGAAGCATAATCTTGTACAACTGCAACCGCATAGGAAAGAATGCTGTGATAGGAACAGGAAGTGTAGTGACTAAGGATGTTCCCGACAATGCTATAGTGGCAGGCAATCCAGCGAGGGTAATCAAGTATGTGACGTGAAATGATTTGTGTATTCAAGTTGATGTGGGAATTTGAGCTTCTTAGAAATCCTCATTAACATTGAATATATGAATCAGTTTGTAAAAGCCATTAAAAAACCCTATTTAATTCTTCCTCATTTTTGGGGTAAGATGTCAAAACTCATCAAATCGGATGAATTGTATTTAAAGGTCTATTATAAGCTTGTGGTTGGGAAAAAACTTGACCTTAAACATCCTAAGACCTTTACCGCTAAGCTACAATGGCTTAAGTTGCATAATACATCAGCGTTATGTACACTATTGGTGGATAAGTACAGAGTAAGAGAGTTTATTAAGGAAAAGTTGGGAGAGGAATATTTGATTCCTCTGCTTGGTGTTTGGGAACGTTTTGATGAGATTGACTTTGACAAACTGCCAGACGAATTCGTACTGAAAACCAATCATGGTAGTGGTGGTGTGGTTTTGTGTAGAAATAAAGCTGATTTAATCAAAGCCGAGGCAAGAAAGAAACTTGAAAACAGTTTGAAGGAAAACTATTTCTGGGCTGGACGTGAGTATCCATACAAGAATGTCCCTCCCAAAATTATAGCGGAGAAGTATATGCTTGATGAGAATGGTCAATCGCCGGTTGACTATAAATTCTTCTGTTTTGATGGTGAACCGAAAGTGCTGTTTTATGCTACTGAACGCTTCAACAAACAGGGACAGCCTCCCAAGTTCGACTACTATGATATGGAATTGAACCATCTGCCAGTTTGTAGTAAAGGACATGAAAATGCTGAAAAGAGACTAGAGATGTTTCCTGAATTTGGGCAGATGAAAGAAATTGCCCATAAACTGAGTCAAGGTTTTGCTCATGTTAGAGTTGACTTGTATCTCGTGAGGGGTCATATATACTTTGGTGAGATGACCTTCCATCACGATGGAGGCTTTGTGCCTTTTGTACCAGAAGAATGGGACCTAAAGTTTGGTGAAATGATAAAACTGCCGACCGATGAATAAGTTTTGGAATGGTAAATTGTCTGGATTGCCTCATGCCATAGGACTGTTCCTTGGTGCAGTGTTTCGCAAATTGATTAACATAAATGCAACTTTGTATTACAAGTGGAACATGGGTAAATGCGGCAAAGGAGTTTTACTAATGTCTGGGCTGAAGTTTAGGAACCCGAAAACGATTGAAATAGGCAACGGAGTTTGTATTGGGAAAGGAGTTACGCTGTCGAATGAAGAGATCCCAACGGGCAAATTGAAGATGGAAGATAACTCTAGCATTGACTTTGGCTGCTTTATAGATTATTCTGGTGGAGTTACGATGAGAAAAGGTGCCCATATCGCATGGGGTGCGTATGTCTCAACACATGATCATGGCTATGACTACCGAAATGCTCCTGTTGCCAAGCCATTAGAGATTGGAGAGAATGCTTTTGTTGGAGCTAAAAGTACAATTTTACACAACTGCAACCATATAGGCAATAATGCTGTCATAGGGACAGGGAGTGTTGTTACAAAAGATGTTCCAGACAATGCTGTGGTAGCAGGTAATCCTGCTAAGGTAATAAAATTTTTGAACTTATAATGCGAATACTTTTTCCTTGTGGGTTGTTTTACCCATCTAAACTTGGTGGACCAGCTAATACAATATATTGGTTGGCCAAAGCTTTGGTTAAAGATGGTTATGAGGTTTCAGTAGTTACGTCTAACAATTACATTGACGACTGTCAGGTGGAGAGAGACAGATGGACAGTAATTGATAAAATAAGGGTGATATACTGTACTGCCCATAGGAAATTGCCATTGAGAATAGTTCGTCATTCGCTAAAGGAAATACAATCATGTGATGTTGTTATTTTTAGTTCCATTTGTTACCTTCCAAACTTTCCAATCGCCATTAAAGCAAAATTGAAAAGAAAGAAAATCATTTGGTCTCCCCGCGGTGAACTTTTTGAAAAAACATTACAAGGTAATAAGAGTAAATTGCTATATTTTAAAATTTTAAAAAGAATATTGGGGAAGCAAGTGTTGTTTCATGCCACCTCAAATGAAGAAAGGTTATCAATACAGGCTGTTTTTGGGCAGAATTCAGAAGTCACCGTTATCCCCAATAACATGGAATTGCCACAAATGGAAGAACGCAAAGACTTCACACCACAATATCTTCTTTATTTAGGGAGAATTGCTCCAATTAAAGCATTGGATAATTTAATAGAAGGTCTTGCAATGTCGGAAAGGTTCATGAATTCGGATTTCGTGTTCAAATTTGTTGGAGATGTGGAGAATCAGTTTAAGTGGTATTATAAGGAACTGCAAGATTTGATTTCTCGGAATAAACTTGAAGACAAAATCGTTTTTGTAGGACATGAAAGTGGTCGAGAAAAATACAAAACTTGTGCAAATGCATACTTTTTATTCTTAGTGTCTAATTCGGAAAATTTCGGAAATGTGGTTATAGAGTCTCTATCACAAGGAACGCCTGTTGTTGCATCCCGAGGGACTCCATGGCAAGTATTAGAAAAAAGCAATGCTGGATATTGGATTCAGAATAGCTCAAAAGAAATAGCAAATTGCGTCAATAAAGTTTTGTCTCTATCAGAATATGAGTATAAAATGAAAAGAGAAGGAGCGCAAGCATTAGCCAAACAGTATGATGTCTATGAAAATATTAAACAATGGAGGCAAATCATAGATGTATCATAAATCTTCTCGAATACATTCAGTGCTACCTTATCATAATTATTAGGTATGAGAATTTTATTAGTCACCCAATATTTTTCTCCCGAAAACTTTAAGAGCAACGACATAGCCTTTGAATTAGCAAAACGTGGGTACAAGGTTGACGCTTTGGTCGGAATACCTAATTATCCTCAAGGGAAATATTACAAAGGTTATGGAGTTTTCCAAAAAAGGAAAGAGAGAAAAAATGGTGTAACGATATATAGGGTATTTCAGATCGCTCGCGGTTCTAAGGCTTCAGCTGTAGGATTGACATTAAATTATATGTCATATGCGATAAATGCGACGCTTTGGGTGCTGTTTTTTTTAGTGTTCAAGAAGAAATATGATGCCTGTATAGTGTTCGAGGTTTCACCTATAACGCAAGCCATCCCGGCAGTTGTATTGAAGAAACTAAGGGGAACGCCAGTCTATACTTGGGTATTAGACGTATGGCCAGATTCATTTGCCTCATCAATTCCAAAAGGAAAGGCTGTAATGGCAGTTAGATTTGCTGGTAAGATTACGGATTGGGTATATAAGAATTCCCGAAAAATACTGGTAACCTCTCCCGGCATGAAAGCATTGATTAATAGAAATCATGATTATTCAGAAAAGTTAGTGCTATTTCCAAACTGGTGTGATGACATCTTGAAAATGCCAATAAATAATAATGTTTCTTTCAAAGATGAAAGCAATTTTGTTATCATGATGGCAGGTAATATTGCGGATGGAATAGGGCTGCCATATCTAATACCAGTGATAGAAAAATTAAAGAATGATTCGTCCGTCACATTTGTTTTTGTGGGTGGTGGTGCTCAAGAACAATTGTTAAGACAAATTGTAAAAGAAAAAGGATTGGATAATGTGATTCTTACTGGGCAGGTGCCGTTCTCAGAAATACCTTCTTACTATGAACAGGCTGATGTCATGTTGCTGACATTAAAAAAAACTGATCTGCCTCATTTACAGGTTACTATTCCTGGAAGATTGCAGTCTTATATGTCGGCAGGTAAGTGTGTAATAGCCATGATAGATGAGGGAGCAAGTTCTCTTATTAATGAGGCTGATTGTGGTTTTAGTGTGCCAGCAGGAGAATCAGAATCCTTAGTAACATTGATACGTGAAATTATGCGGATGGATAAAAAGGTGTTAAGGGAAAAGGGCGAGAATGGACGAAAATATTTTGAAAACCATTTTACTAAGGAACGGTGTATAACTAATCTTGAAGATATTATTTCAGAAAAATGAAAAAGGCCAAACCGTTTAGTGGTAAGCATGTGCTGATTCTTGAAGGCTACTGCAAACAAACACTACCATTTATCCGTGGATTTAAGAAGTTAGGATGTGAGATAACAATTTTATGTGGCTCAAAATTGGATTGTGGATACGCTTCACGCCTGCCCAATCATAAGATTCTTGGTGTTTGTGATTTACACAAGCCCGAAGAGTCGGAGCACTACATTGTAGAACTGGTAAAGAATGGCCATTTTGATATGGTGTTTGCTCCATTTGATTTCTCTGCCAGAATACTGTCGCACAACAAGGATGAATTGTCTAAATACGCTGTAATATATGCCAACAACCGAAAGGAGTTCGACCGTGCCAACAACAAGGAAGAAGTAATGAAGATTTGTATGGAGAATGGTATCCCATGTCCGCAGACTTTTTTCGGTGTTGAGAAGCTGGAGGATATTGACGGTCGCATCCAGTTTCCGGTTATTATCAAGCCACATAGTATGTATGGTGCAAGGGGCTTCCATAAATTTGATTCGGCAGAGGAGATGCGTGAGTATGTGAGGGAGAAACGAATAGATTTGAAAGACTATGTGATTCAAGAGTATATCCCGGATGGGAGTCGTGTGATGGGTGGAAATGTGATGATTGACCGAAACGGAGAGGTGAAAAGTTCGTACCTTTACATTTGTGAGCATTTATTTCCAGAGGTGGGCGGAACCAGTACATTGAACGGCATCCTTGTTCGCCCCAAAATCAGTGATGAGTGCGAACGCTTGGTGAAGATGATGGGACTGCGCGGAGAGATTGGTGTGGACTTGATGCTAGACTGTCGAGATAATATTGGTAAGGTAATTGAGATAAATCCGCGTCCAGTCCATGGTATTACCTTGGGTTTTGTGGCAGGTATTGACCATGCACAACAGATTTTGGAAGATGCTTTCGGCCTTCCTGTGACAAAAATGGAAGTGACAAAGCCTAAGGCTGCTTCCCGTATAGGACAGACGGATGTGTTGTGGTTCCTCTCATCGAAAGATCGTTTCCATCGGTTGTCATGGCAGTTAGGATATAAGCCAGTGAAAGAGCAGATGTTTTATTGGGATGATCCTTTGCCTTGGTTTGCATTTCTTTGGAGTGGAATAAAGGATTACAAGAAAAAGATGAAAGAAAAAAGACAATAATAAATAACTAATAATATGAAAAGAGACCTTACTTATTTGTCTTCTAGCCCAATAGCGGTTTTAGGAGGAGGAGCGGTGGGCAAGACTGCCGCTGCCGATTGCAAACTTGCTGGTCGCGAGGTGCGACTTTATTCAAGAAGTGCAAAGTCGCTTGCCAATGTGGAACGTACAGGCATCTTGCTTGATGGTATCCAGCGAAACCTTTATGGTTTTGAACGATCTGGACGTGCTTTCCTTGATATTGTGACCACCGATATGGCTAAGGCCGTCAAGGGTGCCAAAATCATCCTGATAGGTATACCTGCCTTAGCTCACGAAGACTATCTAAAAACCCTTGTTCCGTTGTTAGAAGATGGGATGGTCATCCACACATTCACCGACAATTATGCATCGGTGCTCTTACGGAAGTTTATGCGTGAAGCTGGTTGTACTAAGGATGTAATTATTGGAGGGTGGAGCTCTGCTCCATTCGGTACTCGTGTTGAGAAAATTAATGGATTTTGGACCAACCATGTGGGTGCCAAATACAGGGCTATCACACTTCGTGGTGCTTGTTTGCCTATGACCGACATTGATGATTTCATGGAATCGGTGAAATATATCCCTTGCATGGATTCTGTTACTCAAGGTGATGGACCGGTTCGTGGCGACACAATGCTTGACATTGGATTCTCGAATGTCAATCCCGTCATTCACGTTCCTGCTTCACTATTGGGCGTTTCGAGTATGGAAAACTGGTCCTTAGTGTATGGAAATGCCCCCGATAGTTATTCAATGTATAGTCACGGCTTATGTCCGAGCATTTGCCGGGTGCAATATCAATTCTATATGGAAGAAGTAAATCTTGCCAAAGCTATTGGTATTGATTATCCTGTTTATCCATACGAGCAGTTTTTCTCTCGTCGTAGTGTGCTAACGGCTGAATATATGGGGCTAGACGAAAAAGGTAAGGACAATGTGGTGTTTCCACTTGATAAACCTTGCGATGAAGGCAATACAGGGCCGAATGACATCAATCACCGTTATATTACAGAAGACATTCCTGTAGGCTGCAAGCTATATCATGATTTTGGTGTAAAGTTTGGTGTCCCCACTCCAATAATTGACTCGATGATTGTGCTTGGAGGGGCTATGCACGAGAAGAGTTTCTTTAAGGAAACCAAATACAACCTCGACTATCTCGGAATTGGCCACATGACCAAGGAACAACTGTTGGATTATATGAGGAATGGAGTTTACACACCAAAGCCAGGGGCATAAAGCATAGTTAATGTCTTTTGGCAAAAAGTTTCCCATTGGGATACCCATTTTAAGCTGATATGATTCTAATATGTATTCAATAATAAAAAGGTGTTTTGATTTTTTCTCTGCATTATTGGCCTTGACGGTATTATCTCCGATATTCATCCTGACGGCTACAGGAATTCTCATTAGTGATTTCGGGCCGATATTTTATAAGGCAAATCGCATAGGAAGGGGTAACAGATCATTTAAGATGTATAAGTTCCGATCGATGAAAGTATTGAAGGAACCGAAAAAAGGGGCGGAGGCCAGCCTGAGACCAGATGAGGACAGAATTTTTCCTTTCGGACGTTTTATTCGTAAGGCAAAAATCGACGAGCTTCCTCAACTGATTAACATCCTGAATGGTACAATGGCTATCGTCGGTCCGAGACCAGTGGCAGAGGATCAGTTTGAATTGTTTCGCTATGGGAAATGGAACGAAGCTGCAAAGGTTCCAGTGGGGCTGAGCGGCCCGGCAGCATTATATGACTATATTTACGGCGACCAAATTACAGATGAGAAGGAATACATGGAAAAGGTATATCCGACACGCCGAGAGTTGGAATATACATACGTGCAAAAGGCAAGCCTGTGGTACGATTTGAAAATGATAGTTTATACAGTCATCAGCATTTTATACTCACTCTGCGGAAAGGAATGCAAATGGATTCTTAACGAACTGGTTGAGGAAGCTAACAAGACAATGAATCAATAGGATATATGAATATACTTGTTACAGGATCCGCTGGCATGATAGGTGGATATGTTGTTAAAGGACTGATTGATAAAGGTCATACAGTTATTGGAGTTGATCGTGTCAAACCTAAAAGAGAGTATCAAGGCCTGTTCCCGGTTGTCTTGGACTTGTTCTCCAAGGATGATGTGATGCAGGTTTTTGCTGATAATAAAATTGACCGATGTATTCACCTCGCAGCATTGGCTCACACTGCTGGTATGAAGAACCTAACGTGGGAAACGTATAGGAAGATAAATGTGGAATGTGCGGAGATTGTGTTCGAAGCATGCGCGAAAAACAACGTTCCTGTACTTTTTATCAGCACGGTAGATGCCATTGGTATGGTGAAGGGAATTATCACACCTGATACAGAACTGAATCCTATTTCTAACTACGGAAAGAGCAAGGCCATGGCAGAGAGCCGATTGAAGGAAATCTGTAAAGTGTGGAACATCTACCGTTTCTCTCCCGTATATACACCTGATGTCAAACGTGATATCGAAAAGCGTTATTATCTGAAATACCCCAACTGGGCATATAAAATTGGAGAGGGAGGAAATTTTGAGGTGTTGAACATTGCGGGTGCTGTTTCTGCTATGGTGGATTGGGTGGATAAGAAAGTGGATAATACAATTCATGTAATCAAAGACGAGGAATTGTTGGATGTGAATGTCCTTATTGCGAATGAAAAAGCAGAAGGGAGGGCTAAACATGTCTTGCGCATTCCCCGTTGGTTGGTGGTATGTGGGTATTATGTTGTAAAGTTAGTATTTGGAAAGAACAATAAAACGTATTTGGTATTCAAGGCATTGTGGCCGTTCAGAACTATAGAATAAATAGATAGAGGTATGAAATACTTATTGGTAGTGGCGCACCCTGATGATGAGGTGTTAGGAGCAGGAGCTTCGATATATAAGTGGACACAGAATGGTGATACTGTAGATGTGTGTATTATGTCATCTGAGGCGAAAGCGCGGGCTTTTCGTCCTGAGGACAAAGAGTTAGATGATGATACTCACAAAGCAGTGGCATCATTGGGTGTGAAAAAACTGTATGAAGGAACATTCCCAAATATTGAGATGAATACTGTTCCACATCTTCAGTTGGTGCAATTCATTGAGAAAGCTATTTTAGGAAGTGAACCAGACATTGTGATTACGCATCATCCTGCAGATACGAACAACGATCACTTACAGACTTCAATGGCATGTCAAGAAGCTATTCGTTTGTTTCAACGCAGGCCTGAGGTAAAGCCTGTGAAGGAGTTCTGGTATATGGAAGTGCCATCATGTACGGAATGGGCTGTGAATAGTGCTATGCAGAGATTTATACCCAATTGCTATGTGGAGGTGGGTAAGGATGGCGTTGATGCCAAAATAATGGCATTGGCAATGTATCGTGGCGTGATGCGCCCTTATCCACATCCTCGCAGTGTGGAATATATTGAAGGATTGGCAGCTGTTAGAGGTAGCCAATGGGGTGTGGGCTATGCTGAATCGTATGAAATAGTTTTAAGAAGGTATTAGATTCAGAAGTTAGACTACAGAATTCTATAATATATCAAAGAACTCACTTTTATGTATATTATGGTTCATTTATCATGTACCAGTAATAATAAATAGAATTATGTTTCATATGCTCTATTTGGGATGGAATACAAGTGAGTTGCGGATGAATGGATTGTTTTGGTAAACGATAATACTAACGAAAATGATTATTACACAAACCTTATTAGATTCGCTAACAAGTCAAGCCAGGTGTTCTGATAGGTTAAGGATGAATTATGATTTGCGTAATAGTGACTCAGACCAGTCCCAACGAATGTTGAATGCAATAGAGCCGGAGTCTATAATCCCCATACATCGTCATCAAACTACTTCAGAGACAGTCGTCATAATTAGAGGGCATGCGCAAGAACTATTATATGATGAGTTGGGACATAATGTAGTAGAAGTGGTAGATCTTATTCCCGGGGGAGAAACGGTTGCCATCAATGTTCCTAAAGGGCAGTGGCATACTGTCCGTTCAATGCAATCAGGTACAGTCATTATGGAATGTAAGGATGGAATGTATACCCCCATGAGTCAGGATGATATCGTATGTTGAGATAATAGAATTATGGAATACCTCATTTTTCAATATGGCAGAGACGATGCCTATATCAAGGATATTGTCAAGGGACTTGCCGGTAGGGAGGCTAAGGTAGAGCCGCAGTCAGAGACATGGTTTCGTCAGCGTTTCGAGCATAATCCATTAGGGAAAGCTATTCTGGCCTGTGCCTTTGATGGGGAGAGGTTGGTGGCTTGTATGATAGTGGAAAGAGTCCCTATCGAATGTGAAAATCAGCATACAGTCGTAGGATACGTTAGTGACTATTTTGTTCAACCCGGTCATGATTCAAAAGAACTGCTGCCAGAATTGCTTAAGATAGTCGAAGAAGAGGCAAAGAATAGCGGTCTGGATTTATTATTTACGGATAATGTTATACAAGTAAAAGATTTTGGATGGACATACTTTGAAAACAGGGTTCGTTTCAGATTGAACTCAGTGTCCGGTCTCTGGCGGTCATTGTTCAAATTGTTGGATTCAACGAAGCCATTTGTTCCAGATAATCGAGGAATTCAATATGATGGGACTGGAATAGAGAAAGAAAATGAGAGCGAAGACGTGACAGTCCAGAAATCTACAAAGGCATATTACAGATGGCTGAGCCAGACAAGTGCAAATATATACATCATCATAGACGATGAAGAGGTTTATGCAGTTGCCATTATAGGACAAAGAGGGAAACGGGTGAGAGTGGCTCATATATCTTATTTAGAGTCAAAAAGAGGAAACAGTTCTGGTCAGCATGTGATGGAGGTTATTAAGGAACGTTATAAAAAAGAATGTATTGATGTAGTCAGTTGTATAGATGACAAGCATTATCTGCCGATGAACAATACACTTAGTATTTTACAGATGATTTCTTATTGTTATAAAATCCTTGGAAATGGTGAGCATAATATGTCGGGAATAGTCCCGGATTATTTTGCATTTTAAGTAGTTAGAAACGTTGAAAATGTATAAAGAATACTGAATATATGTCTATTTTTAAAGATAAAACCCTTATGATTACCGGGGGAACAGGTTCCTTCGGTAATGCTGTTTTAAATAGGTTCCTTCGTACGGATATTGGAGAAATCCGCATCTTTTCACGTGACGAGAAAAAACAGGACGATATGCGTCATGAGTATCAGGCCAAGTACCCCGATATGGCTCATAAAATAAAATTTTATATTGGCGATGTGCGGTCGCTGGAGAGTTGTCGTTCTGCGATGCCGGGTACCGATTATATTTTCCATGCAGCAGCATTGAAACAGGTGCCGTCGTGTGAGTTCTTCCCGATGGAAGCAGTCAGGACTAATGTCATTGGGACGGATAATGTGCTCACGGCTGCTATCGAGAGCGGCGTGAAGTCTGTCATTTGTCTTTCCACGGATAAGGCCGCGTACCCCATCAATGCCATGGGTATCACCAAGGCTATTGAAGAAAAGGTGGCAGTGGCAAAGAGTCGCTATAGCGGTAACACTAAGATCTGCTGTACACGCTACGGCAACGTGATGTGCTCGCGTGGGTCGGTTATCCCTCTCTGGATTGACCAGATACGTAATGGTAACCCCATTACGCTGACAGAACCGTCAATGACACGTTTTATCATGTCGCTTGACGAGGCTGTTGATTTGGTCCTTTTTGCCTTTGAACACGGTGAGAACGGTGACATTTTAGTTCAAAAAGCTCCTGCATGCACCATCCAGACTCAGGCAGAAGCGGTGGTGAAGCTGTTCAAACACCAATATCGTAGAGATATTAATACAAACACGAATATCACGAGTGATACAAATGAGCCTGAAATTCGAGTGATTGGTATTCGCCACGGCGAGAAGATGTATGAGACGTTGCTCACTAAGGAAGAGTGCGCTAAGGCTGAGGATATGGGTAACTTCTACAGGGTGCCGGCAGATAACCGTGACTTGAATTATGACAAGTTCTTCAAAGACGGCGATACTAAACGGGTGACTATTGAGGAGTTCAACTCGAATAATACGAGGAGACTTAATCTGGAGGAGACAAAAGAAAAAATTGCTTCTTTGGAGTATATTCAGAATGAGTTGAAAGGGATGATTAATTTAGTGTAGAGTTGAGAGTTGAGGGTTGAGAGTTGAGGGTCAGATTAACAGTTTAAAGTATGGAAGTATATGGATATAGAAAGCTGATCGCATATCAAAAGGCTAAAGAAGTAGTAAAGAGATCATATAAGCTTTTGAATAAATTCCCTGCTGAAGAAAGGTTCGCTTTGTGTGACCAGTTAAGACGGGCTTCGATATCGATTACTTCCAATATTGCTGAAGGCGTTACCCGTTACTCGGTAAAAGATAAGGCTCATTTCATTGAAATATCTTATGGCTCGCTAATGGAAGTTTCTTCACAATTTGAAATTGCGGAAGAACTAGGGTACGTAAGCAGTGAAGAACGCTTAAGCATGGATCAACTTATAGAAGAAGTTGCACGATTACTATCTGGTTTACAGAAAACTTACAAGCTCTCAACAAATTCAACTGACACTAAACATTGAACACTAAACGATAAACTAAATATCATGAGGATACTAGTAACTGGCGCAAAGGGGTTCGTTGGTAAGAACCTTTGTGCTCAACTGAAGAATATTAAGGATGGTAAGGCCAAGTGCTATGGGGATCTGGCTGTTGAGGAGATTTTTGAGTATGATATAGACTCGACTGCTGAGGAGTTGGATAGGTATTGTGCTCAGGCAGACTTTGTGTTCAATCTCGCCGGAGTGAATCGGCCTAAGGAGACCGCTGAGTTTATGGAAGGAAATTTTGGATTTGCTTCCACGCTGTTGGATACTCTTAAAAAGCACAAGAATACTTGTCCGGTAATGTTGTCGTCAAGCATTCAGGCAACACTGGCTGGTCGTTTCGGTACGTCAGAGTACGGTAAGAGCAAAAAGGCTGGCGAGGAGCTATTTTTCAATTATGCTCGGGAGACAGGAGCAAAGGTGTTGGTGTATCGATTCCCCAATCTTTTCGGAAAGTGGTGCAGACCAAACTATAATAGTGCTGTGGCTACTTTTTGTAACAATATTGCTAATGATCTGCCTATCACGGTGAACGATCCATCTGTCGATATGGAATTGCTCTATATTGATGATTTGGTAGAGGAGATGATTTGTGCC
>Ga0247611_10004034_pt1 | contig 20867 bp, 13 predicted proteins | sample 177DNAGHGhighgp2_FD_192422 | JGI IMG/M metagenome (GOLD analysis project Ga0247611, IMG submission 192422) | Sheep rumen microbial communities from Palmerston North, Manawatu-Wanganui, New Zealand - 1770 DNA GHGhigh gp2 | ecosystem: Host-associated > Mammals > Digestive system > Stomach > Rumen...
ATAGCAATGGAACAAACAACTAATCAAGATGTAATAACTCCAATAACTACGAGTGATCAATTAAATAAGAATAAAGGAATATTTAACGAAGAAAACAGATTGAGAGATCTTGAACTTAAAACAACAAGAAATGGTGTAGAAGTAACAGGCGAAAATACTAATAATACAGGAATTCTTAATGATACTAATAGATTAAGACCACTTGAAGTAAGTAAAACAATTAAAAATGGTGTTGTAATTGAAGATAATAGCGTTCCTACACCTCAACCAGTGCAAACAAACAGTACACCTAATCCAGCGCCAGAAACAATAACTCCTATTATTACAAGTAATAACATTATTGATGAAAATATTGCAATGAACGAACCAATTCCACAAGCAACTCCTGCTTCTCCATCAATGACAGACGGTTTAGATATAGCAATGCAAACAGCATTTGCTGAAGGTGCATACCACAGTGAAGATGCAGCTAGGAAAATTGCTGATGTAATAATTAATAGAGCTGTAAACAGAGGACTTACCCTTGAAGGTGTTGTATCAGAAAAAGGACAATTTGAAGCATGGAGAAATGGTGTAAAAAATAGAGGAAACTGGGGATGGGATCACTATGGAGATGGCCCTACTAAAGGAAGCATCGGTACTGAAAGAGTTCAACAAATATTTATGGAAGAATTAAATAAAGCATTGACTGGTCAACCTTTAACATATAATTACAATTACTTTCACGCAAGTGGGGATCACGTTACAAACGTATATCATTAATAAAAAAGAAATTCACTTTAATAGTGAATTTTTTTATGCTTTAGATACCAATAATAACTCTGTACCATTTCTAATATCTGTATTTATAATAATTTCATTATTATTATAAATATTTCCTGTTTTTTTATTAATGATTAAATATTCTTCATTTGGATTAAAACCTAAGTATTCTAAATCACAAACACACTTTGCTAACATAGCTTTAATTTTCCAAACAAGTTCATTAACAGGAACAAATACATCATATGTTTCATCAATTCCAAAAACGTCTAATTTAACTAATACTTTATCTTTCATAACAATCTCCTATATACGTGAATTAATATTAGATAATGTTTCATGTATATCATTAATTAAATCACTAGTGTTATCTGTTACTATATCAAACTCTTCATGTTCAAAGACATTATCATCAATTGTTAAAGCCATTTTTAATGAACTATTAAGATTATCTTCTTTAACATTAAGACTAAGCGCTTTATTTAAAATACTTTCCATTTTACTTCTTAATCTAATGTATGCCATTTTCTTTTCATAATCTTCATCATATCTATCACTAATCATTTATACCACCTTCTTAATATCTTTATCGATATTTGAAACTATATCATTATTAAGTTGTAGATATTTCTCTTTAAGACTGTTTATAAATACAATCATATTATCATGGTTGTTTTTTAATGTTTTAAACTGGCAATTAAAATCTACTTGCTTATTATTGACAATTTTACTATTAATATTTGATATATAATGATTTCTTAATACAACAAACTCATTATTAATATCCGCTATTATTTCTTCTTCATCTTGAATGCTAACTTTTATATTTCTTAATGCTTCATCAAGATTATCAGTAAATGTAATACCAACCGAATTTGAATCTAAAATACCACTAGCAAATGCTTCTTCACTAAAAGTAATACTTTCTATATCATCTAAATCAAGATCAAGTATCCTAGATTTAACATCATATTCCATAGTATTTAAATCTTCTATTGCATCATTAAATCTATCCATGTATCTATCTAATTCTTTTCTAGTAGTTCTAAATTTACTCTTTTGGTTATGTATTTCATTGGAAACTTCAGAACAACGTCTTAAATCAAGATTATCATATTGACTTTCAATAGTATAAAACTTTTGATTACAGCTATTATGTCTTGTAGCTATATTATGTGCAGCAGTAAAATCCGCTTGTAATTTATTACCATACTTACTAACAATATTATATATATAATCATATGTATCTTTAAATCTTTTTAAATCTTCAGCTAAAACATCAAACTCATGTTTTTCATTTTCCATTGCTTCATAAAAAGAAACAGAATAGCCATCATTCCATATATCTTTTAGAGAAATAACTTTAGAAAACAAAGTTAATTCTATTTCTTCAAATGAGTTAATCATATTTTCAAGTTTATTAATACTTGTTTGTAATTCAGTAGCATCTACTTTCACACTTTTCACCCCAAATCACCTCATTTTTCTAAATATATAAGAACTAATTAAATTAGTTCTTATTAATTCTCATATATTTAGAAAAATAAATTTTCTAAATATTAGTTACTTCCTGCGCCAGCAGCAGCATTACTTCCTTGAGCATTAAGACTAGCAGCAGCACTTAGATAAGGTGCTAAATAATCATAATAAGCTCTTGAAGTTGCGTCAATAGCGTTTTGAAATTTAGTGTTTTCTTCATTAATAGTATTTTCTGCAGATGCTTGAATATCTGGAGTAAATGCATTTGGATTCATTTCTAATGCACTCTTTAATTGTCTTAATGCATCATTAAGTTCATCCATTCCAGTATTATAAGCACTTAAGAATGGTTGATCAATTCCATCAGAAACTGGTCCTGTTAATCCATTTGAGTTAGTTGTTTGGAAATCATCTGGTTCTTTACTAATATCAGTAGGATTATAATTATAACTTGTTCCAATTCCGTATTGATTAGCAAATGCATTTGCAGTATCTTTAGCAAATAAACCGATACTATTAACATATTCCATAGCTGATCTAATTAAATTTTTATATTCTTGATTAAATTGATTACCATGTTGATCTGCGTTTGGATCTCCCCAGTCTTTAACTAATTGATCAATTCCCTTAGTTATTGAAAGAATACCTGCTTCAACGCTTTGTACAGCTGGTTGTAATGCACTGATAAATCCTTCAGTTTGATTAGGATTATAATCTAAACGAGTGTCTCCTCCATCAAATCTTTGAATATTTAACTTTAAATTTGCCATCTTTTTCCCTCCGTTTCTATAAAAGGTTGGCTACCTTTTACCTATTTTAATCATATTATATATTTACTTGTTATGCAATGCTTTTTTACATTATTTTACACTAATAACGTCCTTTTTTACACTATTATTCTTCCTCTGATATAAAATCAATATATTTAGTTAAAATAGCAGCCCCCTCATTAATTACATAGCCCATGTCATCTTTTATATCGGCAAGCATTTCACGTTTCATTGATGATACATGAAGTAGTGATTGATCACTAATTCCTCTACCTATCCAAATACCATTATTGATATTTACTGCGTCCTTAAACCATTGTTCCATAGAATACTTCTTAATTTTAGTAACATCATCTACTACTACTACAGAAATATTTTCATATTTTTTAAGAGTACTCATTAAATCATCAATAATCTTTTTGTCTTCGATAGAATCAACAAATCTTTGTAATCCATATATAACTATTAATCCACTAACAGAAGTATTTTTAGCACTTAAATTATTTATATAATTAGTTATATTTTCAACATTCTTACTAATATTAGATGTATAGTAGTTTTTAAACTTTTCACTATTTAGTCCTAACTCTGAAGTAGGATCAAATACCATTAATAAGAAGTTTTGAATTGATTTAAATTCCTCAACTAAACTTGAAACCATCTTCTTAGTTTGAACAATTCTATTAGCTGTAATTATGTTAATTAATGACAATGTATAATCCATATTAACAATTTCTAAGTTAGCCTTAGAAATACCAACTGGAATATTTTTAAGTGATATTTCATTTTGTTTAACATCACTTTCTCTAACAATATCTGGAAGTACAGGTATTTTCTTAGCATATGTCTTATTAATTTTTACTTGTGTATCTACAAATAGATTAATAGCATCATTTAATTTATCATCTTCAACTATATGAGCAACTTGGAATTCATGAAGTACACCATCATGTTTAAATATACCTCTACCAAACATACTTCTAGGAGTTGAAGATGCTCTAACATTAAATAATGTTGTATAATCACTCTTATCTTTTAGTTGAAGAGCATAAATATTATTAAAGTTTTGAGCTATTCTAGACATAATAGAATTAATAGCGTTGGCGGTAAATATATATACTATGCCATATCTTTCAGAATCTCTTAATAAATCAGGTAATTCATCATATAAGTTTTCAATACTATCATTAATAGAATCATAATTATTAAATATTACAGTTAATATAGGAAGTTTCTTTCCACTTCTTTGAATGTAAGTATTATAATCGCCACTATAATCAACTAATAATTTTTTACGATATTGTAATTCTTCTTTTAATAGTTTTAGTAAATTAGTAAACTTCTCATCTTCACCATTTAGTACTAAACCACCAACATGAGGAAGTAAGCTATATCTTCTTAATGATTCAGAACCATAATCTACAATATAGAAGTTTATATCATCAGATTTATATCTTTTTGCAGTTGAATAAACTAAAGAATTTAATAATAATTCTCTTTCAGCACCATCCAAACCATAAATAATAGTATTACCATCATTAATATAATTGTATTTTACTAATCCTTGTACTTGTAATTCTGGCGCATCGTATTCACCAATTATAGCCTCAATTCCACTTGGAACAAAATTATATTTCTTTTCAAGTGCATCAATATAAATTAACTCAGGAATATTATCAAGCCATAATCTTCTCGATCTAACATTAACTTGTTTAGATACTTCAATAATATATTTTAAAATTGCAGAAATTTGTTCTCCTTGAGCAGCACCTTTTTTACCTGAAGATTCTTGAATAGATTTAATTATATCACCAGAATCATCAATAAAATTAATTGATTTATCTACTTGCTTAACAACCTTTTCAGCAGGAAAATACTTAGCTCCACACCAAGCACTTTGTCCTAATGCGTAATATTCATCATAACCAACTTGTAAATAAAATCTTCCTGCTTGTTTTAATTCAGCTGCATCAGGTTTCTTTAGCATTTCTTTTGAATCTGAAGCATCTTGAACTTTTAAACATACTCTAAATTTAGTATTTGACCAAATTTGTTCATTAACAACACCACTAGGTTTTTGTGTTGCAAGAATTAGATGAACACCTAATGAACGACCAATACGAGCAGTTGAAATCAAACTATCCATAAAATCAGGTTGTTGAGCTTTAAGTTCTGCAAACTCATCACATATTATAAACAAATGTGGTATAGGTTCTTCTATTCTACCATCTCGATAAAATCTTTGATATTTATATATATCAATAGTAGATTCTCCTAAGTTATCTCTAGCTTCATTAAATAATCTTTGTCTTCTTTTTAATTCACTTTCAATTGATACTAATGTTCTATCCATTTCAGCTTTATCTAAGTTTGTTATAGTACCAGCCAAATGAGGAAGAACAATATTAGTCATCTTATTTTCAAAGGCACCAGCTAAACCTCCACCTTTGTAATCTATTAAAATAAATGAAACTTCTTCTGGTGAAAAATTCATTGCCATAGATAAAATATAAGTAATTATAAACTCTGACTTACCAGAACCTGTCATACCAGCTATTAAACCATGAGGTCCATGATATTTTTCATGTAAGTCTAAATACATAATATTATTTTGACTATCTACACCAATTTCAGCTCTTAAACTTCTTGTAGGATCATTACTTCTCCATCTATTTAATATATTTAATTGTTCAACTTTACCAACTTTTTCCATTTCCATAAATGAAATAGATTCAGGTAATTGACTCATTTGATCTTCATATTCAACAGGAATATTAGTTATTTGTCTCATTACATCCATCATATCGATATCATAATGGATTTCGTTATTAAACATTCCTTGATAGTGACTATCAAAGGCATTATATAAAATATCTGACTTTTTATCTCCAAGAGTAATAAAATTATCACACTTACTAGGTAAATTAGATAGTTTATTCTCTAAGAATATAATACTAACACCCAAGTCTTTTTCACTTTCAGAAATAGTATCTATCAAATCATATTGTTTAATCATCTCATAATCATCTACTATTATTAAATAGTGAGGTTTATAAGGAGTTTTTCTACCTTCCTCTAAATTTCTCATATTTATTTCAGCAGACAATACATCATTAACATTTTTAGCTTCATCGAAATTACTTGCAAAATAACGATATGTTTTACTATTATTAAATGAGTGATTCAAATATTTAATATATTCGAAGTCTTTCATATTGTATTTATTAGTAATTAATACTAGTTTTAAATCATCATGTGAGTGAAATGATATTAACTGTAATATTATATTATTAACAAAGTTAACTGTTATATCTCTATTACCCATAATAGCAGTTAATTTTTGATATTTAAATGAATATCCAACTGGAACAGATTCTATATATCTAAAACTATTAATTAAATCATCTGCTCTTTTTTTCATTTCACTTTCATCAATAGTGAAACCTTCATCTGGATAAGCAATCTTAGCTCTTAGTCTTTCTCTACCTAATCCAAGTCTTGCAACCAAAAAGTCATATTGGTCTAATCTCTTATCCCAAAATCCTATTGATTTACTATGAATATTTTTTAAACAATCATCTACAGTAATTAAATTTTCAAATAGTATTATAGATTGTTGCTTAGACTCTTCACCTAATTCTTCTTTCTTCAAATCAAAGTATTTTGCATATTTTAAATTTATTCTATATTCATTTTCTTCAGCTTGTTTCTTATTGTATCTTCTAATTAGAGATGGCCATAAAAACATTGAAGTAATCATGGCTATACTAGTTAATAATTGTGGCCAACAATGAGAAAATGTTGTTGCACCAGCTGTTAACTGCATTGTTAAATTAAGAAGAGTTAAACCAGAAGTTGCCCCCATTGTAATCATTGGACCAATAGTTAATAAAACTGGTAATTCATGATTAGCATTTTGATTAGGTGGACGATCTAATTTTATTTCTTTTTCTTCTATTTGTCTTCTTATCCTTGGAGATTTACTATAATAATCCGTCTTTTTATATAAAGGACGATCTTTTATTTCTATTTTTTGTATTTTATCAAGGACAGGGAATTGATATATATTTACTCCTTGATTAACTGTTAATCTATCACCAACATTATTAATATATATATTATTCTTAATAAATAAAAGTCTTAAACCACATAATTCTATTTCGTCGCCATCTTTAATAATTGTTTCAACATCTTTTATAATTTTCTTATTTTTGTATAAAATGTTATTATCTTTTTTTAAATATAAAACACCATTTCTTTGAGTTATACTTATATTTAAATTACTAATATATGGACATACATATTTAATTGATGAGTTCTCATTATTTGTTATTACTAATGGATTAACATAATCACATGATAAAACTATCATATTTTTAAATGATTTATCCTCAGTATATATTAAGTACTTAATTGATTCTCGTTCTAAAATATAATAACTATTAGGAGCTAACTTAACACCTTCAACATATGAATTATTAGGACCGCATATTTTAGAATCTTCAGTAGAATATAAAACCCATGAATTGTCTCTTGCATCTATATTAATTAACATATTATCAGAATCTTGAGCATCAAAAGAAAAACTACCAGAAACCTCACTAGGTAATTTAAACTTAACTATCCTATCTTGTAAGTACAATAATATGTTCATAGCCAACTCCCTATTATATATAAATTATAACATATAATTGAAATAAAAAAAAGATGTATAAACATCTTTTTATATAAAATTTATGCAGTATAATTTACTATTCTATCAACTCTATGACCTTGCCATCCATCAGTATTTATTACACTTTGATTACCCATAGATTCCCATTCAATAACATCGACTGCTTTACCAAATGTATGACCCCATTTAGACTTGGCATCAGCACCTTTGGCATCAGCAATAGTACAAGGTATAATAACACCATTATCTAAGCATACATCAATATTATCTCCTACTTTACCAAATGTAGGTGAAACAGCAACTAAATATCTATTGTTTAATGTTGCAATACCCCTATCACTTGTTCTTCCGGCAGCATTCCAAACTTCACTTAAATTTCTTTGAGCACTTCCCTTAGACCATTTACCATAAAAATAATTATAATTAGTATAGTTTTTAATTATACCAGTTTGCGGAATATTTGCAGGAATAAAAATCGGATTACCAATTCCCGGAGTTGGGATGGTATTTAATGTTTGAGCAATAAATGCATTAATATCTTGATTTACAGCTTGTTGAGGCATTGTTGCACCTACATTAATAGGAGTTATAGCATTAAGTCCTAATAAATTAGGATCGAATGAACTTTGAATCGCTTGAGCTTGTAATGCCGCTGCTTGAGCTTGTTGTTGCTGTTGCAGTAACAATTGTGCTTGTAACGCTTCTTGTTGTTGTTGTAACAATTGCGCTTGCAATGCTTCTTGTTGTTGTTGCAACAATTGTGCTTGCATTTCTTGTTGAGCTTGTAATATAGGTGTTAAATCCATTTCTACATTTGTTGGAACTGGTTGTGGTATTACAGGATCAACTTGTTGAGGCACAACATTTTGATTTATTAAAATACTTTGAATATCACCAGCACCAGAATTTATTGGTGCCGCAGGATTATTAAAGTCCATATTAATCACTATCCTTCAACATTATTTTAAAAGAAATACTATGAATATGTCAATCTTTTATATTTTTTATATACAAAACAATGTAAACACATTAACTAAACTAATAGTTTATATATTTCAACACTTCGTTTATTTGATTATTTATACTATTCATAGTATTATTTAATTATGAAAGGAGAAATACTATGAAAAAAGCTTTATTAACTTTATTAATAATTGTTTCAATATTTACTATTACTGGATGTGCTAATAAAGACTCAAAAGAATTTAAGGAGGATTATGAAAAACTAAACGGGGTAGTAAATTCAGCCGGTAAAGAACATAGAAAATTAAACATTTCAGAAGACAATCCCTTTGTTGAAGTATCTGCAGATGAAATAGTTAAAAAAATAGATAATAAAGAAACATTTTATGTATATTTTGGTTCAACTTTATGTCCTTGGTGTAGATCAGTAATTGAATCAGCAATTAAAATTGCAAAGGAAAAAAATATCAAAACAATCTATTATGTTGATATATGGGATGATTCCGGAAAAGAAATTCTTAGAGATAAATATGAAGTTAAAAATAAGAAATTAGAAAAAACTATAGATGGAACAGATAGTTATAAAAAACTATTAGAAAACTTCAATTCATTATTAAGAGACTACTCAGTAACTGATGCTAATGATAACAATAAAGAATATAGTACTGGGGAAAAGAGAATTTATGCACCAAATTATTTCTATATTAAAGAAGGAAAAGCTATTAAATTAACTACAGGAAAATCAGAAAAATTAACTGATGCTCGTGGTGAATTAACTGAAGAAATTAAAAATGATCAAGAAAAATTATTTAGAGATTTCTTTACTAATTAAGTAGACTAAGTCTACTTTTTTTAGTTATAATAATTTTAGGTGATCAACTATGATATTAATGGCAAGTGGAAGAACAGATGTAGTTGCGTTTTATACACCATGGTTTATGAACAGATACAAAGAAGGGTATTTATATGTTAGAAATCCGTTTAATCCTAAATTAGTTAGTCAAATAAATTTTGATGATGTTGATTTAATAATGTTTTGTACAAAAAATCCCCTTCCAATAATTAAGCACTTAAAAGATATTAAAAAACCTATATTATTTCATGTGACACTAACTTCTTATAAAGAAGATATTGAAGTAAATGTTATAGATAAAAATAAAATAATAAAAGGAATAAAAGAAATATCTAGTATCATTGGAAAAGACAATGTTATTGTTAGATATGATCCTATATTTATAAGTGATAGATATAGTGTAGATTATCATATTAAAGCATTTGAAAGATTATGTACTTTACTAGATGGATACATAAATAAGTTTATAGTATCTTTTATAGATGATTATAAAAATGTTAGAAAAAATATAAATATTTTGAAATACAAACAACCAACAGAAGAAGATTACAAAAAAATTGGATTAAACTTTAGTAAAATAGCAAATAAACATAATATGACTGTCCAAACATGTGCAGAAAAAAGAAATCTTTTGGAATACGGTTTTACTTTAGGAGAATGTATATCTCATGAATTAGCATATATTATGACGGACAAAAAATATAAAGAACAAAAAATGAGAAAGAATATACCTTGTCATTGTGTAGAAACAGTGGATATTGGAGTATATAATTCTTGTAATCATAGATGTAAATACTGTTATGCAAATTTTGACGAAAATCAAATAAATGATAACATTAAAAAACACGATCCAAAATCACCTTTTTTAATTGGAAATATCGAAAAAGACGATATAATAAAAATAAGAAAATAAAAATAGTTAATAATTAAAACATTATTAACTTTTTATTAATTTTCTTGATATTTATATTATTATTTGATATATTAATAGCACATGCAGGTGTGGTTCAACGGTAGAATATAACCTTGCCAAGGTTGAGACGAGGGTTCGACTCCCTTCACTTGCTCCATTTGAAATAAACGTCGAACTAATCGACGTTTTTACATATAACATACTTTTTTGAATATACTAGTATTGACAATATACATCGAAAATGGTATTATTGTCATACAAGAACTCTGTTCAATCCGAAGCTTCACGTTATGCGTGAAAGGTTTATGTAGGAAGAATGGAGTTTTTTATTTTGTTTTTTTAGTTAATGATGAATCGAATACACTATATTTAGATTTAAAACACCAATGTCTATATGGATCTTTCCAATTATTAGTAATATCATTGCGATAACTAGTAGAAACACCAATATTAAAGTTTGGATAAATAGTTTTAATATTTTTTAAAATATTTTTATATAACTTTTCTTTTGCTATAGTTCTTTTACCACGTCTATTACTATCTGGCATTTTTTCTTTATCCATATTATTCAATTTAAAATTCATAGCACCAAGTATAATATCCATACATTGTAATATAACATGATTTTTAGAATCTACTTCTGCTATATCTTCATTATAAATATGAACATTGTTAATACAAAAAAAATCATTAAGTGCGTAAATATAACCTTTAAATTCTTTATTTTTCTTTTTAGTATCAGGTAATTTATCAAAATATAGTTTTAATATTACTTGATCTTTTTCTTTTTGATTACAATAGTCAATTCCAAACGCGTGTTTAATAAACTGATAATATAAAAGAAAATATTCTTTTTCTTCATGTTCCCTAGTTAAATTTTGTGGAACCAATGCGTTTTGTCTAAACATTATTCTAATCTTGATTTTATTAAATTTGACAAATTCAAAAAAATAGTCAATCAATTCTAAATACTTATCTAGATATTGTTCAGTTACTTTTGTCCATTTAACTTCTTGAAATAAACTTAGTTCTTCTTTTTTAGTATTAAGTTTATTACTTATCTTTTCGAGTTCAGTATAGTTAACCAAAGCACCACCATAAAAATTACTAAAGAATTTGCCTTTTCTATGTGATTCATCTGCATATATTAAGTATTGTTTTTTCATAATATCACCACTAGATACAATTTATCACTTATTAACTTTTAAATCAATCGAACAAAAATATTTTTATATATTATTTATTAATTTCTCTGTTTAAAAGCATTTTAACACTAAATGTCACTGTAAATGTCACTGTATTTGAAATAAAATTATTTTGTGTTATAATTTTATTGAATTAAGTTTTATCTCAATTTTTACATGTAGATAGTGAGCGATATTTCGTAAACGAGATACACAATTGCTCCATGTGTTATACAAATGCCTTATTTTACAGGCATTTTTTTGTATTCCAGTTTTTCAACTATTCTCCATACTTGGGAGTATATAAATAGTACAAAATAATTAAAAAAACTAACCTTGTGGTTAATTTTTTATTTTTCTTTCTTTTTTGATGATAATTCTTCTTTAATTTCAGTAGTATTCTTCCAGATTTGAACTTTTAAAATTCCTAATTCATATAATACTCTAGCAAGTACATTACCAAATACTAGATATAATAGGAAAGTAACAAAGCTTACTGAAATAAAGCTAAATGATGATAGTGTAATGAATATTGCTGAAATTAGGTATGCAATTTTGATTAGAGCTTCGATTAACATTTTATCAAATCTTAAGAATGAATGTAACCAAGCAACAAATCCTTTAAATTGTCCATCATTCTTCTTAGCAGAGAATAAGAAGTAAACAACAATACCACCAATAATTGCAAGAATAATTGAAACTATCATCCAAATTAGCGCACCACCACCAAAGCTAGTTGCAGGTGTAGTAGGTACAGTTTTAGTTACTATCATAGAACAAGCCTCCCTTTCTAATTATATTATAACACTTAAATATTTATATCTCAATTATTATTTTCACAAAAAAAGAGAATATTAATTCTCTTTGAAATAAACATCATACCAAACCAAGAAAGTATATATTGTCCACACTTTTTTATAACAATCTTTCTTTCCTGATTTATGTAATTCTAATAGCTTTAGAATTCTCTTTTGATCAAAATACTTTTTAGCACTAGAACCTTCAAACTTAATTTTTATTTGATTATATAAATCGTCTTCTTTAATCCATTCTCTTAATGGAACAGGAAAACCTAACTTTTTCTTTTTATATGATTCATTAGGAATAAAATCTTTAGCTGCTTGCCTCAATGCTGGTTTAGTAGTTTCATTATTTATTTTTGCATTAAAAGGAAGGTTCTTTGCTACCTCATATACTTTATCATCTAAAAATGGTGTTCTAGCCTCTAAAGAAAACATCATAGTATTTCTATCTACAGCATGTAAAAAATCTTTTACTAACCAATAATAATAATCTATTACTTGTCTTTTTGATGTATCATCTTTTCCTTTATAGTCCTTATATAAAGGGGCAACTATATTTTTAGTATGTATTTGATTTTTAATTTTAACTATTTTTCTAGCTTCTTCATCTCTAAATACTCTACCTAAACCAATATTATAATCTTCTAGATGTTGACCACGACGATATATAAAGTTAAGTCCTCTAATATCTGGTAATACTTTAGCTATCATAGAGGCAGCATGCCTTATGAAGTATGGTATTTTCATATACCAACTTTGTGATATATCCTCTAAATATGTACCATAACCACCAAAGAATTCATCTGCTCCTTCACCTGACATTACAACTTTAACATCTTTTGAAGCAATTTCAGCAACAAAATAAAGAGCAATAGCAGAAGGATCTGCAAGTGGTTCATCCATGTAATACATGATCTTTTCAAAATTCTTAATATATTCTTCTTTAGTTATTTTTTTAGATGTATTAGATATACCAAGCTTATCAGTTAAATCTTTGGCATAAGATATTTCATCATATTTAGGATTATCATATCCTACTGTATAAGTTTTATCTGGTCTTGCTAAAGATACCAAATATGATGAATCTATTCCGCTAGATAAGAATGAACCTACCTCAACATCACTTATTTGATGATATTCAACACTATTTTTCATAGCTTCTTGAATATCTTTTACTATTGAATTCATATCCTGTTCTTTAGGTGTTATATCAATTTGAAAGAACTTCTTTATCTCTATCTTGCCATCTTTATACGTTAATGTATGTCCTGGTTCTAAACGATAAACACCTTTAAAGAAAGTTTCAGTTGTAGGCGTAGAATTAAAGCATAGATATGCTGATAGTATTTCACTATTTAATAATTTATTAAAATCAGGGTGTTCTAATAATGATTTAATCTCCGAACCAAACATAAACGTATTATTAAAAACAGCATAATATAATGGCTTTATCCCCCATTTATCTCTTGCCATAAACAATGTCTTTTTATTAATATCATATATAGCAAATGCATACATTCCTCGAAGATGATTAACTACATCTTCTCCCCATTCTTGATAACCATAGATAATAGTTTCAGTATCAGATTTATTATCAAATGTATAACCTTTTTTCTTTAATTCATCTTTTATTTCAAGAAAATTATATATTTCTCCATTAAAAACAATTACTAGAGATTTATCTTTATTAAACATTGGCTGTTGACCTGTATTTAAATCTATTATAGCTAGTCTTCGATGGGCTAAAGCTATGTTCTCATCAATATAATATCCTTCACCATCAGGGCCACGATGAGCAATTTTATCAGCCATTTTCTTTATTATATCTTTTTTATTATCTTTGTTATTTATAAATCCGGTAATTCCACACATAGTGCATCACTTCCTTTGTTAAAACAATTTATTTACCAAATACTATTCTATAATAATCAGTATCCATAATCAACTTACTTGTATTAATTCTAGAAGATACTACTGAATTTATATTCTTAACATAATCAGGAGATATTTCTTCATTAACACTTGGAGTAAATGATCCATTAGCGGCATTATATCTTCCTTTATCACTAATCCAACTACGATCAGTAAAGAACACTAATCCTTCATTTGGTGCAAAAATATCTTTTCCAGTAATTAATCTTGAATCATATTCAACATTAAACAAATTAAGCATTGTTGGTATAAAGTCTAAAGAATTAGTTATTTTATCAATTACTTTATGTTCTTGTTTATTATTCCAAATTATTAAACTAGAATGATTAACTTCAAATCTTTCATCTCTTTTATATGTTGACAATTCGTTAATTGAATTAATATTCATTGAATATGGATAATGATCAGGAACAACAGCAATTACTGTATCATCAAGTATTCCTTTTTCATCTAATTTTTCAATTATTAATTGTAATGCTTTATCTAATTCAATATTTGCAGCAACATATCCTTTTGCTTCATCTCCAACCTTTAAATCAGCAACTGCCGCTTTATTTCTAGCAGACATTGCGTTAGCATTAAGTCCCCAAGGCATATGACCAGAAACTGATACATAATAAGCATGAAATTTATCATGAGTTAATATATCGTCAATTGTTGCATTAACCATATCATAATCTGATTGTGGCCAAATATTACAATTCATTAATTTTTCTAAACCTGTTCCTTTAGAAATATAATTAGTATATCCTAATGATTTTAAATATCTATCTCTACTTTGGAATGTACCTGTATTTGCATGATATGCAGATACATAATATTCTCTATCGTTAAATATTTTTCCTAGTCCATATGGAAAATATGTATTACCTGGTCTAAATTTAGTAGTTAACATTGCTAAATTAGCAAATAATCCAGTTTGCATTTGAAATTCTCCACCAATAGTACTCATATTAATTGGTGTATAAAAATTAGTAAATTCAAAACCTTCATGGGATAATTTATATAATGTTGGAGTATATTTTTCAGATATTGCAATATCATTTAAACTTTCACCCATAACAACTATTAAATTTTTTCCTTCATATAAACCTGTATATTCATTTTTATACGTAGGTTGTTGATTTTTAAAGTATTCATGCATTTCTTTAACCGTCTTACTATTAGTATTTTGAATTAAAGAATCGAAATCTATATCTATTGCATTAGGTCCATACGATTTTTCTTCTTCACTAAACTCTTCAACTATTTCTTCAGTATTTATCTTTTCTTCTATAGGAAAAAACATTCTCTTTATATCTAGATAAGTAGCAACATTGAGACCCATTTTTTCAATATTCATTGCATTATTATCTACTTCGTTAAATAATGTCTTTCTTTCTGAACTAAAGTTAATTCCTAATATGAATATTCCAAGTATAAATATAAATACAATAGCTTGAGCTATAATATTTCTCTTTCCTTTTCTAAAAGATAATTTATTTTTATATATTATTATAAATACAAATGGTATTAAGAATAATAACAACATTGGAAGTCTTTTCATTATTTCCATTACCGCATCACCAATAAATGTTGCTGCTTGATCACTTATTCCAAGTAAATGAAATGAGAAGAACGTATTAAATAAACTTTTAAACATATAAGCTCCAAAATAATATATGCATAAAATAAACACTATAAGAATTGATAATACTTTATTTGCTTTTTTATTGCCTATCTTACATATAAATCCTAATAATATTGCCATTAATAAAGAAAATAATGTAATATAAGCTATCTTAAAACTAATTACGTTAGTAATACCAAAACTAACTATATTAAATAGTAATTCTAAATATATAATACAAATAAACAGTATTATTACTATACTAATTTTCTTTACCTTTTTAACAGGTTCTTCTTTAACAAGTTTTTCTTCTTCTTTTTTAGAAGGTTGTTCAACGCTTTTTTTATTAACAGGAACTACTTTTTTAACTTCTTCCCTTACTTCAGGTTTCTTCCCGTGTTTCATTTCAGTATATTCCGGTTCAACAACACTTTTTTCAACTTTTTTAGCACCTTTTTTTCTTGGCATTTCAACTACACCAGTATCATATAGCTTATCTAATTCTATTTTAGGCTTAATACTAGCTTTTACTCTTTTTTTATTGCTGCTAACCCTTTTTTTATTCACGCTATTACTCATATCATCATTCCTTTATTAAAGATAATTGAACTTTTTCACGTTCTTTATCAATTTTATCTACATAACATTTTATTATATCTCCAACATGTAAATAATCATTAATGTCTTTAACAAAATCTTTAGAAACTTTAGATATATGGATAAGACCATCATCATGTAAACCAATATCTACAAATGCACCAAATGTAGTAACATTTCTAACAGTTCCCTCTAATTCCATACCATTTTTTAAATCATCTATTGTTAAAATGTCTGATTTTAAAATAGGTGCTGGAAGTTCATCTCTTGGATCTAACCCAGGATTTTTTAATTCTTTTATAATATCTTCTATAGTATATATATCAGAATCAAACTTATTAGCTAATTCATTTATATTTACTTTGTCTAATTTATCCTTAAACTCTTTACTATTTATATTTTTAACATCTAATTCTAAATAATTCAATATTTTATTTGTTAAATCATAACTTTCTGGATGAATACCTGTATTATCTAATAGATTATTTCCATTAGGAATTCTTAAGAATCCAATAGCTTGTTCATAAATCTTAGATGATATTCCTTTAGTTTTTTTAATGTCTTCTCTTGATTTGAATGGTTTATTACTAATAATTGCATTTATTGCTGCCTTAGTTAAACCAGAAACATATTTAAGTATCGATGGAGAGGCAGTATTAACATTAACTCCTACTTCATTTACTATTTTAGACACAGTAAAATCTAAATTCTCTCCTAATTCCTTTTGATTAACATCGTGTTGATATTCTCCAACTCCAATAGACTTTGGATCTATTTTAACTAATTCAGATAGTGGATCTTGAACTCTTCGTCCAATAGATATGGCACTTCTTTTTTCTACAGTAAGATCGGGAAATTCTTGTTTTGCTAGTTCAGATGCTGAATATACACTAGCACCTGCTTCAGATGTAATAATATATTTGCAATCTAATCCTTTAATTGTTTCAGCAATAAAACTTTCAGATTCTCTTGATGCAGTTCCATTACCAATAGATATTAAATTTATATGATATTTATCTATTAACTCTCTAACAACTTTAGCAGAACCTACTTTATCATTATGTGGTTCAGTTGGATAAATAACTCTAATATCTAAAACATTGCCTAATTCGTCCAAAACAGCTAACTTACATCCTGTTCTAAAAGCCGGATCAAAACCTAAAACTATACTATTTTTAATTGGTCTAGTTAATAGTAAACCTTCTAAGTTATGTCCGAAAGTTTCAATGGCTTTCTTATCTGCTTTTTCGGTTAATTCTGACCTTATTTCTCTTTCAATAGATGGAAGAATTAATCTTTTTAAAGCATCTTTAATAAAATCTTTAACATGACTACAAACAAATGACTCTTTGTTTTTTATTACTTTACCTTCTAAGTATTCTTGTATTTTATCTAAGTCGTAAGTCAAATCTACTTTTAATATCTTTTTATCTTCTGCTCTATTAATTGCTAATACATGAAAATGTTTAGCATACTTAATGGGTTCACTAAATTCATAATACATAGAATATGTTTTATTTTCATCTATTTTTTCATCTTTAACTTTCGTAACAATATTACCGGTATTAAATATATTATTTCTTATATATTTTCTATAATATGCATTATCAGATATCCATTCAGCAATAATATATCCAGCGTTTTCAATTGCTTTATCTTCTTCCATATTATATCCACTAGCTAGAGTTTTAATATCTCCATTAAGAGGAAATGACATAATCTTTTTAGCTAATGGCTCTAAACCTAACTTTATAGCTTCAGTTGCTTTAGTCTTTTTCTTTTCCTTAAATGGTCTATATATATCTTCGATTTCAGTTAATTTATTTGCATTCATTACATTGTTTTTTATTTCATCAGTAAGAAGTCCTTTTTCATCAATTAATCTAATTACATCTTCTTTCCTTTTTAGTAAGTTTACTTGATAATTATATTCATCAGAAATAGTTCTTATTTGATCTTCGTTTAAATTACCAGTAGCTTCTTTCCTATATCTAGCAATAAATGGTATAGTTGCATCTTGAGAAAGTAATTCAAGTACAGCCTTTATTTGACTATCCTTTAACCCTAATTCACTACCTAATTTATTAATGATTTCTTCATTCATACTTAATACTTCTTTCATAATACTATTATACTATAATTAAAAAATATTAAAAAGATATAATAATGAATTTTAAATAAAAAAAGATAACATAAAGTTATCTTTTTAAGGTGAAATAAACGTAATTCTAGCATATCCATTATCTGATCGGGAACCATTTGACATTGATCCATTTGTTAATCCAAGCGATGTATTCAAATAACCTGAACCACCACCACCACCAACACATGCACCATACATTCCTGTCCCATCTCCAGCACCACCTGCATAACCGCCATACCAGCCGCCTCCGCCTCCTGGTGCTTGACCACCCCAACCATCTTGTCCTTTACCAAATGAATATCCAGATGATTGTGATGCTCCTTTACTATAGTTACCTGATGGCGTATAACCATTAACAGCAGCTCCATTACCACCAGAAGTACCACCACCGGTTCCTCCAGCTCCATAATCTCCTGCACCGCCACCACCACCAGCAACAATATATACGTATTTTTTTGCTGTTGTAGCATTTGAATATGAGTTTAATGTAGTATAAGATCCAGATTTTTTAGCTATGTGAGTGGCACCACCGCCACCAACACCAGATTCATATCTAGCTCCTCCGCCATTATATGATTTACTTCCTCCAACTACTACATTTAAAACTTGATTAGCAGTTAAACTAACATTTCCAGTTGCATAACCGCCCTTTCCTCCCACTGCTTCAATGTCTCCATCTCCTTGAGCACCCCAAACTTCAAGTTTATAAGTTCCGGCTATAGGTGCTGTGTAAGTTTGAACTCCACCAGTGTATGAGAAATTTGTCACGGTTTTAAACCACTGTGCATAATATGTTACAGTTCCTGATGTAGCAGCATTTTTTATGCTTGCTCCAGTTGATAATATACTACCTGAATTCTCTTTTTTCCAACCTGAAAATGAATAATTAGTTCTAGTAAAGCCATTAGCTTTTAATGTACATGCCGCATCATATGTACAATTATGAGATGCTCTTGATCCTCCAGTATTTCCGTTACCATTATATGCTACAGTAAAAGTATTTGCACTCCATTGTGCATACATTGTCAATGGTAATGTTACCGTATAGCTTACTCCAGTATTTCCATATTTTGTTCCACCAGATGTTGCATTAAACCATCCAGAAGCTGTATATCCTGTTCTTGTTGGTGTTGGAAGCAATGTTGATCCATTATAATATACACTCGTACTAGATGGAGATACACTTCCTCCATTGGCATTATATGTTATTGTATATTTATTTCTTGTATAATAATATTTTACTATCATTGATCCATCAGCATTTATATTTACTGTTTGTGTACTTGGTGAAGTAAAGTGTTCATATGTTTTTACTTCTGGTGTTACTAAAGTATCTGTTGTTCCTGTTAAATTATCTATTTCATATGGTGTTGTTGGATAATTACCATTTGTATCCATTTGATAATGTTCTACTTTATATGATGTATCTTCTCTTGCTACCCATTTAGCATATAGATTTGTTAATTCATTTGTTACTATTGTTTCTTCACTTACTTTACTTGTTAATTCACTATTTAAATACCATCCATCAAATGTATACCCAATGCGAGATGGTTCTTCAATACTTCCTAGTTTTCTTTGTTTTACTTTTATTATTTCGTTATGTAATACTTCTCCTCCATTTGGATTTAACGTTATTGTTTGGTATGGTTCTTTATTCTCTATTGTTTTTATTACTACTTTTCCTTTATATATTTTATTAGCTGATTGTTCTACTGTTGATGTTTCATCAATCCATAATCTTAAGTTATATGTTATCTCTTCATTTGGTAGTATTACTCCCGCTTCTATATTTCTACTCTCACTTATATTTTCGTTTATATATTCTTGTACTAATAATTGATTACCTAATATATCTGGACTATTGTTATCTAATTTATATTTTAAATAACTAGTAGATAATGTAGAATCATCTTTTGTTTCTATATTTACTTGATACTCTCCTGCCTTTTGACATACATTTTTTATTGTAAATGTATATGGAGTTAATAATGATCCTTCACTATCTGATAATGGATATGCTTTATCTAGATTTATATCATTTTCATCTTCAAAAGAAACTTTAAAACACTCTATTGTTACTATTTGTTCTTCAGTATTATCTGTATTATAAAAGAATGCATATGAAAAACTAAGTAATAGAACTATTACTAATGTAACAACAAATATTATATATTCTTTTCT
>Ga0247611_10004035_pt1 | contig 20866 bp, 20 predicted proteins | sample 177DNAGHGhighgp2_FD_192422 | JGI IMG/M metagenome (GOLD analysis project Ga0247611, IMG submission 192422) | Sheep rumen microbial communities from Palmerston North, Manawatu-Wanganui, New Zealand - 1770 DNA GHGhigh gp2 | ecosystem: Host-associated > Mammals > Digestive system > Stomach > Rumen...
AAGTTCTTCGGAACGAATCACTGTCCACTCCGAAAATCTCCTCTCCGATTCGTTCGGAAAAGTCCGTACTGTCAAGCAGGGTTTCTGCGTCTTTTAAAGAGAATGTGTCCGAGGAATTCGTAAACGTTCTGTTTAAAAGATATCTCTTCCCGCCGGTTTCGAATTCGATTTCACCACCGAAAACCCCACCGTTCCAGGGTGCCATACGAAATCTTTCCTTGTCCTTTTTTGCCTTCTTTGTCTCGCCCGCAAAGCCGTAAAACATAACGCGGATAAAAGCTGCAAGCGTCGATTTGCCCCAGCCGTTATCCTTTAAAAGCTCATTCTTTCCGTCCCGGAAATCCATGTCGACATTCTGTAAAATGCCGAAATTTTCAATATGCAATCGGATGATTTTCATTTAAAAATCCTCCTTTCCGGCAAGCAGATGAATGCCGCATCGAATAATCTCCGCCGCTTCGTCTTCGGTAACTAAGCCGCCATCCTTGTCCGCAAGCACTCTTCTGACAAATTCGCCCTTTAAGGAAGCATCGTGTCGGAACTGCGCATAATCAACTACAGGTGTAGTTTCATTGAGCACCTTTACATAATAGTATTCCGTCTCCAGCATGGTTTTTATATAAGCCGAATCAAATTCCGCGTCCATATCCACGCTGCCCTGAAGACGGATTTTGATCATATCCTTTTCAAGCACGCCCACTCTTAACAGTTCCTCTTTTACCGCTTCCAGTGCTTCATCGGAAGTAACCGCATCGGCAACGGAAACGCCGAGATCATAAACGGTTCTGTTTGCGAACGGAACAAATTCCGCATTCACGGTTTTCTCTTTGATGTCCAGAAGATAAAATCCCCTCTTTCCGATTTCGTCAAACCCTCTGCCTTCTAAACAGCCGCAGTATGCATATCTTCCTCTTGCATCGAGCGTAGCGATTTTGGGACTGTGAATGTGGCCGAGTGCCATGTAATCGATTCCCTTATTGGCATACCCCGGAAGTGAAATCACCTCCGCATCGTTCTTTCCCTGATTCGCAGTCTCCTGCCCGTGAAGCGTCACGATATTGACCATATCGGGGTCAAGATTCAGACTGCCCGGCAGGGAAGAAGCGTTTTTTCCGGAAAGCTCCGCTCCGGTAATTACAACCTTCGTATCATTGTCCGACAACGTGTAGGACGTCCATGCTTCGCCGAAGCATTTTAAATTCTCCGGAAGCTTCCCCGCTCCCGAAGCAAATTCTTTTTCGAAGGATCCTTCATCATGGTTCCCGCGCAAATAAAAAAAAGTAAGATCCGGGTGATTCATCACAGCCGAAATCACCGCTCCTCTTGCAGTCGGTGAAATCTTGTGGGAATCAAACAGATCTCCTGCGATTAAAATTGCCTTTACGCCGTTCTGGGAGGCATAGTTCACCATCCGGCGAAAGGTTGCAAGTATTTCGTTTCTTCTCTCCTCCGCCCGTTTCTCGTCAAAATGCCGGCCGAGTGCGGAATCCAGATGTATGTCTGCGGTATGAATAATTTTCATATCATATTCTCCTTTGAATAATACGTTTTCATTATTCCATATAGAGAAGATTCCCTGACTGTCATATTATGAATGAATCGGCAGCTCCGCCGAAAACTGAATGGATTTTCCGTCCTTGCTGAAAGCGGTGATTTTTCCTTTATGCGCTTCCACAATGGATTTTACGATGGAAAGACCGATTCCGCTTCCGCCCTTTTTCGAATTTCTCGAAGCATCGGGACGGTAAAATCGTTCAAACAGAATGTCCTGGTTTCCGGCCTCTACCTGGTCTGTAGTGTTATACAATTTTAAGTATGCCTTTCTGCCTTTCTTTTTCAGACTCAGACGAATCTCCGCCTTTTCCAAATCTTCTCCTTCCGGCACGCAGGCATATTTTACCGCATTGTCCAAAAGCAGTCCGACCATTTGACGGATTTTTGCTTCATCGCCATTCAGCGCAATCTCATCCTCAATCTCCGTTGTAAATTTCTGATTGTTTTGCTGTGCAACGGCAAAATATCCTTCCGCGGTATCTTTTACGGCTTCGCTTAAATCGAACCTGCTCATGGTCAGTTTGTCGCTTTCATCCATTCTCGAAAGCGTTACCATCTGTTCGACAAGACCGCTCATGCGATTTACCTGATTTTTGACGGAAGCTGTCCATTTGCTTTCTTCGTTTTCCATTTCAAGCACTTCGATATTTGCGGAAATAATGGAAATCGGCGTTTTCAGTTCGTGGCTTGCATCCGTGATAAAACGCTTCTGCTTTTTGTAACTTTCCTCCACCGGTTTGAAAACCTTTTTCGAAAAAATGTTAACCAGCAAAAATACACCGAGAAGACCGATTGCCGACATAATCAGGCTGAAACGAAGGACGTTAACCGCATTGTTTTTCTCTTTGGTTGCATCCACAAATACAACCAGGATTCCGCCGTCTTCGTCCATTTTAATTCCGTAGCGGTAATTTTCGTAATACCCTCTGCTCTTGGATAATTTCTGATATTTATCCAGAACCGCTCTGGCATAAAGGATGGCATCCGTTTTCGAAACCGATGCGATTCTGCCGGTATACGCCAGATACTGTCCGTTCTCATCCGGCACGTATTTTACGCTGAAAAATCTGGTCTCGTACGGTGTTTCGTTTGAAAAATCCCATTCTTTTTTGTTATACTGTTCCGTACCGTCTCTTTCGCCTTCCGGTATGTTCGGCGGAAGCGTCATGTATTCCTTTTCCCTTTCATAATACAGTTCCGGACCGTTTTCGCCGCGGACGGAATAATTCTCATACTCCACTCTCCGGCCCATGAAAAATTCCGGGAACTGACCGTTATTCTCCATAATGATATCAAGAAGGGTATCGACGTTTTTGTTCATCGACACAAAATCTGCCACATTCAGCCCTCCGATTAAAACAAAAAGAACGGCGAATGTGGACAGCATGGTCACCAGTATAAATTGTCTTCTGAGTTTTCTGATCATTGTATTTTACTGCGAATCTTTCAAAAATTATTTTTCCGAAACCGATAAAGAATAGCCCTGATTCCGCACTGCTTTTATTTCGACATTTGCCTTTAAGGATGCAAGTTTTTTCCGCAGGTTGGAAATGTAAACCCAGACCACGTTGATTTCCGTATCGGAATCATAACCCCAGATTTTCTCCATAAAACGGTCGGTTGAAATAATCTGACCGGGGTTTACCATCAGCATTTCCATCATCTGAAAATCCTTGTTTGCAAGCCTTACCGAATCGTTTCCCACACTCATTTCAAAAGTTGCTCTGTTCAGTGTGAGATTTCCAAGCGTCAGCACATTGTCGGTAAGTACGCTCTGCCTTCTCGTAATGGCACGCACTCTCGCCAAAAGCTCCTTCATCACAAAGGGCTTTGCAAGATAGTCATCCGCTCCCGCATCCAGGCCTTCCACCTTATCGTCTGTCTGGGACTTGGCCGTAAGCAGAAGGACGGGCACCTGATTCCTCTTTGCACGGATTTTGCGAAGTACATCAAGACCGCTCATTTTGGGCATCATAATGTCCATAATCACGCCGTCGTATTCCGCACCCTCCAGATAATCAAGTGCCTCCTGTCCGTCGTAGACACAGTCTACGGAATAGTTATTATGTCTAAGTACCGCCGCAATGGCATCGTTTAATTCCACTTCATCTTCCGCAAGCAATAATCGCATTTTGAGTCCCTCTATTTACAGATTTCGTCAATGGATCTGGCAAGCTGGTCCGCGCAGGAAGTTCCTCTTCCGCCGCAGTCGTTTCCGCGGAGAATCGCCGCTGCTTCCTTTGCATCTTTGCCTTCCAGCAGTTTTCCGATTGCCTTTAAGTTTCCGTTGCATCCGCCGATAAATCTTAAGTTGAAGATTTTACCTTCCTCGTCAAGATCATAATCAATCTGCATTGCGCAGACACCCTTCGGCCGATAAGTTACATGTTTCATTTTCTGCCTCCTTATGGATATAAAACTTCCAGTTTTGATTTATATTTTTCCGGCGGTTTCCGGTCGGTAATGACCTTGGCCTTCAACGCTTCCCCAAAGGAAACCGTGCTGACCACTCCGAATTTATCGTGATCCGCCACAATATATCTGCGGCCCTCTTCCGTGCATTCCATCGCAACCTTTTTCATGGTCGCCTCGCGGATATCGGGTGTTGTAAAACCGCTTCTTAAGCTGATTCCGTTCGTCCCGAAAAATCCGATGGAAAAATGATATTTCTGCAGAGACAATATTGCGGTTTCTCCCACCAACGCCTCGGTGGTTTCCTTTAATTCCCCGCCGATTAAAAACACCTTGAGTCCATGATGAACCATGAATCTTGCGTGTGCGACGGCATTGGTGATATATACCGCATCCTTCTCTTTTAAATATTCACAGATCATCCCCGTTGTGGTACCGGAGTCCACATAGACATAATCCCCGGGTTTGATTAAGGATGCGGCATATTCGCCGATTTTTCTCTTGGCATCCATATTGATCGCAGATTTCTGCTGTACGGATTTTTCCTCGTAAGAACGCGTTTCCGAAACGGCGATGGCACCGCCGAAAACCTTAATCAGTTTTCCCTCGCGGTCTAACTCGGTGATATCTCTCCGGATGGTCGATTCCGACGCATTCAGAATCTCCTTGAGTTCGCCCAGGGTCACGCTGCTTCTTTCGTTTACAAGGTTCAGAATCTGCAGTTTACGACTCTCGGATAACATGGCTTGACTCTCCTTCTCCCACTACTGTTCTTTGCTCTTTTTGAACTCTTCAACATTGGTCTCGAGAACGATTTTACGAAGCGGTAAAATCCGTCCGGGAGAAACGGAAAGCTCGTCATATCCCATTGCCAGGAATTCTTTTGTAAGGGTCAGATCCGCGCCGAGTTCGCCGCAGATTCCCGCCCATGCGCCGTGTCTGTGTGCCGCATCCACAATCATCTTCAGCATCTTTAAAATCGCCGGATGATGGGAGTCGTAGAATTTTTCCAGTGAATCGTTCTGACGGTCAATCGCCAGTGTATACTGTGTCAGATCGTTAGTGCCGACGGAGAAGAAATCCACTTCCTCCGCAAGTTCGTCCGCAATCATTACCGCCGCGGGCGTTTCAATCATAATTCCGAGTTCAATGTTCTTATCGTATGAAATGCCCTGTTCGTCCAGCTCCGCTTTGACTTCTGCTACGATTCGCTTGATTTCCTTTACTTCCCAAAGAGAAATAATCATCGGGAACATAATTGAAATTTTACCGAATGCACTTGCGCGTAAAATCGCACGAAGCTGTGTCTTAAATACCTCGGGACGACTTAAGCAGATGCGGATTGCACGAAGTCCCATTGCGGGATTTTCTTCCTTCGGAAGTTCAAAATAATCCGCCTGTTTGTCGGCGCCGATATCGAGCGTACGGATGATTACCTTCTTGCCTGCGAGGGTCTGCGCCACGGTTCTGTAAATTTCAAACTGCTCTTCCTCGGTTGGATAATGGTCGCTTCCGAGATAAATAAATTCGGAGCGGAAAAGGCCGATTCCGCCGGCATCGTTTTTCATCACAAGACCTAAGTCCTTGGTGTTTCCTATGTTAGCATAAAGATTGATTTTCTGACCGTCAAGTGTAATGTTTTCTTTTCCCTTCAAAAGCTCGAGAAGGGATTTTTTCTCCATTTCCTCGTCATAAATCTTCTTCTTTGCTGCGAGGGTTTCTTCGTCGGGTTCCACATAAACCTTGCCCTCAAAACCGTCTACCACGGCCAGTTTTCCGTTTACTGAATCGTCTAAGGGAATGTCACATCCGATCATTGCGGGAATGTTCATCGTCTTTGCAAGAATCGATGTGTGGGAGTTCGCGGATCCGTGAACGGTAACGAAGGATAAGATTTTATCCTTGTCCATCTGTACGGTTTCGGAGGGTGCTAAGTCGTCTGCAACAATAATTACCTGTTCGTCCGTTTCGATTCCGCAGGCTCCTTTGCCGAGAAGCACGTTGATGAGGCGTTCGGAAATGTCGTGCATATCTGCCGCACGGCCTCTGAAATACTCATCTTCCATGTCTAAAAACATCTGTGCAAACTGGTCACCCGTCTGTGCAACCGCATACTCCGCATTCACTTCCTGTGTACGGATAATATTCTCAACGGAGTCGATGTAATCGCCGTCTTCGAGCATCATCTGATGTGCCTCGAATACGCCTGCGCCGTCTTCTCCGACTTCTTTCAATGCCTTTTCATAAAGTGCTCCGAGCTGCTCTATCGCAACATCCTTCGCACTGTGATATCTTGCGATTTCCGCTTCCGGATCATCTATTTTAACGCGTTTTACCTGGGTCTGGTCCTTGGCATATACGCTGATTTTGCCGATTGCGATTCCCCCGAATACTGCTTTTCCGCTGAATATCTGCATATGTTACCTCCTATTCTATCTATAAAACCTTAACTTAACCTAAAATAAAAAAGGGCCTTTTACAGCCCTGAGCATTGTCTTTACGTTAGCAGGGCCTTTGAGGGCGTCGGTTCTTAACGAGCCAGCCCTTCGGGCGCAGCGAGTTTAGAACCGCTACGCCCGAAACGGAGTGCAAACGTCCCTGCGCTGTAAATGACATATGCGAAGGGCGTTCTATATGCACTGATTGTTTACAGGTTTGCCTCCATAAAAGCTTTTACTTCCTCGCAAAGCGCATCTGCTTCCGCACCTTCAAACGTGAACTTAACGGAATCTCCCTGCTTTGCACCTAAGGACATAATTCCCATAACGCCCTTGAAAGGAACTTCCTTGTCGCCCTTTGCAACCTTAACTACGCAGTCTCTGCCCTTGATGAGCTTGAAAAGATCCGTTGCGGGACGAGCGTGAATACCGTGAACATCCTTAATTACATAATCAAAACCTGCCATAAAATTTTACCCCCTTATTATTTTAAATATTGTTTTTATTTACGTTGTTTATTACCTTTTGCCTGTTTTGTCACCTCCGCCCGTGTTTACGGGCAGAAATGAATATCTTTATATGAAAACGCTTACTGCTCTGCTTTCTTCTTAAGTAGTCCAAGGAGTACGCAGGTTACAACGCTGCCGATTAACCATGCCACTACGTAAAGGAGCGGATGACCTACGGTTGCGAATACGAATACACCACCGTGAGGAGCCATTAACGTACACTTAAAGAGTGCTGCTAAAAGTCCTGCGGTTCCCGCACCGATCATGGTTGCGGGGATAACACGGATGGGATCTGCTGCCGCGAAAGGAATCGCACCTTCCGTAATGAAGGAAGCACCCATTACCAGGTTGGATACCGCGCTGCCTCTTTCCGCCTTCGTAAACTTCTTCGGGAAAACGAAGCATGCCAGTGCGATACCGATGGGAGGAACCATACCGCCGACCATAACCGCTGCCATTGCGATGTATGCCATCTGCTGGAATGCGGGGTCCGTGGAAAGTGCTGCCTGAGCCAGCATTCCGGTTCCGAATACATATGCTGCCTTGTTGATCGGGCCGCCCATATCGATTGCCATCATAGCACCTAAGATCAGACCCATGAGCCATACCATATTTGCATTTCCGACTGCGGTAAGTGCATTTGCAAGACCTGTGTTAATCAGACCGATTACAGGGTTTAAAATGAAGCACATGATTACGCCTTCAAGGAAAATACCTACCAGCGGATAGATCAGAGTCGGCTTTAATCCGTCAAGTGCGGAAGGTAATTTCTCGCCGATTTTCTGAAGTCCGAGTACCAAGAATCCTGCCAGGAAACCTGCTGCAATACCACCTAAGAAACCGGAAACCGTATTGCCTCCGTCAGGCTGCTGGAATGCAAATTTCATTAAGAACTGTCCGAATCCGCCGACTGCCTTTCCGTCAATCAGAGTACCTTCCAGGAAGGTAAAATTGGAAAGGATTGCGTTACCGCTCGAAGCCAGCAGACCGCCTACAAAGCCGACTGCAAGACCGGGACGGTCTGCAATGGCATATGCGATATAACCTGCAAGAACGGGTACCATCAGACCCATTGCCAGGCCGCCGACATATTTTAAGAATGCCGCAAGAGGTGTAATGGAACCGAAGTTTCCGCCACCGGTTGCTCCGTAACCTGCGATGGTATCTACCAGGAATGCAAGTGCCACTAAAATACCGCCACCGATAACGAACGGAAGCATATGAGAAACACCGCTCATCAGCCATGTATAAATCTTATGTCCCACACCGCCCTTTTCGGAGGATTTGCTTTCCGAAGCTTCTTCGGAGCCGCCGCCGGAATAAACCGGAGCATCTCCCGCAAGTGCCAGTGCAACGAGTTCGTCCGCTTTGTTAATACCATCGGCAACCTTGCGCTGAATGACTTTTTTTCCTGCGAAACGGTCCATCGGAACCTTTGCATCCGCGGTTACGATAACGCAAAGTGCATCTTTGATATCATCTGCGGTAAGCATATTTTTAGCACCGGAAGATCCGCGGGTTTCGATTTTAATCGGAATGCCTGCTTTGGAAGCAGCTTTTTCAAGGCCTTCCGCTGCCATATAAGTATGCGCGATACCGGTCGGACAGGATGTTACCGCTACCAAGTATTTGCTTCCCGCGTCAATCTGTACATCTGCGAGGCCTTCGTCAACGCTCTTCTTTTCCTCATCCGCCTTGTCGATTACCGCAAGGAATTCATCCACGTCTTTTGCATTAATCAGATTTTTTCTGAAATCCTCATCCATTAACATCATGGATAATTTACTCATAACATCCAGATGAACATTGTCCTTGGTGTCGGGAGCTGCGATTAAGAAAAGGATGTTAACGGGTTCGTCATCGAGTGCTTCATAATCCACACCATCCTTAATAATCATCGCCGCAAGGCCGGGCTTGTCGATGCAGTCGCCCTTGCCGTGAGGAATTGCAATACCTTCTCCTACACCTGTAGTACTTTCTTCTTCTCTTGCGTAAACAAGTGCACGATAAGCTTCCTTATCCTGAACTTTTCCGCTTGCTGCCATGAGTTCCACAGCCATGTCCATGGCTTCTTTTTTGGATTTCGGTGCCGCATTCAAATCAACACTCCGCTTATCCAGAAGTTCTGTAATCCTCATACCTGCTCCTCCTTTTCTTTATGTTTTCTGTTAACACTACCTGCTTAAACTGTTTCTTTTCTGTTTACTGTTTCTTTTTTTGTTATGTTCTGACGTTTCGTTTCTATGAACTGCTTTATTTCTATTCTGTTTCGTTATTGAATCGGTTTGGTTTTTTCAGGTTTCAGGCTATCGTTTTGTAAACCGCCTCAACCTCTTCCCTGGTTGCAAGATACTCGGAAAATGCGCTTGCGCTTCCTGCGGAAAGACCCATTTTAAAGGCATATTCGTAATCGCCCTTTTCCATATATCCGGTGATAAATCCGGCCACCATCGAATCTCCCGCGCCGACACCGTTTACAAGTTTTCCTTTCGGAGCCTCGCTCATCGAAACGCTTCCGTCTTCCGCTACCAGAACTCCGCCTTCGCCTGCCATGGAAACCAGTACATTGCGGGCGCCCATTTCCTGAAGTTTCTTTGCGTAAGGAATCACACTTTCTCTGGTTTTCAGTTCCACTCCGAAGATTTCACCGAGCTCATGGTTGTTGGGTTTGATCAGGAACGGATGGAATTTTAATACATTTAAAAGAAGATCCTTTGTCGCATCCACCACGATGCGGATTCCGCGTCCGTCAAGCCGTTCGCAGATATCACTGTAGATGGTTCCCGGCATGGATGCGGGGATACTTCCTGCAAGACAGAGCGTATCGCCTTCCTTTAATGTATCGAGTTTTTCCAAAAGAACGTCAAGTTTTTCTTTGGAAATCACGGGACCCATTCCGTTGATCTCGGTTCCGTCGATGCTCTTTAATTTCAGATTAATTCGGGAACAACCTTCCTCAATGATGATCGCGTCGGCAAGAATTTTACTCTCTTTCACTTTCCTGGTGATTTCGTCTCCGACAAAACCGGCCGCAAAATAAATTGCCGTATTTTCGATGCCCAGATTGGAAAGCACGATGGAGACGTTGATTCCCTTCCCTCCGGGAAGCATCAGTTCCGATGTGGTCCGATTGGTCAGGCCGAGTTTAAAATCGTCCACGGTTACGATATAGTCTAAAGATGGATTGAAGGTTACGGTATAGATCATATGACGCCTCCTTCCGAAAAGAATGACCGATTTCGGTCATAAATGCCCTACAAGAACATAATACGGTCAAAATCGGTCATTTTCAATCAAAATATTTCACAGATTTAAAATTTTTCTTTGTGCATTATTTCAAAGGACATTCAGGACTTTACAAAATATCCTGATGTGATACAATATATTCACGTGTTAAAGTATTAAAGCGTGAAAATCTTTCATGCAGGAGTACATCTTTCGGAGGTCGAAAATGAATAATAAAATCAGAACCGATGCGGTAGATCAGCTGTTTGATGCGATTCTCCTTCTGGAGAACAAAGAGGAATGCTACAATTTTTTTGAAGATTTATGCACCGTAAACGAACTGCTTGCGCTGTCCCAGCGCTTCGCTGTTGCAAAGATGCTGAAAGAAAAAAAGACCTATCTTGAAATTGCTGACAAGACAGGTGCTTCCACTGCCACCATCTCCCGCGTTAACCATTCGTTAAACTACGGAAGCGACGGATATGAACTGATTTTCCAGAGACTTGATAAAAAAGACGAATAATTATCCGTTTACTTCCATCACATCCATGGGATTGATAAAGGCATTATCATACATGACCTGATATCCCACTCTGGATGTCACAAAATTCACTTCAAAGAGGAGCTGACCTTTCAAAACGTCATCTCCTTCTTTTATTTTCGGCGTATCATTATAACGGTATATTGTCATATAGCCGTTCCCGTGATCGATTCTGACACAGTAGCCGTACTCCTGATCCTTTTTCACACTGACCACCGTTCCGCTGCCCGCAGCCATAACCTTGGCTCCGTGCTGTGCGCCGAAAATCACCATCTGCTTAAGCGGATCCTCATCCGTTTCCTCTTCTCCCTCTGCGGGAATTTCTTCGGGCTGGGAGGAAATCGTCACCTTTCCGGTAACAGGCAAACCATTTGGATAATGAAGGGCTGCCTCCGCCTCTTCCTTCGCAAGCTGCTCCGCAACCTGGTTGGAAAGAAGCGCAATCTGATCCTGCATTTCCTTCTTCTCTTTCTCGGAAACGAGCGCCATTTCTTCCTTCTGTGCGGTCAGAAAATCGATTTTCTCCTGCGCATTATTTAACTGCTTCGAAAGAATGACAACGCGGAAAACCAAAAGCCCTATGGCCGCAACCAGTACGATCATGACCACAAGGATATGCTTTCTTAAGAACGCAAATACCTTATTATTCAGTTCTTCTTTCTTTTCTTCTGCCATACGCTTATTTGTTTTCCGTTTTAACTATCTTTTGCCGTTTTCTAAATTCTTTCCGGTTTTTTCTGACGTTTTCCTAATTATTATCCAGCTTTTACTTTAAAGCTTTCATTGCATCCACATATCCCGCAAATCCTCTGCCCATAATGGTTTTAAAGCAGTAGTTCCGGACATAGGAAATCTGACGAAAATCCTCTCTTACGGAGACATCGCTGATATGCACTTCCACCGCGGGAATGCTGACTGCTTTTAATGCATCTAAAATCGCTACCGAGGTATGCGTATACGCTGCGGGATTGATAACGATGCCGTCGATTTTTCCGTAAGCCGCCTGAATCGCGTCGACGATGTCGCCCTCGTGATTGGACTGATAAAAGCTTACGTCCACGCCCATTTCATCGGCTGCGTCCTTCAGTAGATTCAGCAGATCCTCATAGGTTCCGTCGCCGTAAATATTCTTTTCGCGAATGCCCAGCATGTTAAGGTTCGGGCCGTTAATAATTAAAAATCTCATGTTGTTCTCTTTCCGATTGTATCTTTGTATTATGCAAATCCGAGCTTCTTAAGGATTACTTTCGCGGTATTTTCCGCATCTCCCTCATCTGCTTCCACAATATAGTCCGCCGCACCTTCGTACAGGTCCTTCCTTGCTTCGTAAAGCTTTTCGATGGCTCCGTCTCCTTTCGAAAGCGGTCTACCGTCGGAAGAAAGATTGGAAATATCTCGTTTTATGTAAACTAAAATTCCGTTCTGTTTACATGCTCTGATGTTTTCCGGTCTTGTTACGATGCCTCCGCCCGTAGCAATGATTAAACTGTTTCGTGCAGCGATTTTTCGAACGGTCTCCGTTTCTTTTTTTCGGAACTCCTCTTCGCCTTCCGCTTCGATAAACGCTCCGGGAGCCGTTCCGAATGCCTCTTCAAACTCCGTATCCGTATCGGCAAACTCACGGTCCAGTGTTTCGGAAAGGATTTGTCCCAGGGTGCTCTTTCCGCTTCCCGGCATTCCGATTAAAACAATATTGGTAAGTTTCTTTCGAAGATTCTGATAAACCGCCTCTCCGAATTCATTGTTATGTAAACTATAATTATGTGAACCAAATTTATGTAAACCATTATCCTCCGGGAAGAATAATCGCTCCGCCATCAGCGCCTGCATGACAAGCATATATAATCCGTTGGCTGCGGAAATTCCTTTTTCTTCCGCCTCCGCCACAAGGAGCGTGGTCAGAGGATTGTATACCACATCGAAAACACATTCCAAATTTGTAAAATCATCCAGTGAAACCGGTACCCCGTCATTCTTCGGATACATGCCCACAGGCGTGGTATTTACCACAATCTCCGCATTTTTCACATTTTCGGGAAGCTCCCCTTCTATTGATGCGACCGAAACATCCTTTCCGGCAAAGCTCTCACGGGCCTTTTCCACATCCCTGGCCAAAAGGGTTACGGAATCGATATTTTTCTTTCCGAGCACATAACGGGCGGTTTTTGCGGTTCCGCCGGCGCCCAGAATTACCGCATTTTTCCCGGAAAAATCGCTTTCCGTATTTCTGCATTCCTCGCGTTTCGCACAATTTCCGCAGATGGCATAATCCATCATTGCGGAGAGCCCGAATGCATCCGTATTATATCCGTACAAAACTCCGTCACGGTTCACAATGGTGTTGACGGCGCCGATTTCTTTTGCGGCCTCGTCAAGCACACAGTATTTCATCACGTCCTGCTTGTAAGGAATTGTCACGTTAATTCCGAGAAAATCCTTTTTCCGCATGAATTCATCGAGCTCATCCCTCGGAATTTCGTGCAGAACATAATCCGGATTTCCAAACGCATTGTGAATGGAAACCGAGAAGCTGTGACTCAATTTTTCACCGATCAGTCCGTATTTCATACTCTACTGTTCTTCCTCATATTTGCTTGTCTGGGCAATCAGAGCGCGATAAACTTCCTTCACGTATTCAGCCTTTTCCTCGCCTGCAATGCCTGCCACATGAAGCAGAACCTCTGCCTCACGGCCCTCATTCCGAATGGGCATACTGTTCCTGCTCTTTAATTCGCCGATTTCGGATGCCACATCCATACGCTCGGCCAGAAGATGTGCAATCTGATCATCAAGCCGGTCGATTTGTAAACGAAGCTCTTTTAAATCTCTTCTCCGCTCTTCCCTTCCCTGCGTAATCCGCAGTTTGTGATACTCGCAAAGGAGGTTATACACGGCAATTGCGCAGGCCGCTTCCACACAGGGCAGTGCGCGGGGCACGATGCAAGGATCGTGACGGCCTTTTAAAGAAAGCGTGGTCTCCGTCAGTTCTTTCATGTTGACCGTTTTCTGCTCTTTAAAAATACTCGGCGTGGGCTTTACGGCTACACGGAAAATAACCGGCATACCGTTACTGATTCCGCCCTGAACTCCACCGGAATTGTTTGTCTCTGTCATCACGCGGCCATCCTTAATAATGAACGGATCGTTGCATTCGCTGCCTTTCATTTCGGAGCAGGCAAATCCGCTTCCGAACGCAATTCCCTTGATAGCGGGAATGCCGAACATCATATGGGAAATTACCGCTTCCATGCTGTCATACAAGGGTTCTCCGACACCTGCGGGAAGTCCGGTAACCGCACATTCAATGGTTCCTCCGACGGAATCTCCTTCCGAAGCACATTCAGTCATAAAAGCAACCATTTTGTCAGCTGCCTCGGGATCGATGGCCGGAAACGCGGTTTCGTTCTGTCCGATTGACGATTTGTCGGGAGCGATTTTATCAAACATACGGTCATTGATGGTTCCTACGGACGCAACATGACCGAAAATCTCAATGCCTTCCTCTTCCATCAGCTGCATGCAGACTGCACCCGCAAAACAGAGAGGAAGGGTCAGACGACCTGAGAAAATCCCGCCGCCGCTACGGTCGAGAGCATCGCCGTATTTGGCATAAGACGTATAATCCGCATGGGAAGGACGCGGAACATATTTCATCTCCTCATAGTCCGAGGATCTTGTATTCTGATTATAAAAAATCGCGGTCAGGGGTTCTCCGTTTAAAACAAACTCCTCCGCTTCCTCAAAAGAACCACCGGAACGAATGTCGGGCAGATCCGCTTCAGAACGCTTGGTGGAATATGCATTCTTTCCGCCCTTTCTGCGATCCAGAAAACGGTTGATTCGTGCAACGTCAATTTTCTTTCCGACCGGAAGACCTTTTACGGTAATTCCGATCTCGGGTGCATGGGAAGCGCCCCACACTTCTATTTCGAGTTCTTTTCCAAATACTGATTTCATTGGGAAACCTTTCTGATATAGGTTGACATAATATAGTTTACGTAATTTTTGTTAACATAACAAAGTTTACATAATTTTTTCATGGTTTACATAATGTAGTTAACATAATTTCAGTTTACATAACAGCGTTAACATAATTATTGTTTACATAAATTCATTTACATAATTTTTGTTGACATAATCATAGTTAACACAATGTGGTTGACATAATTTTCAAAGATTTATTTACAGATTCGCCCTGCCCTGTCGGATGATTTCTTCCCACTCGGCAATGGTAACATCCTTCAGATATACTTTTCCGATGGTCTCGGGAAGTACTACACGGATCAGATCGCCGTGGCGCTTCTTATCCGCCTTTGCCTGACCGGCCAGGTCAGAAATCTCATACTCTTTCCATATCGGAAGTTTGTAGCTTTCGATTACATGAATGACACGTTCCTTCTCTTCCTTCGGAAGCACCGCTGCGCAAACCACAGCCATTCCGGCCGCCACACCGCTGCCGTGTCCCACGGTATATCCGCTTAAGGTTTCGATGGCATGTCCGAGGGTATGACCGAAATTCAGAATATGTCTCGGACCCTTGTCAAATTCATCCGCCTTAACCACTTCCGCCTTGATTTCCACGCATCTGTATACCAGATCCTCATCGGAGATTTCGCGTCTCTCGATTTGACCGAAAAAGTCAGAATCGTATATGATTCCGTATTTGATGACCTCTGCCATTCCGTCCGAATAGGTTTCCGGAGGGAGGGTTTCAAAGGTTGCCACATCGCAGAATACGGCAATCGGCTGATGGAATGCTCCGACCATATTTTTTCCGTTCGGCAGATCCACGGCCGTCTTTCCTCCGACAGAGGAATCCACGGCTGCAAGAAGGCTCGTCGGAAACTGGACAAATTCCATTCCGCGAAGGAAAACACCGGCGCAAAATCCGGTTAAGTCTCCTACCACGCCTCCTCCGAGAGCCGCTAAAAGATCGGTCTTGGTAATACCCTTGTCAATCATTTCAACCATAAGTGCTTCGGCAGTCTGAAGGTTCTTGGATTTTTCACCATGCGTAAATACAAAAGTAAAAACCTCAAATCCTTCCTTTTCCAGCGATTTTACGGTCTTTTCCCCATAAAGCAAAAATACGGTATCGTCACTTACCAGCATCACTTTGCAGGGTGCGTGAACTTCCTTTAAAAGACTTCCGTAGTCAATTTCACGGCCTACGGTAACATCATATTCTTTTGTGGATGCACTGACGTGTACCTTTTTCATACTCTGCCCTTTCTATGATTCCGGGTTATCCTTTTTCTTTGAGAGGATCTCTTCGTTCTTAATATCCTCTTCCTTACAGATTCTGCCCTCGCGAAGAAGTTTACATAACTTTTTTTCATCCTTTTCCAGAAGGGCATCACGGTACTCTTTTACATGACCGATATATTCTTCCATCTCGGCAAGAAGAGACTCTCTGTTTTCCATAAACAGCTCGGTCCACATCGTCTCGTTTAAATATGCCACTCTGGTCATATCCTTAAAGCTTCCCGCGGAAAATCCATACCGGATTTTGCAGGCTTCGCTTTTGATATACGCACTTGAAAGCACATGCGCCATCTGGGACGTATACGCAATAATCCGGTCATGCTCCTTCGGAGTACTCTCCTTCACAAAACCGAATCCAAGTCCTAAAAAGAATGCTTTCAAATCCCCGAATACTTTTTCATACTCTCCCCTGTAAGGTTCTTCAAAAATCTCCGTTCCCTCATCAGGTTTACATAAAATCATACTGGCACGATCGAACATTCCGTCAAATGAATAGTCATATCCGGATTTTTCAATGCCGGCCATCGGATGACCGCCGACAAAATATAAGCCATTTAGTTTACATAATTCAGTTAACTCATTGCAGATTTTCTGTTTTGTTCCGCAACAGTCCACAATCACCGCGCCCTTCTTAAAGACAGGCAGATGATATTTCACAAACTCGATACAGGAGTCGGGATACAGTCCGAGAATAACCAGATCCGCTTCGTTCAGCAAAAGGTCCTCTCCGATAATTGCATCGATTACACCCTCTTCTTTCGCCTTTACACTGACAAGACGATTCCTGTTCACTGCATAAACCTTTAAATCCGTTCTGTTTTTTATTGTTTTTGCCATGGAGCCGCCGATCAGCCCGAGTCCGATCACAGCAACACTTTTAAAACGTTCCATTGTTTTTCCTTATCCTACCGCATTCGCGGGTAGTAATTTTTATTTATCCAGCTTCATATCACCGGGTTTGATCAGATTCATTTTACGCATTGCAAATGCAATTCCCCAGGAAAGGACACCGGGAAGAACGAAGCATAAAAGCGCAATCTCTAAAAGTACAAGCCAGGGAGCCACGCCCGCTTCTGCTGTCATAACATTGTATGCGTTAATCGGTCCGACCAGACCTGCGGTTCCCATTCCGGAGCCCGTTGCGTTGTTCTGGAATTTGAATAACATCGTGGAAAGAGGTCCTAAAATCGCACTTGTAAGAATCGCAGGAAGCCAGATGATCGGCTTCTTAACGATATTGGGCATCTGTAACATACTGGTTCCGATACCCTGTGCCACAAGGCCGTTTACCTTATTGTCTTCAAAGCTTGCAACCGCAAATCCTACCATGTTTGCACAGCATCCGACGGTAGCCGCACCTGCGGGAATACCCGAAAGATTCAGAATAACGCCGATTGCCGCGGAAGAAATGGGCAGCGTCAGTGCCATACCCATTACTACCGAAATCAGAACGCCCATTAAGAAAGGAGCCTGATTGGTTGCATATACGATAAAATTGGAAATTGCACTCATCATCGTGGAGATGGGTTTTCCTAAAAGAAGTCCGACTAAAGCACCGGAGGAAATACATGCCAACGGAGTCAGAAGAATATCGAGCTTCGTCTTTCCCGCTACCAGTCTTCCGATATAAATGGTTACCATCGCCGCAATAAAGGCACCCAGTGGTTCTCCGGGACCTGCATATGTAATCACACCTTCGGTCAAAACCGCACCTGCGAGCATTTTGGAAGCAAATGCACCGACCATACCGGAAACCGCTGCGGAAACCAGTACCAGAGGCTGGGATTTTAATTTCACCGCCGCACCGATACCGATGCCTGCGCCGGTTACGGACTGCGCCATTTTACCGATTAATACGATCATTCCACCGATAAAAGCCCATGTCGGGTCTTTGATTGCCGAAATCCATGTTCCGATCTGTACAATAATGGTACCGATGATTAATGTTGCGAAAAGTCCTGTTGCCATTCCGCCGAGACCGTCAATAAAAATCTCCGAAAGAATTCCGATTACCGGTGATTTTTTGTTCTCTTTTTCCTTAGCCATTTTTTCCTGATCCTTCCTTATAAAATGAAAATGCAAAATCGCCCCCAAAACATACTCCATAGCAGAATATCACAAACAATTTTATCTGTCAAAAGACTCCCCTGATTATGAAAGTTCTGTGAATTCAATTTGGTAAAAAGAACGAAAAAAACTTTACTTTTAACGAAAAATATGGTAATCTATACTATGTTGTGAGCAACCACAACAGCAACTATTTATTTATTTTTTGGAGGTAATAATTTCATGAGCAAGGGTACAGTTAAGTGGTTTAACAACCAAAAAGGTTACGGTTTCATTTCTGACGAATCCGGAAATGATGTTTTCGTTCACTACACTGGAATCAAGTCCGAAGGCTTCAAGTCCTTAGAGGAAGGTGCTGCGGTTGAATTCGAAGTAGTTAACGGAGAAAAAGGACCTCAGGCAGTAAACGTAACCAAGTTATAATTAATCAGCCACTTACCTATTTCGTGAAGTCATCATGAATCGGTTATAAATTGATTAAGTATTTCAAGTATTGCGTTCGAACCTAAAAAGATTCAAAAAGAGATATGGTTTTCACCATATCTCTTTCTTTTTCCTCTTTATAAATCAATCTTTCGCTTCTGCCGTCACAGAAAGTTTGCAGCTGTACTCTCTCGCTGAGACATAGCACCCGATTGAAATCCAAGTCAGAAATTCTTACTATTCTTTACAGATTTCCGCGATTTTCTCAAATGACAGATTTCCTCCGAATAAATCGAGGGCACTTCCGACGGTAACGTGGATTAACCCCTCTCCGATTCTCTTCAGGGTTTCCAAATCCTCATAGGAATGTACTCCGCCAGCGTATGTTACGGGTCTTTCCCGGAAGGAACGAACGGACTCGATCAGATTTGTCTCGATTCCCGCGGACGAGCCTTCCACATCCACCGCGTGAATCAGGTATTCGTCGCAGTACTCTTTCAGTTCGTCCAAAAGCCTTGCATCCAAAACCGCATCGGTCTTCGTCTGCCAGCGGTCCGTCATAATATGATATCCGTCCTCGTAACGTCTGCAGCTTAAATCGAAAACAATATGTTCCCTGCCGACCGCATTTTCAAGGCGTCTCATTTTTCCAAAGGACAGTTCCGGTCCCTCAAACAGATACGAAGTCACAATGACGTGGGATGCACCCACAGAAATGTATTTTTCCGCATTTTCATCCGTAATTCCGCCGCCGAGCTGAAGTCCGTCGGGATAAGCTTTCAGTGCTTTTAATCCTTCCTCCTCGCTCTCTTCAAAGCCCGGATTTCCGCGCTTGTTTAAAAGGATGACATGTCCGCCCTTTAAACCGTACTCTTTGTAAAGCTTCGCATAATAATCCGAACCCTTCACGGAAACAAAATTCTCTTTTGCTTTCCCCGAAGCGTCGTTTAAGGAAGAGCCCACAATCTGCTTCACTCTTCCGTTATGAATGTCAATACATGGCCGAAACTGCATTCTGTTTCATCCTTTATCCGATTACGTCCTGCATGGTATAAAATCCGGGTCCTTTGCCCGCAAGGTATGCAGCCGCAGCAACGGCGCCCCTGCCGAAAAGTGCTCTGGAATACGCGGTATGGGAGAAGGTAATCACTTCGTCCTGTCCCGCAAAAATTACATCATGATCTCCCACAATGCTGCCTCCGCGAATTGCGGAAATGCCGATTTCGTTCGGGTCTCTCTTCTCTCTTCTCTGGGAGCGGTCATATACATAGTGGTATTTTCCGTTCGCCGCTTCGTTGATGGAATCCGCCAGTGCAAGTGCGGTTCCGCTCGGAGCATCGAGTTTCTGATTATGATGCTTCTCCACTACTTCGATATCAAATCCGGCATCTCCCAAAACATTCGTTGCTTCCTTTAAAAGCTTGATTAAAAGATTGACACCCAGACTCATGTTGGCGCTCTTTAAAATCGCTACTTCTTTCGAAGTCTCTTCCACATTCTTTAACTGTTCCTCGGAAAGGCCCGTGGAGCAGAGAACCAGCGGAGTTTTCGTTTCTTTACAGTATGCAAGCAGAGCATCCGAATTTTTTGCGGACGAAAAATCGATTACCACATCCACGGGAATATTCACTTCCCCGACGGATGCAAATACGGGATATGCGGTCATCGGATCGTTTACGATGTCCACGCCTGCCACGATTTCCATATTTTCTTCTTTTTCCACAATTGCGGAAATTACTTTTCCCATTCGGCCGTTGCAGCCGACCATAAGCACTTTGATCATTGTTTATCCCTCTTTTCTGTCTTAAAATAGAATTTCGCTTGCGAAATTCTCGCGCCCGAGCGGATCGCAAAGCGATAATTACCTTTCCGCGAGGTGCGCATCCTGCGGAGCTTTCTTGCTTCTTATGAAGCAAGAAAGGCACTCTCGAAATTTCGAAAGTGCCTTAGTTCTTCGTTACACTTACGTCAAAATCAAAACTGAATTCCGAAATTCTTCATCTCCTGCTTCAGTACTTCCGCATTTGCCTCACCCATTTCACAAAGAGGGCTTCTGTAAACTTCCTTGCTCTTTCCGAGGTATACCATTGCCTTCTTGACAGGGATAGGGTTCACTTCACAGAATAAAGCATCCACCAAAGGAATTGCCTTCAGCTGTAAATCTCTTGCCTTCTCTACTTCGCCGTTGAAATAGTACTCACAGATGTCATGAGTCTCCTTCGGTGCGATATTGGAAAGTACGGAAATAACACCGATTCCGCCGAGTGAAAGAATCGGTACAATCTGATCGTCGTTACCGGAATAAATATCCACTTTTCCGTTTGCCAGATGAGCAAGTTTTGCAATCTGGGAAATATTTCCGCTTGCTTCCTTAATTCCGACAATGTTCTTCACCTCGGTGCAAAGCTTTACAGCCGTCTCGGGAAGAATGT
>Ga0247611_10004036_pt1 | contig 20864 bp, 21 predicted proteins | sample 177DNAGHGhighgp2_FD_192422 | JGI IMG/M metagenome (GOLD analysis project Ga0247611, IMG submission 192422) | Sheep rumen microbial communities from Palmerston North, Manawatu-Wanganui, New Zealand - 1770 DNA GHGhigh gp2 | ecosystem: Host-associated > Mammals > Digestive system > Stomach > Rumen...
CGAGGTGCACAAGATGCTCCGTATCGTCAGCGAGCTGGAGTCAGTGGGCGACGCCAACTACAACCTCTCGCGCTATATCCGCCACAAGCACGACGGCAATATCACCTTTACGGCGGAGCAGGAGAAGAACGTCGAGCAGATGATTTATCTCCTCACCGGTGCGCAGGCAAAGATGGTGGAAGCACTCGAAAAAGCGAATATCACCCAGGACGAGTTCTTCGAGATGACCAACATGGAGAACGAAATCAATAACTTCCGCGACGAACTCAAGAACCAAAACATGCAATCCATCACCGAGCATGAGTACGACTACACCACCGGTGTCAATTATATGGATATCATCCTTGAACTCGAGAAGATGGGCGACTACATCATCAATGTGGACGAAGCCATCTACGAGCACAAGCACGACAAATAATTAATCAACCAAAAACAACCAAAAAATGAAAAATAATGTATTAGCAGGCGCATTGGTTGCGCTCGGACTGAGCCTCGCAGGCTTGTTCGTCTATTGCGGTATCAGCAAGTTCGCTGACAAAGACCGCGCAGTAACCGTAAAAGGACTGAGTACCCGTGAGGTGGAGGCGGATTACGTAGTATGGCCGCTCTCTTTCGGATGGAACGGTAATGATCTGCCGTCGCTCTATCAGCAAATCGGCAATGTGTCCGAGAAAGTGAAGAAACACTTGCTTTCGCTCGGCTTCGAGGAGAGCGATCTTCGTCAGGGACCGATTTCGGTGGATAACAACTGGGAGAACTATTACGGCAACAACCGTCCGGAGTACCGCTATACCCTCCGCACTTCCATCATCGTATCTACAGACAAAGTGAAACTGGTCATTGCTTCCCAAGGAAAGGAATCGGACTTGCTCAAGGAAGGCATCATCGTTTCTTCCAACAAGTGGGATCTCGACTACCAGTACAACGGTCTGCCCGAACTCAAGCCGGCTATGATTGAAGAGGCTACGCAGAACGCTCGCACCGTAGCGCAGAAGTTCGCTGACGATGCGCAGTGCTCGCTCGGTTCTATCCGTCGTGCCAGCCAGGGCCAGTTCTCCATTGAGAATGACCAATACCAGCCGTGGATCAAACACGTGCGCGTAGTCACCACGGTGGATTATTACTTGGATTAAGGGTTTAGAACCAGCCTAACCGGCGGATCAGACGAAGCATCCAAGTCGGGATCAACAATATGATGAAACTCAATACCTGCCAGAAGACGGTGGGTATTGTTGTTTTACTGCGGCCGTGGAAAAGTGCCCGCAGAGCGCGGCGAACCAGCATCTCGGGCGAAGCGATGATGCCTAAAGCCTTGCCCGCTTTGGTCACCCATTGAGGTATGCTGAAAAGCCCTGTATCTACGGCTCCGGGACTCACATCCGTTACATACACGCCATAAGGTTTCAGCTCGATGTGCAGCGACCGTGTGAAGGCTGAGAGGAAACATTTTGTGCTGGCATAAGTGCCTAAACGCTGCGCTACTATCTTGCTGGTTACGGAGCATACATTCAGTATATAGCCGTGTCTCCGCTCGCGCATCTCTTGTCCGAAGAGGTAACACAGCATCGCCGGCGTATACATATGTAAATTCATAATGAGGCTTGTGAACGCCTCGCTGTCATCGAGTATATCTTTGTCGTGATAAACACCGGCGTTATTGACGAGCACCTCCACCTCGATCTCATGAGCATGCGCATAGTCATATAGTTCCCGCGCAGAAGACTGCTTCCCTAAATCCATCTGCAGCGGTATGATCTCTAACTCTTTAACTCCTTCACTCTTTAATTCTTTAACTCTTTCATTCTTTAATTCTTCAGCGGCATTAAAAATGTCGCTGACATTGCTCACAATGAGCAGGTTATAGCCCTTCTTAGCCAACTGTCTCGCGAACTCTAATCCCATACCTGACGAGGCACCCGTCACTAATGCAAAATGATTTTTCATATCTTATCAATCTGTAATTTGCGACAAAAGTACTGCTTTTTTTGCATATATGCAAGATTTTTGGGGAAAAAATATACTTGGCACGAAAATTGTAGAGTAGGGAGTATGAAACGATTCTATACCTTCATAGTAGCCCTTTTTGCCGCAGTATCAATGTCTGCGCAGTATGTGGTGTCCGACAAGTATCATCTGTGGTTCGAAGATACTGGACATGAGGTCACAGGCCGCAAAGCCGTTTTGTGTACGGATAATTACCAGGATCTCTGGAACGGCTGCTATGTGAAGACTTCCGGTAATCGGGTCTATATCTATCGCAACAACAGTTCCATTCTTTACGGCGATGAGATCAACCTGCTCTATAACGGCTATTACCGCGTCAGACGGGGAAAAACATGGTATCTGGCGGACGAAGAAGGAGAACTGGTAAGCGGCATTTACGGCAAAGAACTCTATTATTTCCCCTTTGGCTATGTGACGCTGCAGCGCAGTTCCGGTTATTGGGATATCTATCATTGTTCCGGCCGTAAAGTGGACTGCTATTCCAACGAAATGCCCTATATGTTCTGGAACGGCTGTTTCCTGATTAAGCAAGGCTCATACTGGTACGCAGTAGATAGCGACGGCGATAAGATTGATGGCGTTTACGGCGATGATGTCTCGCTTCTCAACGATGGCTCATGGAAATGCATCCGCGGCTCGTATGTCACCTATATAGATTAAAAAATCGCTCCTCTCGGGCGATTTTTTAGTTATAATTTGCATATATCAAAATTTATTTGTACCTTTGCCGTCGCAAAGGTTTTATAAAAAAAATGTCCAAACAACTGCAAATACGCAACTCGACGGCAGAGTTCCTGATCTTCCAAGCCGAAGACAAAGCTGAAGGTGTACAAGTCTTCTATCAAGACGAGTCTATCTGGGCAACACAAGAAGCGATTGCCATCCTTTTTGACAAAGGTCGGTCAACCATTACAGAACATCTGAGAAACATCTATCAGTCTGGAGAATTGAATGAAAATACCACATGTCGGAAATTCCGACATATGGGGTCAACGGGTCAGGAATACGAGACAAAATACTATAACCTCGATGCTATCATCTCCGTCGGCTACCGCGTTAATTCTCGTCGTGCAACCCAGTTCCGCCAATGGTGTACAGCCGTCTTGCGCCAATTCGCTATCCGCGGCTATGTCATCGATAAGAAGCGTATGGAGAATGGCGCGTTTATCAGCGAAGATTACTTTGAGCATCTGTTGGCTGAGATTCGCGAAATTCGACTCTCCGAACGACGATTCTATCAGAAACTCACGGATATATACGCAACGGCTATCGACTATAATCGTGACGCACCTACCACGCGCGAGTTCTTTGCTAAAGTGCAGAACAAGATGCACTATGCTGTACACGGACAAACAGCGGCAGAACTGATCGTATCGCGCGCCAGTGCGGAGAAGGAACACATGGGGTTGACCACATGGGAGAATGCACCGCACGGAAAGATCGTCAAACCCGATGTCAGCATAGCGAAGAACTACCTCAACGAAGTGGAGTTGGAGGATATGGGACGGTTGGTTAACTCGGTCTTAGATGCCGCAGAGCGTATGGCCAAACGGCATATCCCGATGACGATGGAAGATTGGTCGAAGCGTATCGATATCATCTTGGAAGCCACAGATGACCGGATATTAACGGACGCAGGCTCTATCTCGCACGAGTTTGCACAATCTTTTGCAGAAACGGAGTTCGAGAAATACCGCGTCATCCAAGACCGTCTTTTCGAATCTGACTTCGATCGTTTCGAGTTACCGACTTTGCCATTTGAAAATGAAACAAATGACAAATAGTCCCCTATACTCCACAAAATCAATAAATCTGCATCAAAAGTGCAGATTATTTTGTGATTGTTTCTAAAATATTTGTATATATCAAAAAAATTTTTTGTACCTTTGCAGTCGCAAAGGATGTAATAAAATTATGCGAGTAGTAGTTCAGCGTTGCAGTCGCGCAGAAGTGCGCATAGACGGCGAAAGAGTAGGGCAAATAGGCAAGGGATTCGTACTCCTTGTCGGCGTAACAGACACGGATTCCCGTGAACAAGCAGATGTGCTGGCGAAGAAAATAGCACAACTGCGCGTCTTTGAAGATGCTGACGGCAAGATGAACCTGGCAATCAACGAGGTTGGCGGTGCTATACTGAGTATCTCCCAGTTCACCCTTTATGCCGACTGTCGCAAAGGCAACAGACCATCCTTCATCCGTGCTGCAAGACCGGAAAAGGCTGAACCCTTATATGACTATTTCAATGACGTGCTACGTACCCAATACAACCTCCAAGTAGAAACCGGCCGGTTTGGCGCAGACATGAAAGTTGATTTTATCAACGATGGTCCGGTGACAATCCTTTTGGATACCGACGAATTAATCAGCAAATCTCCGCTCTAAAAAAATGACATGACCAACTTGACAAAGTTGACAAAGTTCTGCTTCTAGTTGGTCAAGTTGGTCAACTTTGTCATGCAAATTTTTGCATGGCACTCTTGACACTCTTGGCACACTTCACCCCAACTGTGTCAACTGTGCCAACTGTGCCAATGCATTTTTTTCTTTGTTCATTTCGTCGGATAATATCAGACATCATATAGTATTATATACTTTGTATATAATACAGAACATTCAAAAGGTTATATATTCTTTAGATATTCCTTAGATATTACTTAGTTATTACCCTTACTGTTACCTACCCGCAAGCAAGGCTTCTGCTTATAAAATGCACTCTCTTCTTGCATATGTCAAAAAAAAGCAGTACCTTTGCAACCAAAATAGACAAACTATGAATATCGCACTCTTAATCATCGCCTTTCTCTTTATCCTGATAGGAATTATAGGCTGTATCGTACCCGGCCTCCCGGGCACGCCGATTGCTTATGCGGGTCTTTGGATCGCACAAACCACAGACCAAGTGGATTTCTCCTGGCAATTCCTCCTTATTTGGGGCATTGTAGTCATCATCATCTCCGTCTTGGACTATGTTGTGCCGGCATGGGGCACCAAGCATTACGGCGGAACGAAATGGGGCGTGTGGGGTAGTACAATCGGCGTCTTTGTGGGACTTTTCTTTGGCGCCGTAGGTGTCATCCTTGGCCCGCTCGTAGGCGCTATCCTCGGCGAACTCATTGCCGGCAAGCAACTCGCAGATGCTCTCAAAGCAGGCTGGGGTAGCTTCATCGGCATCCTCTTTGGAACCATCCTCAAACTCATTGCCTGCGGCCTCATGGCCGTCGCCCTCATCCAAGCAATTTGGTAAAAATCCCTCAAATATTTGCATATATAAAAAATTATTCGTACCTTTGCAGCAAATTAAGTAACGACTATGAAATATACTTTTTCAGCAAGCAGAGTGACCGGCGGGAATGTGCTGTTTCCCGACCAACTCGTTATCGATGAAGGTGCTCAGATGGTGACATACCGCAAGAAGAAACTGATCGGCTATGACGAGACAACGATCCGTTTCTCTGCTATCGGTTCCGTTTCCCGTAGCGCCGGACTCTTGTTCTGTGATGTAACCATCGAGACCAACGGCGGTGTCACGATTCTTGCTAACGGCTTCACCCGTTCTGATGCCAATGCTATCGTCAATCTCCTGAATCGCTAATCTGCCATAATGGCAGAATAACTATATTGGTATAATTCTTGTGTAAGGTTATTCGGATGAAATATGCGCATTTTACTCTAATCGGCATTATGTAAAATAGCATATAAGAAAAAGTCCCTATTACTAAGATTATGGAAGAAAACAATTATATAGAAGAAGTACAGTTCTACGATGTACTCCCTATTAAGAACCAAGTGCTGTTCCCGGGTGTACTGTTGCCTATCGCGGTATCCAAGAAAAGCAGTCTCAAATTGATCAAGGCTGCCAACAAGGATAACAGACGCTTGATTCTGCTCACGCAGAAAGACGGCAAAGTGGCTGATCCGAATGAAAACGATCTCTACACGCTTGGCGTATTGGCGCGTGTGTTGCAGATCATCCCTGTTCCCGAAATGGGAAAAGATATGATGATGGCTGTCTTTGAGTGTTTTCAGCGTGTACAAGCCTCCGGTTTCTTTGATGAGAACGGACAATTGAAGGCACAAGCTCTCAATATGGAGGAAAACATGCCGCTCAAGAACGATAAGCAGTTTAAAGCGGTAGCTGAGAGTATTCGCGAAACGGTGGTGAAGATCCTTAACGAGCGTGAAGAAGCTCCTGCCGGACTTCAGATGTCCATTAAGAACCTGAACAATAATCCCACGATGGTCAATTATGTCTGCTCTATCTACCATATGCCTACCGAGCAGAAGCAAGGACTGCTGGAGATACACTCCATCGTGGAGCGTGCCGAGGCCTTATTAACCATTCTGCAAAAGGACCTGCAAGAACTGAATATCAAAGCTGATATCCGTCGTCGTACGGCCGAGAAGATCGACCAGCGGCAACGCGAGTACTTCCTGCAGCAAGAGATGGAGACCATCAAGAAGGACCTCGGTACCAACGATGACAACGAAAAGACGATCCAAGAGTTGCGTGAACGCGCCAAGACCAAACAATGGTCGGAAAGCATAGCTGAGCGGTTTGAGAAAGAACTCAAACGCCTTGAACATATGCATGTTTTCTCACCGGACTACTCTACCCAACTGGATTATCTGAACACGTTTTTGGAGCTGCCTTGGGGCATTTATTCCGAGGATAACTACGACATGCAGCACGCCAAAGAGGTGCTTGACCGAGATCACTACGGATTGGATAAAGTGAAGGAGCGTATTGTCGAATACTTGGCTGTACAACGTCAATTGGCGCTTCGCAGCAAAAAAGAGAAAGAATCGCATCCTGTGAAGTCCCCTATTCTGTGTCTGTTTGGCCCTCCGGGTGTTGGTAAGACGAGTCTCGGAAAGAGCGTAGCGGAAGCTCTTGGAAGGAAGTACGCACGTATCTCGTTGGGCGGTTTGCACGACGAGGCGGAGATCCGCGGACACCGCAGAACATATATAGGTGCGCTGCCCGGACGAATCATTGATAACATCAAAAAATGCGGCACGTCGAACCCTGTTTTCGTGCTCGATGAGGTGGATAAGATCGGTGCGGATTACAAAGGTGATCCGACGGCTGCCTTGCTTGAAGTACTGGATCCGGAGCAGAACAGTACATTCCATGACAACTACCTCGATGTGGATTATGACTTGAGCAAAGTGCTCTTTATCGCTACCGCCAATAGTCTGGAGACCGTTCCGCGTCCTCTGCTCGACCGAATGGAATTGATCGAGATGACCGGATACTTGCAGGAAGAGAAAGAAGAAATCGCCAAACGGCATCTTATTCCGAAGGAATTGGCGAACCATGGTCTGAAGGCCAGCCAACTGAAGTTCAAGAAAGAGATTCTCTCGCATATAATAGATGATTACACGCGCGAGTCAGGTGTTCGTTCGCTTGAACGTCAGATCGCTACCATCTGCCGCAAGGTAGATACCAAGTTGGCGCTGGGCGAGGAATATAATGTCACGGTCACGCTGGATGACTTGCGTACATACCTCGGCCAGAAGCGCTATAGCCGCGATGCATGGGAGACGAATAAATATGTAGGTGTAGTGACCGGTCTCGCTTGGACACAAGTGGGCGGTGAGATACTCTTTATCGAAACCAGCCTTTCTGCTGCCAAAGCACCGACCCTTACCCTTACGGGTAATCTCGGCGATGTCATGAAAGAGTCCGCTACGCTCGCCTTGGGCTATGTGAAGGCACATGCCAAGGAATTAGGCATCAAACCGGACGTATTCGAGAAAACAGCGATTCATATCCATGTACCCGAAGGTGCAATCCCAAAAGATGGTCCTTCTGCCGGTATCACGATGACCACAGCACTTGTATCTGCTTTTACCAAGCGATTGGTAAAGCCAAGAATCGCCATGACAGGTGAGATGACGCTGCGCGGTAAGGTACTGCCTATCGGTGGTGTGAAAGAAAAACTGCTCGCGGCTAAACGAGCAGGTATCACGGATATTATCCTCTGCGAGGAAAACCGCAAAGATGTGATGGAAATCGCCGATATCTATCTCAAGGGTTTAAAACTGCACTATGTGCACGATATCAGCGAGGTACTTAAGATTGCACTTGTTTAAACTCCGCGTAGGTACCATCGGTATAGTACACCACGATATTTTTAATCTGTTTAGGAGGAGCTGCAACTACTTGCGGCTCTTCTTTTTGTACCGTACGCACTGTTTTCTCCTTAGGATCAGGTGCTTGCGTATCAAACAAACCGGGTTCCTTACCGGGTTCTGTGCGCCACATAACTCCTCTACCAGCAATTAACCATTCCGGATTAAGCGTCGGATAACGCTCCATAATGCGTTTCATCACTTCGAGGCTGGGATTATTACGTCCCGCCATCATATTACTGATAGTACCCGGTTGCACACGAATCTCCGTGGCAAACTGTCGTGCATTGAGTCCCAACGAACTCATCACACTCTCTATTCTTTCTTTATCACTCATAACGTATCAAAAAACGCTGCAAAGTTACAAAATAAATGTGAAATACACAAATATATTCATACTTTTTTGCAAAATATTTTTATATTTTGTGAAATATATAATGTTTTGCATTGTGAATATTAATTCTTTAGCACCAAGCGTGGAACAATTTTACAGTCCGATTGATCCGATATATACATTCCCGTATGTAGTACCACAAAATACTATATTATTTTACTTTATGTAAGCACAATAATATGCATAAAATAAGGCGATTATGAATTTTAATGAGACAAAATATAATCTTAAATGACCAGCATATAGCAATGTCGCGCATTGCGTTAAAGTAGGATTTTAAGTAATCTACATAAGTATTGATAATTAACGAGTTATGTATCTTATAAATTTGTATATTTTGGCATATTCAGTAAAGGATCGCGTACAGAGATTTGCAACATCTATACAATGCAAGAACTACTCTACCCTGTTGCTCGGAGTGCAACGATAACTGTCAGTAAGGATAGGTTTTATGTTATTTGTAAAAATGTACTTTGTGAATAAATTTCTACCATTCTATATACACACTTATTGTGAATATTTTCTTGAATTTTTTCTTGCATATTTCACAAAAAAGTAGTACCTTTGCATCGGATTTGGAAAAGACAGTAACTTATCGCCATTAAACTAAACCTATTATGAAAGTTAATATTTTCACCATCACAGATCAAACGAAAGAATTCATTTTGCGTTTATTCATAGAACCCGACTCCTATTCCACCCCTTCCGGTACACATTGTTATACTTGTGCACACGCAGGTACGCACGCACGCTTACATCAATAATTTTTTCAAAAATTCTTGCATATATCGGAAAAAAGCAGTAATTTTGCACTCGCTATGATACTCTACCCGAATTGCAAGATAAATGTAGGTTTGCGTGTGGTGCGCAAGAGACCGGACGGTTACCATGATCTGGAGACCATTTTTGTGCCTATTTACGGACTTCATGATGAACTGGAAGTTATTATTAATGATGAAATGAGCGCGGCTACGCCGCTCAATGATGGATTGATTTTCCGTCAAGAAGGCATCACTGTAGATTGTAAGCCGGAAGATAACTTGATCATCAAGTGTTACCGCCAGATGAAAGCCAAATACCCGCAAATCGGGGATGTAGCGGTGCGGTTTAAGAAGAATATACCCTTTGGTGCAGGCCTTGGCGGCGGTAGCAGCGATGCGGCACACATGGCTATAGCGCTAAACGAACTATTCTGTTTAGGCCTCACCAAAGCCGAATTAGCAGCCGAAGTAGCGCCTTTAGGCGCTGACTGCGCGTTCTTTATCTATAATGTGCCTTGCTTTGCAGAAGGCATCGGCGACAAATTAACGCCGATAGATCTTGATTTGAAAGGCACACGTATAGTGATGATTAAGCCGGAAGAAGGAGTTAGTACGAAAGAGGCGTATTCGGGAATATTGATTAGCGGGGAAGGACTAGGAGAACTTGGAACCCTAGGAAAACTAGGAGACCTAGGTATATATACAAATGACTTTGAGGCAACGGTATTTCCTTTGCACCCTATTATCGGGGAAATAAAAAAGCGTCTGCTGGACGCAGGCGCTTATTATGCTTCCATGTCAGGTAGCGGTTCAACCGTTTTCGGGTTTTTTAAGAACGACCCGGAAGGTCGTACCGACGCCAACTTGGCTGGTCTTAAGCAGCAGTTTGCCTCCATGGTACTGCTCGACGATACGTTTGGCGAGTGGAAGGCCTAAACCCCATCCTCTATCTTTAGAAGTGAAGCCCGGCTCGAAGATTCGACGCTGGGTTTTATTATCTATTCCTTTACCTGTATCGGTGATATCAAGCATCACATCATGCTCATTCTCATGGATTTGGAAGGAGATAGACCCGTTTCCTGATATTGCATCTACGGCATTCTTAAGCAGGTTTTCGATTACCCACTGCAGCAGCGGTGCATTGAGCATCACGGTACGCTCGATACCATTAAGACACGCATCTTCGATCGCTATACGATTGCTGGTACGGGCACGCATGTAGGTCACGGCACTCTGCACCACCGGAATCAGGTTCTCTGCCTGCAAAGCAGGTTCAGAACCGATCTTCTGAAAACGGTCGGCAATCATCTGCAAGCGCTCTATATCCCGCTTCATCTGCGGTACATACTCATCGTTCGGATACGTCTCTGCCAACAGTTGTTGCCAAGCATTGAGCGAGGAGATAGGTGTACCGAGTTGGTGCGCTGTCTCTTTGGAGAGCCCCACCCAGAGTCGGTTCTCTTCACTCCGTTGACCCGTAAGCATCGTGATAACGGCTACCGCAATGAAGATGAAGATAAGGGAGAACTGGGCATAAGGCACATAGCGCAGTTTGGTAAGCAGACTACTGTCGTCCCAATAAATATATTGGGTGGTGTTTTCGTCTATCTTCAACTCAATAGGTCCGTGTTCACCTACTCCGCTCTGTCCTTGCGGCACATTACGGCTGGCCAGCACATTTCCTTCTTCATCGCAGATAAAGACAGGTATCGTGGTGTTCTTCTCAATGATCGAAGAGACGAAGTCGATATCGGCATCATCTTCCGCGAGGATGAGTTGGCGGGTAGCATCAGCCCAGATGGACATGTTCTTCTGCTCCTCCACCTGCAGTTGCCGCGCCAGGTTATTGGTAAACAGCACGGAAATAGCCACGATGATCATGGCTATTACCAGTACTAATGTTGCAATCTGTCTGTTACTCATACATTAACCAAGCATGGTGAGTAATACACCGGCAGCTACCGCAGAACCGATCACACCGGCTACATTCGGACCCATCGCGTGCATAAGAAGGAAGTTCGAGGGGTTCTCCTCTTGTCCTACAGTCTGCGAAACGCGTGCAGCCATCGGCACAGCCGAAACGCCTGCCGAACCGATCAGCGGGTTGATCTTCTCTTTTAGGAAGAGGTTCATGAACTTAGCCAGCAGTACACCGCCTGCGCTACCGAGACCGAACGCGATAATACCCATCGCCAGGATCATCAAGGTCTGCCAGTTCAGGAAACTACCGGCCGTAGCCGTTGCTCCTACCGAGAGACCGAGGAAGATAACGACGATATTCATCAACTCATTCTGTGCGGTCTTGCTCAGGCGCTCTACTACCCCACACTCTTTCATCAGGTTACCAAGCATCAGACAGCCGATCAGCGGCGCTGCATCAGGCAGGATGAGGGCTACAATAGCCGTGATGATGATCGGGAAGACGATCTTCTCGGTCTTCGACACCGGACGCAGCTGACCCATCTTAATCGCGCGTTCCGCTTTTGTGGTGAGCGCACGCATGATAGGCGGTTGGATGACCGGTACGAGCGCCATGTAACTATACGCTGCGATAGCGATCGGACCCAAGAGATGCGGGGCTAACTTGGAAGTCAAGAAGATGGACGTAGGACCATCTGCTCCACCGATGATACCGATAGAACCGGCTTCTGCAGGAGTAAAGCCCATCGCATTTGCGCAGAGGAAAGTAACGAAGATACCGATCTGCGCAGCTGCTCCAAGAAGAAGCGACTTCGGGTTAGCAATCAGCGGACCGAAATCCGTCATGGCTCCCACGCCGATGAAGATCAAACACGGGTAAACGCCTGCCTTAACGCCTATATAAAGCACATCCAGCAAACCTCCCTCTTTGAGGATCGCACCATAGGAATGGTAAGCAGGACTCTCCGGATCAAGGAAAGCCGACCATAGTTCGCTATGGAACATCCCTGCTCCCGGTAGGTTCGTCAGGAGCATACCAAAGGCGATAGGAAGCAGCAAGAGCGGCTCGTATTTCTTATGGATGGCCAGGTACAGCAGGAAGAAGGACACCAAAAGCATGATACCTTGCTGCCAAGTCATCTGCATGAAACCCATGCCACTAAAAAATTCCAAAATATTCATTTTGAATTTTTATTTGTGATTTGTAATTGGTGATTGGTGATTTATCCCAAAACGATCAGGAGATCATCTTGCATGACATTCTGACCGGGGGTAACGGCGATTTGTTTAACCGTACCATCCGCCTCTGCCATGATGGCGTTCTCCATCTTCATGGACTCGAGGGTCAGAAGAGTGTCACCTTTCTTTACAGCCTGTCCTTCGCTTACCAAAACCTTGATAACTGATCCGGGCAGCGGGCTCTTTACCTGTACGCCGGCCGCAGGAGCTGCAGCAGGTTTAGCCTCTGCTTTCGGTGCAGCGGCAGGAGCAGCAACTGGTTTCGGAGCTACCGGAGCAGGTTTAGCGGCGGGTTTAGCGGCCGGAGCAGCTGCTTCGGTCTCTACTTCATATACTTTGCCGTTAACGGTCACTTGTGCCTTACCGGCTTCAATTTGTTCTACAGCGCACTTATATTCTGCGCCGTTGAGTTTAAATGCAAATTCTTTCATATTAAAAACCATGATTGTTCATTCCAATACTTTTGGTGTTCCATGCTGTCTCGCGAGCTTGCGGTTTAATCATGGAAGTGGGTGCGTCGTGCTTGGTGTTGCACGAAGCGAGATACAGGGCATAAGCGATCGCAGCCTTGTCGTCATCAGGCGAAGGAGCCGGAGCAGGTTTCTGTCCCGGAGCTTCAGGAATTACCGTTTTTTTTTCCTCTTGCGGTTCTTCTTTCTTTACCTCCTCCTTCGGAGCCTTAGGCGCTGTCGCTTTCTGCATGATCCATCCAAATCCTTGCAGGATATAGACAAGGCAAAAAAGAAGCGCCAGGACGATTCCGAAACCGAGACCGGTTACAATCCATGTATCTTCTGTAACTGCTAATAACATAATTAAAAATTAAAAATTAAAAATTACGAATTATAGCGGGATGTTCGAATGCTTTTTGAGCGGGTTGGTCAGACGTTTGGTCTGCAGCATCTCGAAGGCACGGATGATACGGCTACGGGTGTAGCGCGGTTCGATGACATCGTCGATGTATCCGCGGTTAGCAGCCTGGTACGGAGAAGCGAAGAGGTCTTTGTACTCTGCCTCTTTCTCTGCGATGAAGGCTTTCTTCTCTGCGGGATCTTCGATAGCCTTGATAGCCTTGGCTTGGAGTACACCTACTGCTCCACTCGCTCCCATGACTGCGATCTCTGCGTTCGGCCATGCATAGCACATATCTCCGCGGAGTTGTTTACAACTCATCACGATATGCGAACCGCCGTAAGACTTACGAACGGTGATGGTTACTTTCGGAACAGTTGCTTCGCCGTACGCAAACATCAGTTTTGCACCATGATCGATGATACCTGCGTACTCTTGTCCGGTACCACAAAGGAAGCCCGGAACGTCTACGAGGGTCAAGATCTGGATGTTAAACGCATCGCAGAAACGAACGAAACGAGCAGCTTTGCGGCTGGCATCGCAGTCCAGCACACCGGCGAGCCATGAAGGCTGGTTAGCGATGATACCCGTCGAACGACCGTTGAAACGCGCGAAACCGCAGATGACATTCTTGGCGTAGTCTTTGTGGACTTCCATGAAGTCACCGTTATCCACGATCGTATTGATGATCTCGTGCATGTCGTAGGGTTTGTTCGGATCGTCCGGAACGATGTCGTTGAGGTTGTCGTCCACGCGGGTGATATCATCTGTGCACGCATATACGGGCGCCTCTTCCATATTATTCTGCGGGATGAAGGATACGAGACGACGCACTTCAGCAAGCGCCTCTTCTTCGGTAGCCGCCACAAAATGGGTAACACCCGACTTGGTAGCATGAATATGTGCGCCGCCGAGTTGCTCTACCGTGACGTCTTCGCCGGTAACGGACTTCACTACTTTCGGACCCGTGATGAACATGTAACTGTTCTGCTCGGTCATCATGATGAAGTCAGTGAGCGCAGGGCTATATACAGCGCCACCTGCACACGGACCAAAGATGACAGAGATCTGGGGAACAACACCCGAAGCAAGGATGTTACGCTCGAAGATTTCCGCATAGCCTGCCAGCGCACATGCACCTTCTTGGATACGCGCTCCACCCGAGTCGTTCAGACCGATGATCGGAGCACCGAGTTTCATAGCCTGGTCCATGACATTGCAGATCTTCTGCGCCATAGTTTCAGAGAGCGAACCGCCGATGACTGTTGCGTCTTGTGCAAAAACGAATACCAGACGACCGTCAATAGTACCCGATCCTACTGCTACACCATCACCGAGGAACACTTTCTTCTCCATCCCGAAGTCATGACAACGGTGGGTGAGGAACATGTTCACTTCTTCGAACGAACCTTCGTCCAGCAGCATGTTTATACGCTCGCGGCAAGTGTAACTGCCTTTGGCGTGATGCTTTTCTACGGCTGCTTCACCGCCTCCGGCGATCGCCTTCTCGCGGTTTTCTAACAGCTTGTTTAATTTATTTGCGTCCATAATTTTCTTTATTATTCGAGATCTCGAGATGTCGAGACTTCGAGATGTCGACATTTACTTGGGTTGCTGGCAGAGTTCAGTTAATACACCCTTTGTACTCTTCGGGTGGAGGAAAGCGATCATGAGGTTCTCAGCGCCTTTGCGCGGAGCTTTGTCGATGAGTTGGATACCGGCTGCCTCGCACTCTGCAAGTGCCTCTGCTACGTTCTCTACGTTAAACGCAACGTGGTGAACACCGCCGCGACCACCGTTCTTCTCGATGAACTTAGCGATCGTAGACTCCGGGCTCGTCGGCTCGAGAAGCTCGATCTTCACTTCGCCAACCTTAAAGAAAGCCGTGCGAACTTTCTGATCCTCAACTACTTCGATTGAATAACACTTGTTTCCAGAAAGGAACTCAAAGAAGGGAGCAGCCTCTTCAATAGAGGTAACTGCAATTCCCAAATGCTCAATGTGTGTGGGTTTCATATTTATTTATGATTTAAATTTTATGATTTCTTATCTCACTATGTTCGAACGATTATTCGCAAGCGAATACTCAAGTTTTATCAAATCGGCTGCAAAGTTACTAAAAAATAATGACATACACAAGAGTGTATGCCATTTTATAGTTATTTTTTGTTATTTTCTTTAGTTTCCGGCCGAAACTCCTCCTCCGCCTCCACCGAGTCGGTTAAGTTCGTCCAGATAGCCCACTTTGCGGTTTTTGTGCTGCTGGTACTGACCGAACATCCAGGTGATAGTGAGCATTACGCGTTGCTGGCGAACGGTGTTTTTATGCCAACTGCTATATCCTTTGGCTAAGTCCATACTCTCGGAACGGAAGACCATCGAACGCATTATATCTTGCACATTCAGGTTGAAAATCAAGCCTTTGGCCATATACATCTTGCGTACGCCGAAACTCATATAATAGGTACTGCCTTGACGGTCATAGCCAGTGGTCATAGGTGAAGACCAGTTGCCATCCAGCGTCATGATCCAATCTTTGGGCAGATAAGCGGAGAGCGTACCGCCCGCATAGCCGTAATGATTGCCTAATATATAGACTGATTCTCCTTTGTCATTTTTCTCGTAAGAGCGGTTGAGAAAATGATACCAGCCTGCATTGACGGTGAGCGCGAGCCATGCTCCCTGCATGGTGCGTTTGCCATTTTCTCCGGTAGTATATTTCGGCACGATGGGTAGTTCCGTAAGCGAGATATTTCCACCATGCGTGGTACAAGTACCGAAATTGGACCATTTCATTTCTCCCATGCCTGTTGGTAAGATGGTTGTGCGTTGCGCGAACATGTCTTGTGTGTGCGCAAAATTGAAGGTAAGGTTGAGGTATTGCGTCCAGGAGAAATGCAGTTCCACATCGTTGTTGAACTCCGGCGTGAGTTCGGTATTTCCCTTTTGATAAGAATAGGCGTCCACATACGTAACGAAGGGATTCAACATCCAATAGTTCGGCCGTTTGATACGACGGGTATAGCTGGCGCTGATGCTGATGGGTTGTTGCAGTTTGCCAAGCGGGTCACTGGTATAACCGATAAATGCTGTCGGGAAAGGACTGAAGTAGGACTTGTTGGTAACGGTATCTGCACTACTCCAGTTGCCATGACTGTAGGTATATTCACCTCTGAGGCCCAGTTTGACCGACCAATGTTTGCCGAATTGCTTACCGACAGATATATAAGCTGCAGCCACATGTTCCTGGTAAAGGAAGTTTGAGATTGTTTGAGATAGTTTGAGGTCGTTAATCGTTGAGTCTGTGGTCATATTGTTATCCGTGGACGAGAGGGTGTATTTGACACCGCACTCAAGCATGCCGGTCTGCCAGAACTTGGTCTGGAAATCCAATTTGGCACTGTAGATATCTACGATCTGTTTGCTATGAATGTCCAAGCCGATATTTTTGACCCCGATATAATCCGTTTCCTGGAAGTTATGGGTTTTGGTGTTATAGCGGTTATAATCCACATTAACAGTTAGTTCACGCTCCAGTTCTTCATTAAACGTGTGGGTAAAATTGAGGTTTGCCGTGTGTTGAGGTGCGCTGGTTCGGGTATCTGTCGTCGTCTTGCTGTGCAAGGTATCGGTGTCTTGAATCGTATAGGCATAATTGCGGCCGTCCAAGATATTCTGACGGATATTCATGTAAGGGACTTGGAGGATGAAACCGAACGTATTGGCCGAATCAATATACCAATCGTTGCCCACTTTGAGCATATAATACTGAAAATCAATATTATATCCGGACATCGAATAGTTCTTCATCGCCTTTGACGTGGCCGTTTCAGGCATAGTACGGCCTGTCTCAAAGTCCACATCCTGTTGGGCAAAGACTTGGGTAAGTTGACCGAAAGTATAGGTCTTTTCACCGCGGTAGTTGAGATTAAGGGATACCATATCGCTATTCAACCAACGGTTGACATCGCCGAAATACATTCCTCCGTACCCAGCGGACAACATACCGTTCAAACCGCGCATCATATTGCGTTTGGTCTTGATATTGATGATTCCACCCTGCCCTGACGCGTCGTATTTGGCGGAGGGATTGGAGATGATCTCTATCTTCTCGATCGTATTACCGTCCGTACCATCAAGCATAGCTTTGAGCTGCTGACCGCTGAGGTATGAGGGTTTTCCGTCCATCCATACCTCGACGGATTTGCCGTTGACGGTGATATTACCGTCTTTATCGATCCGTACGCCCGGAGAGCGACGAAGGATATCATTCCCGTTGGAACCGGCAGAGAGCGGTGAGGCACTGACATTCACTACCAGTTTGTCCATCTGCCGCTCGATAAGCGGTTTCTTGGCTTTCACTTCCACTTCCGCCAGCCGCTCCGTTTCTTCGTGTAACACAAAGTCAGGTCCGCCAAAAGCAGTATGATAGCCGACAAAAGAGGCCTGAATGATATACGCACGCGCAGGAACCTCTATAGAATACTGTCCGTCATCGTCCGTGATGGCGCCTGTGAGGAGCGTGGAGTCCGTGGAGAGAACAGAGACAGTAGCAAACGGGATGGGTTGCTTGCGAGTGTCCGTGACCGTACCTTTGACCGTTTCGGCTGATGCCATCACGGCAAACAGCATCAAAAATCCCAATAAAATTTTCTTCATTTGTCAGATGTTTTTAAAATCCGATGCAAAGGTACTGCTTTTTGGTCAAACGGTATATGAAAAAACGGACATTGAACCTTCTTGAGGCATTTTTATGCAAAAAAGATCGAGAAATCAGCCGTCAAAGGGATACCTAACATGCGAAAATGGCTTGGCGAGACACAACCCATCTGCTGAAACTCAAGTGCCATATGACTCAGATCATAGTATCCGTGCTGCAAGGCGATAGTCAACAGGTCAATCTGCTTGCCCTTTGCCGCTGTCTGCTGCATGGTCTGTATGGTTCGATGAAAACGACGCAAACGGATGAACTGCTTCGGAGGGATGCCGACATAGGTGCGGAAAACACGCAAGAATTGGCGTTCGCCCAAACAGGCAATAGAGGCCATTTCGGCTGCGGATATATTGCCTTTCGCCTCATCGCAGGCAGCAATCACCTTACGCAGGCGGGTATAGTTGAGGTCCTCTTTGTGCGGTAGATGACCGAGGAAGAAAGCGTCGATCAGCGACGCAATGTGATTGGCATCGGGATTAGATTTGAAGATGTGATCCAGTTGCAGCAAGCCTTCATCGCCGTACGATTGAGCGGTGAGGACTTGACCCGAGAGCTGTTGCAAGTCGATATGCAAAAGGGCGTGCATAGCTCCCGGTTCAAAATCCAACATCATCCCCTCGTACCAGCCGCTTAGAGTTTTGATGCCGATCGTAGTCTGGTTCGCGCCAAGCAGTGTCAGCCCATCGGAGATAGTACCGTTGATATCAGTGGTTACATTGCGCTGGAAGATAAGGCTGCCGTAGTTGGGGAGCAGTTGCTGCACATGTTTTCCGTTGACAAAACGCGGGTCATCGATGGGAGGCATCATCGTATCCGTCGATCCTTCCGCCTTGACAAACACATAGCGGGAAATATACGGCCGCAAGGCATCAGCCGGTTGAATAATCTGAAAAAACATGACTACATCTCAATTTGACTGCAAAGCTACTCAAAATTATTCTTGATTTTGCTGTTTTGCTTTGAGTTCTTGCATGATCATGGTACGGACAAAAGCATCAAAACGCTTATACCGTTTCTTGGTACCATTTGGGAGCGTGACGGCAAAAGGATCGGGTTTGGAGCCGCGCGTGACATATAGTTGCGCCTCAAAGCGTTGCTGCCAATACTCATAGAGTTGAGGATCATTGAGGGCTTTATCCATGATTTCGGAGGCTTTGCTGAAAAATTGCTGGTTGGTTTTCTCTTCCCCTTTAGCGGGCTTGCGCTTCCAATTACGCGGGTGCTTGACCTCATAGGTCTCTTGTACACCTACACCGATGATACGACCGCGAGCATCACGGAAACGCTTGACACGATGAATATGCCCCGGAGAGGTTGCTCCGTTGAGTTCTTCTATTGCTCCGGATAGTTTTTCTCTTGCCATAAATGCTTGATTTTATATGGTTTACGATGGTCTTTTCTTGGTCTACCGGGTCGAATCACGCAATAATCACACAATAATCACGCAATAACCACCCAATACGGCTCCGTTGCATCCCTTATTTTTCGGGACTTCGCACGGTTTTCATGGTTGGGGACCGTTAGTTACCGATATTGGTTAAGTTCTGCAAATCGTCATCATCCTTTGGTAACGGCAACTCATCAGGGGGCGATGTGAAGTGAACAGCCCGTTGAGAAGAAACGACGCTACGACCAAGTCGGTGCTCTAAGTTTTTACGAGCCACATCTGCTACTTCGCCGCCTTCGTGCGCTATAGATGCTGATTCATTATACCCTTTCGGATTGCGTTCTCTTGAGATCTCTGTGGCAGCAGCTTCAGCTAAACCATTGAGCATCAATTCGACATTGGTCATGTTGTCGCGTAAGCTCTCTTTGCGTATACCTTTGTACTTCTTATATTCGCGCGTATTCATGCCCGACCAGGCGCGATACATGATATCCGTAAGCGAAGCATAGTCCTGCTCACTCTCTACCCCACTACGCTTCCATTCGTCGGTCAGTCCTTTACGGATCTCGATGGTCTTGATACGCTGGTTAATCCAGGCCTCAGAATAACCTAAACGGCGGTAGTCTTTGATGGCTTGTTCGATACTTAGTTCCGGATCCTGTAGTTGGTTCAAACGTTCTTGTCCGACTTGCGCCAGCCAAAGTTTGAACGGCTCTGCTTTCTTAGAGGGAACAGACTGAACAAGACGCAGAACTTGCTCAGTGTCAGCGACATCAGTAAGGCGTTGTTTGCCGTCAGCAGCAGTTAATTTCAACTGGTGACAATTTGTCACCGTTTCATTTCCTTCTTCTGCAAGGCGTTGTTTGAGTTTATTCCAATACTTACGCGCAGTCTGATAATCAGTGCTTTCGGTTAATACTTGGATGATGTCGATGATAGAGAAATAGTATTTCTCCGTTTGATCATCCCACACCACGCGAATCTTTTTCGCATCAAATAGTTTTATCGCTTCTTCCTGTGCCATAACTATTAGAAATATGCTGCAAAGGTACAAAAAAAATCCCACATATGCAAATATATGCGGGAGATTTTTGCAGTTTTTGATATTTTTCTGTGTTATTTTACCGATGAACCTATGGATGACCGGAAGGACATTCCGGATAATGGACGATGTTTCAATCCCGAATGAGATTCGGGGCTAATTAACGAAAAGAATTACTTATCAGGGTGAATACAAGTGACACAATCTGGGACGAGGATGAGACGTTCATGTTCTTCAAATGAAGGAGAAAGGACACTCCATGTAGGATTGTTATATTGTTCGGATAATTGGATATCTGCTAAGTCACACAAGGTATAGTAAATATTATCTCCATTTAATTTGGCTTGCTTGCGTGAAAAAGCGTTGTTAACTTTATCGGCATATAGAGAGTTATAGGAATCTGACCACCAAAAGAT
>Ga0247611_10004037_pt1 | contig 20858 bp, 8 predicted proteins | sample 177DNAGHGhighgp2_FD_192422 | JGI IMG/M metagenome (GOLD analysis project Ga0247611, IMG submission 192422) | Sheep rumen microbial communities from Palmerston North, Manawatu-Wanganui, New Zealand - 1770 DNA GHGhigh gp2 | ecosystem: Host-associated > Mammals > Digestive system > Stomach > Rumen ...
TCCGTCCGTACTTCAAGAAGGTAGAGACATCAGGTTCCCGTCAGGCTGCCCGTGCCATCCTCTTTGATGGAGAAGGCTCATCGTTCGCTATCGGTGGCGACCAAGATCCGTCAGAGGAGGAGATAGGAGAGGGTGACCTGCTCTTCACCATCCGTAAGCATGAGATTGCCGTCACCTCGTCACTCCGTCGTGCCGCTGATGTGCGCATCGTCAATATCAGTGGTGTGACAATAGCTAACTTCACCATCCAGCCAGGTGAGACCATCGAGCGATATATTCCTGTCGCTGGTGTCTATATCGTCCGTGCCGATGGTGGACGCATCCAGAAGAAACTCGCATTAAAATAATCAAGAAAAAATAAGGTGAATAAATATGTATAGTAAGACAACGATACAACACATACTTTCTAACGGATTGTTCCATAGGGTGGAACATTTGCGAACCCTCTGCCTTCTGTGTTTAATGGTAGTGGCAGGGGCTGTGGAAGCGCAGACTACTTACAAGTATTACGCCCTTCATGCTACTGGCAAGGGGTATATGAAGCAACGCTATGCGACGGTGGCGAATGATGGAACTTTCCGTTATGAAAACGTATATGACGGAAATGGCTACTCGATATGGGTATATTCTTCAGAAGAAGGGTATCTCACCAATGACATGTACTATCTCTGTGAGGCTAATGGCACGTTAATTCTTTCTGATAAGCCATCGACGAAGTGGAAACTAGTGACCGACGGTGACAGGCAGAGATTACAAAAGGAGGGAACCACTCAGATAGTCGGTTTAAACAGTGGGGGGACTCCAGTCCTTGATGAGCCAACGAACCTTGCCAACAAATATGCTGTCTGTGAGATGACAGTAGAAGAGAATAACGGTAAGTGGGAAGGTCCAAAGGACGTGTCCTATACGGTGCGCTCTCCTCAGTTGGTCACTTTCATGCGTGTTTATTATATCCACAACATTACAGCGACAATCCTTAAAGACGATGCCAATAAAACCAATCAGAAGGTTGTCGATAAAAAAGATTCTCGTATATTCCAGAGACTTAAATTTAAATCAACAACAGATGGCAATCGAGGAACATCATGGGATATTGACGAGACAAATGCCGTCATTTACAACAAACAGGCTTCAGGCGATGTGACTGTAAAAGCCACCTACACCCTGACTTCCTGTGACCCCATTGCAGCAAATAATCATCCAGCGGTTGATGTCGATGTGACACTGAAGATACAACCAGCGGCACTAACTCCAGACCCTGCTAAGAATTACCTTCTTTTCTATACAAAAGAAGCCAACTACCGTTTTCCATATGCTACAAATGAAATGAATGAGGGTGATGCGGTAAATCCTCAGGGTAAGAAAGATGTTTTGGCAGATCCCGATATTGCCCCCAACAATCAAATAAGTTGGAAGGTAGAAGTGGACGCAGAAGGCTTTGTGTCCTTTAAAAACATAGAAACAAATCGCTATGTTTATTATGATGCTTCTGATTTTACACTCGGTAGCAACTATGGTGTCGTAAAGATAGGAGACACATCACTGCCCAGTGGTGATAATCGCTACAAATTCCGCATTTATCAACCTGCGAACCATGGTTCCTATGGTGTCTGCCAGACCATTATTCCTTATGATTTGCAGTTCGTAGTTGGTCGCAGCGATGGTGATAACGGTATCATTAACGATGGCATCTGTTGCGCATGGTACGTTAATAAAGACCAGAATATTATCAGTCTCGGGAAAGGGAATGGTGACTCTAAATGGAAAATCTGTGCTTATGAGGCAGAGAATCGTTTAAAAAGCGATTGGACACTCAACGGCCCTAACACGGCGTCGGAAACTGGTACTTATAATTTTACTGCAACGACATTCTACTCTCGTAACATCGTAGGTTCACCTGCCAACAACAGAGACCTTGAGATAGTAAAAACCTATACCAAGTTACCAGTAAAATACAAGTGGACAGTGACTGGTATCAATAGTTATATTACTACGACAGATAATAGCAGCAATGGAGATGGTAAACTGGCTGTCGCAGTCAATAGTATGCCTGTTTCCAATACGATAGGCGCAGTGAAATGTGAAGCCTATGTGGATGCTGGAACTTATACCTTAAAAGTGGATGGAGTTACGCGTGAATTCTCTGTTTCTAAGAAGTTAAGTAGTAATAAAACTGTGACTTTCAACTTGTATCCTTTGTCCATAGTTCCAACCAGTTTTACAGAGATTTCCTCATTGTCGCAGATTACCGATGCCGCTGGCTATTATAAATTGACGGCTGACTGTTCTGATAATGTTTCGGATGCTATAACCGTATTTACAGGTTGGCTTGATGGAGATAACCATACCATTAGTGGGCTCTCTGCACCTCTTTTTGCCAAGATGAGTGGTGCTGCTGTAGTACGTAACCTGATGTTGCAGAATGTCAACATCAGCAGTAGTGGTAAGGTAGGAGCCATCGCCAGTGAGGCAGATGGGAATGCCAGAATATATAATGTCGGAATCTTAAGCGGTAGTGTTGGAAGTTCTGATGACTATTGTGGTGGCATCGTGGGACTAATCGACGGTAGTGCACGTGTCATCAACTGCTTCAGTTATGCCAATATCACAGGAGGAACATACGTAGGCGGTATTGTGGGTTATAACAATTATGCCACGACTTCTGTTAACGCAATGACGATGGTGATGAATTGCATGTTTTATGGCGATATTACTGACGGAGACAACAAGGCACCGATATATAATGGAAAGATCATTACCAACCGTGGCGATCAAAACGGAGTGGGCAACTACAACTATTTCTGGGGTGGTGCCTCTTACGTGCAGAACAGTGACATCCAGACGTACAACTGTGCACTGATGGCAGAGACACGCTTCCTTCAGCGCTTTGAGTTCTTCCGCCACGTGCTGAACAGTCATCGAGAGCTGGCTGCTTGGTGGGCTACGGGAAGTATGGATAACAAGGATGAAATGATGAAGTGGGTATTGGAGCCTGCACAGATAAGTTCATCTGCTCCTTTCCCTATACTGAAAGCCCCAGGCTACTATCCATCTGTGGTAAACATTGATGCTGAAAATGCTCCAACTACCACCGAGCGCAACAAGGGCGGTAAATTAGGCACGCTTTCTGTTACAATACAATCAGGCAGTGGTGGCGCAGTTTTCGGTGCTCCGACTGGAGCCTCCATTACCAAATTCAACCTCACGCTCAACATCACGGATAAAGATTTTGATCATTTCAATTTCAACTATTATAAGGTGCAACTGCCTTACTATAACGATGTAGGTACGGGTAACTATACAAAAGCTAGTGATGGAACAGGTCGTGTGGTAACGGGATGGAAGATTGTCAGCATCACTGGTGGTACGCCAGGTACCTTCAGCACCAGTACTGCTGATGCACCAAGCTTTAACTTTGCCGATCGTAATTGTACCAATAAGGATTTGTATAGTGTAAGTGGTCGCGTATTCAATCAGGGAGCCTATTGGGATGTGCCAGAGGGCGTAACAGGCATTACCATTCAGCCGTATTGGGCGAAGGCTGCATACGTAGCAGATGCCTATCCCGATGTGGTGTATAATACCGATATGTCGACAGCCTACAATGTACCTAATGTGGGAGGCGGAGAAAAATACAAAAACAATACCAATTACAATATTGCCGGTGAGCAACAGAAAGTCTTTACTTCAATCAGTGAAGCTGTTACCCATGCTAATGGACTTAATAAACCGACTGGCAAAACGGTTCATGACTATGCTGTCGTACTTGTGGGGAATGTCCACCAATACACAACAAATAATGCGGCCATTGGCAGTAATTATAATTATACAGTTACCACCATCGATCTTGACCATGACAATGAGCCAGACTATTCTCTCATGTTGCGAGATGACGGTCGTAACAAGCTGCATCCCGCGAAATGGGACTTCCTGAATATCGTGGGTCTTGGTATGGCACAGAAATCTACTGGTGGTACAGGTTCCTACAATCAAGGTATTTTCCAACCTCTATATTGGTTTGAAACTACCAACACCTCACTCTTCCGCGTCACGCAGTTTGAGTACGACAACAGCAGTCGTATCGCAGCACCTCTGATTTTACAAGGTGGTGTAATGGAGCAGTGGGTAAGTGGGCAAAGTGGAGGAAGATCCAATAATACCACTTATTTCCATGTGGGTGGCAATGTGTGGTTTAAGGAGTTCCATAGGGGTACTCACCAAGATCAAACTTATGATTCAAAACACCCACCTGTATCGGTTACTGGCGGTGACTATGACGAATTCTACCTCACTGGCCTCTATACTGCCAATGTCGCCAGTTATGCCGACAATGCGGAGTGCTATATTAACGGTGGCCGCTTTGGCATTGTAGCTGGAGCTGCTATGGAGGGTATTGGTAAAGCTAATGGAGCAGACAATACAGGCAATATCACTTGGCAAGTGCAAAATGCCGACATTCGGGAATTCTACGCAGGTGGCATCAATGCAGCCAAACCCGTCACCGGCAACCTCAACACCACTATAACTGGTGGAAAGATTGATCTCTTCTGCGGTGGTCCGAAATTTGGCGATATGAGTACTGGCAAGACTGTTACCACCAATGTAACGAATTGCATCTTTGGAACTTTCTTTGGTGCAGGCTATGGTGGCAACTCCTACAGTCGCCAAGCACCGAGGAACCATAACAATATGATAAACTTCCCTCATAATGATAATCAGGCTGGCAATGATGCTTCTTGGAACGCATGGTTGGGTCGATTCTATAAGCAGGCCTACAGCGAAACATATGGTGGCGTCTCCACTCAGTTCAGCTATCAGTTCCTGCCTATGTCACAAAATAAAGACAACTGTGGACGTATTTTTGTGGAATATGTGAAGTTCTCATTGGCTACCTGCCGTGATGTCACTTCAACACTGACAGGATGCAAAATTACTGGTAATTTCTATGGAGGCGGCAGCTTGGGAAAAGTGGATGGTCCTGTGGCCTCTACACTAACCAATTGCGAGGTTCAGGGCAGTGTCTTTGGTGCAGGATTCTCAGCATCTCTGCCTTCTGTTGAGGTGGATGCTACAGGTTTTGCAACGGAACCTTACTACTACACAGATCTTGGTACTTATCGTGAGGGCGTAAAAGGCCCTACAACGACCTATACTTGGGAGAAAAAGACTGGCAACTCATGGGTGGATAACAAAAGTCACATCCTCTATACAACCGAGGATCTGACAGCTCTCGGCGCCGTAACAGGAACAGCCACTCTTACCATCGACGGTACGACTACCGTTGCTGAAAGTGTCTATGGCGGTGGAGAGGAATCTGGTGTCGGTGGCGATACCGAAGTGACCGTCACTGGCGGTACGATTGGCACTACTGGTAAGGGCGGAGCTGAGTATGGCAACGTCTTTGGCGGTGGTAAAGGTAAGGTTGGTGACAAGGTGGCTGGCTACGTCAAGGGTAACACCACGGTGACCATCAGTGGTACGCCTACTATCCACCATAATGTATATGGTGGTGGCGCCTACGGATCTGTGGGTGACTTCACTTATGATGCGACCTCAGGAATGCCTACGGCTTTGCATACAGAGAATACAGGTGTATGTAATGTGACCATTACAGGCGGTACTATCGGAACTAACGGTAAAGAGAACGGTATGGTGTTCGGTTCGTCACGAGGTGATGTTGCCACTCCTGAAGGAGAACCAGCTGTTGACCCTAACGACCGCATGGCATGGGTATATAGCACAAATGTTACGATTGGTACGCCAAGTGAAACACCATCCTTGACGACTCCGAAGATTGCAGGTTCTATATATGGAAGTGGTGAGAACGGACATACTTTCCAAAATACAGAGGTGACAATCCATAGTGGTACTATCGGTATTACAGAAGGTGAGACTATTACCGATGATAATGGTACTCCGGATGATACATCTGATGATAAAACCTATTCAGGTGCCGCTTATCCGTATCGTGGTAATGTCTATGGTGGTGGATGTGGTACTGATCAATACACTGGTACAGATGATAAAAAGTATTATAATTCCATAGCAGGTATTGTACGAGGTAATGCAACGGTAACCATCGATGGCGGCCATGTGGTGCGTAATGTCTATGGTGCCGGTGCTATGGGCTCGGTAGGTAACGAAGCTGAAGCGGAAAGTGCATCCACCTCTGGTAAGACCATTGTGACCATCAAAGGTAAGGCAAAGATTGGTGTTGACGGCGATGACAATGGTAATGTTTATGGTGCAGCCCGTGGCGACCTGAATGTTCAAGCGGAAAATTATGCTAACGTTAGAGAAACAGAGCTGGAAATCAATGAAAATGCCGATATCAAGGGCAGTGCCTTTGGCGGTGGCGAGGCTGGTATCGTATGGGAGAGTGTTGCTGTCAATATGAAAGGCGGATCTGTGGCAAATGATGTCTATGGCGGTGGCGCCTTGGCGAATACACAGATTGCTTATACTATTCCTGACAATGCAGGAAAGAACTTCACCACCAATGTTAACCTGACGGGTGGCACTATTGGTCATAATGTCTATGGCGGCGGCTTGGGAAGAATGGCTGACGAAACAAAAGGCGTGACTGCCGTAGAGGCAAAGGTTTATGGTAAAGTAGTGGTGGCATTGAATGGTACCAAGACTGTTGAGACCGTCGGAGAACAAGAAGTCACTTCCTATAAAGATAACTGTGTCGTCAAGGGTAGCATCTTCGGTTGTAACAACCAGAATGGTAGTCCACAGGATGCAGTAACGGTACATATCTATAAGACCACAGGCTGGGAAGGTCATGCAGGAACAGCCTCGAACAAGAAGACAAGCACGACAGCCGCAGACCACTCCTACCATCTTGCCGCTGTCTATGGAGGTGGTAACTTGGCTGCATTCATACCAGATAAAGCTTCGGTGTTAGACACGCTCAAGACACATGTTATTATCGATGGTTGTGACATGACTAGTATCCGACAGGTTTATGGCGGTGGTAATGCCGCTTCAGTACCTGCTACAGACGTTCTTGTCAACGGCACCTATGAGATAGAAGAGGTGTTCGGTGGCGGTAATGGTAAAGACGATGTCTCTTATGATGGCGGTACGACCTATATCAAGAACCCTGGCGCCAATGTGGGCTATATGAACTATACCCTTTATGATGCTAATGGAGAACCTTATGATGATCCTGCTTACGACACGAAGGAAAAGAGAACCGCGGAAGGCAGCAGTATTGTTTATGGTACTGGCGCTGCCAATGTGAATATCAATGGTGGAACCATTCATCGTGTATTTGGTGGCTCTAATACCAAGGGTAATGTTCGTATCACGGCAGTTACGATGCTTGAGGAGGCAGGAGGATGTCCATTCTGCGTTGATGAGGCATATGGTGGCGGTAAGAGTGCACCGATGGATGCCGAAGCAAAGTTGCTGATGGCATGTATTCCTGGTCTGAAGGAGGCATACGGTGGTGCGCAGAATGCCGAGATAGACGGCGATGTGACGCTGAACATTACCAATGGTACCTTCGAACGCATCTTTGGTGGTAACGATGAGAAAGGCTATATCAAAGGTACTATCACGGTGAACATTGAGGAAACGGGTTGTAAGCCCATTATCATCGGTGAGTTGTACGGTGGTGGCAACCAAGCTCCCTATACTGCTCCAGAAGGTAAACATGGACCAACATTGAACGTGAGATCGTTCACTAGCATCGGTGATATCTATGGTGGTGGATTAGGTTCTACTGCAACGGTGACGGGTGATACCTATGTCAACATCAATGTCAGCGAGGGCCGTTGGCATGAGGGTGATTACGAGTATGCCACAGATCCTTCGGTTAAAGTCAACGATAAGATAACAGAACTCAATGAAAAAGGCTATCACGCTCCTGAGTTTACCAGTGGCATGGGTTCTATACATACGGTCTTCGGTGGTGGCAATGCTGCCCCCGTGACAGGTAATACCAATGTCAATGTCGGTACATCAGAGTATGAGGAGATGGTCTCTGTTGCTACAGGAGACGTGACTGACTATTACACTCGTAGCGGTGAAGGAACGGAAGCCAGTCCATATACTTACACTAAGGCAACAGGTACTGCCGTAGAAGGAACGACATACTACCAGAAAGTCAAGGGTGCCAACATCACGGGCAACGTCTATGGTGGTGGAAACAATGCGGAGGTGACAGGTGATACCCATGTCGTGATAGGAGAGAAGTATGTGGCTCCCTAAACTCCGACACCCGATCCGTCTTCAACGTCAGAACCATAGAAAGAGATAAAAAGTGTCAAGAAAACACAGAACGCTCCCTAAACAGGGGGCGTTCTTTTGTTGATAATGCACACAAGTTAAAAAGATGTTAAATATTTATCATATGATTGTTAAATATTTGCCAGTTTTCATGGTTTTGTCTACTTTTGTGCGATGATTGCCGATGAAAACACTATGTCGACAACTACTAATTATAAGAATAAATAGAATCTAACTTGATAGGAAATGAACTTTAGAGTGAAAGCAGGGATGCTTGCTACATTGTTTTGTGTAGTCTTCTGTGTAGAAGAGGCATCCGCCCAGCAGTTGGCAGTGAAGACCAACCTCCTTTATGATGCGACGACGACTCCGAATATCGGAGCGGAGCTTGGCATTGGTAAGAAACACTCCTTGCAGTTGTACTACGGACTGAACCCATGGAAGTTTAATACTGATAGTGGGAAGAAGTACTTCAAGCACTGGTTGCTGATGCCAGAGTACCGCTATTGGTTCTGTCATCGTTTCCAAGGTTCCTTTGTCGGTGTTCATGCAATGGGAGGTGAGTTCGATGCTGCCAATGTGAAGTTACCGTTCGGTATGTACAAGAAATTGCGTGACCATCGTTATGAAGGCTGGTATGTCGGTGGCGGTGTGTCTTACGGTTACCAGTGGGTGCTTTCCCGCCATTGGAACTTCGAGGCTTCTGTTGGTGTAGGTGTAATCTATGCCAAGTACAAGGGCTATGAGTGTGGAGAGTGCGGCAGACAGACGGATGACGGGCATAAATGGTATGTCGGTCCGACGAAAGCAGTGCTTTCATTCCTTTATTTATTCTAGAAAAACTAGTAGAACTAGGAAAACTAGAAGTGCTAGTAAGATTAATTAATAAAAACGCAATCAAATGAAAAGAAACATTTTCCTCAGCATATCCCTGTTAGCCTTTAGCTTTGCGATGGCACAGGCTCCCATTAAGTTGACGGGTGTGAAGAAAAAGCAGGACACACAGGTGTCCGTCACCAACTATCAGGTATCGCAGACCAACCAGAAGACGATGGTCACGATGGACTTCGTGCTCGACTCCCTCAAGGTGAAGTCGGCACGCTACCGTGCTTTTACTCCTATACTCCGTTCTAAGGACGGCAAGCAGAAGCAACGTCTGAAGTCCCTGTTAGTGACAGGTCGTGTGCAGGACATCATCTTCGAGCGTGACGGTATCGATCCCTTGTATGTTGACAACTACCAGTCTGTACGTCGTGAGAAGAACGAGCCTCAGCGAGTGGCATATAATGATATGGTGGATCGCCAGCCTTGGCATGATGTAGCTGAGGTATGGCTGGAGTGCGACCTCTGTGGCTGTGGCGACACCCTGAAGTCAGACCAGGCTTTCTTGGGACCAATCGTTCCGGAGACTGCCGCTCTGGATATCAAGCCAAACTATATCGATATAGTGCCGGCTCCTGAGAAGAAGGTACGCAACCTGCACGGCACCGCCTATATAACCTTCGTCGTAGACCGCTGGGAGATGAAGCCCGACTATATGGACAACCGTCGTGAGCTGCGTAAGATTACCGATACCCTCGACGTGATGCATGCTGACAAGAACGTCTCTATCCATAAGATTAAGATTCACGGATGGGCATCACCGGAAAGCCCATACAAGCACAACGAGATGCTTGCCACCAATCGTGCCAAGTCGCTCACCGAGTATGTACGTAACACCTATAACCTGCCAGCTGATGTCTTTGCTCCCGCAGAGGCTACCCCGGAGAATTGGATAGGCTTGCGTGAGGCTGTTGACAAGATGTCTCTCTCCGTCCTGCCACACCGTGAAGAGATCTTGGAGATTATTGACGACGAGACCTTACAGCCAGATCCGAGGGAGAAGAAGATCAAGCGTCTCTATCCGCAGGAATACCGTTACCTGTTGAAGAACGTCTATCCCGGACTGCGCCGTTCCGACTATGAGATTACCTTTGAGTTCAGGGAGTTCACCTTAGCGGAAGCAAAGGAGATCTATAAGACGAAGCCTTACCAGCTCTCACTCCGTGAGTTGTGGGATGTGGCACAGACCTTCCCGAAGGGCAGTGACGATTATAATAAGGTGATGCAGACTGCCCTTATCGTCTATCCGGAGAGTAAGGAGGCAGCTATCAATCTTGCCAATGTGGCTCTCCGTCAGGATGACCTGTTGAAGGCAGAGACCCTCTTGGACCGTGCCGGTGACAGTGGCGAGGCAGAGAATGCCCGTGCTATCCTCTATATGAAACAGGATCGCTATGCAGATGCCGAGGCTGCTTTGAGTCGTGCCAAGGCAAAGGGTATGAATGTCTCCTTGAACCAAGAGATATTACGGAGTATAAAGAAGAAATAAGAGAACAATATAACATAACATTCATTTAATTCTAATCAATTATGAAGAAATTCAGTTTTTTAATGCTTGCAGTAGCTGGAATGCTATTTGCAGCGTGCTCGTCCGACAAGGATGTGGCGGGTGACACGCCTAATCCTGTGCTGTCAGGAAACAATGGCTATTTCAAGGTTAACCTGAACCTTCCTACTCAGGTGGCAGGTTCTATGCGTGCCTGGAATGAGTCTGACAATTTAAGTGATGGTCTGACCAAAGAGTATGATGTAAACACTGTACTTCTTTTGATTTTCGAGGGTACTTCTGAGAGTGCTGCCACCTTGAAGCAGGTGATTACTCCTACAGCTGTAACACCAGATCCTGGTGCTGGTGATACACCTAATCAGATTACTGCCGTCAAAGAATATGTCGCCAAGTTGGACAATGCTCCTACGAGCAACCTCTATGCTCTTGCCGTTGTTAATGGTACTGGCATCATCGAGGCTGGTACTACCAATACTGCCGTGAAAATTAACGGTGGCTCTGACCAGTCAGGCATTACGATTGCCGACCTTCAGGTAGCTACAAGCAATGCGATGATTACCGCTGATAAGTTCTTTATGACCAATGCCGTGCTGAGCACGAAAGTTGGTGGCGTCACCGATCCTACCGCAACACCTGCGCTTCAGATCCTGGCTCCTGTGAAGTCTGAGTTTATCTACGAGACTGAGGCTGCTGCCAAGGGCGGAACAGCCGCTACCGATATCTATGTAGAGCGTGGCGTTGCCAAGGTGACAGTGAAGAATAGTCTCACTACCTCTCTGAAGATGAAAGGTGGCGCAACAGCTACTTTCACATTCGGAGGTTGGGCTCTTGATAACACGGAGAAAAATTCTTACATCGTCCGTAAGGTGCCTGAAACTTTCACATGGAACCTGAAGACTGCCAGTACTTCTGTTACCGTTGATCCTTATCGCTTTGTTGGTGGAAACGCTGTGGATAAGCTGCATGGCACCGCTAACCTCTATCGTACTTACTGGGCTGCGGATCCAGAGTACACTTCTGTAGCTACAGGTAAGACAACTACTACCACTCCTACCTTCGTTACCACTGTAGGTGATGACAATCCTCAGTACTGCCATGAGAATACCTTCGACGTAGCCCATCAGACTCATCAGAACACCACCCGTGTCGTTGTGAAAGTAAACCTGTCGGCTGCCGACTTCTATACTATCGGAGCAGACCGCAAGACCCTCTATACACTTGATGACGTGAAGAACCTGGTGATTACCGATTTGATGGACCAGTCTGCTTTCGCTACATGGTGGGCAACTCAGAGTACTCTTACGCTTGCTGCTTCTGATATTACAGTCACCTTCAGTTCTACTGACGCTGGTGTCATTACTGTAAGTGATATTACTATTGCTAAAGCTAAATGTGATAAGACTACGCCTTCATCAGACCCCTCTATCAACACAGAACTGCCTGCTGTCATCACTACTTTGAACACCCAGCTTGCCAAGGTTGAGTACTTCAAGGGCGGCGACACCTATTATGTGATCCGTGTGAAACACTTCGGTGACGACCTGACTCCTTGGAACTCCAGCGAATGGAAGACTGGTTATAAACCTGCTACAGGAAATGTTGCTGCCATCTATCCAGACGCAGATGATAGCCGTCAGATTCCGAACTATCTCGGCCGCTACGGTATGGTACGTAACAACTGGTATGACATCAACCTTGGTGAGATTGTGAAGGTTGGTAGCTCTACCGTTCCAGATCTTTTCGGTGACGATACTCCTGACGATGAGTTGGATGAGCTTTACATCAAGGCTCGTATCAATATCCTGTCATGGGCTAAGCGTGTTCAGAACTGGAACTTGAAGTAACAAACTACATATCATGATAAACAGCGACCGCCTCGTCAATGGCGGGGCGGTCGCTTTACAAATACAAGAAACAATAATCGCTGACGAATAAAAAGCAATATGAAACTGAAAAAACTGTTTTTGGCACTTGTATCACTCGCAATGCTTTCCAGTTGCAACATGATGAAAGAGGACGAGGACCTGACGAACTGCGGTCTCTTCGTCACCTTCAAGTACGACTATAACCTACAGCATTCTGATATGTTCGGTGACCACGTCGGAGGTGTCACGCTGTATGTATTCGACAGCGACGGTCGCTACTTGCGTAGCTACGAAGATAATGACATCCCTTCGATGGGAATGATGCTGGACGGCAACTATGTACATGCCATGCAGATTCTCGACTTGCCAGCAGGGAAGTATCGCTTCATCGCCCTTGCTAACCAGAAGAGCTATGATGCGACACTCTCTACACCAGGTGCAAAATATCGCCGGGCTGAGCTTGCCACCGGTGACAACAATGAGAAACTTACTGTCACCCTCGACCGTGAAGCCAGTGTGGGTGGTGCCAACCCGATGGTCAACAACGATGCACCGATGGATACCCTCTGGCACGGTATGACTGGTGCCGAGCCTGTTCTGGTAAAGAATAACGGCAAGACAGTAGCGCATATCTCTATGATCCGTGACACTAAGATGCTCACCGTATCACTGCATAACCTCGATGAGGACAAGCGCGCAGACATGGATACTGACGACTTCGACTATTTCATCGTAGACAATAACGGACGTCTCGCCTACAATAATGAGTTATTGCCGGACGATGACCTCGTATATACCCCGTTCCATAAGTGGAACACCTACGCCACCAATACTGCTGGGGTGACGACAGAGGCTACGGCACATGCCGGTCTGACCTTCAACCGTCTTATCTGGGACGAGAACCCCGACAAGAACGCCACGCTGATTATCCGTAATAAAGTGACGGGTGTCGAGGTGGCAGCTATTAACCTGACTGATGCACTGGCTCAGGGACGTAATGCTTACGACGCATACGCCTACAGCCGTCAGGAATATCTTGACCGTTCATACGACTACTACCTCGACTTCTTCATCAAGAATGATGTCTGGCAGTATGCCGATGTTCGCATCAACGTGCTCTCATGGGCACAACGTATCCAGAATGTGAAACTGAAATAAAGTACAATATATAGAATAGAATAATGATGCTTCGTAGAATTCCATACAGACTTCTCTGCACGTTGTTTTCTGTCTTATTGCTTTGTGCCTGTAGCGATAGTGACGGAACAGACGTGGACAATCAACAGAACGTTGGTAATATCTATGTCAATTTCGCTATTTCCGTAGCAAATGGGAATAGTGGGATGCGTGACGCCACACCTAAAGGAGGTGAGAACGGTGACGGACGCGAAGCAGGCTTTCAACGTGAGAACACCATCAGTGGTATCACGGTCATCTTATATCAAGACGCTACAGGCATCAATACGGAGGCTGATCCCACGCTCGACCTCGTGCGCTATTTCCCCGTTTCTGAAAGAGCAACAGGCACCATGTCTGACCCCAAGCCTATCGAGGTGACCTATACGACAGGTCAGCAGCCCTTGGGTAAGCATAACCTCGACCTTACGGGAACCTATCATGCTATTGTCATTGCCAATGCTCCGGAAGTGGCTGCATCGCTCACGGAAGGAACCAGCAAACTCAGCGATATCCGTGATGTAACATTAAGTACTATTTATACTGGTAATCCTTCTTACTCTGCTGATAACATTACTAATTTTGCCATGTCGTCAGAGGAGGACAATACCATTAATTTCGGTTCTGTGACAGGTACTAATTTAGACGGTTCCACTCATACACCAGGTAAGGATATGTATTATGACCTGACAACACAGCCAGTCATTATAGAGCGTCTTGCCGCACGTATCGACTTCTGGTCGAAGAATTCCAACGGCTATAAGACCACCTATACCATTCCCGGCTATGAGTACGACGTGACCAGTAGTACCGATAAGTTTGTGGTGACAGGCGTAGTGCCTTTCAACTTGGTCAATGGAAACGCTGATTTTGGGAAAGAGTATCTGATCAAGCGGTTGAGGACTAATATCACCGATGATGCTACAACCAGTTATTTAGCTGTTGAGACGACCGCTAATTATGTCATCGACCCGCAAACCACGGCGAAGGTGACAGCCATTACACCCTCATTGACGAGCTCTTTGGAGAATGTCTATTCACTGATTGGTAATGCCGGTAAACTGGAGAATACCACCTATAACCCCTATTATCACTCGGTAGAGGTGATGCATGCCAGTGCTTCAAAATCAGACATAGATACCAAGGAGAATGTCGTGGTGGCTTATCCTATGGAAAACTGCCTGTTGCCAGAGTCTAAACTCTACTATCATGCGACAGGTATTGCCATCATAGGCTACTATTATGTGAATGGAACAGGAACAGGTACTCGCTATGTCTATCTGGGTTACCTGCGCCATCAAGGAGAAGGGGAGACTTACGATATACAGCCTTACACCACACCGTTGTCGTCTACTGATGCGATGGGTGGAACGACAGCCATGAATTTTGGAATTGTCCGTAATAACATCTATCGTGTAAGTATCAACAGCATTGATAAGAAAGGCACCTTGGAACTGAAGATTAAAGTGAAGAAGTGGGACACCTTTACCCACTCCTGGATATATATGTAAATCATAAGCAACGATGATGAGACAAATGAAACTGATATATGCTCTGATGCTCGCTATGGCACTGCCCCTGATGACGGCATGCTCCAGCGATGACGCGGCGAATGGGGGAGAGACACCTACCCAGAAGGACGGCAAAATCAAAGTACACCTCCGCGTGTCTGCAGCTGGCTCTGAGACGATGAGAGCATGGCATGACAATGAAAATGCTACTGATGCGGAGATGATGAATGTCTGGACGGTGGTGATTGTGAATGATGCCAATGATGAGGTGGTGGAGATACAGTCCTGTAATCCCTCTAGTCCTTATGCGGAGATTGATGATGTCACCAATTTGACACCAGGCACCTATCGTTTCTATTCGTTTGCGAACATCGGAGCCTCTTCGTTAGAGACATTGTTAGGACTTCCTACAGGTAGTGTTCCAGTTCCTTCTGGTACGGATGCTATTAGCACAAAAGAAAAGAGTGAGACTCCTGGCGACACAGGAAGTGGCTTGGGAAATATATATCAGACGGGCTCGAATAACCAGCCAACATCTGGCGGTACCATCGATGACCTTATCCAAACAACTATCAATGGTAATAACTTTAATCCGACTGCCGCAAACAACGGCTTAGGTGCAAAGGGTATTCCTATGAGTAATGTGCAGACCTATACGATTGCCTCGACAGGTACATACGACCTTATCGTCGTTCGTATGATGGCGAAGATCAAACTGCAAATCGAGAATACTACTTCTGCAAGCATCAAGGTGAATTCTGTCACGCTGTCGAATGTGACACAGAACAGCACTGATAATCTAAAACTGCTGCCACGTCTGACATCAGGACAGAATACCATGGAATATGTTCATGGAGACATCCAACCTAATTTAGGAGCAGCAACACAGGCAGACTTAACTATCCCTATTACGGAGGGAACCATCGCTGCAACTGCTACGAAAGAGGTCACTTTCTATGTCAATGAGTGTGGTACTCCAAATAACGCAGAAGGCTTGTTCTATTTGACGTTGGACATTGATAATGCTGGTAATTCGGAGTATCGCTATGCACTGATTAATAGTCAGAACACAGATGCATCAGCAGCAGATTATAAATGGGACTATATCGCTCGTAATGACTACCGTATCATCCCCATCAAGTTGGATGACCTGAAGTTTGAGATCATCCCTTACGACTTCCCGGCTATCGGTGTCTATCCGGTATCGGTGAAGGAGGTGGATGCCACAAATCATGTCTATGACTTTGAATTCCATGACTATGGACACTTCCATCTGCTGCCCTCTGTGACGAAGAACGGTACTCCTGTCGAGTTCTCTGCTACCACACCAACAGGCAGCGGTTACCAATGGACTCTTATCGATAACGATTGGGACAAGTCTTGGTTTACGTATGCAGCCCGTGGTGATGCCGCACAGACAGCAAATCCCAATAGTTTCTATCGCACAGGCAGTGGCTCTATCACAATAGATGGTGATGATGAGGGACAGACTCCTGTATGGTATGCCAATACGACAGGCAGTCCGCAATGGGACCCTGCCGCCTCTGCTACCTACCGTCCCTTTATCTTCGGCTATATCGAAGACCCGGGAAGCGCTACAAAAAAACAGGTCTATCATGAAATGAAGATTCAGGTATATAACGGCACTGTCGCCTATCGCCAGATGCTGTACCGTTTCTATATGACCCTGTCAGCAGACCAGATGATGTACAGCCGTATGTTCGGTGCACCCCGTGTGCGCCATACCCATGGCTATCAATAGCCATGGAACAGCCTTAAGGGCAAAGCGTTCTTCGACATATTGATACACAATCCAGTTATTCCCACGTAGGGAACGATGCATTCCCACGTAGGGAACGATGCATTCCCATGGTGGGAATCCTACATTCCCATGGTGGGAATCCTGCATTCCCATGGTGGGAATCCTGTTCCCGCTCCCATAGGAGACACCCTCCATTGACGGTTATACTTCACAGAGAGGAGTAGAAAGGGAGTAGTTAGAGCAACTCCTCCCGTCGTGAAACACCCTGTACATCGGCATTTCAGGAGAAAAAGGGAGGAGGGGAGTAGTTTTTGTGAAAAAACTTTTTTCTGGATGGTGTATATCCAGCACTACGATGAGTATTAACATAAAACGACATATAATGATGAAACAGTCTGTAGATTTGATGAACTCAATGAAACTGATGAATTCAAGACATAGTAATACAACAACCACCACCACGACGAGCCTCGCCCGCCGTGCCTTCCTCCTTTTGACCATCCTCTCGATGGGAGTCGGGAATGTGTGGGGAGCGTTTACTCCAGCATTAAATATCCCTGATGCTGTATCAAAAAAACTTAAGGATTCTGGTAATAATCTTGAGTTATCTAGTTCCTCCACAATAACAATTTCCAATAGCCATGACTTATGGTATAAAGAGGCTGGATTGAGTGATAATGGAGGTTATGTGCGTTTCTATGTAACAGAATTAGACGGGAGTACTCCAGTAACAATTTCGGCATTGTCTATTGATGGTGGACGAAATCCAGTAAATCAAGGCTCTTATGGGTGGACTCAAACTGGCCCCTTTTACAATTATAATCAAAATGTTACCATTTCTTTAGGTGGCTCTAATGTTGCAAATGCAAAATTTCTTCATGTTCTACTTTCTACAAGCTCAATGTCAGGTGACCAAGAACCTACGATTACAGCACATTACGTTTTTACTATAGGTGCTGATCCTGTGGATACTTTCGAGAGCGAGCTGAAGTCCGGTGCTACTGACACTGGTGAATATACGGCGATGGTGCTGGATCCTACTACCACCACCACCATGGCGATAGACCTGTCGAAAGCAATGGAGAGTTGCACAAGTCCGGTGTATGCCCGTTTCCAAGTACTATACGATGACGAGGCAGTTGACTTGAAGTCCAATACAAGTTTATTGACTGTTACTGGCACTGGTGTTTCCGCAAAGTTGCCAAAGACTGGGACGTTAGGCTACTATGTCTATAATGCAGGCAGTGCATTGCCTGCCGACCTATCAGTGACGCTAAATGCCACTGCGCTCACCTTCCCTAAATACAAGGTGGTGTGCATATTGTCTTCCGGCGCGGAGAATGACGAGTTGGATTACGACACGGGCACTGGTGAAGTGAAAAAGGAACCCAATTGGGATGTGAAATATACATATTCTTTTAAGAATGGTTTCATTGAGATACCTGTGACTCTTCCTTTCTCGTCACTTTCAAACGCTTATTTGCAAATTGATAAACATAGTGATATATTGTCTATGTTAAGTACTACAGAATCGGAAATGCAAGATTCTTGGTATGGTCGCTGGTATGTACGGAATAAAGAAAATGGGGAGGTGCAACCTCTTGCTTTTGGCAATACCCAAGCGGATGATGTTTGGAGTGTATATGGATCAAATGAGAGTGGAACCTATAAAGATGGTAGTGAATATAATGGAGAGTCTATTTCATCAAATTACCTTCTTAATAATTCAAATTCTGCAATTATGACAGGCTGGGGAGTTACGAGTTTAAACAGGATTCAGCGAACTCTCGGTTACCTCCAAGTCTATGCCCCAACAGAATTTGCCACCATGCAGGGGGCTTCTGACTATGAGATAGTCTATGAGGTAACAGATGAATACACATCAGGAACGCCAGAGTTCAAACTCCGTTATGTATTCAAGATACCTGCTTTTGAGAATGAGCCGAATACAAGCATGACGGAGGATACGAAACCTCAGACAGTAACAGACCGTAATGCCACATCTTTCACTTTAGGTGATATGCCAGATAATGCGAAATATGCTCGTTTCTACCTGATGGATAAGGATGACAACATCATTGCTCCATCAACCATTTTGTCTGTAACAAGTGGGACTGCATGTGGTAAGGCAGAAAGTGGAATATATCTTTATAATAGTGGTAGTGTCCTAACTCCAACTGTTACTATCGCTGCACCTAATGCTTATAAATTATATAAGGTGGTAGGATTATTCTCTACAGCACTTGATGACATCAATGCCTCTGGGACAACCGTTAATCATGAGCCGAAGTGGGATATGAAGTACACCTATACCTTCGACTACACCATCACCACCAATAACCAAGAACCGCAAATAGAGTGGGATGCCACAGCGATGGAGACTGATGCTACGGATACTAATATTGATGTCAACTGGAAGACCTCTTTGGCAGAACTTGCGGCAGGACAGACCATCAAGTGGTGGGTGAAGGACGGTAGTAATAACATTCAGTCTCTTGCCATTGGCACATCACGCCAAGACGGAACTTGGACTATCGGACTGCCTACGGGCTTCGTTGTTGCAAGCAATGTGGCAACACTCTCTGGCATGACCTCTGTCGATGCCGGTCAGTTGGAGTCATGGGTGAAGACCCATGTCTATGCTCCTTCAGATAAGACCTATGCTGATGTTCATGACTATAAAATAGTTTGTGAGGTATATACCAACAATGCAGGTACAGGTAATCCCAATGCCCGTTATACCTTCTCCATCCATAAAGGTTTTGTCGGCTCGCTGAAGAGCACGGCTACTGATGCTACTGAGCGTGTCCTTTTGGCTGCTTCTGATGTTTCAAAGGAAATCAGCGTGACACTGCCCACAGGTACAAAGTATCTGCGTGCTTATTTGACGAATGTTGATGGAAATCCTGTTGACCCGAGTGGCAAGTTGTCTATTACGGGCGGAGCAGCGGTATCTTCATCTGTAGAGGCATATACCGTGAATTATGGCTCCTGCTTATATAATAATGGTAGTGCATTGACAAGTCCTGCTACTGTAACGCTGACGCTTGACGACACTAAGTTGGATGAGTATAAAGTAGTGGTCGTTACTTCAAAGGATAATGCTGTCGTGACTTCTGACTATGTCAGCAGCGAGCCAGACTGGGATGGCAAGACCACCTACTGGTTTAAATACCCGGCCAAGGCAACAACGAGTTTAGCGGCTAATGTGGAGTGGAGTGCCCAGTCTATGCAGATTACTGCACCTGATATCGAGGCTACAGATCTTGGCGCAGGCTATCTGGAGAGTAACAAGAAACACTATACCCTGCAGTGGTCTGTGGTAGACAAAAATGGTAACGCTCAGCCATTGTATCAGGGAAGCAGTCGTGTGAATGACTATTGGTCGGTGGTTATCAGTGGTAGTCCCTTTACCTTGTCAGCCGACTCTAAAGTGCTGACAGTGACTAACGACGCAAACCTCAGCACTTCTACGTGGACCAGTTGGATCGCCCCGGTATTCTATGCACCAGCCAACAAGACCATGAAGCAGATTACGGATGATGGGATTGTGTTTGTCTGCAAGTTCTATGAGGACGACAATGCAACTGCATTGAATGACGCACTGCTGTCGATGACCTATACGGTATATATTGACAGAAGAAAGCAGTTAGGTAAACTGAAGGATGGTGGCAAGCGTGGCGGTGAGACCATTACCACCATTATAAGTGGTCAGACAGAGGCAATCATCAGTCTGAAAGATGCCTCAGATGCCTTCCTTGCTGAAATGACAACGGCTCCCACCTATGCCCGTATCTATCTGACTAAGAGCGATGGCACACTGATTGACCCAACGGATGGTACAGAGAAACTTACGAACATCAGTGGCGCAACGGGATTCACGACAAAAGAATATGGTTACTATCTACAGAATGAGA
>Ga0247611_10004038_pt1 | contig 20857 bp, 28 predicted proteins | sample 177DNAGHGhighgp2_FD_192422 | JGI IMG/M metagenome (GOLD analysis project Ga0247611, IMG submission 192422) | Sheep rumen microbial communities from Palmerston North, Manawatu-Wanganui, New Zealand - 1770 DNA GHGhigh gp2 | ecosystem: Host-associated > Mammals > Digestive system > Stomach > Rumen...
CATTTTTAAGTACTGTTTCGCGTAAAAGCCGCAAAATCCGGAAATTGAAAACCACTGCACCGCCCCGAGAGAATCACGGAGTGGGCGCAGTGGTTTAGAGCCGTGTCATTTTACACCGGTATGGGATCAGATTCAGACCCGCGACATGACGTAATTTTAACCTTTTCTACTCCAGCAAATAGGCGCATTGCATCAAGCTGATAAAGAAAATCTTCGCGGGACTGTTGGCGTTGCTCGTCCGTATTACAATTCCGTGTTGTGTTATTGTAATTCACAAGCGTCAGAGTCCGTCGTGTAGGGTCGCTGTAAGTAACTTCTGCTGTCATTACGCCCCATAATAAACTGAGAGTAGGCAGCTTAATTGAGTCACAGCCCTCATCGATTTGTAATACAGAGTGTTTACGGCATTTTCCTAAACACTTCTTCATAGCTTCGCTGACGGTTGGATATGTTCCGACGTGGTAAGCGAGCTCTTCATTAACTGCTACATACTTTACACTCATAATGCTTAATTTAAACTGTTAATAAACGCTGATATGTCCTTTATTTTATATAGCTAAAGTACTATGAATTTTTGATATAGAAAACTGCTTTGAGTTAATAAGTATTAACAGTTTTAACATTTTTCTGGTCAGGTTTCACAACAATTCTGTGAACTTTTATGCCATGCTATTTTATAACGGCATCCGTTTCAGCGATTTCACTATTTAACTAACCTATTAAATGAAAGCCGTGCAGACTTTTTGCAGACATTTTTCTGACTTCGGCAGGGCCTGCACGGCCCCGAGAGAATCGCGGAGTGAAAGCCAATCATTTTGGCCGCTTTAAGTTGCAGTTAGGTAAATATGATTAAGCCAAAACCCCATATTTAATCCCTATCATCATTAAATTTATGGGATATATAGATATATAGGGTTATATAATTCGACGCGATAGGGGATGAGAGAGATATTAAATTTTGAATCCCGTAATATGGGGTGGGATATAAATTTTCAAATATTTACAGCTCTTAAGCCGTGAAATATTGAACTGTCAGTCCTGTAACAATGCTGAGGCTATAAAACTAAAAGAAAGAGCCGCTTCTCACGAAGCAGCTCTTCCAAGGCTAAAAAATTAGTGTCTTAACGTTGCATAAATCAAGTGAAAATACTTAGTAATAGTCGTTTATGCCAGGTCGTCATCAACCTGTTCTGCGGGCTCTTCGGGAACCTCATGACCGGCACCAGAAGCGAGAGCTTCCTGGGAATCGTGCTTGGCCTCGAGCTCCTTCTTCGCCATCTGAAGCAGGTTCTGGCGCATGGTGAGCGTCTCCTCGGCCTTCTTGAGAGTTGCCTCAGCCTTCTTCACAGCTTCCTCAGCGGCGAGAACCTTCTCCTCAGGCGTCAGCATCTTGCGGGGCTCACGAGCCTTGCGCTCCTGGAATGCTTCGTTGACCTTGAGTCCTTCCTCGTCCAGCTCTGCAGACATTCCGGGCAGGGGCTCGAGAACATACTGGCCCTGTTCGTTCTTGGTGTAGTTGATGACCTTGTGGCAAGTCTTCTTGACACCGTTCTCGTCCATGAACTCAATGCGGTAGTAAAGCCCGCAGGACCTCTTGTCGTTGAGCAGGTTCACAATGCGACCGATGCGATTGCCATCAAGGTCGAGGTCCACAGTCTTGCCGATATTCTCAGCAGCAACCTCACGAACAGCGTTGGCCTCGGCTTCCCACTCGCCGGCTTCCATCTTCTCCTTAGCGACGCGGACCTTGCTACCGGTCTTCTTCTTCAGCTCGACAACCTCGTCAAGAACGGTAATCTCGGGGCTGTTAGCCTTTTTGTAAATCTTGCGGGACTCCATGTCGTCAACCGGGTCGGTCTCTACCTGATAGTAGACTTGCATGGCTCGCTTGTCCTTGAGCGTGGTGAGAATGGTTCCGTTGACGCGGATTGCGGTACCAGGGAGATTGACCTCGCAGCGATGACCCACGTTGTTCTTGGCCTCGGCAAGGAGAGCTTCGAGTTCCTCTTCGCTCATCTTCGGGCTGGCCTTGCGTCCACCAACCTTGTTGGCTTTGCTCTCGGTCATGGCATCTGACGGTGCCTCTTGCTCAGCAGCAGCGATTGCCTGTTTCTCTTCCTCGGAAAGCTCTGCGGGGTTTTCCTCAGGAGCAGCAGCCTGCTTAGCGTTACGGGACTCGAGGATAGCGTTGATAGCAGCTGCGTCCTCTTCGTTTGCAGTCTCAAGGAGTGCATTCAGTTTCTTGGTGCTCATCTGAGCGAATTTCTTAGTTGTTGCCATAATAATTTAATGTTTTAATTGTTAAACTTTGGGTTATTAAATTGTGAGTTGTATTTTTAATTACACCGCAAATTTAATATGAATTTTTTATATAGAAAACTGTTTTATGTTAAAAGATGTTAACTGTATAAAAATTTTTTTCTGAGTGATTTCTGCGTATATATACATTATATATAATATATAGAAGTCACTGCTTGAACTTAATAAAATCTTTGAGGTATAAAACACGGCTCCTTTTACCGTTCATAAGAAAGTAAGGCTCGCCTTCTGGCGAATAGTGGATTTCTTTCCATTCGCTTACATGAATGCCAAATGACCTATAACGGACCATGCTATTATCTCGTGAAATCTCAATTTCCAAGTTTTCACCGCTCAGGTCATTGTACGCATAATAACCCGCAGGGTTAAAAACGCCGTTGTACTTTTTCATTAAGACCATCCAGCTGAACGGCTTCAATGACCGTGCAAGTTTGGTTCTACCGTCGATTTGCACCTCTGTAATAACCAATTCGAATCGGTCCTTGATGAACTGTGTGCTCTTGGCCCATTCCTCTTCGGTAATAAGGCCTTTTTCCACATAGCCCCAGTGTAGCAAAGCGACCCTGTCCTTCATCACCGAGCGTTTTGACTTAAAAACGCGCCCAGTAATTTCATTTTTGCGTCTAATATAAACCCGTATCATAATGCTGTCATTTAAATTATTGTTGATATGCAAAAGTAATATAAAGTTTTGATATAGATTACGGCTTTCAGTTAAAAGATATTAACGGCAAAAACTTTTATTTATACTATATATAATGTACGCGCGCGTATAAGAGCACGGTACTGTAGCAGAACTATTTTTAGGCTGTTAACATCTTTTAACTTAAAACGGTTTTCTATATCAAAAAAATGTAGTAATTTCGCATGTAATTTGTAGCATAGTGGAATGTTAAAAAGTGTTACTAAAAATTAAAATATGTAACCAGCTTGGCTTCTGTAATAAAATACAAAAGCCGGGTCGACTCATGCAATATTTGCGTGTATACAGGCTGTATAAACTACATAGGCTAATTTCTGGAGGCCTTTGTGTTTTCCGCAAAGAACTTTTGGTGCACCCGCCCCGAGAGAATCACCGAGTCCTCCGGACCAGTTCAGAGCGTACCATTTTTAAAAGCAGAGTATTATGATAGAACAACAACTTGACTACGATGTGAACGATGCACAAACGTTTCAAATAACCAATGATGCTTATCACTGGTTGGCATTCAAGGAACCGTGCCTCGATGACGAGAATTACGAAGAAGCCGAGGAGATAAAAGAAATGTTTCCTTATGGCTTTAAGTTCGATTCTAAGGTCGAATTTGTAGAGAATTCGGACCTGGTGGAAGTAATAATAATTCCCATACAACTCATCAGTAATGAGTTTACACACTATAAAATTGATGGCAAGTGGTGGAAATACGAGTTTTATTATAACAAAGACAAAACTAAGGCATATTATCGTATTTATGATATGTATAATGGCCGATTTATAGACTATGGTTGGAATGACGTTATAATAAATAAGTTTGGTAAACCAGAAATTCAGCCTTGTAAAGGTTGCATATTTCCTTTATGGGGTAAGAACTGGAAGCGATATTAGGGATTAACTACTTTTAGCTTATTTTATACGACTATAAGCAAAATAACCGGAGAGGTTTATTCTCCGGTTATTTTGTTACTTAGTATATTGGCTAAAACATTTATGCCAAAGCTCTTTGAATCTTCATTCTTGATTTGTTGGTTTATAAAGCAGACAATTTGACGCAGCATATAATTGTTCTCCCGGGCCAATTTTAGCAGGGCCTTTTCTTCTTCCGGTGTCATACCTTTCGTGTTTAAAAATTGGTCTTTTTATTGAGTTCAAAAGTTTCTATTGTTATTCTTGGTCTGGATGTATAGATGCACTCAATGTCATGTCTGCACTCTTCGGCTTTCTCGATAGAATCAAAAACACCTTTGATTCTTTTCTGTTCGCATTGAGAATTAAAACCTCCGTGTTGAAAAACTACATACACCTTCATATCTTTCGTGTTTTGGTGATACGTACTATGTCTCTCCAGTCACACGGCTTGAGCAAGTCTTCATCGACCCAAAAATCTTGGCCTGACTTTGTTTTACCGATACAATATCTACGCTTATCGCCAAGGTCCCTAATATTTCTTACGAAAAAGATTCCATCGCAATAAAGGACCAAATCTCCGAGTTTAAATTTAGGTTTGTTCATTATTCTCTTTAGTTACTGAAAAATCTAAACACGTATTTGCAAGATTTGATTCTATGTTATCAATACCTTCAAAGCAAGGATAATTAACACAACATAGCTTGCATGATACTTCAAGATAAAGTCTCATAGCCTTGTTCCTTTGAGCAAGGGCCTTGGCTCTATCTGCCATATTAATGCTGTTACCTACACGTTTCATTGCCGTCTTAGTTGGTCCTGAATAATATTTATTTGAGACAAACGCATCTCATCGCGCAAAGTAGCACACCGAGCTTCAAGTTGAGATATGACTAGCTGCTCCATTCGCAAAAGGTGTTCATATCTACTGACCGGAATGGCTATTAGCTCTTCAGTATCTGGCCGTATCATATAATTTGTTTTTATGTGGAAATAAAAAAGGGAGTTAGTTTTTGTGGATATTAGCTGCTTGCAACCAACTCCCTCTCGCTAAAATGTTCTTTAGCGCTCATTATTCCACGTATTTCACAATATGTTTAAATAACTCGCAACCGACACGTCGGCTAGGTTCTTCCGCTACTCGCTGTAGCTCCCGTTTAAACTGCGCTGTTTGGCCTCCAGCTAAAGGTGATAAGGTCTGCTACTCGGCCTCACGGACTTTCGCAGAAGAAAGGATGGTGTTTGTATTCCAAACCATTGACATAAACTCACATTTTGCTACTCGACTTCACAGATTTTCGCAAAACGACCAACATAACATAACTTTAAAACTAATTCAGGTCATTTAAGCTCTGCTGCTTAACATGCTCGTAGAGCTTTTCAAACCAAAATGGATTAAGCATAAGGAGGTGATAGTAAGTATTACCTTTTATGTTTATCATCTTGGTGGCATAGAACACTTCGCGCTTTGCTAAGTTGTCTCGAGCCGTATACCATCTGTGAATTGCTCGGTCAAGGCAATCAAGGAAGTAAGGCGACAATGACGCGTCACGCTCTTCGAGAATTGCCTGCTCGGTTCCTTGCTTAAAGAAATATGGTACCTTAGGATTGACCCAAAAGGTTTTTACTTCACCGAAATGAGGATGAGTCTTGTACAAGAAACCTGGATTCTGGATAAAAATCCAAGGCCATTTAGCAGCTGCTAATTTAACGGCAGGAGGTATAGCAGGCGCAAGAAGCTTTGTTACGCGGTTATCGATATAGTCTCTGTACTTAATCATAAGCAAGCGTAAAGGCTTTGTGAGCAATTCGATAACAAGCCGTTTATCTTCTTGCCTTAGTTTATCGTTCAAAGGCAAAATCTTCTGGTCAAAAGCCATACGGTTTATCTCGATTTTACGCAAATCTCGATTGTGTTTCCACTTATCTGCTCCACGTGCAAGCTTTTCTGCTCGTATACGCTTTCGCTCGAATTCTGTAAGCTCTTGTTCTGCGTTATCCACAATAGGCTCATCAGCAACTGATACAAGGTCTTCACCGCCTATTGTAAATATTTCGCCATCACTCCTTCGAACAAACTCGCCTTTTTCATTGGCAACCCATGTTGACTTGTTAAACCAGCCGTTAGGATTGTCTTTGATGTCGTTGAGAAGCTCGTTGGTTTCATCATCAAGCTTGTTTTCTTCAATCTCAGATGCTACAGTTATTTCAGACTTTGCTAGCTCTTGGTCTTCATCTGATATTTCTTGCAGAAAGCCAGCGTAGTCAACATAATCTGCCTTCTTATCTGGAGTTGTAATGCCTCCTTGAGAAGCCGCAAATTCAGTAAGAGCCTGGTCAACTAAAGCATCGAAATTATTTACAGTACCGAGTTCCATTGGAATAAAGACTTAAAAACGTTTTTACCTCTGAGGTAATCAAGCATACCATAATAGCTAAGAGCTAAAAAAGCACGCGATATTACGTTAAGGAGCCACGAGGCCAAGAAGATTGGGATATACAGAATGCCAAGAATGACCCAAAGCACCTGAAACCACATTGGCCTATTTTTTTTCATGTTGTTTGTCATAATCTTCAATCATTTTAGCAACAACTTTTGCATAAACCTCATCGCCGATAGACTTAATAATCGCTCGGTCTGTACTCGACAGCGATGATTGCTTATCAAGCACGTCAATATAGTTAGTACCGAAAGCAAGTTGTGAAAGCTCATTGTCACGATAAAGCCTTAAGAATGAAGCTGCATAGACGTATTTTGTTCCTTCACAATATTTAGTAAATGTACGATATAGGTGCGTGATTTTATCTTGAGCTGCTTTCCTAAAAGCTTCCGTATCAACAACTTCAGCTATTGTGAGCTTAGCAATTTCAGGATATTTTTCTCGCATAGCTTCTGCCGAGAGCTGAGCTGCTTCAGACAAAGGCTTTGAGTTATTTACTTGTTTCTTTTTTGCCATTGTTCTTTTAAGTTTAGATGTTTTTCGTAAATATGCAAATCATGCGCAAAATGATAGTAGTTGCCAACCTGAAGGTTGAGTTCATTGGCTACTAATTCCTGCAACTTACTAAAGCAATATTGGTCATTGCAAAAGCCATAAACCAAATCATTTGACCTCATGACAACGGTCATATCAAGATGAGTTGGGTCAACAGGATGAACACTAAAGCCAACGGCCAACGTGCAAGGAGTGTCAAATTCGTACTTGTCTTTTTCTTTGCCGTCGAAGATTGAGAACCATGCTTGGCGAGTATCTTTATTCTTTTTAAGTTGCTCGATACATTTGTCAAGCTGGTTATTACGGCCCCATTGCCAACCATAGTTAGAGTTGACTATATCGTCGCCTCCATGCATAGTGTCCCATAGCGGCGCATATTTCTTAATCTCAGCTACAGAGGGATTTTGTGACAGATACCATTGCCATTCACGTTCAGCATAATTGGGATTCCATTTACGCCAACGAACTTTGATTTCTCGCTCAAGCGGATTAGCTATATAAAAGCCAATATTGTATACAGCTTTAGTTCCCAACTTGGTCACATACCCTCGCCTTGTAATATATTCGTATAGATGACGAAAAGCCTCATCTGCTGTATCATACATCATATTGCTTGTCATAATCCTGTACATAGCTACTTTTTGCGCTTTATAACAAATAATTCCTCTTCAGCCTCTTCATTCAGAGCTTTAACAATCTGAGAAGCCTCATCATAAGACAAATCTGTGTATGGGTCATCGTCTTCATCGTATGCAAGCTCTCCAGTTATCACTCTAATTTCATATAAAGCATTTACTCGCTCGTTGATATACTTCTCGGCCGCATCTCGAGCATACACGCATATATACCAAATGGCACTATAGCGAATATAACCAAGATAAAATCGGTCTGTTAGAATCTGGATATAAAGAGCTCTTATGATGCGAGGAGCAAAGAGGCCTTTTTTCTCCATATCTTGATATTCAGCGAGCCAGCGTCCATGGCCATTACGAGCGCGAAACTCTTTGGCATAATACTCTACAAACTTCAAAAATTGAGGTGTGTAGACTACTTCTGGGATTTTAGCTTTAGAGGATTTAGTTGTCATAATGGTTTAATTTTAAGCAGGAACTCCAGAATCATTCTCTATCGCGTCCAAATTTTTAAATATATATCTATATATTTTTTATATTTAGGTTCAACTGAGATATGAATCGGGAGTTCCTGTTAAATATTATTCTTCTTTATTTGTAGACCCGAATCCACCTTCACCTCTCTCTGAAGTTTCGGCGAAAAGGTCACTCTCGGCAACTTCCTCAATTCCGTCATACGAAACGGGAACAAGGATAAACTGTGCAAGCTTCTTACCCGGCTTGATAACCACAGGCTCTGTGCCTACATTGATAACGTGGATATGGATTTCACCCTGATAATCCTCGTCAACAATCTTGGCACCAAGAACTACAACTGTGTTATACGAATCAGGTTTAGGTGTTCGGCCATTCAGAATCATGGCATCTTTTGATGTCACTACACCTGATTTTTCTGCGGCCATAAGCATATAACCTGCGGGTACGTCTGCTCTAATTCCAGATGGAATAAGCAAGTCACGACCCGGTTCTACGGTTGTCTCAATGAACGTATTTGGAACGAAAAAATCGATTCCTGCGGATTTAGATGTTCCTCGCTCTGGGAGCTTCACATCACGAACTCTTGCAACTCTCATAGTCCTAAAAGTTTAGTTAATATCTGTTCTGCGTTTTGAAGATTCAAATTTAAATTCAAGTTGACTGTAAGGTCAGCCGTCTTTGTTCTCGGCCTACCGACAGGTGCTTTCATAAAGTCGTCGAGAGCTTTGGTCCTACGGGCTCTTCTGCGACCACTTATGAAGTCATCTGTGTCAGTCATGAAATCTGACTGCAAATTCTCTTCATCAGACCTTTCAACAATAATTGATTTGGTCCGAGCTTCAAACTCAGGGCACCTGGGCCTGCCAGTATTACGCAAAATGCGCATATACTTGCTAAACTCACACAATGCACCTTCTATTTGATTTAAAGACAAATTGCACTCATTAATAACCTCGTATTTACGAAGTTCTTTGTTCCAAGCCACGTATGGCATAAGTTCTCCGTTCTCAAGGCCAATTTCTTCAAGCTTTTCTTCTGCTAAATCTTGAAGATATTCATAGCAAGAAATCTGAGCTGAGCCTTTCAGCTTTGGGAATATAAGCCTTACGCCTTGTGAGGAACCAGGGCCAAGATTCGTATAATCATTCTGGTCAAACCTCATTATTGTTCGGTCTGTGTAGATTGAAATATACGTAAAATCTTGGTAGTACTCGTGAGCAATGAAAGAAGAAGCTCCGGGCAACGTCATGAGAAAAGATACGAGCTGTTCTGGGTCTAAAACCTCATTTGTGAGAAGTGTCATAACAAGGTCTATATTTCTATGGATTGTAGGAACAACCGTCTTGCAGAACATATCATCAATCGTCTCACCTGCCACGATGTTACCTGTTATACTGTATGCACTAGTAAACGGGTTTAAGCCTAAGCTTCTTATTTCTTCGATATGCGCGGCAAACTCATCTTGAGAATAGCTATCATAATCCGGAATGCCATTAGGCCATTTATCAAATGCCCTGGCGAACGTTTCCGGGTTATTAAATGTCCTATAAACGAGAATTTTCCAAATGAGGTTTTTGTCATCCAGCGAGTCATCCATAATTATGTTACGAATTTCCCACTGAGAACTACGGTCGTGCTCTCTGTAAAGATTGCAGAACTTATATTTGGCAAAAACCTCATTCGTAGTCCACGGCGCAGGTGCTTTGTTTATAAACCGCCTTTTCCAAATCATCTGCCTGTCATATATCATTCTAAAAAACAGGTCAAGATTTTCGGCATTAAACCCTGCTTTTTCAAGGTCAAATGCTTTACGGTTATATGATTTTTTTCTTACTCGTAGCGCCATAGCCTTAATTCTTATTCATAGACGTTGAGCATCATGCCAGAAATTTCCTTGATGAGCTTGGCTCCAAAGCGATAGTCCTTTTCGCGGTGAAGTTTGAACTTGCGCCTCAGCGCAGGAATAGCAGGCATAACTTTAATAGTCGTACCAGCTCCATCGATGGTTACAAGGTTGAAAGGCGGATAGTTTGACTTCATGCCATCGACCTGAACGTTCTCAATGAAAGCATTGACCTTAATGTCATACTTGCCGACCTTGAAGGTATAGCATTCGCAACCATCATACTTAGGTTCTTTCTCGCAACCTGAGAACTCTTCGAGCTCTTTGAGCATTGTCCTCAGAGGCGGCATGGTCTCTTGAGTAGCAATGACCAGAATGTCAATGTCGTGGGCATGCTCGCCCTCAGGAAGTGCGCCATCGTAGAAAAGCGCGCAAGTGCCAGTTAATACGTAATCCACACTTCTGTCTGACAGGAAATTGTGGAGCTTCTGAATGTCTTTTAATGTTACAGGTGCCATAATCTTAATTATTTTCTACTATTATAGTTATTACTTCGTCGTCTTTGGTACGGAATTCAATCTCGTAGCAATCCGGTAGATGGAACTCAATGTAATTCAGCTCAAGCTCATTGGCTTTGTAGCCTTCTTCTTTAATTCCATCCTTAATGCCTTTGATAAATTTACCAGCTGTCATTGTTTCTTCGCGTAAGCTACTCCTGCCAAAAAGGCATCATATCTTTCTATATACAGGTCTGTGAACTGTAGCGCTCCTTGTCCTGCATATTCTTCAGCTGCGCGTTTTTCAGCAGGAGTATGGTTATTAGAATAGCTCATCGTCTTCAATGGGCTCTGGTTGATTGAACAAGTTGGGTTCCGCAGGAATATCATTTTCCTTATAGTCGCCAGGTTTACGCTTAAGTACCCACAGGGTATTACGCGCAACATCGGGGAACATGGGAGCCATGATATTGGCAATGAGGTTCGTGTCATAATACTCACTAAGAGCCTTGAACATTTCTCGCTGCCAACTGTTCATCAGAGGTTTGTAGTCCCTCATAGAAGCGAATGTGCCAAACTTTTTGACAATTACGAAGTGCTTCTGAAGCAGAGCTTCAAGCTCCCAATGGTCGTACTCTTGAACATCTACACCGCGTCCATCGCCAGAATCAAAGGTATGATTACCGGCAGCACCGACCGACGGGTCATAGTTTGGAGTTGACAGATAATAAGTGGCATGGTTATTACCACATGCTTTGAAGTGCTCAAGGAAGATGTCTCCATTCTGTTTGCCAACATGCTCAAGTACCTCGAATGAGCAAACCTTGTCGCCGTTGAATTGGCTCAAGTCGATGTGAGGCTTGATAAGGTCTGCAACATAGAAGTGCGCCCAGTCAACATTCTTGAATTTTTCTTTGGCCTGTTCGATGGTCTTTTCACGAATGTCGATACCAACATAGGATTTCTGCTTAAACTTGTTGCGGTAAAAAACCTCTAACAAGTTAGCTTGTCCGCAGCCAAAGTCGACAATTGATTCGCCAATTTTGGCCACCTTCAGGATGTGCGTCCAGCGCAAGTAGTGCGCGAACTGGTCCCGATGAAATACATGACGCTCAAACGCTTTGTCGGGCGAGAGGTCTGTAGTGTTGTACGGTCTTGCCATAATACTTAATTTTAATTGTTATTACATTGCAACATTAGTTGTGCTTGTTATCTCTTCGTCTCTGTCCTCAATATAGTTATTGAGAGCTCCAATGTAGGCAGCCGCATCAAGGAGGTTATCCTCTCTGTGGCTGAAGGCCTCTCGTGAAAGCTTAAGAGCAATCAAAGCTCTGTACATGCCTCTCACCGAGATTTGCTCATTTTTAGGTGAGCTCGCGTTGTAAATCCTTGTGGCCCTCTCCATGCTTTCGTCAAAAGGACCATACATACGTTCTTTTTCTTCAGACCGTTGATTCACGATTTCGTCTGCTCTTTTTAAGATATTCATATCTTCGTTATTTGTTACAAAATTACTATAAAATATTGAATTAAAAAACCGCTTTATAGATAATTTATAAAATTTAACATTTGTTAACCTATAAATTATTTTACTGCTATTTCATAGAGGACTTATATTTATCAATCTTCGCCTTTATACTGTTCATTAGGCTATTTTGCGTCTTATCTTTAGACCTCAAAGCCCGAACCACGTCTTCGTCGTGCGTGTGAGTCGTTACAATATGATGTATAATGGTTCGATTTTTCTGTCCCTGGCGATACAAGCGAGAATTGAATTGCTGATAAAGCTCAAGCGACCAAGTCAAACCATACCACACAATTATATTGCCTCCTGCTTGAAGGTTAAGACCGTGACCAGCTGAAGCCGGATGTGCGAGCATAAGTTGTACTTTGCCGTTATTCCAATCCTCTATATCTTTGGCTGTCTTAAGTTCTCGTGGGCAAAGGTTCCTGAAATAGCTCATGAGTCTGTCCCTATCAAATTGATAAGTCCATGCTACTAAAACGGGTTTACCCTCTGCTGTTTCAATGATTTCCTTGAGAGCTTCAAGCTTAAGCTCGTGTATGTATCTAACTTCTTTGTTTTCGCCATACATAGCACCATTTGCAAACTGGAGTAACTTATTTGACAGGGCAGCCGCATTAACAGCATTAACTGTCATGGAATTATTTTCCACGTCATTTACAAATGTGATAACACTTTCTCGCTCAAAGCGCTTGTAAGCATCTTGAAGCTGAGGAGGCATAGTGACTTTTACGAAGTTATCTATGCGCTCAGGCATTTCAAGATAGTCTTCTGCTCTCATGCTAATACAAATATCCTTAATGCGGTCGTGGATTAGCTGCTCTGCTTCTGGCAACAGATTATACGTATAGACTACGTAGCCATTAGACGCGCCAGGTCTAAAGTATCTGCTTCTATAAGCTGTTATGGTCTTTTCAAGTCGTTGACCTCTATCTATCAAGTACATTTGTGACCACAGGTTAATAAGGCCATTAGGAGCAGGAGTACCGGTCAGGCCAACAACTCGTTTAAACCATACACGCGCAAGTCGTAATGCTTTGAAGCGCTGAGTCTGATGTGACTTAAAACTACTGAGCTCATCAATGACAAGCATATCAAATGGGAGCCTTGCAGCATAAAGCGAGCATAACCATGAAACATTATCACGAGAAATAACGTACACGTCGGCACTTACTTTTAATGCAGCGAGTCTCTGTTTCTCTGTGCCAATTATCTTTGAGAACTTCAAATGCCGAGTATGGTCCCATGACTTGGCTTCCTCTTCCCACACAGTCTCAGCAACACGCTTAGGTGCTATTACGAGCACAGTATTAATCTCGCAATAGTCATACTTAAGCTCGTTAATAGCTGTAAGAGTCGATATGGTTTTGCCAAGGCCCATATCAAGAAACACGCCGCAGAATGGGTGGTCTATGATATGCTGCACGCAGACTCGTTGATAATTATGTAGATTACTTTCGTTCATTCACAATTACACTTTGAATTAACTCAATTGCTTTTTCTGTAGAATCAACCACCTCTACTCTAAAGCCCATTTGCCGAATTTTATTATGCATAAATTCCTGGATGGCTCTTGGCTTTTGATTTGTGGTCTTTAGCTCTACGAACACAATTTTAGCCTTAGGAAATATGCACATTCGGTCTGGCAATCCGATTAAATGGAAGCTCAGAAGCTTTATGCACATTCCGCCATTAAGCTTTGTTATCTCTACGAGCTTTTGCTCGATGACTTTTTCGCTTTCGATTTTTCTAAATTGAGGCATAATTCATTTAGATACTTAACTGTAAAACTCGATGATGCAAGAGCATTTATTTCATACTTACCGCGCTCGATAACTCGTAGGTATCCTGTTTTAGTTAAATCTCTTAGTACTTTATCGACCGTAGTTCGTATTGACTGCTGCTTTTTGCTATAGGCGTCTGGGTCGTAGGCCTTCAGCCCACGCAGGATAAGCTCTCTACGAGATATTTTGCCGTCAATCCCTCGTTGTTCCATTAATGCCTTAACATAGTTAAAGCATCTTGTTCTCATAGAATTTTTCATAGCAAATTATTTTTACGCCTGTAGAATCTTTGCTTTCCATAAATTGGGAAGTTCTTAGTAGAGCTAACAAATTCCCAGTCTGGAAGTGACATCATAAGGCTGTTAATATCTTTTGTATTATATCTGGTCATATCGTTTTTGTCCTTGCCGAGACATTCGCACCAAATCTCAGCGGTACAAACGACCTCGCGTGATATGGTTCCAACAGAGGCTAATGGGTCATCAAGCCATGCACGCCTATCATAAAGGTCTTTTTTATCCCAGTCCTCTGGTAATAACCTATTAAGATAATTCTCAACAAGACCTCTGCGCTCGTCAATGGCTGAGTGCTCAACTTGGCTCTGCTTTGCTAATTCGCTTTCCTCGTCATCAAAATAGAGCTTTTCACCTTGCTTAACGAGATAATAGGCTTCAGCCCAGATTTGGTCGACTACCTCTTGTGTCAAATCATCTTTAACGGACTTAGTTGCTTTGCTCTCGTCAATGTTGACAGGGTTAAAACGCCTATTTCCTGATGGGTCGTGCAAGAAGTCAGAATCATTAGTTGTACCAAAGAACACGCATTGGCGTTTATAGGTTTCCACTGTTCTTCCGAATGCAGGTCTATACATATCCTCACACTTCGAAATAAACTGCTTAATGGTTTCTACCTCGGCTTTCTTAAGTCCTGAGAGCTCTGCCATTTCTATAAGCCATGCGCCGCGTAATTGCTCAAATGATTCTTTACCTTGGAAGGTCGAGAATGTATCTGAGAACCACTCCATGCCAAGCTTTCTGACAAATGTGCTTTTATATGTGCCTTGTTTACCTACAAGCACAAGAACCATATCAAACTTTGTACCAGGATGGAATACGCGAGTAACGGCCGCACACAATGATTTGCGTATAGCAGCTCTTGTATAACTGTTATCGTCGGCACCGAAGTAATCAACCAACAACGTGTCTACTCGAGGCTCTCCATCCCATTCAAGCGAACTAAGATATTCACATATCGGATGGAAACTATGCTTTTCGACATCGAGAGCCAATGCGTCATCAATTTTCTGCGAAGATACAATTCCGTAAACACATTCTATATAATTGCGCACGCCTGAATAGTCAACATCGCGCATAGGCTCTTCAGCATCAATCTTACGCCAGGGCACAGACCTTAATATATAGCGTTTGCTGTCAAACATGTTTAACTTGAAAGCATTTCGCAAATATCGGTCGTTCTGGATAATAAGGTTGATATTTGTTGCCGAATTGTCATACTCGCCTTTCGTATTGGCTTCGAGCTGTTCAACCCATGAGTCATCTACTTCCTCAGTTTCGTCAAAGTCTTGAACTGCAAAATCAAATCTTGCTTCAGCGAACTTCTCATCGGCTATTTGGTGCTTAACAGATGGGTCCTTAGTGGCAAACTCTTCCATGGCCTTGAACGAGGCTCGGTCTTTTTCAGATTTTTCTTTGCCTGTATCAAGATGTCCATATTTATGTATACGCACCAAGTCAAACGCATTACAAAGCCTACCACCTGCAGGGTCTGTACCATGGTGCGAGTATGCAAACTTGTCATCATAGACTATAAGTCCTGCGGCTGTTGAACCAAGCTTATACGTATATCGGCCGTCGCCTGCTGGCTCATACACATCCTGCAAAAATGTTTCAATTGCATGCTCGATGCCATAAGTTCTGCAGAATGTGCCTACAATACCTTTTTTCTCTTCCGGGTCTTCTTGTTTTTTGACTTCTTTAAGAATATCTTCAGAGTATTCGGCAGTTGTAGGCCATTCCGCAGTGTTATGCCAATCATCATATAAGCTGAGAACATAATCTGCGTCAAGCCAAGGTCCATCTTGATACTCAAAATAGTATTCAGCATCAGAGGATATACTTGGCCAGAACATCAGACGCTCAGGTTCAAATGTTGATTGGTCAAACAGCTCTATATTAAGGTCGCCTGCAATTCTACGAGCAATAGCCTGATATTCATCGACGGTTACTTCACGCGACAAAGGTATAATCAAGCGGTGTCTTGGCTTTGTAGGTGATGACTTATGGGTTGAGTGGATAACAGCTGCGCAGTCATATAGCATCTGAAAATCCCACCAAAAGTCCTCGTGTGAAAAGTCAATATCGAGAGATACCAGTTGCTTATACAACACAGAGGTTTTGCGCCTCTGACCTTTGTCTAAGAAGCCGCCTACAAAACCGCCAACATCTTTAATTTTACCTTGGTCGGTTTTACTTGCTCGCATGAACTGCGAATATGTTTCATTAGTCCTGACGGGTTCCGCAAGTTTAGCAACAAGCTTACTCCATCGTGCCTTTGTATTCTTCCAAACTTTAGTATTGGCACTGAACCCTGTAGCTATTTCTAAAACGCCGTCATACTGTAATTCAAATTGTGCCACTTTAGTCTTTCTTGTAATAAGGTGTTAAATACCCGTCGGCTCTTAATGGTAGGTCAGATGCCCAATCAGGCGGAGTGCCCATAAGAGCTGCCATGGTATCATAGTACATTTGCTCTTTTCCGTCTTTCGGAACCTCAGCAATACATTCGTCATGAATATGCGCAACAATTCTAAAACCTGCTCTATCAAGTTGCATTAGCGAATAACCAATAAGGTCTCTAGCAATTGCCTGCACAATATTCTCTGTTAGTTTTCCACCGTATGTGTCAGTTTCACCCCATTGCTTGGTCTCCTGTATAATGCCATCATAGCACAAAGACCTAACTGGAGTCGTGGACCTACCTACCTTTTTATCCTTAAAATGTGGATTGGCATAGAACAATTTTCTACCTGATGGAAGCATAATTGTGAAGTAACTACCATCACAGTCGAAAATTAAGTTCCTACATGTGCCACGAACTTTTCTATGATAACGAACTGCTTCATGAGCACATGACTCAATCTCACCCCACATGTTCACAATTGCAGGATTTGCATTTCGCCACTTCTTGACAAGGCTCATCATTTCTGCGTCTGCTAAGCCCATTTTTTCTCCACCCATTCGCCTAAGAGCTCCAAGTGAACCACCATAGCCGAGAGCCAGCTCAGAAATCTTTGACTTGTCGCGGAGCACAGAGCCTTTGGTAATAGCTGATATTGGCACACCAAACATCTTAGAGCCAGTAGCTTCATAGATTTTGCCATCACCTCTAAATACTTCCATGCGCCAGTGCTCATTGGCCAACCAAGATACAACTCGAGCCTCAATTGCAGAAAAGTCTGCTACTGAATAGATATAACCTTCTGGAGCAATGAGCGCTGTTCTTACGAGTTGAGAGAGCACATCTGCCACATTGCCATAAAGCATATCTACAGTCTCCCAATCCCTTGCACGAATCAAATCGCGAGGCAAATCAATATCTGAGAAGTGGTTCTTTGATAAGTTTTGTAGTTGTAACAATCGACCGGCCCATCGGCCTGTTCGATTTGCGCCATAGAATTGGAACGTACCTCTTACTCTGTCATCAGGAGTCGCACAGTTTATCATAGCATAATACTTCTTAATTGAAGTCTTGCTAAGCTTTTGATAGATGCTAAGAGCTTCAACAACCTGAGGATAATCCTTGACTTTGTCAAGCACTTCGTCCATAACGCCTTTAGCCAAAGAATCGACCTCTATGCCTGTTACCTTTTGAATCCACTTGCGCATCTGAACTGGCGAGTTGGGATTCTCAAGATGTGTAATAGCCTTAGCTTCAGCAATCATAGTTTTACGGTATTCATTGTCGACAGCAATTGCAGATTCTGCTAACTCCCTGTCAATCATAATACCTCGGTCATTTATTCTCTGGTCTACTGCATAAAGCTCTCGTTCTATATCAGGAATTTCATACTTCTCGAGCTTTCTGTAAATTTCTCGCTCAGATAGCACATCATAAGTATTATATTCCTTGTACATAGCCCATTTGTCTGGAGCATCCATAGGATAATTGCGGGTGCGACCTCCATTTATCTTAGTGGCTTTACACGGGCATGAGAAATACTTAATAAGAGCTTTACCTGTGCTTAGCTTTTTGTCAACCAAGTCTAATTGCTTAGATACCTGGTCCAATGACAAAGGTAAACCGCAATATGCGGCTTTAACAGCCGTACAATACCACTCCGAAATAAAAGTATGATAGCCAATGCGCTCAAAACATCTACGCTCGAAAGTTGCGTTATGCGCAATCTTCAAGCACTTAGGGTCGCGTAAAGCCTCAACGAATTCTTCTGGCATGTCGTCTCCACAAGCCAAATCAATTGTTTCGACCTCGCAATCACCAAAAGCGTAGCTTATCAGTAATATCTCAAAGTCTGGTGACGCTATATATTTATAGGCTCCGCACTCTTTAATATCTACTGATGAGAACGTTTCGACGTCTATGAAAAGTTCTCTGTCGTACATCATACCGTTATCTCTAAATGACCGTGGTCATGTTCTCTGAAGTACTTTTCGCACTGCTCAAGAGTACCGCTAAAATCGAAGGTCTCGCTTATAGTGTTATAAACGCGACGCAGATGTTTTTTTACTTTGTTGCCCATAATACTGTTAATTTTAAATTAAACTAATTGAGGCTCTTGAAAGAATCGAACTCCCTCTAAAGTGTTTTGCTTATAGGTCTATATTGAGTATTATGGAAGACGTAACTGACCGTAAAGCTCTACACCCTGTGCTCCCATTACACCAAAGAGCCGTGTATTAAAACCACAGTGGCTTTCACAAGTGACTGTGGTTTCTACCCCATATAGAATCTTATTTATTAACTTTTAAATCTTTGTGTTATGAAAAAACTAACGCACTTTCAATTGCTGCGGCTAAGTGATAATAACATGAAGATGGGGCTACATCATGTCGTCATCACTGTCACCCCAGGCATTGTCGCCACCAAAGTCTTCTTCAGCAGTCGAACCACCGGCGAGCATCTCTCCGTCTTCCAGCTTCTGAATGTTCTGAAGACCGGCTGCAATGCCTTTCGACTGAACATTGAAAGCATAGAAGTTGAGAGAAATACGGCCGTAGCAACCACTGTAGAAGTCATCGCGGTTCAAAATAGGATTGAGATTCTTGTCAACGAGTGCAGGCTTGCGATAAGAACCAGCGTTGAGGAACATCATGCCCTCAAAAGCAGGGTCATCACCTCGCTCATCGTCGCCATCGTGCAACGGAGTCTTAATCGTTGAAGGAATGCGACCGTTCTTGTCAGCAAGCTTTGCTTTACCAGCAATCTTTGCTGCCTCAACGGCCTTCTCAATCTTCTCGAGAGTTGCGGTATCGGTTTTCGGAATGAGAACACAGATGCCATACTTAGGCTTGTCTTCTTCGTTAAGAGCCGTGGGCTCAAATACGTTAACATAGCAAAAACGAACTTTGCCAGTTACAATCTTAGTTGAATTGGTCTCTGCCATAATCTTAGTTGTTAAAATCGTTAATAGCTTCTTCTAAGCCCAAAGCTGGGCGTTTGTCTGACAGGGGAACTAGTGTTGGCTTGCCCTGCGGTTTTACAATTACATCTGAAAGTTGCTCAGCAACAACCTTCTTGCCAAAGGTCTTTTCAAGCTGAGTAATAGTTCTGAGTTTCATATCGTATACCTGGTCCTCAGTGGCCTCAGGTATTCTTGAGAAGATAGCTTCAGCAACAGCATCCTCATCAAGCCATTTTCTACGAGATACGCCCTCGACAAGCTTAAAACCAGGCCATACTTTACCATGGTTAATAGCTCTGTCGCTTGCGTACTCTTTAATAGAATTGGCCCACTCCTCGAACTGAGGAATCCTTGCGAGGACATCAGCTATTTCTTCATCTGTAAGAAGCTCAGGGTCTTGGAATTCGTACTTTGCAATCTCGACGCTTTTTTCGTAAAGAGCGCGACATCTGTTCTTAGCCACGCAGAATTTACACCAATCGCCAGCTACTAATTCGCCTTTGCCTTCCCAGGCAAGTTCTGCCTTAGGAATAAGTTCTTCAGTAGCCCAGCGCATCAGTTCATCTACGGAAATCTGCCACGAGGAAATGTTGTTGATACGAGGCTGAACAATCGTAAGTCTAACCTCCTCGATGCCAAACAGAATATCGTACTTACGTAAAGCGCCGAGACCGTAAAGCATAAGCTGCTTGTTCCATTCGGCATATACAGGAACACCTTTTCCATGTTTATAGTCAACCACTTCAAGAAGTGTTCCGCCGATAATGGTGCAGTCTGCAGTGCCAAAGCTCTCACGAACATAAGCCGTTAAGTCAAGCTTTTGCTCAATCTCGATAATGGCTTCGCTGTCTTCAGCCAAAGCAGCTTTGTACTGCTCATCACAATAGTCAACGTAAGTAGGCACGACATCAAGCATTTCCTCATTGAAAAGAGGATTGTTCATGATAGAATCAAATCTATCAGAGAAGGTCTGGTCGTCGCACTTGCCTAATACATCATGGAGCATGTACAACTCTGCGAGCTCATGAGCGAGAGTGCCTTCCTGAGCATAGCTTGAAGGCTCATCGCGACCAATCTTCTCTTCCAGTCGAGCGCTCGGAGTACAGTTTAACCATCTTCCGGCAGCCGACGCGGACAAGACCGCATGAGCTCTTTTGCTATGCTCTTGAGGCTTAGTTGATGATGTTGATGAAGTCGCAGCCATGATTAAAGAGCGGTGAGGAATGCGTACATCTCAGCATACTTGCTCGGGTCGAGCTTGGTTACAGAAGGCGCGCCAAGGCTATTGAGCTTCTCCTTGATAGCCTCGCGATGAGAGCTGACCTTGTCGGCAAGGGCCTTACGAACCTGCTCGATGGTAATACCAGGTGCAACAGGAGCTGCAGACTTAGCGGGAGCAGCGGGAGCGGCTGGAGCAGCAGGAGCTGCGGGAGCCTCAACCTTAGGAGCGGCAGGAGCTACGGGAGCAGCAGCTACAGGCCTACCAGCGAACAACTGAGCGATGAAGTTCTTAGAATCTTGC
>Ga0247611_10004039_pt1 | contig 20857 bp, 12 predicted proteins | sample 177DNAGHGhighgp2_FD_192422 | JGI IMG/M metagenome (GOLD analysis project Ga0247611, IMG submission 192422) | Sheep rumen microbial communities from Palmerston North, Manawatu-Wanganui, New Zealand - 1770 DNA GHGhigh gp2 | ecosystem: Host-associated > Mammals > Digestive system > Stomach > Rumen...
CGCCCCCGCCAGCCGCCTTGTAAGGAAACGCCCCAACCCTACCCCCGCAGCACCCCCGCCCCTCCCCATTTTCATTGCCTATGGTTTGACCACAGTTCTTTGATTGTGAATAGAAGAACAATAGAGGAACTAAAGAGCATATATCAAAGGAATAGCGAAGCCTGAGCGGAGCCAGAATTGCCCCAGCAGGTAAGCACCAGGGCTGAAGAGAAAGGGACATACGCCGCTGAGGGCTGCCCTTTCCTCTAATCGATGGTTGGCTTTTTGATAAGTAATTGCTCAAATATATTTTACATATAATTTCCATCTAATTGACCATTAATAATATTAATGGATAATTCATGATAATTCGTGTTAAAAGATATGCATATTAATTTGGTTGTTCACTTATTACCGCATGGGAACCCCTGAAGGGGTGGGGAACGCATTGCACCGCAGAAACTGAAAAGACCGTAGGGCGGTTGGCTGAAGAAACCAAACACAAGCCGAAAGGGGCACGACGCTGCCCCATATTGTGCGGCGGGCAACGGCACAGCCCACATGGCATGGGCATACCTTCGGCATTTCATACTACTAGGGCTGCTTGGGGAACACTACTAACAGATTGGCGAGGAGAAGCGGGATGAGGGACTGTACAAAAAACCCTGGCAGCCGCTGGCTGCCAGGGTTGAAGGATTAGGGTAGGTCGGTCCCAAGCGAGTCGCTGGGATTAACCTACCTTAGAAGTTGTAACGGACATGCAGCAGGACATTCCAAGTGGAATAGAAGTTGCTGTACTTATGCCAGTTGGGCTCGCTGAAAGTGTAGGCGCCATTCTTGTAGTTGAGGATGGTTTCGCTGTTGAGCTGCTGGTAGCATCCCCAGTTGCTGTTGAACATGTTGAGAAGGTTGTTGACGTCGGCACCGATTTGGAGCGTGGTGGCACGGCCGGCCACGTTGAAGTAGAACTCCTGATCGATTTTGAAGTTGACGCGGTTGAGCCAGGGAGCCACAGCACCGTTGCGCTTGCTGTACTCGCCACGGTGGGCACTGAGGTAGGGGTCGTTGCTGATGAACTCCTCAAAGCGAGCGCGGTTAATGTCATCGACAAAAGGCATATCCTTCAACTCTTCTCTGGTAGGGATGTAGATGAGTTGGGCGGTGTTGATGCCGGTGTTCTGGTCGGTGGTCATGAGGTAGGAGTAGCGGGACTGGTTGTAGGAACCCACATAGCCCACATTGTTGCCTTCGTAGAAGAGACCCAGCTTGGTGGCAGTGTGGACGCCCTCGTAGATGGTGTAGCCAGCGCTAGCAATGATACGGTTGGGGGTGACATAGTAGGAATAGCCGAGTTCGGGGCAGTTGTCGCCATTGCGGTTGCTGATTTGGGCGATGTTGTAGACCTGGTCGCCAACACCGTCGGTGGCCGACATGCTGAAGCTACGGGTGTAGGCAGCCATGAGGTCGAGACCCCAGATGAAATTCTTGCTCAATTGGGCAGTGAAGGAATAGTACTGGCCGTGGAGGTCTTTGGCATTGTGGAGGTAGTAGCCACCCATTTTGCCGTTGTTACTGTTAGTGATGTTCTCGCTATAATACGTGTGGCGGGCAAAGGGCTCACCTGGCAACAAGATGAGGCTATCTTGCTGTCCAAGGGTGGAGGCTACGACTTCGTTGTAGTTGTAGGAATAAATGCCTTCCAAGGTTCCTTTGATGCCGAAGGGCAGTTTGGCGTCGACGGCCATGGAGGTCTTCCAGCTGGTGGGCATACGGAGGTCTTTGGCCAGAATGGTGGTGCCGGTGGGAGCGGTGAGGTCCTGCTGGTGGAAAGCATTGCCGGCATAGATGCTGTTGATGATTTCGGAGCGGTCGGCTGCAAAGGGGAAAACGGGCTGACCGGTTTGCAGGTTAGCAATATACTGATACTGCAACACATTGGCATTGCCAGCGGCACTGACCAACCAGACGTTGGGGATGCGGCCGGTGAAGAGTCCGGTACCGCCACGGAGCACCACATTGCGGTTTTTGGTGACATCCCAGTTGAAGCCTAAGCGGGGCGAGATGTTGACGGTGAGGGTTGGGAGGTCTTCGGTGCTGAGGCCGGCAAAGGTGCTGTTGGGATTATTGGCAGCAATGGAGGCAAACTCTTTGTTGAGGTTGTTGTTGGGGAAGCTTACGAAAGGCATTTCCAAACGCAGACCGGCGGTGAGTTTGAAATAGCGGCTGAATTCCATTTCGTCCTGTGCATAGAGCGAGGCCTGGTTGTAGTTGAAGGTGGGGTAGACCATAGCGGTGGGGTTGTCGAGGTTGGCATGGGTTATCATCATCGAGAGGGGCATGCCGCCATTCTTGAAGGTCTCCCAGGAGTCGAAGATGTACCAGCCGGCGCCGCCCTGCATAAAGCCGTTGACAGCGCTGTTGGACTCGTACTGCAGACCGCCGATGAGGTTGTGGATGCCGGTAGTATAGGTAACCTCGTCGGTGACGTTGATGGTGCTTACACGGCGGGTATTATTGTAGGTGAAGGGGTCGATGCCGAAGGTGGTGTAGAAGGCATACTGGGTGGCGCCGTTGGCATCGGTGTAGGGCTCAAGAATGTCGACCGTGGGGAAGAGGTTGCCGTCGAAGGAGCGGGGCTCGTTCTGATAGGACCAGGTGGCACGGAGGGCATTGGTTCCCTTGCCGCCGAAGATACGGCTGTTCAGCTCGGCTGCCAAGGAGGTGAAGTTCTGCTCTTGGTAGTAGCGGGCCGACTTGAAGTAGAGGGAGTAGTCGGACTGACGGCCTTGGCTGTTGCGGTTGACGGTATAGTCGGTGCCGCCAATGTTGAAGGTGGTGTTGGTGCCACCGATGGGGCTCATGGACGAAGAGGGCTGGTTGGAGGTGTGGGAATGGGTATGGCTGAAACGGATGTTGAAGTTGTTGTTGGCATTGATGTTCCAGTCTAAACGGGCCAGCACTTTATAGTCGGGGGTGCTGAGGGAGTAGTTCTGATAGGGGCCGGGGTCGTAGCCATATTTCTCTTTCAAGAAGGAGGCAATCTCGTCCATACGGGCGACAGTGGGGCGATGGACACTCGAACCGGTTGCCCAGTTGGGGTCTTCGGTATCTTGGGCAACGGCGGTGGAGCCGGGGACGTTGTCGATTTCATACTCGGCGTTGAGGAAGAAGAAGAGTTTGTCCTTGATGATGGGGCCGCTGAAGGTGAGACCCATGACGTTGTTTAAGAACTGGCTGTTGGTGAGGGAATCGTCGCCGACTTTGATGCCGCGGAGGGCATTGCTGGTATAGTAGTCGTAGACGGAGGCATGCCAGTCGTTGCTACCGTGTTTGGTAACTACGTTGATGGCGCCGCCCTGGAAACCGCTCTGACGGACGTCGAAGGGGGTGAGGTTGATGGAAATCTGGTCGATGGCATCGATGGAGATGGGGCTGCCACCGGCAGGCAGGTTGGAGCCAATGCCAAAGGCGTTGTTGAAGGAGGCACCGTCGACGGTCACGGTGGAGCCACGATAGTTGCCGCCACCGGCTGCAAAGCCACCGCCTACGACAGAGGCCTGGGGGGTGAGTTTCATGATGTCGTTCATGGTACGGCTGGTGGTGGGCAGTTTTTCAATGGTTTGGGAGCCAATGTAGGTGCCAGCACCGGCATTCTCGATACTCATGTTGCTGTTGGCAGCTTCGGCCGAGACGACGACCTCTTCGAGGGTGTTGGCCTCGATTTTGAGGACGGGGTTGACGATGACCGTAGAGGCCAAGGGGGCTTTGATGTCCTTGACCAGAAGGGTCTGATGGCCCATCATTTCGACCTTGATGGTGTAGGGGCCACCGGCGACGACGCCGTTGATACGGTAGGAACCGTCACGGTTGGTGAAGGCATGATAGACCAGACCCGTGGGGGTGTAGATGGCCGAAATCATGGCATCCTGGACTGGGCCATTGGCATCGGTGACGTGACCGGCAATGGATGAGGTTGTCGACTGGGCCATGGCTGTGGTTGCAAACAGCAGGCTGATGAGGACAACTACAAAACTTTTGATAGTTTTACTCATAATAAAAGATTTTTGGGTTTATAAATGGATGAATTAAACGTTTCTGGTGGAGGGTTTACCGTTTGTTGGTTTCGGGGAATTTCTCGTCCTGGAAGCAGATGGCAAAAAGGATGGCCACGACTAAGGCATAGCCCGCAAAGACATACCATGCGGCACTCCAATCGGGGTTGGGGGCGAAAACCACGAAGTGGTTGACCACTTTGCCCGCTGCCCAGGTGCCGAGGGTGGCGCCCAGGCCATTGGTCATGAGCATGAAGAGACCCTGGGCCGAGGAGCGGATGTCGTCGGAGGTGGTGTACTCGACATAAAGGGAGCCTGAGATGTTGAAGAAATCGAAGGCGACGCCGTAGACGATGCAGCTGAGAAAGAGCATCCACACGCCGCTGCCAGTGTCGCCCAGGCCGAAGAGTCCGAAACGCAGCACCCACGCTACCATGGATATAAGCATGACTTTCTTGATGCCAAAGCGGCGAAGGAAAAAGGGGATGAGCAGGATGCAAAGGGTTTCAGAAAGCTGGCTCAGAGAGATAAGGGCGTTGGCATTGTGCGCTCCCCAGGTGTCGGCAAATTCGGGCACGTCGCTGAAGTGGGTGATGAAGGTGTTGGCATAGCCGTTGGTGACCTGTAGGGAGGCACCTAGGAACATGGAGAAGAGGAAGAAGATGGCGAATTTGGGTTCTTTGAACAGTCGGAAGGCGCTGAGGCCCGAGGCTTCGGCAAAGGATTTGGAGGGTTTGTCCTTGCCTAGGCAGGGACAGGGGGTGAGGGTGAGGGCGTAGACACAGAGTACGAGACTGAGCGCACCCGAAAGGAGAAATTGTTCGTGAGAATGTTGGAACTGAACTCCTTGGCCATTCTTGATAAAGTTGACTGCCAGCATGCAGCAGATGAAGCCTATGGTGCCAAACACGCGAATGGGAGGGAAATGCTTGACGGAGTCGAGCCCGGCCACGTCGAGCCCGGTATAGGCAACCGAATTGGCAATGGCGATGGTGGGCATGAAAAAGGCCACGCTGACGGTGTAGAGCACGAAGAAGGGGGCAAACTGGATGTGCCCGGCATTCATCATGGCGTAAACACCCGCACCGATCATGAAGAGCCCGGCGATGCCATGAGAGAGGGAGAGAACCTTTTGCGCTTGGATCCATTTGTCGGCCACAATGCCCATGAGGGCCGGCATGAAAATTGAGACAATGCCTTGGACTGCAAAGAAAAGCCATATTTTGTCGGCCAGACCGGCACCGTAGAGAAATCCGCCCATGGAGGTGAGATATGCTCCCCACACGGCGAATTCAAGAAAATTCATAATGATAAGACGCAGTTTGATATTCATACCATTACCCTTATTTTATTATATTTAATAAAATGCAAAAGTACGAATTATTTCCTAATCAGCAAAATCGCCACCGCCGATTTAACAATTTAACTTAGCGGAGCTGCCAGAAATGGGAAATGGCACTAGCGGTGGACCGCAATGCGCCCTTGCGATTTAAGATACTGGGAGCCAATGGTTCCCTGAAGGTTTTCGGTGAGAAATTTTTCTAGGACTTGCACATCTATCCCCATGGCAGGCTGGAGTACTATGGCATCGTAGAAATGGTGGCCGTCGCCGTGATGGAGCAGGAAATATTCGCATCCGCCCAGGGTGTAGCGGCGATGGGGGCGAAGGGGCTCGTAGCGATTGGTTTTTGCATTCCAAACCTTTACGTTACGCACCCTCCGCGGGCCTGCCACCTGCCGGAAGATGCCGTTGCCGTCCAGCACGACGGAGGTGGGGACTGAGGGGTCTACCTCGTAGGTGATGCCGGACACCTGCAGAAAACCGCCGTCGAGCTTGGGCCATCGGCGCGCACCCATTTCAAGGGCGTCGAGCAGGCACTGTCCGCTCACTTCTACCAGTACCGTCTGGTTGTCGAACGGCAGCACGGAGTAGAGATTGTCAAAAGTGAGGTCGCCCGAATGGAGGTCGGCGCGGATGCCCCCTCGGTTGATGAGACCTACCTGCGCCCCTGTTAGTTGCCGGCAGGCATCGGCACAGAGGTTGCCCAAGGGGGAGTCGAGAAATTTTTGGTCGGTGCTGTTACGGGTTAGTTCGCCTGTGGAGGTGCCCACCCTGCGGCCGCCCACGGCTGCATAGTCGCGCAAGATGGCCTGTAGGGTGTCGGCGACGGCAGCATTTCGGGAGGTGAGTTCCTTCACACGGATGAGGTCGCTATAGATGGCCCCGCGCGAACTGATGACGGCTTGTCCGATGTGCTGGAACTTGGTGCCGGTGGAGGTCCAGAGGACTGGCAGACTGTCGCGATTGTGCAGAAGGGTATGGGGCAGGACGGAATGTGAGTGCCCGTCGAGAACCAGGTCGATGCCGGTGGTTTGAGATACAAGGTGCGGCAAATCGATTTCGCCGACATGGGCTATGAGCACCACATAGTCGGCTCCTAATGCCCTCACTTCATTCACACTGGCCTGCAGCAGGGAATCGAGATGGGAGGCATGGAAAGAGTAGAGCCAGCGGCCAGCCGTGTCTTGAAAGTAGGCGGGAGTGCTGGTGGTGGGGACGTGGGGGGTGGTGATGCCGATGAAGGCCACCCTTTTGTCGCCAAAAGTGCGGAGGTCATAGCTGGGAAAAAGGGGTGCGCCCGAGCCTATCTCCGAGAAATTGCAGCAGAGGGGCTGAGCCTGCAGTTGCGACACACGTTGTTTGAGTTTGGGAATGCCATAGTCGAACTCGTGGTTGCCCACAGTGTAGAAGTCGTAGCCCACTGCATTCATTATCCGAACGATATAGCCGCCTTGCGAATAGGAGCCCAGTGATGTTCCGGAAAGGAAGTCGCCGCAGGAGATGGTGACGATATGTGGACTCTGCTGCTTAAACAAATCTTGCATCTCTGCCAAAAAGGGGTAGCCCTCAATGGCTCCGTGGACATCGTTTTCGAAAAGAATGACAATGTCGTCCTTTTCCACATGGAATTGGGCATGGACTGTCGGCACGAAAAATAGAAATGCCGAGAGCAGAAACAGGCTGAGCAAATGTTTTTTCATGTCGAGTTTGAAAAAAAAGACGTGATACGGAAATCACGTCTTCAAAAGAAACCATTAATTTCTTATTATTTCACATAGTAAGTCAGTCGCATATTTATGCTAGCGCGCTTTTTCTTGGAACTGGTGTTGAAGGTGCCGCCCCAGGAGTAGTCCTCGTCAGAAGAATTGGGAGCCGTAATCTGGAAAACGCCCATATTGGCAGTCTGCAGACCGCCCAAACGGGAGCCTGCGCTCTTGGCGATGGTCTTGGCGCGCTCTCGTGCGTTGGAAGTGGCCTCGGCAAGCATTTCTATTTTCAGGTCGGAGAGTTTGGTGTAGTAATAGGCCAAGTCATTATCCTCGATATTGATACCGCGGTCCATAAGTTCTGAAATCTGGCGTTGGACTTTTTCAACCGCCTCTACGTCGTGGCTCTCAATACGCACACGCTGGGTGAGACGATAGCCACGGAAGATATTTTGAGAAGTCTGAGTTTCGCGGTTGTAAACATAGTCCGTTTCCTTGTAGTTAGAAATGGCCTTAAAGTCCATCTCGCTCTCTTTAATGCCTTGCTCTGCAAGATACTTCTTTACTACCTGGGTCATTTCTTTCAGTTCGGAATAGCCATTGGTGATGCTCATGTCAAGTACATTGTAGCTAATGTCCCAAACTATCTGATCGGAGTCGAAATCACGCTCTGCCATGCCTACTACCGAAACCGTCTTGGCATGTCCGCGAGCCTGATTGAACCACTTGCCACCCAGCCACACGGCCACAACCATGGCCACGCTGAAGATGGTAACAGCATAAACGAGGGAAGTTTTCTTCATAGCAATTATAATTTAGTGGGTTAAGGAATTCAAACAAATAGATGCAACCGGGAACGCTGTCCACAGGTTGCATCAACTTTGATTATTTCTTACGATTAATAAACGGGGAATGCGATTTCACGCTCTATGACCTGATAGGCCACATTGTTGCGATAGATAGTCTGGCGCACCCAGTTGTCGTCCTCGTCGTACTCAAACACATAACTGTGTTTCCAGTTGAGGTGCTCGTCGTAGTTGAACGAGGAAAGCTCGATGAGGTTGTCGTGGTCGTCGTAGTAGTAAGTAGTCAGCGCCACCAAGAAGTCGTCGGCATCGTAAAAACGCCACTCGATGCGGTTGCCGTGGCTGTCGTACTTGTACAGATAGCGCTGCATCAGCTCGCCGTCGCGGTCGTAGAACTCCATTTCGGTGTTATTGCCCGTGGCGTCGTATTTGTATACGCGTTTTTCGGTCATCGTACCGTCGGGGGCAAAGCTCTGCTCCTCCACCAGGCGGTTATTCTCATAGCGGGAAGTTTCCTTCTTGGTCATATGATCGCCCATAAAGACCTTGCGCTCGATACGGTTGCCGTTCTTGTCGTTAAGGTAGGCGGTGCGGCCGGTGAGTTGCTTTGCGCGGTTGTACTCGTTCCAGCCCAGGGCATAGCCGTGCACGTCGAAATAGTATGAATACCAAGTGTATTCGCCACCCTTGGTGCGATATTTGTCTTGGAAATTGCCACGTTTGTCGAAAGTGATGGAGTCTATGCAGATAAGCTGTCGACCGCCGTTGCGACCGCCGTGGAGGTCGTAAGTGTATTCAATCACGTAAACGGCATTGCCGTTAATACCCATTTCCTGACGGGAAGATTTGCGGGGACCGTTGCCTGCAAAAGCCGAGCCTGCCACGAGGACCATGAGTGCTAAAGTGAGAATTCTTGTCTTCATTGATAAGAGTATATTTTATTTCTAACTTGTGATAACGCAATAAATAATTTATTATTGTACTCAACCGAATTTTTTTTTGCCCAGAACCCACTACTGCTTCTTCCGCGCCTTGCGCATAGCGGCAAAAAAGACATACGTCACCGCCAACGTGATGACCGCGCCGATGGTATATCCGAGCCAGTGGGGCAACAGGGTGCCGAGGCCTTCTTTCTCGGCCACGAAGAGGAAGCACCCGGTGACCATCGTCATAAAAACAGCCGGAACGAGGGCAATGACATACGGCTTCTTTTTCAGGCAAAGGAAAACCGCAATCGTCCAGAGCGTAACGGTGGCCAGCACCTGGTTGCTCCAGGCAAAATAGCGCCAAATCACATCGAACCCCTTGGCATCCAAGAGCGAATAAACCAATATGGCAGCCGTGACGGCGAAGATGGGAACGGCCACAAAGAGACGGTTCTTGATAGGCTTCTGATTATAGTGCATAAAGTCGGCCACAATCAGGCGGGCCGAGCGCAAAGCCGTGTCGCCCGAAGTGATGGCAGCCGAAATAACGCCCAGCACGGTAACGACCGCAATCGCCTTGGGAAACCACGTGTTAGCAATGGCGCTCACCATTGCGGGGCCACCCAGGCCGTCGGTCTCGACAGGGCTTTCGGGTCCGAAGAAATAGGTGGCGGCAGCGGCCCAGATAAGGGCAACCACGCCCTCGGTAATCATCGAGCCATAAAACACCGGGCGCGCCTGCTTTTCATTCGTCATACACCGAGCCATCAGGGGCGACTGTGTGGCATGGAAACCGCTTATGGCACCGCAGGCAATGCTGATGAACATCATGGGGAAGATAGGATTGTGGGCCGCATCGGGGTGACGGTTCTGCAAGCCTTCCCACACCTCGGGAATATGAGGATTGTACACCGCAAAGGCCACCACAATGGCCACGGCCATGGCCAACAGCAGAATGCCAAAGACCGGATAAATCTTTCCTATCAGCTTGTCAATAGGCAGCAGCGTGGCAATCAGATAATAAGCGAAGATAATAACCACCCAGATAAAAATGTTCCATCCGGGAGTGAAATTAGCGTTGAGCAACACCGCGGGCGTATTGACAAACACGGCTCCCACCAGAATCATCAGCAGGATAGTGAAAACGCGCATGACCGTCTTCATCGTCTTGCCCAGATAGGCGCCGTGGATTTCAGGCAGCGAAGCCCCATCCATACGTATGGAAATAAAACCCGCAATAAAATCATGAACTGCACCGGCAAAGATACTGCCGAAGACTATCCACAAAAAGGAGGCCGTTCCAAACTGCGCGCCCATAATAGCGCCGCAGATAGGCCCCACACCTGCAATGTTAAGGAACTGAATAAGGTATATCCGCCAAGGCTTCATCGGCACATAGTCCACCCCGTCGGGATGGCTCACGGCCGGAGTAGTGCGTTTCGGATCCACCTCTATAATGCGCTCAATCAATTTTGAATACACAAAGTATCCCAAGAGCAGCAAGACAATAGCTATAATAAATGTAACCATAACTAACCTTTTTTTCGGGGTGCAAAGATACGACATTTTTTCCACATAGCCACAATTTTTTAGCCGCCGCACATTGTGGCAAATCCTTCCCATGCCAAAACCGGCCCGCCTACCGTCCCAAAAGCCTTTGCCTCCTGCATCTTCAAATGTTAAATCTTGGAGAGGATTTGCATTACCAAATGATTCTGCGTATCTTTGCACTTTCAAAATAAAGATAAATTATGGCAAAAATACTCGGTCTCGACCTAGGCACCAATAGCATCGGTTGGGCAGTTATCGACAACGAAATCAACTAAATAGTCGCATCTGGCTCGCGCATCATTCCCATGGATGCGGGCCGTCTGGGCGATTTCGAAAAGGGAAATTCAGTGTCCTTCACCGCAGAAAGAACGCAATACCGCGGGGCGCGGAGGCTCCACGAACGCTTCCTCCTGCGCAGAGAGCGGCTCATCCGCGTGCTACAAATCATGGGCTTCCTCCCCGAACATTTCGCCTCCCAGCTGTCGCGCTACGGAAAACTACCCGACGACAAGGAGCTGAAACTGGCCTGGAAAGAAGGCCCTGCCGGCAAAAACGAATTCCTATTCATGGCAGCATTTGAAGAAATGGTGGCCGACTTCCACCGTGCGGTCGTAGACAGGAAAATACCCTACGACTGGACCATCTACTACCTTCGCCACAAAGCCCTCACCCACCCCATCAGCAAACAGGAGCTCGCCTGGGTTCTCCTGCAGTTCAACCAAAAACGCGGCTACTACCAACTACGCGGCAAGGCCGACGAAGGCTTCGACAATGCCGCAAACAAGAATGAAGAAAAGTCATACCACGAACTCAAAGTAATAAAAGTCGAGGACACACACGAGCCCCGTAAAGGCGGCGGCTCTTGGTACAACGTCACTCTCGAGAACGGATGGGTATACAAAAAGCCCAGCCTCCTCAAACCCGACTGGGAAGGCAAAATCCGTGGCTTCATCGCCACCTTCCAACTCGACAAGGACGGCAACCGCAAAAGCGACCAGCCCAAACTGAGTGCCCCCAAAGAAGACGATTGGGGTCTGCGCAAAATCAAGACCGAGCATGACATCAAGCAAAGCGGCCTCACCATTGGAGACTACATCTACCAAAGCCTCCTGCACAATCCCGACCGAAAAATCATCGGCGACCTAGTGCAGACTGTCGACCGCGAGCTCTACCTGAAAGAACTGCGCCAAATTCTCGACCAGCAAAAGAAGTACATCCCCGAACTCAACGACCACCAGCTCTACCTCCGATGCATCGAAGAGCTCTACCCTAGCAACGAGCCCTACCGCAACAGTATAGCCAAACGCGACTTTACCTACCTCCTAGCCGACGACATCCTTTTCTACCAGCGTCCGCTCAAGAGCAAACGCTCCCTTATCTACGACTGCCCCTTCGAAACCCAGAACGACCGCCCCACCAAGTGCATCGCCAAGTCCCACCCCCTCTACCAGGAATTCCGCATCTGGCAGTTTCTCTCCAACCTCCGCATCTACAAAGACAACCTCGACATCACCAGCAACCTACTGCCCGACCACGAAGCCTATGCCCGCCTCTACGACCACCTTTCCATCCTCAACGTAATCGACCTGAAAGGCCTCCTCAAATACTTCAAAATTGCCAAAGCCGACCTTCCCAAATGCCGCTGGAACTACGTGCCGGACAAGTCCTACCCTGTCGGCGAAACCCGTGCCACCCTCCTCGGAGGGCTGCGCAAAGCCTGTGTGCCCGACAGCTTCCTAGCCCCCGACAAAGAGGAGCACCTGTGGCACATTCTGTATTCCGTCGACGACCCCGCCCAATACCGCTCAGCCCTCCGCACCTTTGCCCACCGCCAAGGATGGGACAAACCACAGGCCGACGCCTTTGTCAACGCCTTCGAGCGGCTCACCATCTATAAGGAAAAAGACTACGGCGCCTACTCCGCCAAAGCCCTCCGCCGCCTCCTTCCGCTCATGCGTAGGGGGCAGTACTGGAAACCCTCGGCAATCGACCCGGCCACCCGTTCCCGCATCGAGCACCTCCTCACCGGCGAGGACGATGCCACCCTCACTCCCTTCGTCCGCAACAAATTCACTCACCTCCAAGACCTCGCCCAATTCCAAGGACTTGCCACCTGGCAGGCCTGCTACCTTGTCTACAACCGCCACTCCGAGCCCATCTCCTCGCAGAAATGGGCCAAGCCCGAAGACATCGACACCTTCCTCGCCCAGTTCCGCCGCAACTCCCTCAACAACCCTGTCGTCGAACAGGTAGTAACCGAGAGCCTACGCGTCGTGCGCGACATCTGGCGGCAACACGGGCACCTCGACGAAATCCATATCGAACTGGGTCGCGAGCTAAAGAAGACCAAAGCCGAAAGAGAACGCCTGACAAAAATAATCACCTACGGCGAAGCCACCAACCAGCGCATCAGGCTGCTCCTCCAAGAATTCCTCAACCCCGACTGCCAAATCGACGACGTCCGTCCGCAGTCGCCATCCCAACAGGAAAAGCTGAAAATATACGAAGAAGGGGTCTTCCAAAGCGGCATCGAAATACCCGACGACATTCAAGACATCCAAAAACGGCTCTCCACGCTCAAAACCAAGCCCACCCACGCCGAGGTTCTGCGCTACAAGCTCTGGCTCGACCAAAAATACATCTCCCCCTACACCGCCCGCCCCATCCCCTTGGCCAAACTGTTCACCACCGCCTACCAAATCGAACACATCATCCCCCAAAGCCGCTGGTTCGACGACTCCTACTCCAACAAAGTCATCTGCGAATCCGAAGTCAACCGGCTGAAAGACCGCGAGCTCGGCCACGAATTCATCGTCCACCATGCCGGGCAGGAGGTTCCCCTCAGCCTGAGCGACAGCGTAAGAATACTCTCCGTCTCGCAGTACGAGGAGCACGTCAAGCGCACCTTTGCCGGCAACCCCAGGAAAATGCGCAACCTCCTGCTAGACGAAATACCCGAAGACTTCACCTCCCGCCAGATGAACGACAGCCGCTACATCAGCCGCCTCATGATGCAACTGCTCTCCAACATAGTCCGCTCCGCTGACGAAGAGGGCAACCTGGAAAACGCCGCCACCTCCAAAAACGTCATCGCCTGCAACGGCGCCGTCACCGACCGGCTCAAGCACGACTGGGGCATCGACGATGTCTGGAACCGCATCATCCTCCCCCGTTTCGAACGAATGAACGCCATTACCGACAGCACCGACTACACCGCCACCACCCCTAACGGCCACATCATCCCATCCGTGCCCGTCGAACTGCGTCCCGGCTTCAACAAAAAACGCATCGACCACCGCCACCATGCCATGGACGCCATCGTCATCGCCTGCACCACCCGCAGCCATGTCAACCTCCTCAACAACGAAGCCGCCAAAAGCGACTCCCGCTACGACCTTCAGCGCAAACTCCGGCAGACAGAAACCTACCAAGACCCTGCAGGAAAACGGCACGAGCGCTTCACCCTCTTCTACAAACCCTGGCCCACCTTCACCCAGGACGTCTACCAAGCCCTCCAAGGCATCATCGTCAGTTTCAAGCAAAACCTACGGGTCATCAACAAAACCGCCAACCGCTACACCGTCATCCGCAACGGCAAACACCTTGTCGTCAAGCAAACCAAGGGCGACAGCTGGGCCATCCGCAAACCCCTCCACAAAGAAACCGTCTACGGCGAAGTCAACCTACAGCCAAAAAAGAAAGTGCGCATAAAAAAGAAAGTGCGCATCAAAGAAGCCATCGCCAACCCCGACAGCATCGTCAGCCGCGAGCTCAAGGCAAAGATAAAAGAAAAGATAGCCCTGCGCTACACGGCCAAACAAATCGCCGAATACCTCGACAAGCACAAGGACATCTGGGACGAAGCCGCCGACGGCAAAATAGAAGTCTACTACTACACCCAAAGCACCCCCGACCGCTACTTTGCCACGCGATACGGCCATGAGCTTTCAAACTATCTTGGCTCTTGTCTCAATGAAATAGATGCAATAAACAAGATAAATAAAATTACTGACACTGGCATTCAAAAAATACTTTTAGCACACTTATTCCAAGAAAAAAGAGATCCGATCACGGCATTTAATCCTGACGGAATCGAAAGAATGAACAAAAATATTAGACAATTAAATAATGGGAAACAGCACCAACCCATAAAGAAAGTTCGTGTCTGGACAAAAGGGGAAAAGTTTTCTCTAACAGAAAAAGGCAGTAAATCTAAAAAGTTTTACAATGGTGACGATGGGAAAAATATCCACTATATTATTTACACTCAAGGCGATGGTATCGACCGTAATTATCTTGTCGTGGAACTTCAAGTATCAGTTGAATGCCAGAAAAAATTTGGTAAACAATGGAAAGAGCACTTAGAGGACTTCCTTAAATCGTATGGCAAAGACATTGAAAAAAAGCGACCTGGGTTACTTCCAGAGAATGCTCACATTTTAGAGATACTATCTCCCGGTGACATCGTGTACATGAGTCACCTAGATCAGATTCCAACACCTGAACAAATTGAGCCCTCTAGGTTATACAGAATACGCTCCTTTGACGAAGATCACTTCTACTGCATACCAATTAACGTGGCCAATGTCATCCTGAGCAAAAAAGAATTCGGTTCAAAAGACAAAACTCAAAAACACATTGTCTTCAATAGACCGGCCAATGACAACACTCAAGGTAACGACTCTGATAATATGATTAGAAATCATTGCATTCCTGTGCAGATCGACCGCCTTGGCAACATCATCAAAATCGGATAGCCATGATCAAGCGAACCCTCAGTTTTTCCAATCCGGCCTATCTCTCCATGAAAAACCGGCAGCTCGTAGCCCGCATCGAAAAGGTCGGCGACCAGCCCGAGCGCACCGCCACCGTCCCCATCGAGGACATCGGCGTCATCCTGCTCGACTGCCAGCAAATCACCATCACCCACGGCCTCCTCTCGGCCCTGCTAGACAACAACGCCTCCGTCATCACCTGCAACGAACGCCACATGCCCGTGGGGCTCCTGCTGCCTCTCGAAGGGCACACCGAGCAGAGCGAGCGCTTCCAAAACCAGGTCAACGCCTCCCTCCCCCTCCGCAAACAGCTGTGGCAGCAAACCGTCCAGCAGAAAATACTCAACCAGGCCGCCCTGCTGCGGCAGCTCCACCGCATCGAAACTGGCAACATGCAGCAGTGGGCCTCAGAGGTCCGCTCAGGCGACAGCACCAATCTCGAAGGCCGTGCCGCCGCCTTCTACTGGAGCCAGCTCCTCCCCTCCGTTGCGGGCTTCACCCGTGGGCGCGACGGCATCTACCCCAACAACCTCTTCAACTATGCCTACGCCATCCTGCGCGCTGTCATCGCCCGCGCCCTGGTGTGCAGCGGCCTCCTCCCCACCCTGGGCATCCACCACCACAACCGCTACAATGCCTACTGCCTTGCCGACGACATTATGGAGCCCTACCGCCCCTACGTCGACCAACTGGTAGTGCATACCATGCAGCAATTCCCCGACACCCCAGAACTCACCACCGACCTCAAACGCTCCCTCCTCACCGTTCCCACCCTCGAAGTACACATCGGCGGGCAGCGCAGCCCCCTCATGGTAGCCGCCAGCCAAACCACTGCCTCCCTCGCCCGCTGCTTCGCAGGCGAAAGCCGTCGACTCACCTATCCCGAAATGTAATGGACCGTTTTTCAGAATATCGCATCATGTGGCTTCTAGTATTTTTCGACCTGCCCACCGAAACCAAGAAAGAACGCAAAGCCGCCGCCGACTTCCGCAAGAACCTGCTCGCCGACGGATTCACCATGTTCCAATTCTCCATCTATGTGCGCCATTGTGCCAGCCGCGAAAATGTCGACGTCCACCTCCGTCGGGTCCGCTCCCTGCTTCCGCAATATGGGCAGGTGGGCTGCCTCACCATCACCGACCGCCAATTTGCCGACATCGAACTCTACATCTGCAAAAAAGAGGTCCAGCCCAATGCCCCCGGCCAGCAATTAGAACTATTCTAAACCCAAGGGAATAACCACGGTCCGACAAATAGTTTTTTTCACTGCGGTTCGATATAGTATGCTGGATTGACGAGACAATCCCAGGACCCAAACTGCCCGAAAGACCAAAAACAATCAGCCCAAGGCGACAATTACATCCATCATTTACCCAAGGCGTTGCCTTGGGCTAAAGGGCTATTGGCCTTACAGGTCGTTATGATGAAAAAACTGCCACAAAACCAGCGAAAGCGCATTATTACTCGTTTTTACCAACCAACCTTTAGGAATAAAAAAAACGCATATAAAACAAAAAATCCCGCCATTTCTAGCGGGATTTTTTTAGCCTTTAACAACTTCTTAAACACTGTATCTCATATTATTATAGACATCGTAATGTCAAAGAGCTACTATCGTGTTTTCTTTTCAAGCAATTCACAACAAACGTGTTAATTATCAACCGAAAAAAGTTAATGTCAAAGAGCTACTATCGTGTTTTCTTTTCAAGCAATTCACAACGTGTCAAAACAAACCCAAAATGATTGATTAAATGTCAAAGAGCTACTATCGTGTTTTCTTTTCAAGCAATTCACAACGAGCCGGGTCTGCAAAGTTGTCGTTGCTGTAATGTCAAAGAGCTACTATCGTGTTTTCTTTTCAAGCAATTCACAACCTTGGAAAGCCACAAAAACGACTTTGTAAAAATGTCAAAGAGCTACTATCGTGTTTTCTTTTCAAGCAATTCACAACCAGACTCAGTGACAAGTATTGGACCAGGTGAATGTCAAAGAGCTACTATCGTGTTTTCTTTTCAAGCAATTCACAACAGTAGCTGCGCTACTACCTAGTATCGGCTCAATGTCAAAGAGCTACTATCGTGTTTTCTTTTCAAGCAATTCACAACATACCGAAACAGTGAAAGTTCCGGCTCTGAATGTCAAAGAGCTACTATCGTGTTTTCTTTTCAAGCAATTCACAACAAAAGTTTTTAAGCAGTAGGCATAGGGTGAATGTCAAAGAGCTACTATCGTGTTTTCTTTTCAAGCAATTCACAACGGCATGGTTTTCCATTACTTAAATAAAGGCGACGGAAGAACATATCTACACATGTCTTCCGCCCCTTGATAAGATTTTCACAACGGAATAATCCTTATTGTGAATTGCTTAAAAAGTTTTGCAAAGATAAGACTTTTTTTCCAATCGAGCAAAAAAAATTTACACCCACCAATAGATCAACCCGTTGCGCGCCCAATCCGCACAAAGTATGGTCCTGCAAGAAGGGTCCACCCGGATAATTCACTCCTTCTGGCCGCTGCGATAGTTCACCCTGCTTCGGTACATCTGCTCCTTTATGCCTCCCTCAGTCACGAAGCGGTTCTGCATTGTCGCCAGCAACTTGTGGAGCATATAGACAGCCTGGTGAATCAGCGTAATGCACAGGTTGGCCAACTCCTCGTCGTTCATGCGCTGCAGGGTCAGGGCATAGTCGGTCCTAATCCGTTCGCTTCGGGCATACTGCCTCATCTTCTCGTAGCGCGGATGGTGCGCATCCCATTGCGTCAGGTTGCGCACCCGCAAATAGTCCTCATAGTCAACAAGCAGCTCCTCCAAACTGGCCTTGGCCACATTGGTGAGCTTAATTTCGGTCTCGGAGGAGGTAGCGGCGGCCTGGTTGCCCTCGGCAATGTTCTGTTTGCCGCTGCGGGCAGCCTGCACCATCTGGTCGACGGTGCGGTCGCCCTTGGCGAGGTAGTGCTGGGTGAAATAGAAGGTGATGTCGTAGATAATCTCGGTAACCTTATACACCCGCAAGTGGCTGTAGTGCCCGTGCTGGGGCAGAAAAGTAATGGGCGCAGGCTGAGGGGGGTGGATACTCTGAGAACTGGGAGTAATCGGAGTATTCTGAATAATCTGATTACTCTGATTATTCTGATTACTCAGATCATTCTGATTATTCAGATTATTCTGATCGGTTAGATTATTTTGGTTCTTGCTTTCCATGTTTTTTTCCTTAGAGCTCGTATTCCTGGCGGAATTCGGGTATCTCTATATTCTTCCAGCCGAGGGCGGAGAGGGTGTCGCGGAAATGGAACTGGGTCTGTTCCTCACCGTGGACCAGGAAGAGCTTCTTGAGTTTCTTTTTCTCCTGGCAGCCGATGTAGTTAATCATCTCGCTGTAGTCGCCATGGCCTGAGAGGGACTCGATGCGGCGGAGCTCGGCGCGCACCTTGTGCAGGTGGCCGAAGATAGAAACCGTCTCGTCGCCCCGCATGATTTTGGCCCCGAGGGTGCTGGGCTCGCAATAGCCCACGCAAAGGATAGTAGTGGAGGGGTCCTCGATGTGGTTGGCCAAGTGGTGCTTGACGCGGCCGGCCTCCATCATGCCCGAGGCCGAGATGATAACGCAGGGCTTGTGGCGGACATTGAGGGCCTTAGAGGCCTCGACCGATTGGATATACTGCAGGCGGTCGAAACCGAAGGGGTCGGGGTCGTTTTTCATATACTCCAGTATCGGCGCGCCGAAGCACTCCTGGTGCAGCCGCATGATATTGGTAGCCGAAATGCTCAGCGGGCTGTCCACAAAGACATCCACGTCGGGCAGCAGGTGGGCCGAAGAGAGGCGGTCGAGGGCATAGATAATCTCCTGTGCGCGGCCGATGGCGAAGGAGGGGATGATGAGCTTGCCCTTCTTCTTGGTGCAGGTGTCCAGCACGGCCATGAGCAACTCCTGCTCGGCATTGCTGATAGAGGTGTGCAAGCGGTCGCCGTAGGTCGACTCCATAATCAGATAGTCCACCTGGGGGAAAGGCTCGGGGTCGCGCAGGATGTGCTTGTCGTAGCGGCCGATGTCGCCCGTGAAGCCCAGCCGGATGGTGCGGCGGCCGTCCTTTATCTCCAAGTAGACACAGCTGCTGCCCAGAATGTGGCCGGCGTCGAAGAACTCCACCACCACCTCGCCCTCGATGTTGAAGGGCTTGTGGTAGGGCACGCTGATGAAGCAGCTCATGCACTGCTGCGCCTCGGTCTCGGTGTAGATGGGTTCCACCGGCTCCTGGCCCAGGGACTTGCGCTTCTTGTTGAAGGTGTGCGTGTCGGCCTCCTGGATGCGGCCGGCATCGGCCAGCATGATGGCGCAAAGGTCGCGCGTGGCGGGGGTGCAGAGGATAGTGCCGCGGAAACCCAGCTTAAAGATATAGGGAATCAGCCCCGAATGGTCGATATGGGCATGGGAGAGGATGAGGAAATCAATCTCGGCCGGGTCGAAGCCCAGGTCGCGGTTCATGGCGTCGGTGTCAAGACCCTTGCCCTGATACATACCGCAGTCCAACAAAATCTTCAAACCTTTTTTGGTTGTGATGAGGTGCTTGCTACCGGTCACCTCACGTGTGGCCCCCATGAATGATAGTTTCATATAATGCCTGTTTTTTAATTTAAATAAATAGTTAGCAATCTAATGCGTGTCCCTCCTTCCCCGACGGGGCAGGACAAACACATGTGCAAAAATACGATTTTTTTTCCGATTAACAACTCCTTTTTCAACACAAAAACCACCCTTTTCCGTCCCGTACTGCCGCGTTCGTGGCCCGAATCGCCCACCACGCCTTGCGAAAGTCGCTTTTGCCAGTTACACTGCGACATCCGTGTTTTATTTTTACCCCCTTTCTAAAAGTACATTGGGTGGACGAATGCTATTTAATTTACATTTGACTTACATTTGACTTATGCTTTATTTATCTCCTATCGTTTAAATGCGAATTAACCTTTGCAGAAAAATAATCTAGATGACTCATTTAGGAGGCGAGGGAAACGTATGTAGGGGACGGAAGCGGGGGCCCCTATTGGGACGGAGCGGGGAATGCGACACAGGCAATTTGGAGAAAACGAATGTCCTGTAGGAATTTTTTTGATTATATATATAAAAAAAATTGTATTTTTGTAAATTGTTTTGGGTTATGACTTTGGTTACAACTCCATATATATCAATTTATTAAAAAGAAAGAGATGGCATTAAAAAGAGTTATGGTTCTTACAGGCGGCGGCGATTGCCCTGGCCTGAATGCCGTAATCAGAGGTATAGTAAAACGCGCCTCCCAAGAAAAAGATTGGGAGGTGATAGGCTGCATTGAGTCATTCAACGGTGTGCTTCGCGAGCCCACCGAGATCGTGGAGCTGAACGAGAAAAACGTTCACGGCCTGCTGGTCATGGGCGGCACCATCTTGGGTACCACCAACAAAAGCGGCCCCTTTGAGTGGCCCGTGCGCCAACCCGATGGCAGTTGGACCACTGTGGACCGCAGCGACGAGATGATTCGCAAACTCAGCTACATGGGTGTCGATGCCGTGATCAACATCGGCGGCGACGGTTCACAACGCATCTCCCTCGGCCTTGCCCAAAAGGGACTCAACATCGTAGGTGTGCCCAAGACGATCGACAACGACCTCTCCTCCACCGACTACACCTTCGGATTTCAGACAGCCGTGCAGATTTGCACCGACGCCATCGACAAACTAGTGACCA
>Ga0247611_10004040_pt1 | contig 20854 bp, 9 predicted proteins | sample 177DNAGHGhighgp2_FD_192422 | JGI IMG/M metagenome (GOLD analysis project Ga0247611, IMG submission 192422) | Sheep rumen microbial communities from Palmerston North, Manawatu-Wanganui, New Zealand - 1770 DNA GHGhigh gp2 | ecosystem: Host-associated > Mammals > Digestive system > Stomach > Rumen ...
CCAGACGTACGCCATGGCGGCTGATGTCGCAGAACTCGCCACGGGCACGGCTGTCAAAGCCCCACCAAATGCCTACGGTCATGCCATACTCCAGCCCAATCATAGCCTCGCCCACATTGTGCATCTCATCAGCGTAGGCCACCTTGCCCTCGTCGGACACTTTCTTGAAGAAGTCGGCAAAGTTGGCAAACGAGCCGGCCAGCTGGTGGGTGTTGCCCCAGTCGTAGTACTGCTTGCCGGTGCTGTACCAGTCCCAGGCTTTGTCGTTGTTCAGGGTGTTGCCGCCCACGATGGCTATGCCGTTCTCGTCGTAGTGATAGTACTCGCGCAGCATCTTGGCTACCTCGCGCTGCTTGGCCGTCGTGGCCCCTTCTTCCTTCGTCCAGTAGTCGGGCTCGTTGAAGGGCGACACGCCTGCGACCTTGAGTTTAGTGTTCGTCTGCATCCAGTTCACGTGAGCATCGATCAGGGCCGACCAGTTCGAGACATTGGCCGAGCTGTTCTTCACGTAGCTCTCGTCGGTTCCTGCCTCCTGGTCGGCAGTGAGCACCACCGGCAGGTTGGGACTGGCCAGAGCCAGAATGTTGCTGCGCTCACGGAACTTGGTGATGAGCTCGCCCTGCAGCTTGCCGTCGGCCGTCAGGGGAAGAGTCATGCGGAAGGCGCTACGGCCTATGCCCACGTTGTCCTTCCCCATGTGGTTGATGCCCTTGCGCATGTTCTGCTCGCTGATCCAGGCCTGGTCAAGACCCCATGTGGGCTGAAAGCGCTTGCCCTCGTCGCTGAAGCGGAAGGGCAGGTAGACATCGGCCTTCTCCTGTGGCTGCAGGTACATGCTGGAACAGGAGCGCTGGTCGGTCTGGGCAATGGTGCTACTGCCGGCCAGCAGGGCCAGCAGCAACACGGTATGTCTGTAGTTTGTCATCATGCTGTACAGTTTCTGTTTTTATTACTTGACCATCACCTTTTTTGCCTGTCCGTCCTGCACGCGGATGTAGAGGCCGCTGCGCAGCTGGCTACCACTGCCGGCCATGCGGCCGTCAAGGGTGTAGAGGCCGTCAAGAGCACGAGGCTGCGACAGAACAACGGGGCTGATGCCATCGCCAATTTCCTCGGCGGCACCGGTGATGGGCATGGTCTCGCCCGTCCAGTCACTGATGACCGAGAGGCCCACGGCCGACTTCAGGTAGACGGTGTAGGGGGTCACGGCCTTTGCAGCTGTCTGGCGCGTCCACACGCCATTCTCCAGCAGATACCAGTTCTTGGGGCAGGTGGAGTTGCCGAAGGTGCCATAGGTGTTGCCTGAGCCGTTCTTCACGAACGTTGTGCTGGCACCAAAGCCGCTGAACAGGGCCGACGCGTCGTCGCTCCGATAGATGAAGGGCATGCCGGGCTCGCTCTCGGAGACTTCCTCCAAACAGAGCTTGGTGTAGTCGGAAGTGATACCTATGATGTTATAGTAGTGCAAGCCGTCGGTGGGCTTCGTGGCGTAGGGCAGGCAGACGGCTCCCCACTGGCCGGGAGTGGCCTGAATCTTGTAGGAGGGATAGTAGCGCAGCACAAAGTCGGTAGCACCCCACCAGCCTTCGCGCTTGTCGCCCGTGCTCTTGGTGTCGCCCACCTTGTGCCAGGCATTGTCTACGGCACCTTTCTTCGAGCTCTTGAAGCCGATGGTCAGAGTGCCGCCCTGCTCCACGTAGACGGGAGTCGTGGTCAGCGTCTGCCAGACATCAGTCTTGGCCACGGAGGGCAGGTCGAAGTAGTCGGCCGAGAGTACCGGCGAGGTGGCCGTCTCGCTGCCCGAGGTGATGTAGGCATGCTGGTCGCTGATGCAGTAGTGCTCGGTCATGGCCTTGCACTCCAGCACATAGAAGCCGTGGGTCAGGTTCTTGATGTCCTGCTTCACTTCGAGGGTTTTCTTCTCGCCCTCGGAAGCACTGACGTCCGACCACCAGGCATTCCAGAACGTGATGCTGCCGTCCTTGTTGGTCTTCTGATCGCCTCCGGTAAAGGTGCCGCACTTCGTGGTCCAGCCTTTGTCCGACGAGAACTTCGGTTCCTTCACCAGGCCGCTCTTGGCCGTGGTGGGCATGTAGGCGGCAATGGCGGCTGCGAGCGCCTCCTCGGCCTCGAAGATGCTGCTGACGGTGCCGGCTTTCGCGGCATTGTCGACGGCGGCCTTTACATCCTGACTGCCATAGAGCCCGAAGGCGGCAATGGTGCGGCCCACCTGCGACAGCGAATCTATGCGCTGCAGCGAGCGATAGGCCTGCAGGGCATTGGACAGGATGTGCTTGATTTCGGACAGTGCTTTGGCATCGGAGCCGGTCACGGCGGCCACCTGGGCGGCCACGTCGGCATTGAGTGCGGCGTTCAGCTGGTTGAACTGCTGGAACAGGGGCACCTGCAGGCGCATTTTCTCGACACCGTCGGCAAGTGCCTCTTCACGGGTATTGAACAGCTTGCTGAGCAACAGCTTGTCGGACTGGGCCTTGCAGGCCAGCTGTCGGAAGCGGAGCATCACCTTGTCGTAGTCGCCGGTGTTGAACGTCTTCGACATCGTGGCCCAGGTGGCGTTGTTGGCCACCATGTTGGCACTGGCTACCACCTTGCCGTCGGAGCCAAACAAAAGCAGCTGTTGGATGGAGCCGTTGCAGAACGTGGCTGAATAATAGTAGTCGCTGCCGGGCGTCACGTCGAAGGTGGTGATCAGTGCCTGGTCGTATGTAGCGGCATTGCCACCCGTGCCGTTGCCGTAGGCCTGCAGGTAGCTGCCACCGTCGGTGCCTCCCACGGGAACAACCTGGAAATAGGGTGCCGAGAGAGCCTTGCCCTCGCCGTCGGTCCAGCCTGCAAAGCCATAGTCGAAGTCGCCATTGGCAAAGAGGTTGCCACCCAGATACTTCACCGTACCATCGGTCATGGTGATGGGGTCGCCGACATCCATCTCGTTGCTTACGGCAATGATGGTCTTGGTCATGCGCTCCTTGCGGTTGGCATCGACAATGACCACACGGTACTGGTCGCCGGTCATCGACTCCTTGTCCACATAGGTGTAGTAGGAAGCCTGATCTTTCTTCTCGATGTCGGCCAGGTCAATCCAGTTGTCGGTGCCGCGCTTGCGCTGCAGCGTCATGCTCACGTTCATGTCGCCGTTATAGTCATACCACTTCAGCGTGGACTCCATGGTGAGCTTGTCGAAGGAGATGCTCAGATTGGCCGGATCCTTCTGGGCGGGCACCTTCGGGGCAAAGTCGTACTTGCCGTTATAGCCCACGCCGGAATTGAGCTTGGCATACATCTCGCCAGTGACGGTGAGCCTGCCGTCGCGATAGATCCGCGAGGGGTCACGCTCGCTGTTCCAGTAGTAATAGCGCTCGACATAGTCCCAACTGTTCAGGTTGTCGCAGATGCGCTTCACGGCATCGCGGTTCTGGGTCTCGGTAACGCCGCTGGCAAAGGCTCCGTTGCTGTTCCACGAAGCGCCCCATACCCATTCCGAGATCCATACGGGACGGTGATACTTGTCCACCCAGCCCTTGATGCTGCCGAACGAGCCTTCGGGCCAGTAGCAGTGCAGGTCGAGGATGTCGCAGCGCCAGCCACGGGCATCAATGGAGTCGAGGAACTCGCGCAGATGGCCCAGCGAACCGTCGTGAGATGATGGCGAGCACAGACGCATGCCGGTACGCATCAGGTTCTCCCAATTGTCCAGGATCTGCTTCACCGTCTGCGGATGGTCGTCGGCCGAGTTGCCAGGCTCGTTGTTGGTCTTCATGTGGGGCGAGAAGGTCACGCTGCCACAGGCCGAGGCCGATGGCCAGTCCTCGTAGATGTGATGAGGCACGCATTCGCAATCCATTCCGCGATCCTCGCCAAGGCCGAAGGAATAGCACGAGGTGACGTTCAGGGCGGCCACGGGCTCCGGGCGCGTGTCGTTGGCCAGGCCGGGCTTACCGGTGTCGTACCACTTGAAAATGCGATAGCTCGAGATGCTACGGTCAAGCACGCCAGGCAGTTCCTTCATCTCTAAGTCCTTGTCGGCTGCAATGAAACAGCGGCTGTAGCCACGGCCTCCGTTGCGGTTGGCAAAGGTCACCATGTAGCCACGCTTCAGCTTGAACGAGCGGATGCGGTTGTTCAGCTTTGCCGTCGACAGTGTGTTCATGAAGCCTCCCGAGTTCTCCAGACCGAAGTCGTTGCACGACTCTCCGCCGAAATTAGGCTCGGAGTAGACCGTCAGCGGTTTGAAGTCCTTGCCGTATGGCATGATGATGCACCCGCGGTTATAGAGCTTCACCTGACAGTTGCTGCCGCTGACCGCCTTCTCGCCGTTGATCTTCACATGGTCGGCCAGCAGTTTCACAGCTGCCGACGGCTTCACGGCGTCAAGGATGAGCACGGCATGCTCTACATTCGTAATGTCAACGACACCTGCAGCACCAAAGGGAGTGGACGAAGTCACGATGTAGTCGACATCGTTTGTCAGCGACACGGTTTCCGTTACCTGAGCGACGGTCGTTTTCGTGTTGGCTGCCCACGAAGTGGTGAGCGGTGCTAACGACAGCAAGAAAGCAGCTATCGCTACACAAATCTGTTTTCCTGTTTTTTTCATTGCGTTATGAATTGCTTTTTATTTCGTTTTATCACACTTTGCACAAAACGGAGGGTCAGCGCACCACGATTTTCTTTCCCCTGCAGAGATAGACTCCGGCAGGAAGGCCCTGGACGTCGGTAGCACGGGCACGCACCAAGCGGCCGTTCAAGTCATAGATGTCGGCAGGCGAATGCACTGAGAGGCTCACGGCGTCAATGCCGTCGGCCACTACGCTCTTCACAATGAGCAGGCCTTCGCTGATGCGGCTGGTATCCCACTCTACCCCACCCTCGAACTCGAACTTCGGGGTGCCGGCAAAGCTGTCGGCGGTGAAGACACGGATCATGTCGCCCACCTGCAGGGAGTGGCTTGCGAGGGCCATAACACGGATGGTGCCGTTGATGGTCAGTTTGCTGATGCCTGCCAGCGTAGTGCAACCAGTGGAAGCACCAGTGGCATTGCGGGCTGCATTGATAACGAGCACACCCGACTGATTAATAGTCATTGGCTTGCCGGCCAAGGTGATGCCGCCGCTGTAGGATGTCTCGAGCAATCCGGGACGAATGACGCCATTGACCAACACCGAGGCGTTCTCAAGCGCACTCGTAGCGGTGTTGCTGCCAGAGAGCGTACCATTGGCACCAATGGTCAGCACACCTGTGCCGAGCTTGCTCTGTGTACCAATGGCCAGCTCGCCCTCGTTGACCTGAGTGGTGCCGCTGTTGCTGTTCTTGGCGTTCCATGACACCTTGCCTGTGCCCACCTTCACCAGGTTGGCATTGCTCACTACCTGGACTGTGGTGCTCCAATTCTGGTCGTTGCCCACCTGCCAGGTGTTTGCAGTAGTATTGGTACCTGAGGCGAAGGTGCAAGTGCCGCCAAGCGAGCCCGATCCCATCAGCTTGCCGATGCGGAAGGTCTTGCCGGAGTTCTGCACTTCCACGCCCGAGGCTATATTCATCGTGCCATTGGGCATTCCCTTCGCCGTGCTCAGCGTGAAGCGACCGGAAGGATCGCCATTCGAAACGGGCTTCAGTGTGCCATTGAAATCTTCCAGGTTCAAAGCCACCTGTGTGCGTGTGGCATACCACTTAGACGAACCTGAGCCTCCCTCACGCACCGGACACGAGATGGTGATGGTTCCCTCGCCGGTAATCTTGTTGCTGTAGGTGGCATCGTTCACCAGATTCCAGGTGGCACTCTTGCCTGACACCACGTGGATGGGATAGCTGGTACTGCCGTTCTCGCTGAGCGTACCGCCCTGGAATTCCACCGACTTGGCTGGCGTGGTGGCATTCACGCACTGCACCGTACCGGCCATGATGACCAGCTTCTGCAGGCTTGTGTTGGAGATGTTCAGCTTCATCCAACCACTGCCCTTCTTCGTGGCCACCGTTCCCGACATGGCCCTGTTGACAATGAAGTCGGCTGCATTATTGATTACGCCGCCTTCAGCGCTGGCAAAGATGATGTTCGACCCGTTGGTCACGGCAGCGGTGGTATTCAGCTCGGCTCCGTTGTCAATGGTAATCTTGTTGAGCGTTACGCTCAGTCCGCCCAGATGGCCCTGGGCCTGGTTCTCGTTGCATAGCGAACTCACCTTGAGCACGCCGCCGGAGAGATGGGTGCCCCCCACATAGCTGTTGTCAGTCTGTATGGTCAGCGTGCCGGCTCCGCGCTTCACGAGCTTGCTCTTGCCCACAACAGAGCCATTGCCCTTGAAGGTATAGGCCTTGTTCTTGCTGTTGTCGACAATGATGCTGTCGGGTTCCACCTCGTCGGTGATATTCACGGTGAAGCTGCTGGCTGCGTCATTGAACGTTACCACGTCGCCAGCCACGAAATACTCCGGGCGCTCGCTGCCTGCAAAGGTGAAGTTCCTTGTGGTCGACAAGTCCCAAACTCCATCTTCGCTTCCAGACCAGACCACCTCACCGGCCGAGCGCACGTTCTCTATAACAAGGTAAAGGTTGCCGTCTTCAAACATTAACTCACGCCTCATCTCTGTTCCAAGGCCCTCCAACTTGATGTCGGGGAGCTTACCCGTGATTTTCTCTACCTTTCCTATCAGGTACTTTCCAGGGACAAGACCTCCCGTTGCATGATTCACGAACTCGAAAACCGGCGTGAGATACTTGGGGCCGTAGTTCCAATTCTTGGTCTCGATGGTCAGCTGGCTCACATGGAGCTGGTCGGACGTCAGGTCACCATAGATGTCGAACACGACGCGGGAGCCAAAGCCAAGCGTCAGCGAACCGACGGTGAGCGTACCCTTGTGATCAGCTCGTCCTGGGCGCAATTTGGCATCGTAGTCCATCTTTATGCTCTGGAACTGACCGCCGTCGCTGTTCAGCTCTGCAAAACGGTTCATCCATACAGGCGACTCCATCAGCTTGCCATCGAAGTTCACGGTGCCCGCCCAGATGTCTGTAGGACCCGTGTACTTCTGCTCTACCGCAGGAAGATTCAGGATGCCGTCGCCCTGCTTCACCAAGCGCATGCCGCCCTCGAAGGCTGCTCCCGTGACGTCACAGGTATAATAGGTATAGTTGATGACGGCCTTGCCATTGGTCAGTTGACTGTTGGTGCCCTGCACCCACGACGGCACGTTGAACGTGACGATATAGGGCTTTGCACCCTGGGCCACGCTAATCTTCGTGTCGGCAGTCTCGCACACAATGGCATGCTTATCGTTGAGCGCTGTGCCGATGGTTCCGCCATTAGCCACCTCGGTGCGCCCCGTCATGGTCAGGGGCGGCGGTGCCATGGTGATGCCTTCCAACTCGCCCACGAAATAGCTCTTGTGGGGAGGCTGGTTGTAGCCCACGCACTGCCACACCATGGCATTACGATACTGATGGTCGTGCCAGAGTGTATAGAGGCCATAGTTCGTGGGGGTGCTGGTGGTAAAGATACGCAGGGTCTTGCTGCCCTGGATACCACAACGCATGACTACCTCCTCGCGCCAGTCGCCGAAAATGTCGCCGATGGCACCTGGGTTGTTCTTCGACGCGTTGGCCGTATTCGAGCCGTCGAGGTTAGCAAGACGACCGCCGCCGGGCTTATAGATAGCACCAGCCCGGGCTGCGCTGCCTGGCGAGTCGAACACCTCGTCGAGCAAATCGCCGTCCCAGTAGATGCGCTGGTTCAGGTGGCTCCAGTAGAGGGCGTCGTTGGTTCCCTCGGTAGCAGGACCGCCGGTAATGACCTTGTCGGCCACGCAACTTACAAGACCCGTCTGCGTGGTACGACCCATGGAACCGGGGAACTGGTTCGAGAAGTTGCCTGCCAATGCACGGCCGTCATCGCCGGTAGACTGCAGGCGGTAGTACATCTGAGCCGTTGTGGCATTCCAATAGGCACAGGCAGGAGACGTCTCGTTGCAGGTGAATTGCTCCTGACCGTGACGATAAGGATCCAGGTCGGAGCAATGCTGGGCGTCGCCATGGCCAAGGCCGGTGGTACAGAGGCCCTTGCCGTTGTCGTCGATGACCATCGAGCCGAACACAATTTCGTCGCGACCGTCCCAGTCCACGTCGGCAATCTGGTAGTTATGGAAACCGTTGCCGAAATACTTGCTGGAACCGCTGTATTCGTTCCAGCGCCAGCGCTGTGTCAGCTGGTGGGTGACAGGATCAACGTCGAGCGCACACATCTTATGACGCGTGTAGGCTCCGCGTCCCAGGAAGATGCTGGGCTTGCGCCCGTCCAGGAAGGGAGCACCGAAGTAGTGCTTCGACGAGCGGTGACCCGTATCTGCCTTGCCCCAGACGGAGGCATAGTCGCTCTCGCCAGCCTCGAAGCGGGGCAGCGGATAGGCCATCGGCGTCCATGTATCCTGACCGTTCCAGCCATAGGGCTCGCCCGTCTCACCATTCAGGTAGAGAAGGTACTCTGCCCCCTGATGGGTATATTCGTCACGAGGAGCATAGTAGCTCATGTTGCCAATATTGATGGTTTTGCCTGTAGCGGTATGGATAATCATATTGTCGGCACCGCGCATCAGACATTCGGCCTTGCCGTCCTGGTCCCAGTCGAAGGCCACCATGTCCCATTGCTCGTCAGGTCCCGCCATCAAGTTCGGCCCCAGGTCTATCCACCAGAGACGGTCGCCCTTGAGATTGTAGACTTCGTAAAGATTGAAGTCGGTCTTGTTGCTGGAACTTGTCAGGTCGCCGCCGGTGTTGTTGCGCTTCAGGATGAACTCCGTGATGCCATCGCCAGTGACGTCGCCCAGCGACACGTCGTTGATTTCATACTTCGAGGTCACCACGGTACCATTGCGATTGGTTACATCCTTCAGGGTCACGTCCTTGTACTGGGCTGCCCAGCGGGTTACCTCGGCACACTTCTCCTGCTCCACTCCTCGCACCACGGCAGCCACCTGGTACTTGGAAGAGGAATTACCGCCTGTATGCGAGTAATTGCTCACCTTCAGCCCCGACTTGAGAAGCGAGCCGTTGCAGTAGAGATTATAGGTCACGTCATAGTATTCCTCTGCCAGAATACGCCAACTTACGAAATTGCCAGAACTGGCAGGAACGGCTATTAAGCCGCGATCAAGTTTGTCGGTTGACCGCTGCGCCAGTGACTCACCAGAGCAGATGGCAATCGCCAACATAGTTAGTAATAGTTTTTTCAGCATGCTTTAATTATTATCTTTGTAGTTGTTAGGTTCATCTTTCGCCTACAAAAGTACGAAAAAATGCTGAAAGTAAAGCCATCTTCGGGAAAAATAATGCGAAAAAAGCACAAAAACAAAAAAAAAGATATAACTTTGCAGCGCAAAACGTAGACTGATTGTGATAGCATAGAGAAAGAATGAAAAAGTGGCTTGCTGCTCTGTTCCTGATTACAAGCATTGTGACAGGATGTGCCGACCGCAAGACTGCCAAGACGGAAATCATGTCGACAGCCGACTCTACCGAAATGGCCGACACAACGATTGCTGAAACCGACGGGCTGGACGAGCTCATTGCCGAAAGGCCCATGCCCGTTATGGCCGATGAATTGTTCGACGACTTCATCTTCAACTTCGCCGCCAACCGGAAGTTGCAAATGGAGCGCATTTCATTTCCGCTGCCCGTCGACTCCGGCGACAAAAAGGAAATGATTGAGAAGAAGGACTGGAAGTTTGAACACTTTTTCATGCGGCAGGATTACTACACGCTGATCTTCGACAGCCCCGAAGAAGTGGAACAGGTGAAAGACACCGCCCTACTTACGGCCACCGTTGAGAAGATCTTCCTTGACGACAGTTTCGTCCGACAGTACATCTTCAACCGCAAAGGCGGACGATGGATGCTCACTGGCATTTGCAACCAGACGCTGCCCCGCAATCCCAATGCCTCTTTCCTGAACTTCTACCAGCGCTTTGTCTGCGACTCCGTGTTCCAGCACCAAAGCCTGAGCGAGCAGATTGATTTCGTAGGACCAGACCCCGACAACGACTTCAGTCAGGTGGAGGGAGTCATCACACCCGACTTCTGGGACGCCTTTGCCCCAGACCTGCCCAAAGGCATGCTCTACAACATCGTCTATGGACACCAGGACCCAGCCGCCACACAGAAGGTGTTCGTGCTCAGGGGCATTGCCAACGGACTGGAAGTCGAGCTGACCTTCCGCCTCATTCACGGGCACTGGAAACTCACAAAAATGATTACCTGATGACGCTCATTGACAACTATAGCCTCAGGGCTCACAACACATTCGGCATCGACGCGCAATGCAGCTGCTTTGCCGAATATGCCACTACGGAAGAAGCCTGCCAGCTGACTGAAAAACTGAAAGCCGACGGTCGACGGCTGCTCATCATCGGCAGCGGGAGCAACCTGCTCCTCACCGCCGACTATCCCGGTATCGCCGTACACTCGGCCATACAGGGACTGAGCGTCAGCCGCCAAGGCAACGACATCTACGTCAGAGCCGGTAGCGGCATGCGCTGGGACGACCTGGTGGCACGCTGTGTCAGCAACGGATGGCACGGCATGGAGAATCTCTCCCTGATTCCCGGCGAGGTGGGAGCCTCGGCTGTCCAGAATATTGGAGCCTACGGCGCCGAAGCCTCACATATTATATATAAGGTGGAGGCTGTCAAGCTTGCCGACGGAAGCGTCTGCGAAATGAATGGCGAGGAGTGTCACTACGGTTATCGCGAGAGCCGGTTCAAGCACGAGTGGAAAAACCAATTCCTCATCACCCACGTCACATACAAGCTTTCGGCACGCTTCACGCCGCAGTTAGACTACGGGAACATACGCGCCGTACTGCTGCAGCAGCACATCGAGACACCCAGTGCACAGCAACTGCGCGACACCATCATCGGCATCAGGCGCGCCAAACTGCCCGACCCCGAACTCACCGGCAATGCCGGCAGCTTCTTCATGAACCCCGTCGTGGACAGGGAGCAGTACCTCGAACTGGCAGCAGCATACCCGCTCATGCCCCACTATCAGGTAGACGAGCAGCACGAGAAGATTCCCGCCGGATGGCTCATCGAGCAATGCGGATGGAAGGGACGCACCGTGGGGCATGCCGGCGTACACGACAAGCAGGCTTTGGTACTGGTGAACCGTGGAGGAGCCACCGGACAGGAGATTGCCGATTTGGCCCACGCCATCTGCCAGGACGTAGGACAGAAGTTTGGCATACACATCAAACCAGAGGTAAATATTATCTGAGATGAGAATAACTTTGCTGGGCACCGGCACCTCCTGCGGTGTGCCCGTCATAGGCTGCCAGTGTGAGACCTGTCGCAGCACTGACCCGCGCGACAAGCGACTGCGCTGCTCGCTACTCGTCGAAACTCCGAGCACCCGCGTACTCATTGACTGCGGACCGGACTTCCGGCAGCAAATCATGACCATGCCTTTCCGGCGCATCGACGCCATCCTCATCACCCATGCACACTACGACCACATGGGAGGCATGGACGACATACGCCCTTACTGCCAGTTCGGCGAGATCAACGTCTATGCCGACCCCATCGCAAGGAAAGGACTTCTGCAGATGCTACCCTACTGCTTCGAAGAGCACCGCTACCCCGGCGTGCCCGCCATCGGCCTGCATGAAATACAGGCAGGCAAGACGCTGCACATCGGCGATCTGGACATCCTGCCCATACAGGTGCTTCATGGACAGTTGCCCATCCTCGGCTTCCGGTTCGGCACTTTTGCCTACATCACCGACATGAAAACCATTGCCGACGACCAGGCACGCCTGCTGAAAGGCGTCGACACGCTCGTTGTCAACGCCCTGCGCTTCGACCGCCCCCACCACTCTCATCAGCTGGTCAGCGACGCCATCGACTTTGCCCGAAGCCTGAACGTACGCCGCACATTGCTCACCCACTTGTGCCACGACATCGGCCTGCATGCCCATTCCGGCAAGCTGCTGCCCGAAGGGGTGGAACTCGCCTACGACGGGCAGGTCATCGAATTATAGTTACGATTTCCGTTTTTTCGTTAATTAAAGTTATAAACTAATACTTTTTTAGGCAAATAATTTGCAGATTAAAAACAAATGCATAACTTTGCATCGTGTTTTTCATAGTATTAGATTTAAGGTTAACAAAGGTTGGAGTACAGCGGTACTCCTTTTTTTGTTTATATGCATAATCATTGAAAACGCGTTTTGTTTACTCCTTTCCCTTGATTGCTAATCCAAATTGGGGGCACAACAATGATGTCGTACCCCCAATTATCGGTTTCACTATGCCGTGTTCTTCGGCTACTTACGTATCAGTTTCTTCGTCGTTCCACCCTCGTTGACTATGAGTAGTCCACCTCGTTTCGTGCTGTTGGTGACTCGGCGGCCCTGCAGGTCGTAGACTGCTGTGGACTGTGCATTACCGACAGTCTTGAGGTCGGAGATACCAGTGACGGTGCTTTCTAAGTTAAAGATGTAGGGATTGCTGATGCTTCCTTCCAGAATGCTCTGAAACGCCATGGTTCCCGTCACAGGATAGGTTTCACCAGTAAGCTGATTCTCGACAGCAAAGGTGAAGTTATCGTAACTCTCGCCGTGGATGGTGATGAAATGCTTCTTGTCGATGAGATAGCTCACTCCGCGCAACTCGCCTTCGCTGCTGTATGCCATCAGCCGATATCCTTCTTCGGTCAGAGGCATGTTGTTGCGCTGCATGATTTCAGCCACAATGTTCATCGTGCTCTGATACTTACGTGCAGCGTTCACCATGTCGGCAAAAGCTTCGATGGATTCGCCGGAGGTGGGGAAGTCCAGATGTAGGCTCTTGCTGCCAGTCGTCTGATAGAGATAGCCGTGACCGGTCTGCAGGCAGTTGAGCGTTCCTTTCCACTGTCCTCCGCTGTAGACGGCGAAACCTTCGGTGAGTCCCGTGATGCAGTCGCCCTCAGTAGGATTGGTGACAACATCGGTTAGCGCAGCATTGCTGTTGCCAGGATAGGCCACCCAGTTCCAACCACCATAGAGGGGCAGGTCGGCACCGTAGCTGTATATGGGTGCTTCAGGCAGTGTGACGGTGGCTGCTGCAGGGGCTTGCACCTTGTAGGCTTTGCCAGGCTCGATGGCTTTGAGTGAACCATAGTTGCCCCATTGGCTGACTTGATAGTCTCCGTCCTTTCCAATTATTTTTGTAGCCTTCTCTGCCACGAGGTCGATAGAGGCCGATTCACGCAGGCGAGTGCCTATCCAGTTCCAGCCCTCGGCCAGTTCCAAGGTTTGTGTGCCGCGAGCCACATCGCCGGTGGGCTGGATGCTGATTCCGTAGATGCTGACACTGTTGGCGGCGGCCGGCTGCTTCGCACGGGAGGCGCTGGCATCGCTGCTGTAGCCGCAGACGTAGACCATCGTTTCCTCGGTCTCGTCGTAGTTCACCACCACGTCTCCTTTCTCATTGGCTGCGACGATGTGCGGCCAGTGGTGTCCCACTTTCACGGCCAGTTTCATCTTGCCTGTGGTGCGCGTGCTGATGGTGATGCGTCCGATGCCTGCAGGTACACGGAACATCAGTCCGGTGAAGCTGCCTGTCTTTACTTCGCTCTCAGGATCGTCGAGGCAGAGTGCTTCGGCTGTAGTGGCCTTTGCGATGACAATGGCTTTTTCGGCACTGTCGTAGCCGCTGCCATCATTGTTGTCGAGCTGGTAGAAGATGTCGTCCACCAGTCCATGGTCGAGGTTGGCTTCAGCCAGATTCTCGAAGTTGACATCAGTCTTGTTGACGATGGTCTTGAGCAGCGTAGCGAGCGAACTGTGGCAGTAGAACAGCCCGTCGTAGGCAATGCCGCTCATCGCATTGACTTCGGGAGCGCCGTAGACCGTCATACCAGGAGCCCCCTCAAAGCTCTTGTAAATGGCTGTGGGGTGATCCTTGTCGAGGGTTGGTGGCAGCTGGCCAAGGGCGCAGGCCTCCTTGGCTTGGGCCAGGTCGTTGTTGGCGCAGGCCTTCACAGGGCTGCCCGGCAGATAGTAGCACATGTAGAGGGTACTATTGTCGTGGTAGCCAGCGATGGCTCCCTGTTGCCTCTTGGCACTCTCCTCTGCATACTCATCGATGGTAAGGTCTCCAAGGAAGAGGTTATGACGGAGCGTGGCATCGCTGATCTGTCCGGCGATGCCTCCAGATGAGCTGCCGAGTTCCACGTGTGCCGCTGTGGTGCATCCACTGATGGTGGCATAATAGGCGCGGCCTATGAGTCCGGCCATCGCATTGCTGCCCTGCGACTTGGTGTTGATGACGACCACATTGTCGGCCACGTGACAGTTACTGATGGTGACATTGCCCATGCTGTAGTCGGCCCAGCCTACGATAGGAGCCACGCACTCCTGCCCGTCAAAGCGGCTGTCGGCCACGGTCAGATTCTTAATGGTCACGGGTCCGTTCAGATAGCCGAACACGCTGGTGTAGGCGCGCTGTGTGAATTCCTCACCGCAGATGTTGATGCCGCTGAGTGTGTGGCCCTGGCCGTCGAAGGAACCGAGGAAACGGTAGCCCCAGTAGCTGCTGACAGGCTTGAAGGCATTCACCGCACCGCCGAAGTCGAGATCGATGTCGAGTGCCAGATGCTTGTCCTGGAAGGTGACTGTGAAATCAACGTCACTGACGAATTTCTCCCAGTCGGACATGCTCTTGATGTGGAAGGGCTTCTCAGCCGATCCGTCTTCGCCCTCATAGAGGGGGAAGTAAGTGGCGGGGCGCGTGCTGTGGTAGTAGTGCCCCTGATAGAGCAGTCCGTCCTCGAAGGCTGTGATGACGCTTATCGAACCCTTGCTGTCGTAGGCTTTCACCTGCTGTCCCAGTCCCTCGGGGGCCTGACTCGTCTGCTCGGCCTTCCGTGTGCCAGAAGCATCACGACGAAGAGCCTCCTTGCCGCTATTCTCGTTGAAACCACCCAGGCCGCCAATGGTCGGCTCACCATAATAATAATTGTTCGCGAGCGATGACTGCAGCACACCTTCATTGGCTTCCACCCATCCAATGAGCGCACCGGCGGGGGCATCCTTGTCGCTGCTGGTAAACTGTCCGAGGAAGAGGCAGTCCTTCACGCTGCCGCCGCACTGATAGCCGGTGATGCCGCCGGAGTAGTTGGACATGTAGAGCTTGGCGGCCGAGATGCAGCCCTCGATGTTGCCGAGGCTGTAGCCTGCAAGTCCGGCGGTGTACTGTGCCTTGCGGCTTGTACCGTAGTGCTTGTCGACGGTCACATTGCCCAGTACGTGGCAGTTGCGGATGGTAGCTCCTTCGTCTACGGTGCCAGCAATGGGGGCCACCCAGAGCTCGCCGCTGAAGTAGGAGTCGGCTACAATGAGGTCGCGCACGAGAGCTCCCTCACCCAGATGTCCGAAGATGCTCAGGTAGCGGGCATTCGTCCAGTCCTTAAAGATCTCTTTTATATAGATGCCGCTGATGGTATGGCCCTGTCCGTTGAAGGTACCCTGGAAGGCGAAGTCTTTGTTGCCGGCACCCTTGAAGTTGGTGGCATTGCCGCCGCCAAAGTTCAGGTCGGCATCAAGGCTCAGGTGCATGTTCTGGAACGAGCAGCCTGCCGTCACGTCGTAGGTGAACAGGCTCATGTCTTCTTTCGTCTTGATGAGGAACGGCTTCTCTTCTGTTCCCTTGTCGCCGGCATAGAGCGGGAAGTGACCCAGAGGCGGACGTGTGCTGTAGTAGTATTTGCCTTGATAGAGGATGGCATTCTCGTAGGCCGTGATATAGACTTTCTTATTCTGAACCGACTTGTAGGTCGCTTTCAGACTGCCGACTGATATAGAAGGATTGGCATCGGCATTGGTGTAGAGTCTCGCATTGACTATCTCCGACCCGTCGACACCGCGCGCCTGGCACTCGGTTGCATAGAAGTTGGTGGTGTACTTCATGTTCGTACCGGCCCATCCGAGGATGGCTCCCACATGTTGGTTGTTGCCGCCCAGTACTTGGCCGATAGCGAGACAGTGGTTAATCTCGTTCTCATCCATGCTGCCGGCCAGTCCGCCAATGCGGCTGCAGCCCTCAGCTGTGCCGTCGACGGTGGCAGCGCTGGTGCATCCCTCGATGACTCCCTCCAACCTGCCTACTATACCGCCGATGCCGATGGCCCCAGGCAGTCCTTTGACAGTCACATCTGCACCCACGTGGCAGTTTTTGACATGGAAGGTGTAGTAGCCGTAGCCGCAGATGGCACCCGTGTTGTGGTGACCGGTGAAGCGGCTGTTGGTGAGGGTCAAATCGTATACATAACAATAGCGTCCGGCCATTCCCACAAGACCCACATAGCCGTCGCTGTCCTGCTGGCCAGAGCGCAGGATCACCATGCCGCTAATGGTATGATCGTTGCCGTAGATGACGCCATTGAAGGGCATGTCCTTTGTGCCGATGGGCTTGAAGTTGGTAGTCTCGCCGCCTCCCAAGTCGATGTCGGCATCTATGCGGAAGTACTTCTTATTGTAGTCGCGACGATAGTTGACGGCTTCAGACAGTTTGCGCAGATCCTCGGCCGTGCGGATGGTGTAGGGGTTGTTGTAGTAGCCCACTTCTCCTTCGTACAGGGGGAAGGGGTCGGGGATGCCGTAGAGGTAGTGCTGACCGCTGTAGATGGCTCCCCACTGGTAGATTGCGAGCGAGGGCATGCCGTTGAAGGTGGTATACTCTATCACCTTGGCACCTGCCTCATCGTTGAATTCTGCGACGGGGACCGTCTTCAGCATGTCTATGGTCTCTTCGCCGTCTGAGCCGCCCACGTCCTCACCCTGCACGGCATAGAAGCATTTTTCTACATAGCCCAGCTTCTGGCCGCTGTAGATGTTTCGGTAGCCTACGAGGCTTCCGGCATGTGTTGTGGTCGGCTCTGCCACATTGATGGTGGCGCAGGAGAAGCACTGGCGGAAACGGTCGTTGTTGCTGCTGATGTAGCCCGTGACGCCGCCCACATAGAGGATGCCGCTCTTGCCTCCGTCGCCTACGGTGGCCGCACTGGTGCAGCCCTGGACGTATGCGTTGTAGAGCTGGCTGCCATGCAGACGTCCGAGCACACCACCTATGCCTATCGCATTGTTGGCAGCGGGGCTCACGTTGACATCGGCCTTCACATGGCAGTTCTCCAATATAGCACCGGCATTGGTGCCGACGACGGCACCAGTCCAGCTTCCGCCGATGAATGTGCTGGCAGCCACGGTGATGTTTTTCACGGTGGCACTGCGGCCGATAGCGCCGAAGATACCATTGTCCTCTGCGCTGCGGTTCACCTTGACGCCACTGATGGTATGGCCATCGCCGTCGAAGTTAGCGGGAAAAATGGTGAGGTCCTGATCACCCAGCGGACCGCTATGGCCGATGGGGGTGAAGTTGCTGCCGTCGACCACTGGCTGGCCGGAGAAGTCGATGTCGGCCGTCATCTTGAAGTAAAGGCTGTAGTTGGCATTACACCAGTCATCGTAGGTCACTTCGCTGTTGCAGTCAGCCGACAGTTGGATGAGGTCTGCCGCAGTAGCGATGAGGTATGGGTTGGTAATGGTGCCGGAGCCGCCGCTATAGCGGTTCTGGGCCTGCATCTCTCCGCTGCTTAATAACGGAAGGATGAGGAATGCGAGGAAAAGCAGCCGCTTCTCTGTTCTAATCTTATTCATAATGGATAACATTTTTTAATTACGTTGCAAAGATAAATAAAAAAGCCTTACCATGCAAACTTATACGACATTTCTTTTGCGATTTTCTCACTCTATTTTTATCCAATTATAGTGGCTCATGTTTCTGCGAACACTTCTATTGCCTTCCTGTCGAACTAACAAAAAAATTTTTGTGAGTTCGTTCAGGGGCTTGCTCGCCCTCGGCATATATCTGATTGATGTGATAGCTCACATCTTGTTGTGAAGCATCAAACAGCGGTACATTCCGCTATCAGACTATTCAATTCCATTTGGCAGCTAAGCTTATTTTTTGGTCGCAAAGAAACAATTCTTAATCGAGAATGAGACATGGATTTGCTAGTTGGTGTGTCACCTCACCACTACCTTCACCGTCTTGTCGCCTATCTTCACGATAGCGATGCTGCCAGGCTGCAGGTTGGTGCTGACGGTGGCCTGCCCGTTGCTGACGATGGACGAGCCATACAACTGCCCGTCAGCGGCATAGACGGCTACAGGCAGACCGTCGGCCTCGCTTTGCACAGCAATGGTTCCCCCGTGGCTGGTGACCAGAGCAGGCACCTTGCATTCCACAGTCCTTACTGACGTCGTCACAGGTGTGGTCTCCGTAAATGTGGCATTGCTCCATATCAGCGTTGCCGTAGCCGTGTTGCTTTTCGCCCAGCCTTCTTTGGTGGCATAGACACTGATTTCGTAGGTGGCAGACAGCGGAACCTCGCTGTCGTAGAATTTCCTCACGTCCGTGTCCTTTATCTCGCTCACATACGTCACACCTTCAGTCGAGCAGCTGAACTTCAACTTCCCGTCGACATAGGCTATCGTGGGAGTGGCGCACACATCTCCATTCGGATCGGTGGAACTTTCATCTATATCCTCTATCTTCAAGAATTCCCGCCAACCGCTGAAATGGGCATATAGTTCTTTTGTGCCAGCAGGAACGTAGAGTGTAGCTTCATAGTAGGTCTCGTTCGAAAAAAATTGCGTTACATTGAATGGTTCTGTGATGTAGGATTTCACAGTCACTATTGAGGTACAACCCACAAAAGTTCCCTCTCCTATGCTCGTCACGCCGCTTCCAATCGTAACGGAGGTCAGGCCTCTGCAGCCCTGAAAGGCACTTGGTTCAATAGAAATCATTGTATTCGGAATAGTCACTGAAGTAAGATCTGTGCAGTCGAAAAATGCGTGGTCTTCAATTGATGTCACCTTTCGTGTCACATTATTATAAGTAACTGTTTCCGGTATTTTTAAATTGCCTGAATATCCCAAATATCTTCGTGCTACTTGCAGTTCTCTGCCATTATTGTAGATATTATAAGTGATATTGTAACCATCTTCATTATTTACATCAATTTTGGCAGCATTAACTTTAATTCCAATCAAACTCATGAGTATGGTTAGAAGAATATAATTTTTAGATATCTCATAATGATGTTTTAATTTAATAGCTTTATTGATTACATACAAAAAACGTGAGCTACTTACTTCGCTTACGTTTCTCGAGGCATCGCCAAACGCCATTTCCATCCTAAACGAGTAAAAGCCCACGCCAGCGGCGTGAGCATCCTTACTTCTATCTTGATGGAATTTGAAATTTGGCGAATTTCGAGAAACAAGAATCAAAGCGGACGCTTCAACGTATATGTTTGTTTATTTCTTTCTTCAGCCTATAGGCATCTGCGGTTTTAAGGGTTAGACATTATTTATTATTGAGTCACTTTATCAAGTCATCTATCTGCTTCACGAAGTCAGCCGACGTGAAGTGCGGAATATCGGAGAAGTCGTAGTGTCGGCGGTCATTGGTCACGATATAGTCGCAGCCATCAGGTTTAGCGCGTCATACTTTTCCTGCTGTGTGCGCCCCTTGATAATGTATGCCATGTTTGCGAAGGTGAGCGACGAGGCATATAACTGTGCCTCGCCCGAAAAACCACAGGCGAAAATCTGCTCTGCATCGTCGGCTCCCGCGCGGTTGTCAATGTAGTCAATCAGAATGTTCGTGTCAAGGAATAGCCTTTTCATCGCTCCATAATATGTGCTAAGTGTTCGTCTTGTGCAATCTCCTCTGCTGAGATGTTCACCATGCCGCGCAGCCGCTTGAACTCGGCGGGCACCTGCCTCTTGGGCTTTGGCTCCTTCATCAGCTCCGTAATGAACGTCACCACAATCTGCTGCTCCTCAAGGCTCATCCCACGAATCAGCCCCACATACGGAGCCATTGGCGTTTCCTCGATCCTCTGTGCTAATGCTGTCATAATCTATATTGTTTTTACAACTCGCCTGCAAATTTAAGAAAAAACGCTTTTGCTCCAAACAAATGACGGGAAAAGTTTTCAATATACAATTTGGCTACAACGAATAATATTGTTTCATCAGTTTACGAACATAGTTGCTGAAGAAAAGCTTCTCGGCAAAGCTGGGCTTCTGGAAGACGGTGCGGAGGACGATGTCGAGGGCGGCGAAGCGGCCGGCCAGGGCATCGAAGGCGGCGTGGTCGTCCTGTCCGGTATATTCCCTGGCGAAGGCATCCCAAAAGCGGTGGAACTGCTCCAGGGTCATGTGGAAGATGTCCTGCACCCGCTTCATGGGAGCGTAGATGCGGCAGATGAGAAAGAGGTGGCCGATGTCGAACATGGGGTCGCCATGGCCAAAGCGGTCCAGGTCAATCCAGTAGTTGTCGGCTCCGGACTGGATGATGTTTCCCGGCTGGAAGTCGCCGTGCAGGCAGTGGCTGTCTTCTGCGATGCTCTCGACGAAGGTACGTAGCCGTTCCCTGTTCTTGCGGCTCAGAAAGGAGAATTGCCCGATGGCCTGCAGCGCCTGGTCTCGTCGGCTGGGGAAGAACCGCGTGTTGCACTCCGTGGCGAAGAGTTCCTTGCCCTTGCGGCACAGCAGCCGGGCCATCTCCTCGGTGCGCTGTGGCTCGTCGTGGCAGATGCGCGAGAGCGACCGCTTGCCCTCGATGCGCTGTGAGATGGTGGCGAAGGCTTTGCCGACACGCACGATGCGGTACGTCGTGGGGACCGCGATGCCCAGATCTGCCACAGCCCACGAGACGTCGTATTCGTGCTTCACGGCCTCCCAGATGCTCATACGGGCGTTATTCACCTTAAGGATTTCGCCGGGGACGGCGGGGTT
>Ga0247611_10004041_pt1 | contig 20852 bp, 18 predicted proteins | sample 177DNAGHGhighgp2_FD_192422 | JGI IMG/M metagenome (GOLD analysis project Ga0247611, IMG submission 192422) | Sheep rumen microbial communities from Palmerston North, Manawatu-Wanganui, New Zealand - 1770 DNA GHGhigh gp2 | ecosystem: Host-associated > Mammals > Digestive system > Stomach > Rumen...
TAAAAAGGCACCCATTTGGGGTCCTTTTTTATTGCAATTTTTTAATGCTTACTTTTATGTTTTTTTGAAGATTTATTTTACAAACAATTTGTGGCTTAAAAAAAGAAGAGTGCAACAGTTTCAAGCTGCTGCACTCGTTTTTTCCCAAACCGATTTGGGCTAAGTTAATTTCAAGCTGATTACCATTAAGTATGTGTATGTAAAACCGGCATAAGGCATCTGATTGCGTTTAATACACATATTATCATTACGCCTACGTCTGCAAATATTGCAATCCACATATTGGCTATTCCTAAAGCTCCGAGCAAGAGACAGATGAGCTTTACGCCTATTGCAAAGTAGATATTCTGCTTTACTATTCTAAGGCACTTTCTTGATACTGCTATGGCGGTTGCTATCTTTAACGGGTCATCATCCATTAATACTACATCCGCCGCTTCTATTGCTGCATCAGAGCCCATGGCTCCCATGGCTATTCCTATATCTGCTCTTGATAATACAGGGGCATCATTTATTCCATCGCCTACAAAGGCAAGTACATCGTCTTTGTTTTTCTTTTCTGATAGAAGCTCTTCTACCTTTTCTACCTTGTCCTGTGGAAGAAGGTCGCTATATACCTTGTCTAGCTTCAATTCCTCTGACACCTTATCAGCAACCTTTTTAAGGTCGCCTGTAAGCATGATTGTCTCGCTTACTCCATGCTTTTTCAGTTCATGTATGGCCTGCTTAGAATGAGGTTTTACTACATCCGAGATTACTATATGACCTGCATATTTTCCGTCTACTGCTACATGAATGATGGTGCCTGTAAGTGAGCATTCCTTAAAGCCTTCAGTAGCTCCTGCTTCTTCCATCATCTTCGCATTTCCTACGCATACTACTCTTCCATTTACTACTGCTCTTACTCCTCTTCCTGCAATCTCTTCTATGCTCTCTACACTGCATTCATCAGCTTCATGCTCGTAGGCTCTCTTTAAGGATTCTGCTATTGGATGCTTTGAATAACGTTCTACATGCGCTGCTAGGTGAAGGAGCTCATGCTCATCAAAGTCATGCGGATGGATTGCTGTTACATCGAATACTCCCTTTGTGAGAGTTCCTGTTTTATCAAAGACTACTGTCTTGGTATTTGCTAATATTTCAAGATAATTTGATCCCTTTACCAATATTCCTTGCTTGCTAGCTCCGCCTATTCCTGCAAAGAAGCTGAGCGGTATGCTTACTACAAGTGCACATGGACAGCTGATTACTAAGAAGGTAAGTGCTCTATATATCCACTTTGTAGGGGCCGGATCTATGCCCATTATGAGGCTTATTATCGGCGGCAAAAATGCAAGTGCTAGTGCTGAATATACTACTGCTGGTGTATATACTCTTGCAAATTTAGTAATGAAATTTTCTGATTTTGATTTTCTTGAACTTGCATCTGAAATAAGCTCTAATACCTTCGATACTGTCGAATCGCCAAATTCCTTTGTCGTTTCGATTTCTAATAGTCCATTTAAATTTATGCAGCCGCTTATTACTTCCTCGCCCTCTTTTATGTCTCTTGGCACTGATTCTCCTGTAAGGGCTGCTGTATTTAATGATGAACTTCCTTTTCTGACTATTCCGTCTATCGGAACCTTTTCACCTGGCTGCACTACTATGATTGTTCCTATTTCCACATCATCCGGGTCTACCTGCTCGAGCTGACCGTTCTCTGCCTTTACATTTGCATAATCCGGGCAGATGTCCATAAGTTCTGTTATGTTTTTACGGCTCTTTCCTACTGCATAGCTCTGGAACCATTCTCCTATCTGATAAAAGAGCATTACTGCTATGGCTTCTGTGTAATCGCCGTTATCTATAAGGCCAAGGGCTATTGCTCCTATGGTTGCTATTGCCATTAAAAGACATTCATCAAAAGGCTGTTTATTTATGATGCCCTTTCCTGCCTTTATTAAAATGTCATAGCCTATTATAAGATATGGCAGTAAATATAATGCAAACCTTAGTATTCCCGTTACTGGCATGAATTTCAGGATTATCATCAAAACAGCTGATATTATTATCCTTATCAGATTTTTCTTCTGCTTGCTGTTCATATTTCCACGCTTTCTTTTACTTTTTTAAAGTCCTAATCTGTACCGGACAAATTAGGACTCCTTTTTTTATTATTTATTACAGGAAAATCTCACAATCATCCTCTACCTTTTTGCAGTTTTCTCTGACATTCTTCATGACTGCATCTACATCTGCTCCGTCTTCGAACTCTACCTTCATTTTAAGCATCATAAAGTTTACAGTAACGTCTTTAACTCCTTCTGTCTTTCTTGCTGCATCTTCCATCTTTGCTGCGCAGTTTGCACAATCTACGTCGATCTTGTAAGTCTTTTTCATTTTCGTCTCTCCTTATTATTAATCAAATTTGATATTTGTATTTTTAGTTCAACAATTAAACAATCTTTTAATTGTTGACTTTAATATATCATTTTACAGAGCTTTTGTCAAGCACTTTTTTAAACTTTTAAATAAGTGTTTAATTGATAAAGATATCTTATCTCGATGCCGATTATAAAAAAAAAGTATCAGTCTCTTGTATTTTGAGAAATTGATACTCTTTGTCTTTACTTCATAATCATAGTACTTTTATTTACATTTGGATCCCTGCACAGATTGTATTAATTGGCCGGCGCCTTTGCATCATCTTCCACGCAGTCATATAGAAGTTTTACAATTTCAGATTTTTCATAGCCCTTTCCTATAAAGACTACCTGGTTGCATCTATCTCCATATGTATCATCCCAGTCTTCCTTTACTTCCGGAAAATCTTCGACCATCTTGTCGAGTTCATCTTTTGGCCATGCGCATACCCATTCTGTTAATTCGGTAATGGTTGCATTTCTTCCTGCCTGCTCAAATAGCTGTATATGCTTCCAGTCATCCGAAAACCAGATGTAGCCTTTTGAACGTATTAATGCTTCCGGGTAATTTTCTATAAGCTTATTAAAGGCTTCCCTATTAAACGGCTTTCTCTCTTCAAATACAAAAGAGGATATTCCATATTCATCAACGCACGCCTTTACATCATCATGCTCGCAGTTGTTGAGTGCCATCTGTACTGCGCTATATGCTTCAACTTCATCGAAATCAAAATCTTCTCTGTCAAGTATTACATCAAGATCGACATTACCATTTACGCATTCAATCATGTCTGCCTTCTGCTGAAGGTAGCGAAGTCCTTCCTTCACTTCTGAAAGCTGCTCTTTTGTGAGCAAATCGGTCTTATTTAAAATCATAAGGTTGCAGAATTCTATCTGATCCATTATGAGGTTGATTACGTCTCCTTCTTCTTTATCCTCCTCTTCGGTAAGGCTATGAAGGAATTCTCTATAAATTCTGTCTACATCAACCACAGATACTATGCACTTTAGGTATGCTCTGGTACTCTCTGTCATTGCTTCATAATTTAAGAATGCGCCAGCTATTGAGGATGGCTCACTGATTCCTGAGGCCTCTACAAAGATTGCTTCTACGCTTCTATCTTCTGAGAGCTTATCAATTTCTGCCATGAACTCATCTCTGAGCGTGCAGCATATGCAGCCATTCTGCATTTCTACCATTTTTACTGATGCAAGACGGTTTCCTGTCTTGTCTAATATGGAGGCATCGATATTTATGCTTCCCATGTCATTTACGATAAGAGCGATCTTTCTTTTCTCTTGCTTTAATATATTCTGCATTAGGGTGGTTTTTCCTGATCCCAAATAACCGGTTATTATTACTATAGGTACTTCTCTTGTGGACATTGATATTCTCCTTTTAAAATAAAAATTGCAACTCGTTTGTATATTATACATACGAATTGCAATCTTGTCAATTAAATTTGCATCTTATTTGCAAGTTCTTCATTTTCTATTTCTGCTCACTCTGAGATGCCACCTCTTTTTTCGGGGCTTTGACACTTTTTCTCTTAACTAGATTTAGAAAAAATAGCACGTATCGTTGCGAAAAAAAACGGCTACACCTCTTTAAAATACAAGCGGTGTAGCCATTTTATTTATACCTTACTGTCAAAGATGGGAAATAGTACCGCAAAGATAAATGCGGACAATTGCATAGCAAATGGCTTTTGGCTTTGCCAAAAGTTGTGGCATAAAAAAAGACCCTACCGCATCAATAACTCGTTTTATTTCTGCATCCACAAATAATCCAATCTAATACTCTCCTTTGTCTCTTAATCATTTTCGTATGAAACGCACGCGTGCGTTTATCGTGCGTTTATGCGTGCGTTTATTTACAGAAAGATACTGTACAAATAGCTTTTATACTTAGCTTACTTCTTTAAATTCATCTACTGTATATATTAAAAGTGTTGTAAAATACACCATCGTATCCTACAACACTTCCAGTCATCAAACATTAATTAGTACTTTCCCAACCAGTCAGATTATAAAGCCCTTTCTTTACAGGAACTTTTTTCCACTATAATAATTTTGTAAAAATTCCTTTGTATACTTTCTTAACTCTTCTTGATTGTATCTATCTCCAAATTCTTCTTTCCATACATTATAAGATGAGACAATATTCATACCCAAGGTCTTATATACCATATATCCTGTCTTACCTATCCCCATCTTTTCCCCCGCATAGTCCCAGGCCATAATAAATACTTTTTCCGTATCAAACATCAACCCATCCATATCAAAAATTACATTCATATTTTTTCTGTCCATCTAGTTCCTCAATTCCATATTGCATCCAATAACAATTGCTTTAGAGTCTGTGCCATGTCCTATTTCAGTAGTCTTAGCCACAGGCAATGTCTCCGGAATATGGCCTGCCAACAAATCAAATACACTTTGCGTTGCTCCCGACTTCTCATATGCGGTAAATGTTCCAAGTATAATTCCCTCTACCTGCTTAAACACTCCCATCTGTTCAAGTTGTGTAAACAACGCCGCTATCTGGCTAACCTCACCTCCATATGCCTCCAAGAAAAGAATTTTACCGTCCATGTTCGGCCAATACTCTGTTCCTGCAAGCTTTAGCAAGCATCTTATATTTCCTCCTACAACAATTCCTTCCATTTGTTCACCCTGAAGGAAAGAATAATTAACATCAAACAACTCATTATTCTTTTTTGAAATAAACTCCGCAAATCGCTTTCTCTGAAGCTTACCATTCGCATAAACCAAGTTCTTAATCTGGAACAAAACAGAAGATTTTCCCGTCTTTGTATAAATAGCATTGATTACAGTTGTAAGATCACTGTATCCCCAAAAGGTTTTATTGGCACCTGCAATCACATTCCAATCTAAATATTTTAAAACCCCATTTGCTAAATCTCCACCGGAAATATCATATATGGCGTCAATAGAATCATCCTGATAAAAGCGCATTAAATCCTCCGCGCGCTCCTTATCCGTTCCACTAAAGGAATTCTTCTTGGCGTAGATATGTTTTGCAAACACTGCCTCGATTCCCTGTTTATATAGAATTATTCCTAATTCCTCATTCTGTTTTTTCCATTCTTTGAATTGCCCATCTGAGCATGCTGATATTCCAACTCTCATGCACTGAATACCTTCCCGAAATTTTTTAGTAAATATTTAAAAAGGCTCAAAATCGACAAATTAATAAAGCGCTTTCAAGCCTAAAACTCCTCGCTGTATAATTTCATCTCACACAAATTAAAGACATTATCTTTTCTCTCGATGATCAATCCACAAATTCAACTTTATCAAATATCTCAAGCATATTGCTGATTGAAACAACACCTTCAGGAACTTTCTTTTTGCCTCTGTTTATCCAAAGTGTTCTAATTCCCAAAGCTCCGGCTCCTTCTATATCACTACTTAGAGAATCCCCTATATGTACCACCTGTTCTGCGCTTAAACCTGTACTTGCCAATGCTAATTCAAACAATTCTTTTCTAGGCTTATAAGATCTTGCATCTTCACTGGTAAATATTCCTGCAGGTTTCAACCCATGAAACTCTATAGCCTGTAATATGTCATTTCTATCGATATTAGATACAATATAGATTGGTACCGGACTCTTTTCAAAAAATTCCTTTGACTCTTCAAATATTGGTGGTGCCATCCAATACTCAAACATTTCATTGCTCAACATATTCGCATCCGCCGTAGATGCAAAATATTCTATAGTATCCTTTAGTGACTGCGTTTCCAATTCCCTTTGTGTTTTAAACATTTCTCCATATGATTTTTCGAACAAAGTCTTAAATCGCTTCCACCAATAATTGTCTATAGCTCCTACACTTTCCGCTTTACCTGTTTCATATATAAGCTGACTGATTTTTCCTACACATTCACCATCTTCAAATACAACCGTTCCATAAAAATCTATAAATATTGCTTTCACCATTTTATTGCACCTCGCTATACCATTTCACCATTTTCTACTGCAACTACAACCTGCCATTCATCCTCATAAACAATCGCCCCTACAAAATTTGTATAAACTACATCATAAGGGTGATTTTACTTATCGAGCAATTCCATTGCTAGTTTAATTTTCTCCTGCATTAATTCTGTTGTTTCCGTCTTAAAAAAAGCAATTACTTTTTCTCCGTTCTTACAAGGCTCCGGTTCCGGAAGGTTATCCTTAAACCACTGGTCAATATTACGAAACAATTCCTCATCTTCCTTACTCATTACTCCGTCCATTATCATACGCCAACACATCCCAAATATTCCCTTCGGATATTTAGTTATCCAGGATTCCTCTCTACCCTGTATTCTCATATATTTAAACTGCATGCTAATCTCCTTCCACAATTTTCCTCTATTCGCTAAATATTAAATTTAAAGATGCATTTTCAATTGTAAATCCAAACTCATCCGCTACCGTCATAAAGCTCTTAACAATAACATCTACACACTCTTTAATATCTTTTTGCTCGACTTTTCTAATCATAGTATCCTTCCTCCAATCGGTTTAAATAAAAAATCGCACCAAACATACATCTATATGTCTAGTGCGAGTAATTCAATGAAAATATATATTATAATCCTAACATTACATTCTCACTATTGCACAGACATATAAGACCTACCGGCTTACAACTGTGCAACAATGTCAGTTATAAGCAAATACGTCTATGATGAATGGACATATGAGTTGTTGAATGTAATCTCTGATTCATTTTAATTCTCCTCATTTGATTTTTTTGCTATGTTACCACTGCTTTATTTATATGTCAATATATTTTTCACATTCTGCATAATACAGCAAATAAAAGCACAACAGATGCCGCGGATTTCTCCTACTCAAACTCGGCAAGTCGGTGTTTTAACTTAAACTATTTTATTTAAGTTTTATTGGAAATCTGCCGATATTTTACTTCATTTCCACATTTTATTTTGGCTTACCGATTTTCTGTTGTCAAAGTGTTGCCATGCCATTATTATGGCAAGCAATCTTGAATTTGCAATGGTATAAATTCTCGGGTAAAGAGATATTAACCAAGACAATGCCTCGTCTTTTCCGAATTTCATTTTCACCCTCGGTTAAATTCTTGGTTAAATCTCGGTTAAATTCTTGGTTAAATCTCGGTTAACATTCTCCAAAAAACAATTTTGTAGCCATAGTATCTTGGTTTAAACCGAGATATTTAACCAAGCCCTATTTAAGAATCCAACTAGACGTTTGTTGATTATCTGAGTCTTTATCAATTACATTACTTCTCTTCAGTGCAGTCAGAATATTATGAATCTTATTCTCCTTTTGCCTTTCTGATAAAGAATCAGGTAATTTATCCCACAACAAAGCTTTTATATCTTTTCTTTTTGCTTTATGATATTGTTTTAAATATTCGACAATCAAATCCTTATAATATTTATCGTCAAATCCCTTATTCTTAATGTAACCAGCACCATCATCTATGCATTTTGATGCCGATGCTGACAAAAACAAGCTTGTAATTCTTCCCTCAACTAACTTTGCTGCTCTTAGTTTTTCTACATCTTCCTTGTCAATCTGAAGTCCCTTTTGAACACGATCCAGGAGAAAAACCGTCTGTAGATCCAAATCCTGATGATCATATAAAATATGCATATAATTATCATCGATTGTCTTGCCATAAACCGTAACCTCAACTTGTGTTCCGGAAGAAATATTGTAATCTGGCATAGGAAAATACTTTGCCTTTTGTATATTATACGCTCTCCGGATGCCTAACGTCGCCGTATCAATCATATGAAATGCAACCATTGATTCAGCCAATAGTTGATTCCGGTAAAAAGGTGGATTATAGCTCACTTCCAATACGTTCTCTATTTTCTGTGGAATAAAATCTCCCGGATTTGTAAATTTGATTTTGTCCTCAAATTCATTAACATATATTCTTCCACCAAGCTGATAATTTGTGTGCGCAATACAGTTATTGAGCAATTCTCGAATCAGCCAACTATTATACTGCTCCGTTTCCATCGGGAATAAGGTAAGCTGATTAGGCATATACCTATATGTGAGATTACGGATCTTTGAAAAAACTTTATCCACCACATTAATAAATGGGATCTTAAATATCTCATAGTCCTTATCACTTCCATCTGCACCATACAATCTCCACATAATACTTGGTGGCGCCGAAAACAGATAATCATAATCCTCAGATCCAAGTAGCATCATGCCAGCATTTGTTACCTTACCGTCAATCAATAGCTTAACTTTAGCCAAGAACTCTTCATCCGTCATTTCATCTACTTCTTTTGAAATGTGCTCCTGATTCATTTTCTCTTTGTATTTGTCTCTGGCTAACGCAATCGCTTTTTGATCAAGATGTGCAATCGTAGCCGCCTCAATCACCTGCTTAGACCAGTCTTTTCTCTCTTGCGATCTTATCGCATCAATCTTATATTGTTTTAACGGGACAAGGCTTTCTCCCGAACGTTCGTAGTAGTTAGTACGCCAATCTGTAGGAATTCCGGTTGCAGCAGCCGGTACCTTAAACATCAGTACTCTAAGTTTCTTTCCATTCACAACAGGAAAAATCTCTACAATTTCATAAAAAGTCATTCCATTTGTTGTATCTCTGGATATTTCATATTTAAATTTCTCAAGAATGCTTTGGTCGCCTTGTTTATATGCGGTTCCGACAACATGCTTAATCTTGTCTTTCTCGCTCACACCGAAAACAAGCCATCCGTATTGCTGTTGCTTCAGGTTAGCCTCATTACTTAAGGCAGAAAAATATCTTCCAATCTTATCTGTGTCAAAATTATTCTTCGCCTCTTTAAATTCAACCGTTTCGTACTCCCAACGATCCATAAGATTTTCAAGAATTTCATAATACTCGATATTCTTTATACTCTTTTCATATTGGAAAAAAGACATCATTTTCCCTTCTTTCTGTCCCATACACTTCTCTATTTCTCGCACCACTGGTGCGAGATTTATAAAACCACTATAAATGTTTACAATACGATATCCAAAAATTATATAATGCTCACTGTACCGTATGTGTCAAGTATTAGTTGGCATTTTTTTACAGTTTTAGTACTTGTCAGTTCTACCTCTGGGCTCTGCCCAGACCCGCATTGGCGCTGCCGCCCCCTTAACCCCAGGCCACCTACCGGTGAGGTGCGAAAACATACAGTTAACAGTTAAAACTAGGTTGCACTATCTCCTTAATATCCATCAACTTAATGTTCTTTTTGTTTACAGCCTCTTTGACCAAATTATCATCAAATCCCGATTCCGAGAAGAAATAATAATAAAATTCCGCCTTTTCTTTCTGCTGTGACAATTTTGCAGCCGTATCGAGATACTCGCCATAATCAAATGGTCTGCCCTTGAATTTACACTCTCCGACAAGATATTTGTCAAGCTTTTCGGAGACCGCAAGCAGATCTATCTCTGTCTCGGCGGTTTCTATGCTGTCTTTACGGTTAACACTCGTTTTGCCCCACCATCTTCCCATTTTCTTATATCTGAATGGCAGTTTATTGACTTTCTGCATTTCTCTGATATATTCTCGACAGACATCCTCAAATGCAAGCGAAGCGAACTCGTGCAGATTCGGTTTTATGGCATACTCAAACACACCATTCACATCGCCGCCTTCAAGCTCCGAAAAATTAGTGAACACAAAAGCATACCAGAAACGGAAGAAATTATCGGTCAAGCGGTAAAGACCTCTGTTTGTATTTGCACGCTCCTTTGTGCCTGCATCGACTGAAAATTCACGTTCTATGATTTCCAGCTCGATAAGATTTTTCAAGTATACACTCGTTTTTGACGTATCATCAACCAAGGACTTTGTGCTGATGTCATTAAGTTTGGTATTGCCAAGTGCCACCGCCTCAATGATTGAATTGTACAGCGGTGTTTCGCGCAATTCCTGCCTTAACAAAAATTCCACCTCGCTGTACAGTACACAGCCTTTTGTCAAAATGTTCTTTTTGATATTGTCCTCCAAAGACAATTTGGGATCGAACTGCCGCAGATAATGCGGAATACCACCCAAAATTGAATACGCGATTATTTTATCCCTATCGGAGTATTCGGGAAAGAACTGCACAGCATCATAAAATCCCATCGACTCCATTTTATAAATGCCTGTAGCCCTGCCATAAAGTGGATTTTTCTCCGCAAGCAATTCCTTTTCGATAAAACTCATCGCACTGCCGCACAGCACTATCATCACATTTTCGTCTTTCAACTGCTCATCCCAAAGATTTTGCAGAACAGACGGAATGCTCGAATTTCCCTTGCACATATATGGAAATTCGTCAATTATGAGCAGCTTCTTGCCACTATACGGCAAATCAGCAATACTCCTAATCGCGGTTTCCCAATTGGCAAATTCTTTTATATAATTTGCCGCAGGAATGTCCTCACGCAGCATCTTTTCCGAAAAACTGCGCAGCTGAAGCTTGTCCGAAACCTCGCGGCAGGAGTAAAAAACATGCTGCTTGTCCTTGCAAAACTCGTGTAAAGTCTCCGTTTTCCCCACACGCCTGCGCCCGTAAAGCACAATAAGCTGACCGCCTTTGCTGTTATACTTGTCTTCTAAAAACTGTAATTCTTGTTTTCTGCCTATAAACATATTATCACCTCAATATCTAATCGTGATTTACTAAATCGTGATTTGATATTATTATATAGTATTATAAACAAGAAGTCAATCATAAACTTAAAGGCATTTTAATTGTACCCAAACTCCTTTCAAAGGAATATTTCAACTAATTTCGGCAGTTATCTTTTTTAGCCGATTTTAATCAAAATTTGTCCATATCATCCTGGCTTGCCAGCTGTTCATGCGGCTCATCATCCCTCTGAAGTTCCGTGTACATATCCAGCACGATTCCGATCGTCAGCAGTTCCAGTTCGCTGACATAGATTCCCAGCTGCACACACCTAAGCATCAGCAGCGGCGTGCTCTTTCTTGAGTTCTATGCATCTATTATAGTGTTTCAACAAAACAAATGCCGAAAGCCCATATAAATACAGGTTTTCGGCATTTTAATCCGTTATTCCCACTCAACTGTTGCTGGTGGCTTACTGGTTATGTCATAGCAGATTCTATTAATATGAGGAACTTCGTTTACGATTCTTACACTTGCTCTGTCAAGCACCTCGTATGGTATTCTTGACCAATCTGCTGTCATAAAATCGCTTGTATTTACTGAACGAAGTGCAAGAAGATGCTCATAGGTTCTGCCATCGCCCATTACTCCAACTGATAAAGTATCAGTAAGTACTGCAAAATACTGGCTAAGACTACCTGCAAGACCTGCCTTTGCAATTTCATCTCTGAATATGAAATCTGCTTCTCTTAATATATCGCACTTTTCTTTTGTTACATCTCCGATTATTCTTATTGCAAGTCCCGGGCCTGGGAAAGGCTGTCTGTTTACAATATAATCAGGAAGTCCGAGTTCTCTGCCGAGTGCTCTTGTTTCATCCTTAAAGAGCATTGATAAAGGCTCGAGTACACCGCTGAATTTCTCCATCATTTCTGGTGGAAGAAGGCGGTTGTGATGTCCTTTTATCTGTGCTGCATTTCCTGCTCCTGATTCAATTACATCTGGATAGATTGTTCCCTGAGCAAAGAAATCCTTATTTGTAATATCGAACTTAATAGCTTCATCTAAGAATACATATCCGAATTCTGCTCCGATAATAATTCTCTTCTGCTTTGGATCTGATACTCCCTTTAGCTTAGTAAGGAAACGCTCCTGAGCATTTACTCTTACAAAATTTATATCCCATTTGCTGAAGGCTTTTTCTACTTCATCACCCTCATTCTTACGAAGAAGGCCATGATCTACGAATACGCAGGTAAGTCTATTTCCAACTGCCTCTGCTAAAAGGGCTGCTAATACTGATGAATCTACTCCGCCTGAAAGTGCAAGAAGTACTCTGCCCTCTGGTCCTATTGTATTTCTAAGAGATTCTACTGTAGATTTGCAGAAATTGCCCATCTGCCAATCTCCCTTTACATGACATACATCATAAAGGAAATTTCTTAGCATATCCTTTCCATGCTCTGTATGATTTACCTCGGGATGATACTGAGTTCCATAGAAACCACGCTTTTCATCTGCTATTGCTACATTTGGACATGCATCTGAATGTGCTACAAGCTCAAAGCCCTCTGGTACTTTTGACATATAGTCACCATGGCTCATCCAGGTAACGCCCTGTTCTGGCAGTCCCTTGAAAAGCTTGCACTGTGTATTAAAATAAGTCTTTGTCTTTCCATATTCTCTTGCTGTATCGCCCTGTGCTTCTTCTACAACGCCGCCAAGGAGATGTGCCATAAGCTGACATCCATAGCAGATACCGAGAATTGGTACGCCAAGATTAAATACTTCCTTATCATAGTGCGGAGAATCTTCCTTATATACACTATTTGGTCCACCTGTAAAGATGATACCCTTAAGATTCTTGATTTTCTTTACCTCTTCAAGAGGCATTGTGCAAGGATGTACCTCACAATATACATTACATTCTCTTACTCTTCTTGCTATCAGCTGATTATACTGTCCGCCGAAATCAAGGATAAGAATCATTTCTGAAGCAGATTCTGTTCCAGTGATAAAACCATTGTTAGCATTAGCCATTATGTTACCTCCGGTAATGGTGCTTAATAAACTTTGTTATATTTCTCGCCTAATTCTATATATTATCAAATTGAAGATTCATAGTCAAGATTTTTTTGGTCTTTAATGAAGGATTCGTGAATCTTCACTATATTTCTACTAGTGTTATATTTCTACTAGTGTTTTATGCAAATATTGCTTGATTTTAAAAAAATATTATGTTAGAATTTTAAGTTGCGGGTATTTATAGTTTTTGTATGTTTTTCATACATTTTCTTTCCCTTAATTTTTTAGTTTCTGAAAGGAGAATTTCTTCATGTCAAACGACAAAAAAAGCAAGTCATTCGGCGGAAAATGGCTTCGCGCTGCTATTCCAGCGCTTCTGCTCCATTGCAGTATCGGTACCGTATATTGTTGGTCTATCTTCAGTCAGGAGATTGCTGATTACATCGGCTTCTCTAAGGGTGCTACAGAATGGGCATTCAGTTTCGCAATTTTCTTCCTTGGCATGTCTGCCGCTTTCCTCGGTAATGTCGTAGAACGTGACATACATAAGTCATCACTTATCGCTACAATCTGCTTTGCAGTTGGTATGGCCGGTACTGGTTTCTTCATTTCATACGGCGGTGCTCACAAGGGAAGTCTTGTTTCTCTTATTGGTATTTATTTAAGCTATGGTTTCATCATGGGTATTGGTCTTGGTACTGGTTACTTATCTCCAGTTAAGACTCTCATGCTTTGGTTCGCTGATCGTAAGGGTCTTGCTACCGGTCTTGCTGTTGCAGGTTTCGGTGCTGCTAAGGCTATTGCCAGCCCTATCATGCAGGCTCTCCTTGCAAACCTTGGTGAGGGCGGCGTTTACAAGATGTTCTACATCTTAGCTGGTGTATATTTTGTTATGATGTTTGTTGGTCACCTTCTTCTTAAGAAGCCTGACGGATGGCATGAGCCAGCTGCTACAGAAAAGAAGCCTAGCATCATGGAGACTCTTAAGACTCGTCCTATGACAAACTACATCGGAATATGGCTTATGTTCTATATAAACATCACTTGCGGTCTTGCTCTTATTTCTCAGGAGAAGATGATCGTTAAGTGTATCGGTCTTGCTGCTTCAGCTGGTCTTATTTCTACTATTTCAGCTATTTTCAATGCAGGCGGACGTCTTGGTTTCTCAGCTTGGGCTGATTCAATGAAGGATAGAAATACTATCTATAAGTTAATTTTCATCCTTTCTATCGCTTCTACAGCTCTTGTTATTGTTACAAATGGTATTAAGAACGGCAGTGGAAATACATTACTCATTGTTCTTGTTCTTGCACTTATCTTCATTGTAAATGCAGGCTACGGCGGTGGTTTCTCTAATGTTCCTACTCTTCTTTCTGACCACTATGGCATGGGAAGCATTTCAGCTATCCATGGTATTACTCTTTCTGCTTGGGCTTTCGCTGGTCTTACCGGTAACCAGCTTGCTACTTTCATCGTTAACCATTTCGGTGAGGTTACACAGATTGATGATGGCCACGGAAATATGATTTCTGTTAACCCTACTGGTTATCAGATGGTTCTTTATGCTACACTTGCTCTTTACGTTGTTGCTCTTTTACTCAGCATCTTCTTAGTTAAGAAGTCACCTAAGGCTGAGGCTGCTGCAAAGGCTTCAAAGTAATTGCCGGCATTATCTAAATTTTTAAAATGCATAATTAAAGTGCTGCGGGCAGATGCCTGCAGCACTTTTTTATCTTATTACGCTTCTTTTTCACCGTTCTTTATCTCATTCGGCTTCTTTATTCACCATTCTTTATCTCATTTGGCTACTATATTCACATTTCTTTTTCTTTTTGCATATATGTCTTTAGTTTTCCACAGTTTTTTTCTAATTCAGCCAAGTATTCCACTGATATCCACAGCATTAAAGTTTATTAATGCGTCTGGCTTTGCTTTATGTTCTGCTATTATCTTTTCCATCCATACCATATTATACCAGGTATCAAATTTATAGGCGCATTTATTGAATATTCCTATCATTTTATAGCCAAGGTGTCCATGATATTCCACGCTGTTTTTGGTGAGATGCTCATCTTCTACATCTGGGTAAGCTATGCAGGCACATACGTTTGTGACATTCATTTTTGCAAGTATTTTTTCTAAGGCGTCATAAAGTTCTTTTCCTATACCGCTTCTTCTTTCATCTTTATCTACATATATGGTGGTTTCTACTGACCAGTCATAGGCTTTTCTTGGATGAAGCCTTCCTGCATAGGAATAACCTACAATTTTTCCTTCTCTTTCATATACCAGATAAGGATACGCTTTCAGGGTATTTTTGATTCTTTCTCTGAATTCTTCTATTGTCGGTGTGACATATTCAAAGGTTATTGCCGTATTTCTTACATAATAGTCGTATATTTTCAGTATTTCTTCTGCGTCCTCTACTGTTGCTACTCTGATCATATCATTCTCCTTTTTTTACCGCTTTATTTTACCTATAACCATGCATCTGATTCTTATTTTCTGTCTTTACACCCACTATTTTAGGTCCTTGATGCTATTATAAGTCTTGCTACCTGCTCGGCTGTCTCCTCTAAATTCCTTCTTGCTGTTTCTTTTTCTAATGCCTCTTCTAGAGTCGTTATTCCTCTTGCTATAGGAAAGAATGCATCTATTCCTTTTTCATTGCATTCCCTCGCATCTTCTGTAACTGCTCCTGCAAAGGCTATGACACGCTTTCCATATTTTTTTGCTATTTTAGCTACTCCTACCGGTGCCTTTCCCATCGAGGTCTGGGCATCTAACTTTCCTTCTCCTGTTATTACAAGGTCTGCTTCCCTTATTTCTTCTTCTAAGTTTGTTTCCTTTATTACAAGATCTATCCCCGGGGTCAGCTCTGCGCCTAAAAAGCTCTTAAAAGCAAATCCAAGGCCTCCTGCTGCTCCTGCTCCCGGATAATCAGGATCTGCTTCTTCAAAGCTTTCTTTTGCGATTTCTGCATACTTTTTTAAATATGTATCCATTTTCTCTATCATTTTTGAATCTGCTCCCTTTTGAGGTGCAAACACCCTGCTGCAGCCTTTTTCTCCACAAAGAGGGTTATTTACGTCACAGGCTACCTTAAAACTGCATTCTTTTATTTCTTTAAGCATATTTTTATCTGATATTTCTGCAAGCCTTGACAGTCCTTCTGCTCCATAAGATATATTCTTTCCTTCCTTATCTTTTAGATCAAAGCCCAGGGCCTGCAGCATTCCTGCTCCGCCGTCATTAGTGCTGCTACCGCCTATGCCTATTATAAAGCTTCTACAGCCTTTTCCTATTGCATCCTTTATTATTTCTCCTACTCCATAGGTAGTGGTCTTCATTGGATTTAGCTTTTCTTTAGGAACAAGAGTTATTCCTGCTGCCGCACTCATTTCTATAACTGCGAGCTTTTTTTCTTCTATTATTCCATATCTGCTTTCTATTTTTTCTCCTAACGGACCTGTAACCTGAAGGCTCACTAAATTTCCGCCCATTCCGGCTACAAGTGCTTCCACGGTTCCTTCTCCGCCATCTGCAAGGGGCTTTACTTTGCACTCTATCCTCTTATCTGCTCTTTTAAAACCTTCTGCTGCAGCTGTTCCTGCCTCTATTGAGGTCAGGCTTCCTTTAAATGAATCTATGGCTATTACGACCTTCATTTTTTTGCTCCTGATATTTTTAATAATTTTTCATTTTAATACAAACAGCTTCTTTTGTAAAGGCTCTAAAGCCTTATTATTTCAAGTTTTTTTTGACATAGCCCCTCTTTTATGGTAGAATTAGCTTTAGTTAATATAGTTTTTAGCTTACTACATTTCGGAGGTTTTTATGGAAGACAAGCGATATGCTGTTCTTATAGATTCTGATAATATTTCAGCTAAATACATTTCTGCTATTCTTGATGAAATGACTAAATATGGTGTTATCACCTATAGACGTATTTACGGTGATTGGACTCAGCCTCAGTCTGGCAAATGGAAGGATGAGCTTCTTTCTAATTCCATCACCCCTATTCAGCAGTTCAGAAATACAACCGGCAAAAATGCCACTGATTCTGCTCTTATTATTGATGCCATGGACATTCTTTATACAGATAATGTCGATGGTTTCTGCATTGTTTCTAGTGATAGTGATTTCACAAGGCTCGCTAGCCGTTTGCGTGAATCAGGAATGCATGTTATTGGTATGGGTGAAAAGAAGACTCCTAAGTCCTTTAGGGCTGCATGTTCTGTTTTCACTAATCTCGAACTCCTTATTGAGCCTTCTGATAATTATAGCAATGTTAATAGCATTTCTCCTAATTCTGTTTTTGAGAATGTCGGAAATGGCTTCATCGATCCTTTTAATTACGAAAATCAGGACAATCGAAGCGGTAATAAGCAGGGCAAAAATAATAAGAAGGCAAAAAGCGCTCCTAATGTCATTCCTCAGAGTGATATCATCAATACCATCATCGAGATCATTACCGAAAATGACAATAAGGGCAAGGAAACCGGTCTTGGTGAGATAGGTAGCCGTCTTCAGAAAAAGTATTCCGATTTCGATACTAGAAATTATGGCTATAGTTCTCTTTCTACCTTTATTGATGAAATCGATACCTTCGATGTAAGCAAAAAGGAAAGCACTGTCATGGTTGCTCTCAGAAATGATGACAGCACCAAGAATGAGATTACCTCTTATGCTGTTAAGTTAGTTACCGAGGCTGGCAAGAACGGCATTTATTTAGCTCAGCTCGGCAAGAGAATCCATCAGAAATATCCTCAGTTCAATCCTAAGGAATTCGGTTATTCTACCTTCTCTAAGTACATTACCAGCATTAAGTCCTTAAGAGTGGGCGAAGGCGACAATCATACCAACGTTTATCTTAACTAGGATTGGGGCTTATAATAATAAAAAGGCCATCCGAATTTTTCCGGATGGCCTTTTTGTGTCTTATTTAATCTGCATTAGGACTAGTTATTAGTCAAGTCCCTTCCACTTCCAGTTAGCTACCTCTGGCATATCTACACCATTATCATGGATGTACTGCTTATGCTCAACAAGCTTGTTTCTCATTTCCTGCATAAGGAATGCGCCCTTATTTCCGATGTTAGGAATGTTCTGGAGCATTGCGATTACAAGGTTGAATCTATCAATCTTGTTCTGAACACGCATATCGAATGGTGTTGTGATTGTTCCTTCTTCATGGTAACCATATACGTGAAGGTTATCATTATGACGGTTGTATGTAAGCTCGTGTACAAGCTTTGGATATCCATGGAATGCGAAGATGATTGGCTTATCCTTTGTGAAGATAGAATCATAATCGATGTCTGAGAGTCCGTGTGGATGCTCTTCCTTTGGCTCAAGCTTCATAAGGTCAACTACGTTTACGAAACAAACCTTGATTTCCGGCATATGCTCATGGATGATATCTGCTGCTGCAAGTGCTTCAAGTGTTGGTGTATCACCACAGCATGCAAGTACAACGTCTGGCTCTTCGCCTCTGTCTGTTGATGCCCAGTCCCAGATGCCGATACCCTGTGTGCAGTGCTTAACAGCCTGCTCCATTGTAAGCCACTGTGGACGTGGATGCTTACTTGATACGATTGCATTAACGTAATTCTTACTGCGCAGGCAATGATCCATTGTTGAAAGTAAGCAGTTTGTATCTGGTGGAAGGTAGAGACGTACTACATCTGCCTTCTTATTTGCGATATGATCAAGGAAGCCTGGATCCTGATGTGTAAAGCCGTTATGATCCTGCTGCCATACATTTGATGTAAGTATAAGGTTAAGTGATGCGATTGGCTGTCTCCATGATAAGCCATTACATACCTTTAACCACTTTGCATGCTGTGATGCCATTGAGTCGATGATACGGATGAATGCTTCGTAGCTTGCAAAGAAGCCATGACGTCCTGTAAGGATGTAGCCTTCAAGCCAGCCTTCGCACATATGCTCTGAAAGCATTGAATCCATTACTCTTCCATCTGCTGCAAGGAATTCATCTGTACCTTCATCTGTTCCGTTGTTCCAATCACGATTTGTTACATCGAATACCTTGTTAAGACGGTTACTCATTGTCTCATCTGGTCCAAAGATACGGAAGTTCTTTGAATCCGCATTTAATTTAAAGATGTCACGGATAAACCCGCCGAGCTCTATCATATCCTGCTTTTCAACAGAACCTGGAGCTGGTACATCTACTGCATACTGACGGAAATCCGGCATTCTAAGGTCGTGAAGGAGCTTTCCACCATTTGCATGTGGGTTTGATCCGATTCTCTTATCACCTGTTGGTGCTAATGCCTTTAATTCTGGTATAAGTGCGCCTTTCTCATCGAAAAGCTCTTCTGGACGATAGCTCTTTAACCACTTCTCAAGGATTTCAAGATGATGTGGCTTGTCCATCATTACAGGTACCTGATGTGCATGGAATGATCCTTCGATCTTTACTCCATCTACTTCCTTTGGTCCTGTCCATCCCTTTGGTGTACGAAGAACAATCATTGGCCACTCTGGTCTTGTTGTATCGCCGTTCTCACGTGCGTTCTTCTGGATTGCCTTGATTTCATCCATAACCTTATCAAGTGTTTCTGCCATTAAGCGATGCATTGTCATTGGGTCATCACCCTCAACAAAGTAAGGCTTCCATCCATAACCCTTGAATAATGCTACAAGCTCCTCGTGTGATATTCTTGCAAGGAGTGTTGGGTTTGAAATCTTAAATCCGTTAAGATGAAGAATTGGAAGTACTGCTCCATCTGTTACCGGATTAAGGAATTTATTTGAATGCCATGAGGTCGCAAGAGGACCTGTTTCTGCTTCACCATCACCTACTACGCAGGTAGCTATAAGATCCGGGTTATCAAATACTGCACCGAATGCATGAGCGATTGAATAGCCAAGCTCTCCGCCTTCATGTATTGATCCTGGTGTTTCAGGTGCTACGTGGCTGCTGATTCCTCCCGGGAATGAGAACTGCTTGCAGAGCTTCTTCATTCCTTCGATATCCTCACTTATGTTTGGATATACTTCGCTGTAAGTTCCTTCAAGGTATGTATTTGCTACGAAGAAGTTTCCTCCGTGGCCAGGACCTGATATAAGGATCATATCCTGATCATACTTCTTGATTACACGGTTAAGATGTACATAGATAAAGTTCTGTCCTGGTACTGTTCCCCAGTGTCCTACGATCTTTTTCTTTACATCGTCCATTGTAAGTGGTGAGCGAAGAAGCGGATTATCTAAAAGATAAAGCTGTGCTGCACCAAGGTAATTTGTTGCACGCCAGTAGGCGTCCATTTTCTGAAGGTACTCGTCTGTAAGTGGTCCCTTTTCAACGATTTCTCCCATGGTTGTCTCTCCATTTCATTTTTATTTTAATTTCTTGAGCAGACCTTCATTTTTTTTCGTACCCTCACATGCCCGAATGTGGCTGTTTTTCTACTACTTCAGAACTCCAGTATGCACAATTTGCCTCATTATATTATATTCAAATTTTTGTTTCAATGTGTTTTTTTATTCAAAATTATATGTAAAATTTCACCTAATAGTACCAATCCCGGCCTTTTTTATATCTTTCACTTAACCTTTCACAAAACGACACCCTGATACTTCGTTTTACTCTTTCATTTTTTACTTATCTTTTTCACTTTTTACTCAAATAAAGGTATAAGAAAACACATCTTTTTTGTATAACAAATTACATCTTTTTTCTCTGTGCTGATTTTATTTCGATAGTTTTAGTTTGACATATCCAGGGTTTTGTTTTATTATTCTTTATTATTACGTTTT
>Ga0247611_10004042_pt1 | contig 20847 bp, 17 predicted proteins | sample 177DNAGHGhighgp2_FD_192422 | JGI IMG/M metagenome (GOLD analysis project Ga0247611, IMG submission 192422) | Sheep rumen microbial communities from Palmerston North, Manawatu-Wanganui, New Zealand - 1770 DNA GHGhigh gp2 | ecosystem: Host-associated > Mammals > Digestive system > Stomach > Rumen...
CCCAAACGGGCGCGTTCGCCACCGCTCAGCACAGATACTTTCTTGTCGATATCCTCCCCCTTGAAAAGGAACGCGCCCAGAAGGTCCCGCAGCTTGGTGCGAATCTCCCCAACGGCAATACGGTCCAGGGTGCCAAAAACGGTCTCTGAAGGGTCCAGAATGTCCTCCTGGTTCTGGGCATAATAGCCGATTTTCACGTTGTGTCCCACCTTGGCCTCGCCAGCCTTGGGCTCCAGCTCGCCCATAATCACGCGCATGAGCGTGGTTTTTCCTTCGCCATTCCGGCCAATCAGCGCCACCTTCTCCCCTCGCTTAATCTCAATCTGCGCATCGCGGAACACCACCTTCTGCGGGTACCCGACGGTAAGGTCCGTCCCCTTGAACACCACATCACCGGAGCGCTGCGCCGGCGGAAACTTCAAGGAAAGCGTAGCGTTATCGCTTTCGTCAATCTCTATCCGCTCCAGTTTTTCCAGCGCCTTAATGCGCGACTGAACCTGGTTACTCTTGGTGGGCTTGTAGCGGAAACGGTTGATGAAATCTTCCGTCTTCTCAATCATCCGCTGCTGGTTTTCGTAAGCGGCGGTTTGCTGGGCTATGCGCTCTGCTCTAAGCGTAACATACTGGCTATAAGGAACTTTATAGTCATTCACATGCCCCAGCAGGATTTCCACGGTGCGTGTGGTCACATTGTCCAGGAACTTGCGGTCGTGCGAAACCAGCAGTACTGCGCCCCGGAAGGCCTTCAGATAGTCCTCAAACCATTCGATGGACTCGATGTCCAGGTGGTTGGTGGGCTCGTCCAGGAGCAGCACGTCCGGCTGCGAGAGCAGGATTTTGGCCAGTTCGATGCGCATGTTCCAGCCCTGGCTGAAGGTTTCTGTGAGGCGGTCCAGTTCATCGGCCTTGAATCCCAGGCCAAAGAGCACTTTTTCCGCCTGCGCACGAGGCGACAGGCCGCTTTCCAGCGCCAAACGGTCGTTCAGCTGGTTCATCCGCTCGATGAGCGCCGCATAAGCGGCTGATTCATAATCGGTTCTTTCTGCCAGTTGGGCCGTAATACCGGCGAGTTCCCCCTCCATTTCATGGATATAGTCAAAGACCGACAGGGCCTCTTCCAGCACCGTATGGCCGCGATGGTGCTCCATAATCTGCGGCAAATAGCCAATCTTGAGCGAAGACGGCTTGTCAATGCTGCCGCCGGAAGGCACCTGCTCGCCCGTAATCAGCTTCATGAGCGTGGATTTGCCGGCGCCGTTCTTCCCCACCAGGCCAATCTTGTCGGTTTCGCTGATGTGGAAATTGATGCAGTCCAGCAGGTTCCAGCTGCCAAAGGATACGCTTACGTTATTGATGGATATCATGCGTCTTTTTTACATAAAAGGATGGACAGTTCGTAGAGGCCGTACAGCGGAACAGCCAGCACAAACATGGAAAACGGGTCGCTGGGCGTTATTAACGCACTGAGAATGAGCACGGCAATAAAGGCATGCTTCCGCAGTTTCCGGAGCTGGGCCCTGTGCACAACGCCCAGGCTGGAGAGCACCAGGACAATGGTAGGAAACTCGAACAGCAACCCGATCAGGAACACCATGGAGGTGAAAAGGGACATGTAGGAACCCAGCGTAATGGTGTTGGCGATGGCCTCACTCACCGTATAGTTCATAAAGAACATCAGGCACACCGGCAGCACCACAAAATACCCTACCGCAACGCCCAGGTAAAAAAGTCCGGACGACAACAGGAAGCCTTTCCGCACAGACTTGAGCTCGTGCTCATACAGAGCCGGCGAGACAAACTTCCAAATCTCATATATGACATAGGGGAACGCAATCACCAGGCCGCATAGCATGCTCACCTTCAGGTGCATAAAGAATTGGGCCGATACCTCCGTGTTGATGAGCGTCATCGTAAAATCCAGGCCCAGGAGGCGGTACAGCATAAAATCCGGCTGTGTGGGCCAGAGGACCGCATAGAAAAGCTGACGCGGAAAGGCCAGGAATACCAGCGAACACAGGCACACCGCCACCACCGAGCGGAACAAGGTTCCCCTCAGGGCCTCCAGGTGGTCCCAGAAGGACATTTCACTGTCCTGGACTGCCACCTTTACTTCTCTTCCTTTTTAGGATCGTCCTCCTTAACGGCGTCTTGCACTTCCTTCTCCACCTCATTCATCCCTTCCTTGAAGCTTTTCACACCCTTACCAAGGCCCTTCATGAGCTCGGGAATCTTCTTCCCGCCAAACAAGAGCACAACCAGCAGTACGATGGCAACAATTTCCCAGGTACCAATCATGATGAGCGGATACGCGACCATACTATTATTTGTCGTTAATATGTTTTTCAAAAAGTTCCGTGATGATTTCCGGGCAGCGGATAGGGGCAAAAGTGGCGCTGTCCAGGAAGCCCAGGGTTACTGCTCCCTCCGCGCAGAGTACGCCGTCCTGATTGTACACGGCCTGCTTGATGAGCATCTTGGCCATGGGCACGCGGGTTACCTCCGCGGTGGCGGTAAGCACATCCCCCATCCGGGCGGGATGCCGGAAATGGCACTCCAGGGAAACAATGGGGACTAGGACTTTTAATTCCTTCTCACAACGTTCGATGGGAAAGCCCAGCTGCACCATCATCTCGTCCCGGGCCAACTCAAAATAGCGGACATAATTGGAGTGATGCACCACCGCCATTTGGTCGGTCTCATAATACCGGACAGGGAATGTTGTCTTGAATAGAGCCATAACAAAAATGTTACTTACAATTAACAATTATGTTTTATTTACTCTCTTCCAGCGATTTAATCTTTGCTTGCAGGCTTTCAATCTTGGAAAGCGAATCGGACTCCTTTTTGCGCTCGTTTTCAATGACGGCAGCCGGAGCATTGGCCACAAAGCGCTCGTTGGAGAGCTTTTTGCGCACATTGTCCAGGAACTGCTGCTGATACAGAAGTTCCTTTTGTGCTTTTTCAAGCTCTTCTGCCACGTTCACTTTGCCCTCCAAAACAACGAACATTTCCAGGGTGCGAACCATGAATCCGACGCCTTGTGCGCCACCGAAATCGGGCACAATTTCCACGACGCAGTTGGAAAGTTTCTCCACCACGGGAATCATATCGGCCGGGAAAGCGCCTTTGATTTTGAGGTTCAGCTGCTCCTTGGGAGGAAGGTTACGCTGGCTGCGTACGCCGCGTGCACCGTTCACCGTTTCCATGGCCAGGGCAAAGTTGTCCAGGACTTCCTGCTTGTAGGCCTGCGCCTTGGGCGTAGCGGCATACATGATGGTCTCCCCTTCCTTTCTGGGAGCAATGTCCTGCCAGAGCTCTTCCGTGATGAACGGCATCACCGGATGGATGAGCTTCAGGAGGGCCTCGAAGAAGCCCAGGGTAGCGTTATAGGTAGCAGGGTCTACAGGGCTGCCAAAAGCGGGTTTAATGGCCTCCAGGTACCAGGAGCAATAGTCGTCCCAGAACAGGCGGTAAATGGTCATGAGAGCGTCCGAAATGCGGAACTTGCTGTAATGGTCTTCCACCAGGGCCACGGTCTCCGAGAGCTTGGCGGTGAACCACTCGATGGCCTGGGCGGCTACGGGGCTCTGCTGTACATCGGCGCTTACCTGGAAGCCCTTAACAAGGCGATAACTGTTCCAGATCTTGTTGCAGAAGGCTGCGCCCTGCTGCACCTGGGCTTCGTCGTAGAAGATGTCGTTGCCGGCACTGGAGCACAGCAGCATGCCGATACGGACGGCGTCTGCGCCATATTTTTCGATGAGTTCCAGCGGATTGGGGCTGTTACCCAGCGTTTTACTCATCTTCCGGCCCAGTTTGTCACGCACGATACCGGTGAAATACACGTTGGAGAACGGCTCCTTGCCCATGAATTCCTCGCCGGCCATGATCATGCGGGCCACCCAGAAGAAAATGATGTCCGGGCCCGTCACCAGGTCGTTGGTGGGATAATAGTAGGCCAGATCCTTGTTGGGCTGGTGCTCCGGATGACCGGGCTTTTCCGGGTCGAACACGGAGATGGGCCACAGCCAGCTGCTGAACCAGGTATCCAGCACGTCTTCGTCCTGTTTGAGGTCTGCGGCCGTAAGGGCCGGATTGATGGCTTGGGCAGCTTTGAGAGCAGCCTCCGGAGTGGGTTCTACCACATAGCTGCCGTCCGGCAGATAATAGGCCGGGATGCGCTGGCCCCACCACAACTGGCGGGAAATACACCAGTCTTTGGCGTTTTCCATCCAGTGCCGGTAGGTATTCACGTATTTCTCCGGGATAAACTGCGTACGACCGCTTTCTACGGTTTCCAGAGCCATTTTGGCAAGGGTCTCCATCTTCAGGAACCACTGGGCGCTCAGTTTGGGCTCAATGACGGCGTCTGTACGCTCGGAATAGCCCACCGGAGAGGTGTAGTCTTCCACCTTTACCAGGTTGCCGGCTTCTTCCAGCATTTTCACAATCTTCTTGCGGGCCACAAAACGATCCTCGCCCACCAGAATCTGGGCTTTTTCGTTCAGTTTACCGTGGTCGTCAATGATTTCCAGCACGGGAAGGTTGTGCCTGAGGCCAATCTCATAGTCGTGGACGTCGTGTGCGGGGGTAACCTTAAGGCAGCCGGTACCGAAGTCCATCTCTACGTAATCGTCCTCAATCACGGGGATTTCGCGGTTAATGAGCGGAATGAGCACCTTCTTGCCCTTGAGCCAGAAGTGGCGCTCGTCCTTGGGATTCACGCAAATGGCGGCATCCGCCATGATGGTTTCCGGGCGGGTGGTGGCAATGACCAGGTACTTGTCCGTGGGATTGCCGTTGCCGTCGGAAATAAAGTATTTCAGGTGATAGAAATGGCTCTTGGTGTCCTTGTGGATGACTTCGTCGTCGCTCACGGCGGTGAGGGCCTCCGGATCCCAGTTTACCATGCGCACGCCCTTGTAAATCCAGCCTTTCTTGTAGAAATACACGAAGGTGTTGATGACGGCCTCGCTCAGGGCGGGCTCCATGGTGAAGCGGGTGCGGTCCCAGTCGCAGGAGCAACCCAGTTTCTTGAGCTGCTGCAGGATGATGCCGCCATGCTCCTCTTTCCATTCCCAGGCGTGCTTGAGAAATTCTTCACGGCCGATATCTTCCTTGGCAATGCCCATTCCCTTGAGCTTAGCCACCACTTTGCTTTCCGTAGCAATGGAAGCATGGTCCGTTCCGGGCACCCAGCAGGCGTTTTTGCCGTCCATGCGGGCTTTGCGGATAAGCACATCGTTCAGGGTATTGTTAAGGACGTGTCCCATGTGCAGGATACCCGTCACGTTGGGCGGCGGAATCACAATGGTATACGGCTCTTTTTCATTGGGTTCGCTGTGGAAAAACTTGTGGTCCAGCCAATACTGGTACCATTTGTCTTCCACCTGTGCGGCACTGTACTTTGCAGCTAATTCTTTCATAACTTCTTCTTTAATCCTACAAATTTACGCTTTTTTCCCGACATGGACAATAATCTACCTTTTAGAAACAAACACCGAATCTGCCCTGTCAATGTACAGGACGCCGTCCAGATGATCAATCTCATGCTGGAAAATAACGGCCGTAAAGCCCTCCACCTCCTCGGTGCGTTGCTCGCTGGTTCCAGGGGCCACATAGCGGATCTGCACCTTGGTATGGCGGGGCACCAGTCCGCGCTTTCCGGGGATGGACAGGCAGCCTTCCGGGCCCACGGCAATCTCGCCGCCCAGACCGTCTATATGCGCATTCAGGTAGCATTCAAAGGGCTCTCCGGGCTTGTCGAAGCGCTGCACGCACACGATGCGTTTGTTCAGGCCCACCTGCGGCGCGGCAATGCCCACTCCGTCCTGCGTGGGATGCTGCACGGTGTAAAGCATCTTGCCCAGAAGGACTTCCAGCTCCGGACTGGCCAGCTCCTGGGCGCTTAAATCCACGCTAGGAGTGCGCAAAATGATACTATCGGCCGCAATATCTATGGTTGTTACATACATCAGGGAATCCGATTCCAGAATAAGGGCTCTTTCCGCCGGGGTAAAGGCCCGCTGCGCGCATCCCACCGTCAGGGCCGCCAGCAGCACAAATAGCAATGTTTTACGCATAATATCTTCTTTACCACAAAGATATTAAAAATACTTGAAATTCTCACGTTCCTCCCCTCTCGTCCTTGTTTCGGGCCCTTTTTAAGGACGACACGGCTCTCCTGCAAAAGGTTGGTCGTGTTTTTGTCAATGGTTGGTTTTTATGGGGCCAACCTTTGACACATAAAAGATGGCAGAGCATGCTACAAGGCCGAATGACTGCAAATGGTTGGCTGCATAAAATCCAACCTTTTGCAGTTACCCCACCAACCATTCACATCCGAGGGCACATAAAGAGCCCGCAACGAGAGCCTGTTACGCAAACGCCTATGCATCAGACACTTACCTCAATGGACGGTCCACTTCTCGGCAGGGTTCATCATGTCAATGAACTGATTATCAACCACTCACGCGCCACGATATTTGGAAGCATCCCACTCTCTGACATCTCACTGATACCAGTCGTAATCTTTATTTGTCAATACATACTTCTCTGGAAAAAAGGCAAATCTAAAAGATGCTTACTTTTTTAGGACGACACACATCAAAAAAACGGAACGCCCGGGTGGACGTTCCACAGATTAAAAATAAATAGCACGATTAGTAATATACTTTAATAGACTTGACTCGTACTTGAGCTCCCAATGTAACCGAAGTGGAACTCTCAGAAATACCTGATACGGTAACTGAGGAGCCCTCAGCTTTAGCAGTTCCAGCAGTAAATGCACAATTGGCCAAATCAGTTGCATAACCACTACCAGCACAATCAAACACGATTTGTGAAATCGTTTTAGAAGCAGAGGAAACGGTTATCTTCCAATCCTTATAGAACCGAACATGATCCGTATCGGTGGAACGGAAAGCAGTCTTTGATTCCATCTTTACGGCAGAAACGGTAATATCGCCGTTTGTCCAAGTAGCTGTTTCATCGGCTCCAGTTCCCGTAACAGAAGCCGTATTTGCAAACGTGCTGACGGAAACGTAATCTGCTACCCCCGTGTAGTCATAATCAATGGTTTTAATTTTACCCGATGCAAAGTTTGTCTCTGATGTAAGATCAATTCCCTTTTCGATTTCATTAACAGTCACCTTAATTTTTCCAGAGCTGGCGCTGAAGGGTTTGATGGCAATGTAGAAGTCTTCCGTGGCACCGGCAGCAATAGTGGCGTCGGTTACATCAAGTTTTGCGGTATTGGAAACAAATTTGGCTCCACTAGGGGTATATACAACCTCCGAACCGGTAATATCCAGATAATACGTTCCTACAACATCTACGGGAGCCGTGAAGAAAACTTTGGTAACAGGAAGTGCAGCAGCAGTACTATTCTTGACGCTGATTTTAACGACAGACACCAGCTGATTCAGGGTCATGCTTAGTGCTTCTCCCTTTTTAACCCCCTTAGCAACACCGTACAACGGAATCTTAGAGCCGGCCAGGTGCGCCATATTACTAGCCCCCACTTGAGTCTGAGAAGTCTGAGAGCCTGTGGCAGCACTACCTACGGTCAAAAAGCCGGCCGATGTAGAGGCCGGTGTAACGACATGCGAATTATACGGATAAATCACATACCAGTCATAGGCGTCGGCCGTGAGGGCGCCATCCTGGAGTTCTCCGTTAAAGGTTGTACCGGAGGTTAAGGTAAACTCATCGTTGGAACCGTAAGTAGTACTGCCGGCCTCCGCATGGAAGACATTCAGCGCATCTTCTTCTGCCCAGGAAATGGTGGCACCATCCGTAGTGGTGGTTTTGGTATCAATACCTACATTGAACGAGAAAGGAACACCAGCCTTGGCGGGTTGGGCGTCTTTAATGGCAGTTTCCTGCTTGGCGCAATTGGTGAGGGTAAAGGCAGCGGCCATCAAACCCAATGCAAAGAAAATCTTTTTCATAAGGCAATGGGGTTTAAAGGGTTAAGCCACCGGGAAGACCCAGGAAACTGTTAAGGTCGATGTCCAGCGGATCCAGGTTCATCTTGAGCGGGTCGTTGTCATCTACGAAACCGCCAATTCCCATGTCGCCACTGGCGCAGATGAAGGCCTCGGATTGTACTACGAGGATTTCTGCTTCCGGAGCAGAGTAAAGGAGTTTTTTGTGCATATCGTTAATAGTTAGTAAGTATTATCAATATCGGGGCAAATTTACAAAATCTGTCGTACAAGAACAAGGACTAAGTACCAAAAGATTTGAACGATTTTCCAACATCCCCCTTAGAACGATAGGAAAGCGGACCAGTTGGCGGCGTTTTCCGCGTTGGCCTGGAATTGGGTGGAAAGGTTGGTAAAGAAGTCAAAACCCGTCCATTCCTCAATCTGGTCTACCGTTGTCACATAAGGCAGATAGTTGGTGGAGCCTTTTGCGTAGTTGTCGCGATGCTCCAGCCAGAAACCAATGGCCGATGCAGCGGAGACGGCACCCGCGTTCCATCTTACCTTCAGGAGCACCTTCCAATAATAGTTCGGCACCGGAAGCACCTTGCCGTCGCGGGTATTGGTAATGGTCTTGATGGTCTCATTGCCCCCTTTCTTTCGGAAGGCGGCGCCCGTTACCACATACACCGTATCGTAATTATTCTTGACAACAGAACGGACAGCATCCTCCAGGTTGGCCCAGATGCCACCGTTGAATCCGTGCTGCAGCTGCGGGGTCATGTTGGTGGAATAATAGGTCTGTGCCATCATTTCATCTACCCCGTTACGGTCTGCATTGGCCAGCTGGTGACCGCGGGCATAAAGTTGGTTCGCATACGAGGTGGATGCCACATTGACGCCATAGCCCTTAAAGACCGATGTCTGCTTGGCCTGCGGGACAATGGGGTCGAATCCCCAGTCCTCGTCACGTCCTTGCCCCATGTGATCGGCACAAAGCGGATACGCCACCCAGTAAGAGGCATACATGGCAGGGTCGTAGAGAATAGAATAGTTGCGCGCCCGCTGGCCATGCATGGTGGCATAGTGCGTTACGGTGTACAAGTCGTTCAGGGCCGATGAAGTGGTGCCGGCCATATTCCCAACGGTATAGGAAGGCATCTCCAGCCAGCCGCCGGGTTTGAACGCCGTCTTGGAAAGCGTTGTAAAGCTGACGATGGCACCGTAATGCTCCACATAAGTTTGCGTAGAAGCGTCAAACTCAACCACATAGGCCTTCACATAATACTTGGTTTGCTCCGACAGGGAGCCCAGGACGCAGGAGAAGTTCCCGGATGCGGCCACGTCGCTGTCTTTGGCCACCACAAACTGCTCCGGATGCACCAGGTTGTTCAAATCGGCGGAATTGGTATCCCAATAGAAGCCAGCCTCCAGGATGCCGCTCGAGGCCCCGGTATAAGAGCCGGACAAGGTGGCATTCACCGCCTCTATATCCGTTGCAGGGCTGGTGGTAACCTCCGCCTGCGGCAAACCGGATGTTGCCCATTCAATACGAATCTCAGCAACGTAAATGGCGCCTTTCTGGGAACGAATGCCCACGTAATTATAGTCATCAGAAAAAACAATCTTCTGGCGGACCGATTCGGTGGTAGAGGCTGTAACAGACCCCACCTTGGTTCCCTTCGTAGCTGTTGCACTCGCATAAAGGTCTCCACTGGCATAGGCAGTATTCTTGCCATAAATATCCAGTGTATTGGCCGTTCCGGCAAGTAACGTAACGGTAACGGAACGGATATACCCTCCAGATTGTGTGGACCAGATTCCATAAGGGTTCGAGTCATTTAGCTGAATTACCTCATTTCCTTTGGCATTCTTTCCTGCAAACCGTGCATTGGACGAAAGGCCTAGTTCGGAGAAATCCGCATAAGAAGAAGATGTAGCATTGGTCTGCGCCACGGTAATCACATCCACCTTCATTCCTTTCGGCTGCGCACCTGTAGCAATGGCAGATGCGCCTGCCGTCGCCGCCGAATTCTTTTGGAAATAGGGATTGGCTACAGCAGTAACGCTATAAGTGTAGTTTGTACTGTATTCCAGAGCTTCCAGTTCAAGACGCTCATCTGTAACGGTTACGTAGGAAGTACTCCCCCCTTCCGGCGTAAATGCAACCAGATAGGACGCTGCATTTTCCGTCCCCATCCAACTCAAATGAACGGTATTGTTCACATGCTCATCCAGCGTAGCCGATACATTCGAAGGGGCTTCCAACGCTACACGGCTGTCGTTTTTGGCAATTACCGCCACCTTACTGATACCCACGGTGCCAGTAGTCACACGAAGACAGGCCGTATGCAAATGCCGGTCACTCACATCCAGGATATATGTCCCGCTTGTTGATGCCGATACCGATTGATAGGCAGAGGCAATCTCCCCGGTCGAAGAATTCGTAAGGAAAATGGAGCACGTAGCGGAAATGGATGCGACGGTGACTTCCACCCGGCCAATCTCGTCGCTGAATGTGGGCAATTGAAGGTAATGACCGGAAGCATTTTTCAATCCAAAATAGCCCGATGTATAGTTTATCTTACCGGCCCACTTGTCCCCATACATTTTCTCGAATTCGGACAAATCGGTATATGCATTCGTTGTAATGCCCTGCGCATAGGCATCCGCCGCCGTAAACTCCGCGTAATCACCTTCAAATGTATTCTTTTCGCCTGCTACTTCGGACATGTTCACTGCAAATTTTGTGAGCTTGCCATCCGCAAATTCCAGCGTACGTGCCACCGATGCAAGGTTTACCGTTTTGGTGTAGGTGGTGGTTTCCGTACGAACGCTCACGGTAAAGTTATTTTCCAGCACAACAGCCCCCAGGCGGAACCACACCACAATATCCCCATTGTACGTGGTGGCCTGTGCAGGAGTGAGTTTCAGGGATTTCCCCCCGCTGACAAACGCATTCGAGACCTCGCCGGTGGCAGGGTCCAGGGAATAAGCGCCATGCAGGTTGGCTTCCGTTGTGGAGAAGGTGATTCGCTGGATGCGTTCCTTCGTATCAGGGGCCGTAAGGACCATGCGGGCCGTAGCGCCCAGGCGGGCGAAACGGGCACTCAATTCTGTGGGCCGATCCGTCGCAAAATGCTGATGCTCAGACAGTAAGACATCGGCCTGAATATCAAAGCTGTTCGCCGGGAAGGTTTGTTCGCCGGGGAGGGTGATCAGGTACTGGTTCCCCTCCTGGGAAAGGGCCGACGCCGGATATACGAAACTGTAGTCGTACGGGGCTGCCACCCCTCCGGGCAGGGACAAACCGAAGGTGGCCGTGGATGCGGAGCCGGTGAGCGGATCCGATTCCGCCTTGGCTTGCACGACGCCGTTTCCTACCTCAAAGACGCCCAGAGCGTCGCCGGCCTGCCAAAGGATGCCGTAGGAGGCTCCGTTGTCGTCCACGACCGTTTTGGTTGCCGGATCACCGGCATTCACCTGCATGAAGAAACCGGAAGCTCCGGGCTGCCCGGAAGGAGCCGTCTCTTCCTGCATACGGGAACAGGACAAAGTGAGCATAGCAGCCACACCCGTCCACAAAAGGAAATGCAATACGTGTTTCATTGCTGCTTACTCATTAAAAAGGTAAAGGAATGTCGATAATATTGCCACCGTCGAAATCTTGCCCCGGGGCATTGGCATCGCCGAAGTTACTGGGGTTCATCAAGCCTCCCTCCGGGCTCAATTCCACCACCTGTACAAGCGGGGTGCTGTAAGGAATGGTTGTTTTCATGTTACTTAATGCGATTCAGTTTGTAAATATAGCATTATTTTTTATAAATTTGTACAGTTAAAGCATTATTTATCATGGACAACAATCAACCTAAACCGCAGAACCAAATTCAGTTGGAGCTCAAACCGGATATTGCCAAGGGCTCTTACTCCAACCTGGCCATCATATCGCATTCCCGCAGCGAGTTCATCATTGACTTTGCCACTACCCTGCCCGGGCTGGCCAAGCCGGAGATTGGCAACCGCATCATCATGACCCCGGAGCATGCCAAGCGCCTGATGAACGCCCTTTTTGACAACATTTCCAAGTACGAGGCCCAGTTCGGCGTCATTGACCTGGGTGGCGGCAAGGGCCCGCAGCAAGGCGGCGGAACGTTCAACCTGGCCGATTTTGGTCCGCTGGGCGGCGGAAGCAAGTCCTAAGATGGATTTACTCGGAATCAAGGCCTTCGCCTTCGACATAGACGGCGTTGCCACGGACGGCGGCGTTTTCTGTAACGGCGACGGGGACCTCCTGCGCACCTACGACGCCAAAGACGGCTTTGCCATCCGCATGGCCGTGATGAACGGATTCCCGGTAGCCGTCATCACCGGCGGCAGCTCGGAGAGCATCCGCAAACGCATGGTTACCAGCGGTGTAAAGGCGGAAGACGTGTTCCTTCACTGCAGGGATAAACGGGACCAGTTCCACCAGTTCTGCCAGCGCTACAACCTCCACCCGCAGGATGTCATGTACTTTGGGGATGATGTCCCGGACATGGATGTCCTTGAGGAATGCGGCTGTGGCGTTTGTCCGGCCGATGCCGTGGAAGAAGTGAAAGCCATTGCAGACTGGGTCTCCACCCGCCCCGGCGGCCGGGGCTGCCTCCGCGAATGCATAGAAGGCACTCTTCGCGCTCAAGGGAAATGGGTGTTTGACCCCGGTGAATACAAGCGCAAATTCTAAGGACCCATGGACCTTAACGGCAAGCACATCATCCTTGGCAGCAACTCCCCCAGAAGGCGGGAATTGCTCAAAGGATTAGACATTGATTTTACGGTAGATACAGGCAATAACTTCCAGGAAAACTTTGGCCCGGAAGTTCCCTACGACACCGTTCCCCGCCTCATGGCGGAAGGCAAGTCCCACGGCTTTCACCGGCCGCTTGAGGAAGGTGAAATCCTGATCACGGCAGACACCATGGTCATCCTTCCTCCCGCCGGCAGCCGCCCCGGAGAAATCCTTGGAAAGCCCAAAGACCGGGCCGATGCCTGCCGCATGCTCCGGGACCTTTCCGGACGGGGGCACCACGTAACTACCGCCGTCACCCTCAGAGACAAGCACCGGGAGGAGACCTTCGAGGTGACTACCCAGGTGTGGTTCAAGCCCCTCACGGAGGCGGAAATCGCCTATTACGTAGACACCTACAAGCCCTTCGACAAAGCGGGCGCCTACGCCATCCAGGAGTGGATTGGCCATGTGGGCATTACGCGCATTGAGGGCTCCTATTTCAACGTGGTGGGCTTCCCCGTCCAACGGGTCTACGAAAAGCTGCAAAGCTTCCTCTGATGCATCCTTTTTCCCAAACCATACTGGACTGGTACGCGTGCAACGGCCGGGACCTTCCCTGGCGCCGCACGCAGGACCCGTACGCCGTCTGGCTCAGTGAAATTATCCTCCAGCAAACCCGGATTGTACAGGGCATGGATTACTGGAAACGTTTCCTCAAACGTTTCCCAACGGTTCAGGACCTGGCCGCCGCCTCCGAAGACGAGGTGATGCGCCTCTGGGAGGGTCTGGGCTATTATTCCCGTGCCCGGAACCTGCACGCCGCCGCGCAGCAAATCGTCACTTTGGGCGCATTTCCTACCACTTTGGAAGGCATTTCGTCCCTCAAGGGTGTAGGAGACTACACCGCCGCGGCCATCGGCTCCATTTGCTTTGGACTGCCGGCCGCCGTAGTAGATGGCAATGTGTACCGGGTCCTTGCCCGCCATTTTGGAGTGGAAACGCCCGTGGGCACCACCGCAGCCAAGAAGGAATTCACGGCCCTGGCCCAGCGCCTGCTCCCGCCCGGAGAGGCATCGGCCTTCAATCAGGGCATGATGGATTTTGGCGCGCTGCAATGCACCCCGCAGAACCCGGACTGCCTCACTTGTCCCCTGCAGGCCTCCTGCCATGCGTTCCGCACCGGAAGGCAGGGCCTGCTACCCGTGAAAAAAGCCGCTGCCCAAGTACAGGAGCGGCATCTGAGCTATGTGTACGTGCGTTTTAACGGTGAAACGGCTATTCGCAAACGCCCTGCCGGGGATATCTGGCAAGGGCTTTATGAGCCCCTGGTTACAGACGCTGCCGGTCCTGCGTCTTCGGCCGCCGAAGACGCCTTGCAACTCCTCCGCAAGGGCGTCAAGCACCAGCTCACCCACCGCACCCTTATTGCCGATTTCTACCTCTGGGAGCCCGTCCAAAGGCCTCAACTGCCGGACGGCTACCTATGGATACAAGAAACGGAGCTGGACCGTTACGGCAAGCCCCGTTTGTTTGAAAAGCTGCTGGAAGCGATTGCCGGTCTGGGCCGGCAATGCCATTAAGGCATCTCCTTGATATAGACATCCTGCTGCGGGAAAGGAATCTCGATTCCGTTCTCGTTGAAGGCATTGTAGATGGCCTCACGGGCCGCAGCCGGGAAGGAACCATAGGTATCTACCGTGGTGAACAGCAGCACCAGAAGGTCCACGGAGCTGTCCCCGAAATTGGCCACGCGCACCGTAATGCCTTTTTTCTGGTCCACTACCTCCCGGCCGTACTTATCCGTGACCAGCAGCGGCTTCAGGGCCTCCAGAATAACATCGCGGGCCTTTTCTACATCCGTGCCATACTTGACCCCCACCGTGAAGGTAACCAGCTGGTAGGAATTGTTCCGCGTTAAGTTCTTGAAGTTCTTGCTGAACAGAGTGGAGTTGGTAAAGAAGATGATGGAACCGTCTATGGCCTCTATCTGGGTGCTCTGGTAACTTAGGCCCACCACCGTACCGCGAATGCCGTCACACTCCACAATATCCCCTACGCGTACGCGCCCGCTCATGAGCTGTACGCCATAGAAGAAGTTGTTCAGGATGTCTTTCATGGCAAAGCCGATACCGGTTGCCAGGCCCGTGGAGACCAGCGTAAGGCCGGACGCCGGGATGCGGAGCATCACAAAAACGATGATGATATACAGCCCCCAGACAACCAGCGTAAGGATGTTGTTGGCCAGGTTGAAATTGATGTCTGTCTCCTTGAAGACAAGCCCGCTGCCCAGCTTGCGGATGGCTGCCTTGGTTCTCCAGACGCGGTAAAACGCCTTGGCGGCATACACAATGTACTTGAACAGGAAGTACAGGCACACCACAATGACAATCTCGAACAGCGAAACGGAGAAACCGTCCTCTCCGACCTGGACAAACGGCTTGAAGAAGATGTCCTGCGCTACCGTAGTGAAATTGAACACGTTACAAGCCATGAACACCGCGCACGGGAACGACAGGACGCCGATCTGCGGCACCAGCACACGCTTAAGGAAGTCGTACAGCCACGTGACTTCAATGAAGGCGCCACGGTTTTTGGACGATAGCGGCAGCGAAGGATTGTTCTGCCGATACTGCAGCTTGCGTTCCTTCACATGGCGCTCATGGTAGCGCGTAAGGAGCTCACTCAGCGCAATCAGGGTTTCCAGAAGGGCCAGCTGGAACATCCACCAGATCATCAGAAGGAGGGACCCCATGACCACGCCGGCCCAGGAAATAAGGGTGGCGATAAGCATTACTGCCGCCCCCGTCCATAGCAGCCATTTGTCTTCCGTTGCCACCTTCTTGAGCTTTTTGGTGGCCACCCGGAACTGCCAGATGGTGAAAACGAGCACCAAAGCCGGATACACCAGGTTGATGACGCTGTTGGGGATGAAGATAATCCGGAAGTAAATGATTATGAACGCCATGAGGAGCGTGGGCAGGTATGTCTGGATGGTCACATGGTTCTGGTCATGTTCCAGACGGATGAGGAGCGAAGTGAAGATGGCGGCAATGAGCCAGGCAAATTCTCCCATCATGCCCAGGGAGCGCTGGATGAAGGTGTTGTCCGTGAGCTGCGTATTCACCAGGAGGAAAATCCCAAACAGAACATCCCCCAGCAGGGCAATCACCATCCCCTTCCGCTGCAGGAACCACTCCGAGGCGAACAGCGGCGTTTTCTTGAGCCCCACATTGACGATAAGCGTGGCAACGGCCGTAGCCACCACCAGGATGAGCAGCAACATGAACGAGTAAAAATACACGATGGGGCCGCGCCAGGAGCTGATGACCCGCTGCTCGGAAATATCTTCCAGCTTTAGGCTGTAGCGGCTCCTCACATCGGCCCGGGCCTTTTTCAGGCGGAACGGCAGGCGGTTGAGGGTTTTGAAGTAGTTCCCCTGCCCTTCCACAAACAGCTTTTCCTGAACGGCCGCATACCGCTCCTGGGCATAGTCGTAGGCGCTGCGAAGAAGCTCGTCCGTTTGCTTGTAATACTCGTTATCCTTGTCGATTTGCTGGAGCTGCTGCCAGTAATAGGCCACAATTTGCTCCGCTACATACAAACAACTGTCGCGTACGGCGATGGTGGCGTCGTCCATCCGGAGCACCAGCGAATCCCGGACGAATTTCGGCGTAAGCACCTCTGTATGAACCGTATCGGCCTGTGCCAGCGCCAAGGATGCAGAGTCTAGCGCAACGGCGATGTCCCTTTTCTGGGCGATTTGCTCCGCCGTGCGCTCCGGCGGCATTTTCCGGAGGGTGAGCACCAGGCGGTTGTAGCGGTCCATCTCCGCCGTCAACGTGGCCTTGATTTCCGCGTACGGGGTATTCTGGCCCTTGAAACGCTCGTATTGCTTGGTAATCTCGTTGAGCGCAAACGTAAGGTCGAAGGTGTTCTCCGAGGCCTGCGAATACAGCATGACGGAGAGCTCATTGCACTCGTCCACCAGCGACGCCAGTTTTTCGTGCTGCTCCTGGATGCGTTTTTCGGCGCTTCCGCTGATACGGATCAGGTTGGCATAGCTTTCCTTGAGCTCCATCAGCAGCACCGTGAGCGTATGGTTCAGGCTGTCTTCCTGAAACACCGCCCCCAGCGGAAACGCCACCAAAAGGGCACACAGGATGGCTGTCAGTCCTTTTTTCCTCATAGCTTGCCCTGTTCTCCCAGGTGGGAATCCTTAAAGCCGATAAAATACAGCACGCCATCCAGGCCAATGGTGCTAATGCTCTGGCGGGCATTGGCCTTGACGCGCGGCTTGGCGTGGAAGGCGATGCCCAGGCCGGCCTCGTTGAGCATGGGAAGATCGTTGGCGCCGTCCCCGACGGCGATGGTCTGGGCGATATTCACCTTTTCCGTCTGGGCAATCAGGCGCAGGAGGTCTGCCTTGCGGCGGCCGTCCACCACCTCGCCTATGTAGCGGCCGGTGAGTTTGCCGTCCTCGCCCACTTCCAGTTCGTTGGCATAGACATAGTCAATGCCATATTTGCGCTGGAGATACTCCCCGAAGAACGTGAATCCGCCGCTGAGGATGGCAATCTTGTAGCCGCAGGTTTTGAGGACGCTCATCAGGCGGTCCGTGCCTTCCGTAATGGGCAGGTGCTCTGCGATGTCCCGCATCACGCTCACGTCCAGGCCCTTAAGCAACGCCACGCGTTTGGTGAAGCTTTCCTTGAAGTCGATTTCTCCGCGCATGGCGCTTTCCGTAATGGCAGCCACCTGGTCGTACACGCCGTGGCGGCGGGCCAGTTCGTCGATGCACTCCGCCTGGATGAGCGTAGAGTCCATATCGAAACAGATGAGGCGGCGCATGCGGCGGTACATATCGTCCTTCTGGAAGGAGAAGTCCATGCCGGCCTCCGTGCCCATGGTCATCAGGTCCTGCTGGAGGGCCTTCCTTTGCTCTTCCGAAAGAAAGCCGCGGAGCGAAAACTCCACGCAGGCGCGCACGTTCTTTTCCGGATGCTTGATACTCATGCGGCCCGTAAGGCGTTTGATGGCGTCGATATTGAGGCCATAGCGGCTGATTACCTCTGTGGCGGCATGAATTTGTGCGGCGCTCAGGCTCCGGCCGATGATGGTGAGGATGTAGCGGTTGCGGCCCTGGCGGCCGGCCCAGGCCTCATAATCGTCGTCCGAGATGGGCGCAAAGCCAATGCTGATGCTGCCCAGCTCCGTGGTCTTGAAAAGGAGTTCCTTCATCACCTGGCCGGAATGGGCTTCATCGATACGGATGAGGATGCCCATGGAAAGGGTATTGTGGATGACGGCCTGGCCAAAGTCCAGGATTTGGGCGTCGTACTTGGCCAGAATGGCCATAATGGATGCGGTGAGTCCGACTCTGTCCTCGCCGGAAATACGGATGAGTATCTGTTCTTCTTTCATAATATGCAAAAATACGGAAAAATTTCCGTAAATTTGCATGTATCTATTGAACGTATTTATGGCGCTGTTAATTTTTTACCTTCTTCTTACAATGGGCATCTCCTTTTTGTGCTCGTTGCTGGAGTCGGTACTCATGTCCACCCCCATCTCCTACATCACCATGAAGCAGGACGATGGAGACCGGAATGCAGCCCTGTTCCTGCGCATGAAGCAGGATCCGGACCGCCCCCTCAGCGCCATCCTCTCGCTCAACACCATTGCCAATACGCTGGGCGCGGCGGCGGTGGGTCACCAGGCCACCCTCCTTTCGGGAGAGCACTGGTTCGGCATCATCAGCGCCGCAATGACCCTCCTTATCCTGGTATTCTCGGAAATCGTCCCCAAAAGCATCGGCACGTCCCATTGGAAAGACCTTTTGTGGCTGGCCAAAATCATGCAGCTGCTGGTGTACCTGCTCTACCCCGTTGTCTGGATCATTGAAAAGCTGCACAACAGCATCTCGGACGAGGAACCGGACACCGCCATCTCGCGTGAGGAAGTAAGCGCCATGGCCAACATCGGCGAGGAAGAAGGCGTGCTGGACAACAGTGAAAACAAAGTCATCCAGAACATTATCAAGCTGGACGATATCAAAGCCTACGAGGTGATGACCCCGCGCATCGTGGCCAATATCGCCTCGGAAAATATCACTGTGCGGCAGTTCTACAAACAGCAGGAACTCTCCCACAACTCCCGCATCCCCGTCTATTCAGACTCCCCGGAATTCATCACCGGCTATGTGATGCGCAACGACGTCCTGGAGTACCTGACGGAGGATAAATTCGATACGCGGCTTCGCAGCATCAAGCGAAAAATCGCCGCCTTCCATGAGGAAACCTCGGTGAGCGACGTCTGGGAAAGCCTCCTGCGCACCAAAGACCAGATTGCCCTCATCATTGACGATTACGGCTGCTTCCAGGGCATCATCACGCTGGAAGACATCATCGAGACCATCCTGGGCATGGAAATCATCGACGAAAACGACACCGTCACGGACATGCAGCAGTATGCCAAGGACCGCTGGCTCAAACGCCAGAAGCAGTACAAACAAATCGTGCTTCCGGAGGAGGACGATGACTAGGCTGTTCTTCAATCCCCTGTCGGGGCTCTTTTACTATCTCCAACCCAAACGGCGCGTACGCCGGAAAGCCCCTGCCGGGCCCGAGGTGGAGGCGCTCCGTACCCGGGCCAAGGCAGAACTGCCCGCTCGCCTGCAGGAGCTGGCCGCAGCGCATGGGTTCACGTATGCGCGCGTGTGCATCAAAAACAATGTGAGCAACTGGGGAAGCTGCTCGGTAAAAGGGAACATCAACCTGAATCTCAGGCTTTTAACGCTTCCGGAGCGCCTGCAGGACTACGTGATGCTGCACGAGCTCTGCCACCTCAAGGAGATGAACCACGGTTCCCGTTTCCATGCCCTGCTGGAGACGGTTTGCCCGGGACACCGGGAACTGGAAAAAGAACTTCGCACCTACCGAATCCGATGAAACGCGTTGCCATCATAGGAGCCGGCGCAGCCGGGTGTTTTTGTGCCGTTCAGTTAAGGAGAATGGCACCTGAGGTGGCTATAACGCTATTTGAGGCCGGTCCCAAGCCCATGGCCAAACTATCCATTACGGGCGGCGGGCGCTGCAACCTCACCAATTCGTTCCAGGGCATCCGGTCGCTGGGAGAGGCCTATCCGCGGGGAGAACGCGTGCTGCAGCGGGCCTTAAAGGCCTTTTCCGAGGAAGATACCGTCCGCTGGTTTGAGGCCGAGGGCATTCCGTTGGTGCTACAGCCGGACCACTGCTGGTTTCCCCGCTCGCAAAACGCCCTGGACATTGTCCGCTGCCTGGATCGCGGCATGCGGGGCACGGAGCTCCGCCTCCGCACTCCGGCTCGGCGCATAGAGATGGCCGATCAAGTCGGCCATGACGGAGCGTCATACCCGGCCCCGACCGGGTATCTCGTCAATGGCGAAGCCTTTGACTTTGTGGTAGTTACCACGGGCGGGGCGGCCAAGGGCCTGCCGTTCCTGGAGGGCCTCGGGCTGGAGCTCATTCCGCCTGTCCCCTCCCTGTTCACCTTCACCGTCCCGGACCCGTCCCTTCGCAGCCTCATGGGGCTGGTTACGGAGGCATCCGTGGGCCTTGCGGGCACTTCTTTCAAGGCCGACGGGCCCCTTCTCATCACGGACTGGGGGCTCAGCGGTCCGGCCACGCTCAAGCTCTCCGCCCATGCCGCCCGGTATTTGGCGGAATGCCAGTACAAGGGCACCGTGGTCATTAACTGGCTGAACGCCAATGAGAACGCGGTGCGAGAACAGCTCCGGGAAATGGCAGCAGAGAACCCGCAAAAGCTCCTTTCCAGCGTGCACCCGGTGCAGCAGCGCCTGTGGGAGCACCTCCTTGAGCGCGCCGGCCTCCGCAAAGACATGCGCTGGGCGGAACTGGGCTCCAAGGGGCTGAACCGGCTCACGGCCACCCTCACCGCAGACAGCTATCCCCTCTCCGGCAAAAGCAAATTCCGGGAAGAATTTGTGACTGCCGGCGGCGTGGCCCTCTCCAACGTCAATCTCTCCACCCTGGAAAGCAAACGGCACCCGGGCCTGTTTTTTGCAGGAGAAGTGCTTGATATAGACGCCATTACCGGCGGATTCAACCTGCAGGCGGCCTGGAGCACCGGGTACGTCTGCGCCCAGAACGTCGT
>Ga0247611_10004043_pt1 | contig 20845 bp, 30 predicted proteins | sample 177DNAGHGhighgp2_FD_192422 | JGI IMG/M metagenome (GOLD analysis project Ga0247611, IMG submission 192422) | Sheep rumen microbial communities from Palmerston North, Manawatu-Wanganui, New Zealand - 1770 DNA GHGhigh gp2 | ecosystem: Host-associated > Mammals > Digestive system > Stomach > Rumen...
TATAAGGGCACCGTTGGTACTGGTGGTACAGTTGCTTCCTTACCAAGCTCTGATGTTAAAGTCGGCGATACCTATATGGTAAAAGCTGCTGGCACATATGCAAATCAAGAAGCTGATGCTGGTGACCTATTCATTGCTTCTGGAACAGAAACTAATAATGTTATTACTAGTGATTTAACTTGGACACTTGTTCCAGCTGGTGATGATACAGATACACAGTATACATTTACTGTAAGTGAAAATGCCACTACACATGAAGCTACTATTTCTGCCGTACCAGATCCTGGTAATAGTAGTGAAACAGTAGCAATTATTAAAGGTGGTACTGATATTACAGCTAGTGTTAATGGTTCAACTATTACATTAAATCATAATACTGTTAGCGGTTTACCTTCAACTGCTCAAGGTAGTAATAGTAATTTAACACCTGATTATGGTCAGTCATTTAAAATTCCTCAAATTACAGTTAATGATCGTGGTCATGTAACTGCTTTAAGTGAAGCAACAATTACATTACCAGCGTCTGATGATACAACTTATACCATTGGAGTTGATAAAACAGATAGCGTTGTTTCTATTAAGTTATCAGAAGATGGCGGTAATAATAGTTCAACTGCAGTAATTACTGGTGATGGGTCTTCTATTAGCGTAGATAAAGATGCAAACAATCGTCTTGTTATTTCACATGAAAATAAGTTAACATCTGGTACTGCTGGTACTGCTTATGGCACATCAGCTAGTTTAACACCTGCCGCAGGCACTGGTGTTATTAAGGTACCAAATATTACGGTTAATGCACAAGGTCATGTAACTTCCATTTCCGAACAAAGCATTACACTTCCAGTAGATGAAGATACTTATTTCCAATTCCGTCCAACTGCCACTAGTGCCAGTAGCAATGTTGCAACCGCTACATTTAATATGAGTGACACTAGCGCAGCTAATTCTCATGCTTCTACTGCTACATTAGTAATGCAATCTACCTCATTAAATATCACTGCTCCAACTTCTGGAACAATTTAGGCTGATATTGTATGGGGATCATTCTAATAATTGGACGAAGCAGAATAAACTAATTAAATAACTTTTTATATTCCAGTGAAGGAATATTTATGGGGTAAGGATGTTCCTTACCCCATTTTATTTTTATATTACGGAGAAAGGAGCAAAAATATGGCAGATTTTAAATTCCAGCCAGTACGAGGAAAATAGAGTGATATTGCTAATTATCCTAAGCACGAAGGTTTTGTCTATTTTGCATATGATACAGGTAATATGTATTTAGATAAAATGGTAGATGGAGTATTAACTCGTTATCCTTTAGGATCTGGCTCTTCCGGGATTGTGTATGCAGCTGGAGATGGTACTACTATTTCTAAAGTATCTGTAGATAGCACAGACTATAGATATAGAATTTTATTAGATGCTTTAGAAAATAAAACCTTGCCCACCCCTGATTCTTTAATTTTAAATGCTGATGGACGTTTTTTCCGCGTAATATCAGTTGACGCTGCAACACAAACTATTAATGCTGTATTATTAGCAGTTAGTGGTACTGGCGGCGGCGAAGGCGGTGGCGGCACCGGGCCAGTTATAACTGTAGGTTTTAAAATTAATAGCGAGACATTAAGCCAAGATATGATGTTCGTATATGGACAAACTTGGAATGTTGAATTGACCCCTCAAAATTCTTATGATAATTATGTAACTTTAACATTTACTGTTACAAATACTAATGAAGAGACTGTATATGAGTATGTTGCAACTCGTGTACCAGTAGAACAGGTATATAAATTTAATATGGGTCAGCTTCCCCTCGGGAAAAATTTAAGTTTAACTATTACAATGTCTTCTGCTAATAGCGATCCATATCGTCGTATATTTACCGGTTTAAGTGTTATTACTTTAGACTTACAAAAAGTAAATACTGATTTTATTCCAATTAAAAAAACTGGTGATAATAATGTAACTCAATTATATTATATGCCTATTGGCGATTCTAGTATTGGTAATAAAGGTAAATTACATGTTTATATTGATGATATTGAAACAAGTGTTTCTACTATTGATGCTAGTTGGTATAATCGTGTAAATACATTAAGTGTTGATAGACAATCTTATGGCGCACATATAATTAAATTAATTATTAGTGCAGAAATTAATGGTATTACCATTTATACTAACCCAATTAGTTTTGAGGCTGCTTGGGCTGATTCTACATTAGATGAACCTATTATTTGGGTTGGTCAGTATGATACAACAATAGTTAATTATGAAAACTCTTATATTTAGTATATGGTATATGATCCATAGGCAGATGCCCGTGATGCTGCTGCAAATATTACTTTATATAAAGATAATGAAATTATTGGTGAAGTACAATATCAATATAAACCAGAAAGTGGCTGGATTGATTGGGATATTTCCTCTTTATATACCGTTGGTGATAATATATTCTCTATTGTTTGTCGTGGTATTCGTAAAGATATTTCAATTTATGTCACAACAGAAGGTTCTCGTGATTTAAGTTTGTCACAAAAAGCAAGTTTATTAGAGAACTTCAGTGCTGCTGGTCGTTCTAATACTGAAATTTTAAGTAATCGTGGTAAATGGATTGATTCTACGAATAATCATTATGAAGCTGGATTAATTGGATTTAATTGGCAAAATAATGGTTGGAAAAAAGATACGGTAGTTACAGACACTATTGATAATGGTACTTATTTAACTGTTGCTAATGGAGCTACATTATCCATTCCTAGTCCTACTAATAATCCTGATGGTTTATTATTGAACTATGATACCAGTTATACTATTGAAGCACGTTTCCGTGTGCGTAATATTCAAAAATATTCTACTTTAGTTACTACAATCCCATTATATTATTATGCTGATGAAAATGAATATGGCGAGCCTGTTAAGTCTTCTGAAAGCAAAACGATGGAATGGATTAATGATAATAATAAAGAGGTATGGTATGATGAATATGGTAGTCCTTTAATGGATGAAGAACATACTTTAAAAACCTATGAAACAAATGATGGTATATTCTGTAAATGGTTAAATAATCAAGGACAAGGCTTTGTATTAGGTACACAAGAAGCTTACTTTAATTCACCAAAAGATGGCGTAAATGTGCGTTATAAAGAAGATGAAGTAATTAATATCACTTGTGTTATTGATCATAATAAAAATCTTGTTTATATTTATCTTAATGGTATTTTATCTGGTGCAGGTGAATTAGATTCTAATAAATAGACCGGTAGTTTCCGTATTCCAGGTGCATTAGTATTTAATTCTAATTATTGCGATGTAGATTTATATAGATTCCGTATTTACTCTACTGCATTAACTATGCCAGAAGTTATTCAAAACTATTTATCAGACATGCATAGTATTAAGTTATTTGATCAGAATCAATTAGCTGATACATTAAAACCAACTCAACTTTCTTATACAACTTTATTATAGTATAATGAAGAGCATCCTGATGAAGTAACCATGCCATATGCAGTATGGAAAATTAAAGACAGCAATCGTGCCGAAAAACTTCCTTATTTTAAAGGTGATGGTTGTAAAGTTGATATTACCTTTGTGAATCCTTCATTAGATAGAGCACTTGAAAAAGGCGATATTGATGAATGGTATTATTATACACATTCACCCAGTTTCATTGCTACTGATGTAGATATTGATGTACAAGGTACTTCTTCACAAGGCTATCCACGCCGTAATTATAAAACTAAATATAAGAAAGCTAGTTCATGGGTATTTACTAAAGGCAGTTTAGCCGGTGAATCATTAGCAGATGATCATGAAATTGATGGTAAAATCTTAAAAGGGAAATTCCACATGGATAATGAATATGTGGGTGTAAATAAATTTACTTGGAAGATTGACTATATGGAGTCTTCTGGTACTTATAATACTGGTTTTGCTAACTTACTGGGCAACTTAAAACATCCATTATATACAAAACACCCTCTTAATGATTTAGGATTAGACGCAACGGGTTTACGTACAACTGTTTATGGCTATCCTGTATTAACATTCCATGAATATGAAGATGTAAGTAATAACCCATCTAACCGTGGCGTAAAATATGAATATATTGGTCGTTATAATATGAACCTTGATAAAAGCGCGAATGAGGCTTATGGCTACGAAGATAGTCATACTCATCCATATGTTTAGGGTAATCCTAAAATTAAGAATGTAGCAGAATGCTGGGAATTAAGCGATAACCAAGGTACTTGGTGTTCCTTTAAGTTCCCATCTGATGCCGCACGTGAACTTGGTTTCGGCACTCCACAAAATGGATTCCCTGACAGATTAGAAATGTTTAAACATTTTGAATATCGTTATAGTCCATATGGAGACCAGCTAGATGCTATCGGCGCAAAAGGTAAATATGATGGTGTTGTTCCATCTGATAAGCCTGAAATTGGAGAGCAAATTGGTTCTAATGATGCTCAAAAGAGTGCATATGCTCGTAATGTATATTTTAATTTAGAGCGTTTGTTCTTCTGGTTAGATTCAGCTAATATTTCTAGTGCAACTGATGGAGATATTTATATTCGTCAACCTGTTAAGGATACTGATGGTGTAATTTCAATTTCTAAAACTAAGCTTGATGAAGTTACTTATCCAACAGCAAGTGATTATAATGGTACTCTTGGTGCTACATCAGTAGTTAATCCACTTGGTGGTTATACAACTACATTCACTAAAGATACTGCTGGATATCGTCGTGAGAAATTCAGAAATGAATTTACGCAGCATTTAGATTTAGAATATTGTTTAGTTTATTTTGTTTTAACAGAGTTATTACTTTGTTATGACTCTCGTGGTAAAAATATGATGATTGCTAGCTTCGGTCCTCGCGCTGAAGATGGTGAATATATTTGGTATCCTACATTCTATGATATTGATACTTAGCTAGGTTTAAATAATACTGGCGCTTATTTGTGGGATTATGATGCTGATGTAACTGAAAGCGGTTTGTTCTCAACTCCTACAAGTGCTTTATGGAGTAATTTCTATATTGTATTTAATACAGAAATTCAAAATAAATATCGTGTATTCCGTGGACAAGCTGATGGTTCTAATGTATCTAATAATTTAACTTATGAAAATATTACTGGTGCTTATGAGTGTAATCCAGATGTATTTGATTCATATGCTATGCGCGGTATTCGTCCAATTGTAGCTATTGGATTAGATGAGTATTATAAGTATTTTGAAATTATGGATACTGGTTACTTCACTACTGATGGTACTTCTATCCCTGGTACAACAGAATTTATTTTCCAATGTCAAGGTGATAAGAAGTTATCCACAGAGTTATTACTTCGTAACCGTTTGAACTATATTGATTCTTGGTGGTTAGGTGGTAATTATTAGATTGAGCAGATGAAGCAAGGTCAATTCTGGGGTCGTGTAAACGGCAATAGAAAGACTGATACTTCTGATAGATATTTGGATATGACTGCCGAGCAAATTGCCGCAGCTGCTGCCAATAATAGCCAATATAATAACTTCCTATCTGGGACATTCCCTGTACCTTACTTTGATAGTACACCTGAATTTAAATTAAAGCCATTCTTAAAGCAGTATGTATCAGTGCTGGTTGATGAAACTACACGTAGCTTACCAGTAAAATATTCTGCAACTCAAGAAGAAGCTGATGGAAAATGGACAGAACTTGGTGAGGATATTTTAAGTCCTTATCGTGTCACTCCAGAAAGTCCTAATGAGCAGTTAGTATATTTACCTGCGGTTGATTACTTATCATCTATGGGTGATTTAAGTACAAAATATTTTAGTGAAATTCACTTAACTGCTGGTAAGCGTTTATTAGATTTACGGTTTGGTAGTGATGTTCCTGGCTATATGAGTAATGCATTAGATGCCAGTAAACCATTAGAATTAAATAATGGAGCTAATAGTGGTAGTAAGAAAGCATTATTAAAACAATGTATTTTATCATAGATTAATAGTTGGAATAAACCTGTTGATATGCGTGGCTCTGAAAAGTTAGAAGAGTTCCGTGCGCTTTCTACTGCCTTACCAAGTGTTGATTTTGCTAATGGTGCTCCATTACATACAGTACATTTACCAAATACCATTACTAGTTTAAGTTTAGTTGAGAATAATGAATTGACTAGAATTCTTGAAACAAAACCAGTAGTAGCAAAATGGGTAAATAATGAAACCGGAAATCCTGTGACATTCTCTGCTGATATGGATTTCTCAACAGTACATGTTGAGTATACTGATCCAGCTCTTTATCGTGGTTTATATCTTGAAGATATTACAGATCATGTGATGGGACAAGTAATTACTAGCGGTCATGCTTTAAGTATTTTAGTACTTGAAGGTGGTGGACTTGGATATGATTCTTATAAACTTTTTGAAAAATTAGTTGATATTAAGAAAAATGCTACTACACATAATATCTTATAGGCTAGTTTAAAAGATGTAAAATGGACTCCATATTCACCAGTTGTATATGGTGAACCTTATGACAATAATACTACTTATTATGAACTTACAGATCATAGTACATTTATAAACTATGATTATAACGCAAGCACCTGGGATGCTGATACGCTCAATGGTATTGTGTATACTAAAGATGATTCTATTGATACATCAGTTATTACAGATACATCATTGTTAGATTTTCTTATTGATGAATATCCAAATGCTCAATTCGGTAATACTACATTATTAAGCAATAGTGTTCCTGCTATTACAGGTACAATGTATATTAATAATATTGATGGAACCGCAATTAGTGAAGAAGAATTAACTTCTAAATATGCGCAATATTTCCCAAGTCTTAAATTATAGGTAGCCAAAGTTGCAGAAGCTAATGTTACTAGATATGCTCGTAAACTTGATAATGGAGTAATTGAAACAATTGAAACTTTACGTTCTACCAACAATCATCCATTACCACCAACAGCATAGTATCCAGCTAAATCTGGTTATGATTTCATTGGTTGGGGTTTAAACCCAGACGATAACACAATATTCCTTCCATATAACTTTGATGTTAATACTGGTTCTGGCGAATATCCAACTGGCGAAGAATTAACTAATTATTTAAATGCTTATACTTTTGATGCTACTCATACTGTAGTAATATTATATGCTAAATACCGCGTACATCAAAATATTATTACTGTATGGCAAAATGGCGTAAGAATGGGCGCGATGTTAATTGATAGTGGTTCTATGTTTACTGAGCCTACTTTATTATATGAATATGATGAAAATAATTTAGTTGATACAACAGCTAGTTTTTCTTTCGCTCCATATAAAAATGATGCAGATTTGCCATTAACATAGACATATCATTTTATTGGATATTCTTATGCGGCTAATGATGTATCTACTGGAGTTATTACAGATGCTGTAACGGGTATTATTTCTAAAAATGCTACAATTTATGCTGTATTTACATAGCAAAATATTTATGATATAGATTATAGTGAATATTTTATGCAATATGGTGATAGTGCTGCTTTATATCGTGAAGTATCTGATCCAGAATCTGTAAGTTATATTGTAGGCGCAGACGAGTCATATAATATAGATGGTATTGCTTTAACTATGGTTCCATAGGCAACAAAAATTGCTAGTGGTAAAATTGTAGTGCCAAAAACATTTAATAATCAGCCAGTTATAAGTATTAATGCTTTTAATCATTAGACAGAAATTACACATATTTTCTTTGAAGCAAATAATGAAATTCGTGAAATTGGTTCAGATTGCTGTAAAGCGATGAATAAGTTGAAATATGTAGACTTTTTAAACTTGCCAAAATTACGAATTATTGGAACAAATGCTTTTGCTAATGTTGCTAATTTAGGGTTAGTAGAATCAATAGGAAATGATGATTCTGTGTTAATCTATATTAAGGCTAATGCGTTTAATAATGCATTTAGTGCGATAACTCGTGCTAGTACACTAAATATAATTCATATTCCTTCTAGTATAATAACATTAGGTGCTACTGCATTTGCTTATCAAAATTGGACTAATGCTCCATTAACTATTGGTTTATAGATTGGTAGTCCTACTAATGCTTCACAATTAACAATTCCAGCACCTGCGCCTTCAGCACGGCCTAATCGTGTAGCTTATTATTTTGCTGCAAATAATGGGGCTGAATATGGTGATATTGATTTCTATTCAAATCACTATATGGGCAATGATAATATTTATGATACTGCTAATGAAATTAAAGCAACCTTAGCTGATATGTTTGGTCTTTTAAATGATAATAACCAAGCTATGCCAAAAACATTTACAGTATATAATGGTTCTGAAATTCATACAATTATTTCAGATAATGGAACTGTATATAATGGATAATTATAAAGGAGAATAAAATTATGACTAAACAAGTATTATATAAATATCTTGGCACTAATGGAGTAATTATTTCTCCTGTGCATTTAGAAGATATTTATTATGTGAGAAATCTTAAACTTATAGCTGACCCTGGAAAAATGTTAACTAAAGATAATAAATCTTTTATCTCTCAAACTGTTATTCCAGAAGATGAACTTGACCAGTGGCAAGAAGTCGTGGTCAAATAATAATAAACATATTAAATATTTTTTAATAATTAAGGAGAGGGGATTTTTCCTCTCTCCTCCATATTTTTAAAGAAAGGAAGATATAAGGTTTATGATTACAAAATTAACTGCTGAAAATAATGAACTTTATCAAGCTCGTTTTGCGTTAATGAATCAGGCTTTTGAAAAGAAGGGCGTGGCTTTACGTATTGCTTCTTTAGAAGAATATTTTGCAAATATTGAAACCATTTTTAATTTTGCGCAAGCCAATCCTGAGTATAAGGGCCGTTGTTTAATGATGGCCGTTGATGAGCCTTTATTTGAAATTGATGCAAATAGTCGTGTTATTACCATTCCAGCAGAGTTTAAAAAGAATGGAATTGCTGTTATTGGTGACCATCTTGCTGAAACCGTATATTTTAAAATTGATAAATATTTTGATTATCAGAGTTTTTATAAATTAATTACTGATGATGATAAAGGTGAGATTTTAATCAACTGGACATTTACTCCTGCTGGTTCTAAAGCAGTTGGTGAGCTTAATTCAAGCGTAGCCTTTGGTCCTTCTGACGATTTAGTTCCTGGCTATTTAATTTTTGGTTGGACTATTAATAAGGATATGACTGCTGGCGCAGGCACTTTAACATTCTCTGTACAGTTCCGTTATGTTAGTGATGGAGAAATTGTTTATAGCTTTAATACCTTACCAGCTTCTATTAGCGTTGGTCAAAGTTTAACTTTAAAAGACCCCACTCCAGTAATAGATAAATATGCCAATTCTTTAGGTCTTCGTTTAAAGAATAGTGCGTATCGTGTTGATGCCATTGAAGGTCCTGATACTCCTGAGTGGATTCTTGATTTGCCAGCTAAGATTAGTATGCCTTTTGAAGGTAATAGACAAACTACTCTTGTATTGCCTGCACAAGCTGGTATTCAAAAGGGCGTTACTATCCGTTATAAATGGACTGCTTTAATTGATGGTGAAACTTCTTCTTAGGTTTTAGACGCAGAGAATAGATATTTAGAAACTGAAGATACTGAGCCCGTTGAAGGAAAATTATACTATAAAGCCGTTACTGGTGGTTATGAGCTTTTAGTAAGTGATGCTAAAACTGAAGCTTTTGCTGCTCTTGGTACTGATGATGCAATAGCAATTTATGAACTATATAGCGTAATTGAAGTTAATAAAGCTGGTCACTATTCTGTTCAAGCTTAGGCTGAAGTAGATATTAGTAGCAGTACTTTTAATGGTTTAAGCCCTGAAGATTAGGCCCAATTACGTGCTTTAACAAAGAGTATTTCTTCTAATAAAGATGGTGCAGATAATAATGCTGGATATTGTTTAGTTCCTGTAGCTTCTACACCAGAAGTAACTTTAAGCGTTTCTTCAAATCTTGATCCAGCTTCTTATGAGATTATTGACCCAGAGCAAAATAATTTTACTTATATTTCTGATGATGTTAACAATAGTAATAGCGCACCAAGTATTACTGCTACTGTAAGTGGTGAGGATCTTGGAGCATTAGCAGTAGTAATGTTAGATGCTGAAGGTAAGATTGTTGGTTCTGATTCGGATGTAGTATTTGATACATTAACAGATAACGATATCGCAAATGGCGAATATAATTTTGTTCGTTATAATGGTGATATTGCCGTATCTAATGATTTAACTGCTCAAGGTCAATACAAGGTTGGTATTATTAATCGTTTAAATAATACTTATGCTAAAGGCGAGTCTGATAGTATTACTACTTCTTTTGTAGCTCCTGCTGTAAAAGAAATTAGTGTTTATGCTGTTCTTGAAGGTTCTAGCGAACCTGTAAAAGTATTAGATCGTGGTGTACCAGCAGGTGAAGATATTGATTTATCTGCAGCATCTGCATTTACAATGGTTGATAATAATTTACCATATACTAATTATCCTGATTGTGTATTGAAGTATTATTTACAAGAGGTTGATAAAGATACACTAGAATTAGTAGAAGAAGCTGATCCTGCTGAAGTGGAAATTAGTCCAGCTGCTATGTTTATGCCTGCTGATTATGGTTATTATCGTATTAAAACAGTTGCAGATTATAACAACACTCGTCGTGTTGGCTATACCGGCTTATTCCGTTGCACTATCTAATTTTTAAGAATAGGAGGTATTCTCTATGATTACTGGTAGCGAAGAATATCTAAAGTTCTTAAAAGATGTTTAGGATGGGTATAATCCTCCTGATATTCGTATCCGTATTCCACAGGATGAACCAGTATATGCCGTGGATTTAAATACTAGAAAAATTTCTGCTCCACCTTTTTTGAGCGTTGAAGCTGACCATTCCGCAGAAATTATTTTCTTCTCTATTGATAGATATTATGATTCTATGGATTTATCACAATTAGTTGGTATGATACAATTTCGTGATGCTAAAAATCGTGAATATTATTATGTTATTCCATATTATGATACTACTTCAGTAGAACAGAAAATTATTTTCCCTTGGAATATTTAGAGTTAGGTAACTAAATATGGTGGTTCTATTAGTTTTTCTATTAAGTTTTTTAAAGTTGACCCAACTTCTGGTGAATTGCTCTATGAAATTAATACATTAACTGCAAAAAGTAAAGTATTAGTAGGTTGGGCAAATGTACATGGGTCACAACATCAATATAATGAAATTAATGCCACTATGTTAACTGGAGATAAGAATTATGCTTAGTTAATGTAGTTATATATTGATGCTCAAAATGCTGGTATATATTGGATAGATGTATAAAATTAAGGGAAGAAGTTCAATGCTTCTTCCCTTTTTCTTATATCTATTGTTGGCCTAATGTGATTAATATATTTAATACTTTCTCTACATTTTATGTAGAAAAAGTTTTTTATAATGAGAGAAAGGAGAATTATCCTTTATGGCAGATATAAATTTTACAAGAGATGGAAGCACTAATTTATCACCTGCTCCTGCTAATACATAGCAATATGTAATTAGTAAGGCTGGTTTATAGGCATTAGCTGCGGCAACTTATACATATGCTGTAGGGCCTACGGATGCGCAAGGAGAGACTTGGTAGACTGGGTCAGGCCCTAAACATATTCGTTTATATAAAGGCGATGGTAGTTCTACTATTATTGGAGTAGGTAGTGATATTGCATTTCCTGGTGAAATTATTGATGGAGTTGAAGAGTTATTAACCCCATTAACAAAAGATCCTATAACAGATAAATATAGCGAATAGTCTACTGGTACATTTCGAGTAGATATAGATGGAAATAGATATGAAATTCCTATTAAAGGTTTAGCCGGTGATGCTGGTGAAATTTCATTGGGCGGTACGACTACTGTTGATGGACATTTATTACCAAGTAAAGATGGTGATAATAATGATAACGAATGGAATATCGGTAGTATTGATGATTTTGATTTAGAAGAAGAAGGAACCTAGCCACGTCGTTGGCATAATTTATATTTAAGTGGCGACATTGGCTCTGAAGATTTTCCAATTGGAACTATTTACACTTCTGGTAATATGAATACAACAAATAGTAATGATGGTATTAAATTAAATGGTACAATTTCTTATACTATTAATGATATATCCAATACTAGTGAAAATATTACTATTAATACATAGAATGGTGAATTAAGTCCAGATTTAACATGGGCTTAGATTGCTGATATACTGGAGGAAAATGGAGATTTACCAAGTAGTGAAGATGGGGAACATGCTATAGAAAGGAATATAGAAACTCTTTCACAAATTTTAAATACATTATGTACTCAATATTCAGAAGAGAAGCCTGCTTTAAAAGCATTTTATAATGAGAATTTTGCATCTGATGAGTAGTTTGAGTTTACTAGTTTAGAAAATTATGAAACTTTATTTAATAATCTTAGAACTCTTTGTGAAGAAGAAAACGTTCCTTTTGAGTATGACCCAGAGGAATTTCAAAATAATATAGATCTTTATTTATTAACTAGTAAAAGTAATAATGTTGTAACAAATACTAATATTATATCTTTTAATTTATCTAATATTCTTGCTAATCCAGATGCCTCTATTTATACACACGGTGGCATTTGCGCTGAAAAAAATATTTGGGCAAAACGTGTGTTTAATGCCGTATTCAATGATTATGCCGAATATCGCACTACTATTAATCTTACTCCTGGGCATGTTGTAATCGATCAAGATGATGGTTCTTTAGCTTGTTCTTCTACACGTCTCTAGCCAGGAGCGCAAGTTATTTCAGATACATTTGGTCATTCTATGGGCCAAACACTGGAAGCCACTACTCCTATTGCGGTTGCTGGTAGGGTGCTTGTATATCCATATCAAGCTCGTAAAAATTATCACGCTGGAATGGCAGTATGCTCAGCCCCAGGCGGCACAATTGATATTATGACTAGAGAAGAAATTAGAGACTATCCTGATTGTATTGTAGGTATTGTAAGTGAAATTCCCCAGTATGAAACTTGGGGTAGCGATAATGTAAAAGTAGATGGACGTATTTGGATACGTGTAAAATAATATATAAACAAAAAATGGCGATTACCTTAATTGGTAATCGCCATTTTTTTTATTTCTATTAATTATTCATATTAGTGCCAATGCCATAATTAGCTTCGGCTTCTGAACTTGTAAATATAATTGAACCTAAACCACTTTCTGTATATGTCCAAAAATCTTTTCTAGTATTATCTTGAGTAGCACATGGAATAGTAGTAATGGTATCAGTAGTATCTGTTGCAATAGTAGTTTCATCAGCTGTAATAGTATAAGGATTGGTATAAGGGGCAGTTTTTTCATAGGTAATTGCTGGTGTAGTAGTTATAATTGGATAGTCATAACGAAAACGTGCCTCGCCATATCCCTTGTCGTATCCTTGTTTAAATGCTTTCTCTAATAATGTCTGTAATTCTTCTTTGGTTAAATTAACCATATCATTATAAGGGTCAGCATATACATAGATCACATCAACCATTACTCTTCTCCTTTAATAAGAGATTAAGAATTACACCAACCACAAGGGCTAAACCAGTAGCTGATAAACTAATTGTTGTGCCACCAACCACTAAACCACTAATACCAAGAGAAAGCACAGTAGATACAATGATTAAGTTTTTCTGAATATTTAAGTCTGTTCGTTGGAGCATTTTAATTCCGCTACATGCTATAAAACCGTAGAGAATAATCGCGGCTCCTGCAAATACGCAACTTGGGATGGATTGGATAAAGGCTTGGACGGGAGCTAAGAAACCTAATAAGATAAGAATGCTTGCAGCAGCTGCTGTAACCCTTGTAGCTGCGACTTTTGAGAATCCTACGCATGCTACGCCCTCTCCATAAGAACAAATTCCAAGTCCTCCTATGGAAGTTCCGACAATATTTGCAACACCTTCTCCAATGAATAATCTGCCTAAACCAGGATTTCTGTAAAGGTCAACACCGATAATGCCTCCTAATGCCGCGTGGTCGCTTAAACATTCCATCATTGCCGAAATTGTATATGCAATATAAATTACTATCACTGGGAGAACTGTTGTAAAGGATACGGAAGTCCAATGTAGAAAGGCAAAGTCTGGAACGTTAAATAATTTTAAATTGGCAAAAACACTAAAATCAACAATTTGATATGCGCCGCTAATAGTTAAAATAATCGCATAAACATAACCAATTAATGTACCCATTAAGAAAGGCAAGATGCGCCAAATGCCTTTGGCATAATGTGAAATAATAGCAATACTTAACATAGTTACTAAGGCTACGCTAACTCCCCACATATTAGTAACGCCAGCAATCTAGACATAAGAAAGAATAAAAGGCATTAAATTAACACCAATTACTACAGTTACGGCCCCAATTAGCGCAGGAGGAAATACTTTATAAATCTTCTCTACTGGCACCCTTGTAAAAACCAAGCCAAATGTTGTATAAATAATACAAGTCACTAAACCACCAATAGCAACGGCAGTATATCCACCTGCCGCAAGTGCCGCCATAACGGGGGCTACAAAAGCACCAGAGCTAGATACAAACATTGGAGATTTAAACTTGGTGATACAAAGATACGCTAGCGTTGAAAGACCAGCACCAACTAGCGCACCACTTACAGCTACTCCACAAATATTAGCGATAAGCACAGTAGCTACAAATACCGATAATACTAACTAAATAGCAAACATTAATAATTTGCCAAATGGTAATCTATCATTAATATTATAAATCATATTTTACTTCCTTTATATAAAAATGGCGGTTTCCAGCTCAACCCGAGCGGTGTAATGTAGTATATGCCGAGCGGAAAGACCTGGAAACCGCATTTCTCATTTAGTTATCATATTTATCATAAACTCTTTCGAGTTCTTCAATTACTTCATCTATATTACTTACAAGGACACCTGCCTGTTTGATAAGACCGGTAACATATAAGTTTTGATAAGAATACTGCTGCTCGCCAAGACTAGCAGCACCGCCAATATCCTTGGCCTCACTGTGGGTAAGATAACACTGACGAGTATCTGTGCAAATACCAATAATATACTTATTATCTCCTCGCATAATTTTTTCGTGGAACTTGCCGATTTCGGCACAAGTCCCGCTGGGTAATACATCACCATCAATGCAAGCAATGAGTATATCAGTATTATCTAATCTAATATTATCTCCATTTGCAATTTCCTATGAGCCACCGAATTTTTTCTTGCCTTCAACACCGTTTATATCTGTATTCTCTACTGGCGAATAAAGATATACATCAGGAAATCTCTCACGAATTTTTGTAGCCCATTCAATGTTACGAAGATAATCTCCATAATAGAAAATAGGTCCAGCTAAATAAATTCTCATAAATTACTCCTTTATTTATTATAATATACAGCAAAACACTCACAATCTGGATGATAAATTGGTAATGGCGGCAAATTATCATCATTAGTAGAATACTTTCCCCAATAAACTTCACAACTAATAGCATCAGCACAGTCGTCCTCTTCATCTTCATTAGTAATTTCAATATAATCAGACTAATGAAATAATTTATCATATTTAATTTTTTCTGTTAAATTAAGGGCTTCTGCTTTATTAATTTGTGCAATTTTAGCTTCAGCAAAATTTTTATTTTTAATAAATGTAGAACTTATTTTTTTATCATCATATGGATTCCACCATTTATTAATTCTATCATCAATAGTTAATCCATCTTTATTAAAAAATTCAATATTACTAATAGGATAATCTAAATCTCCATATAACTCCCGAATACGAGTAGAAACAACACTATATACATCTTCCATCATGCTTTCCAGTGTGGTTTTAATAGATGCAGAAAAAGTGTTATAAGCTGATTGAATTAAATTATCTGCATTAGTATATTTCCAATCAGTTTGATTTTTTTCTAATAAAATAGGACGAGTATTTTGAATATAATTATAATACTAAATAATAATTTTAAATAATGATTCTAAATAAGTTGCTTGTAGTTCAATAATTTCTTGCTTTATTAGAACCATACCATTAAAATATTTATTTTTATTCGGCATCGGTTTTTGTTTCTACAGGCTCTGATACTGGAGCAGATTCGTCAGGTTTCTTTTCTTCTTCCATAGGTTCAAGGAAATAAACTTGCTTCTTCTTACGCTGTGCCCAGTCAATCTCACCGAACGTGCTTTCACCAATATATTTATTTACATTAACCACAAAAATAGCATCAGAAAGCTCAATCTTTTCTTTATGACTATTATCAAGCTGAATTAAGACCTCTCGTGGCAACTCCTCTTCTTCCATATGATGAAATACAGTAGGAGCTAATACGGTATGACCTTGAATGGCCAAATTACGGGCAACTTCTAAAATTTCTTTCTTAAAACGGCTACTGCCACAAACTGTAATAATCATTCCTTTTTCTCCTTTAACTCAATAATTCTTTGATTTGATGAGCCACGCATAGGAAGAGTGATATCACGTAATCCCTAAATAAATGGACCATCAATTAATACATCTATCTTTTCTAATATATTCTATAATATTTTTTCTTTTCTGTCAAGTAATTCCTCATAAGTATATCCTGTCCATATATATACTTTTATATCAGGAAAAGCGTTACGCACATCATCAATTATATCTGATACAAGAAATAGATTTTCTTTACATAAAGGTTCGCCGCCCATAATACATAAATCACGATGTATTCCATTAGCACGAATAGCCTCTATTAATTCTTTTAATGTATCAGGCGTAAATTCACGACCACCATTAAAATCCCAGGTTTCAGGGTTATGACATCCAGGACAGTGATGCGGGCAGCCCTAGGTATAGAAAGTCACGCAAACCCCAGGGCCGCCAGCCACATCATTTTTTATAATACCAGCATATTTCATTCTTTTACTCCTGGTAAAGAAATAGTCTCATAACATTCTGGACAGGTTACAACCATTGTGTCAACCTAATATTCAGGCATATCAGTTAATCTATATTTTTCAATATCATCTTTATTATAACCAAACACACAATGGCATCGTGGGCAACAAATTTGGCCTAATTCTTGTAAATCACCGTGAGATATAATTCTCATTATTCCATCCTCCCTACGTGCTTTACACGCTCTTCAACCTCAGCCTATTTACCAAGATTAAAAGCGGTTTTATAATTACCAGTTAAATAACCAGTGACACGGCGTAACTATTGAATATGAGTGCTGCCACACATTGGGCATTTATCATTAAACTCACCAGTATAACCGCATTCTAAACAAGTATCATTTGGTACATTAACCGCAAAGTAAGGAATATCTTTATCCATCGCATAATTTACAATCTGTTCTAATGCATCAATATTATTTAAGACCGTAGAAGGCAATTCTACATAAGTAATACAACCAGCATTAGAATATCCTGTGAGCTGACTCTCAATATCAATCTTGTCAAATGGGCTAATTTCGTGCCATACAGGAACGTGAATAGAATTGGTGAAAAACTCGTGGTCGCTAATATCTTTAATAATACCATACTTTGCTTTAAATTTTTTCATAGCTGTATAACAAAGATTTTCAGCAGGAGTATAATAAACACCAAAATTTAAATGTAATTCCTTCTTAAATTTTGCACACCGATCTTTAAAAAGTTGTTCAATGCGTTTTGCTAATTCCATCCCTTTGGGGTCAGTATGGTCACATCCAACTAAAATTTGAAGTGTTTCTGCCAGACCAAGCTAGCCTATAACAAGTGTGCCATGTTTCAGCGCACTACGAATTCCTTCTTCTGGATGATACCACTCCATTGTTCCATTCTCATACATAAATTGTGCAGAAGCAGGAGATTGAGAGCAAATATAAGCAAAGCGTTCAAGTAGCATATCTTTAGCATCGTGAATTGCGTCATCTAAAATAAAGAAGAAATTCTCAATGGTATCCCCACTTTTTGCTGCGGCTTCCATAGCTAACGTAGGCATAATGATAGTTACTGGACAAATATTTCCGCGACCATCTTTAGTTTGTGGATTGACACCAGGCTCGGCATTAATATCGGCACCATTTACTGTACGACATCCCATTGTGCTAAAATAGGTCTTTGGGTCATTTGGGTCATACCCAGCATTACCGCTCCAATCTACATTAGCATAGTTAGGATAAAGTCGTTGAGCTGTTGAACGAAGCGCTAATCTATATAAATCATAATTGGGATCGCCGGGCTCACGATTTATACCCTTCATACATTGGAAAATTCCACAAGGGAAAATAGAAGTTTTATGTAATTTGCCCAAACCTTCAATTGACATATCAAGAAGAGCCTATGTAAACATTCTACCTTCTGGAAGTGTACAAGTTCCATAGTTAATAGAGGTAAAAGGCAATTGATTACCAGAACGAGATTGAAGTGTATTAAGATTATGATATAATCCCTCAACGGCTTGATATACTTCACGCTCAGCCATAACCATAGCATATTGATAGGCTTTTGGGCAATTAAGATCTTTATAAAAATCTCCATCAATTGCTAGATCAGCACTAGTCATACCTTCTGGTGGAGTACAATCTAATATTATTTGTTCTACAAAAACTACTCCATCTCTAAAATGTTTATAGAATGATTTACGTATATATGGGACCATTGTCCAATCAATATGTGTGGCACTTACTCCACCAAATTGTTGTAAGCTCTATAACTAAAAAATAACAGCAATAAGCTAACAAGCAGTATTTACAGAACCCGCTGGCCGCACATCAGTTTGTCGCGTATTAAAACCATTAGCTAATAACTTATCAAATGGAATAGATAAACAATTATGGTCACCAAGAGCATAATGGTCTAAATCGTGAATATAAATACGATTATTTAAATGATTATCTCTAAACTTGGGTGAGATTAAATAATCAAGAGCATAGCGTTTTGTCATTACGCCACTAGCTTCACCCATACGGCCGCCAAATGAATATTCATCTACATTAGCATTTTGATTCTATACATTAGTAGCTTGTAATTTCTCACCAATAGCATCAATGAAATCATGTTCAAATTTTCTAGCTACTTCTTTTTTATATCTAAATCGAATATAAGCTTTTGCTACATCTGGACGCTCTGACTTCATTAAATAAGTTTCTACTAAATCTTGTATATCTTCTACAGTCATACGAGTGACACTACGTTCTACGATACGACCAATTTCTAACGCAATATCAAATGCTGTATCATTTTCATATAATTCACCATCAACTTCAATAAATGCTTTATTGATCGCATTTACAATCTTTTGATAGTCAAACAATACTTGCGTACCATCACGCTTAATTATAAACATATTATAAAACCTCCAAACACAAAATCTTGTATTTTATTATTTTTTCGTATCAATATATTTGGTGTTTGTGATAGATACATTAATTAACCTTGGCCTTGGGATAGAAGAACCTAGCAATACCTTGTTCAATAATATCAATCATTGTCTGTATTTCTAATTCTGTTTTTCCCTCATTCAAAATACCAAAAGCTGGTTGAATTTCATTAATGCGTTCATCCTCAAAATCTTGTTCATCAGCTAAAAACCTACGAGCGATTTCGTGACAATTTGGATTATCTTCTCTATTCAGTTGGCGCAATAATCTAATTTTATCAGTAGCTTCAATGTAAATTACCATTAAATTAATACGTTTATCTTCTTTTAAAATTTCTACTGCTTCTGGATTAAATACCCCAATATTAATTTTATCTTCTGATAGAGTAGATAAAAGTGTTCCATAAAACCAATTATTAAACTCTGTTGTTTCTAATAAGTCGCCACTTAATAGTTTGTCGGTAAATTCCTCATGTGTTAAATAATGATAATTTACTCCATCAACTTCATTTTCTCGGATAGGTCGAGTCGTGCAATTAACTACTTTAGAATACCATCTATTTGCTCTTTCGGTATGTAGGAGTCGGTTAAGGACCCAGTCCTTACCAGCTCCAGCCTTACCCATTAATGCCACAATCTTAATCATCATCTTCCATATCTCCTTGTGCGCGCACTGTTCTAATTAATATTTCATCGCCATTTACATCGTCAATATGATATAAAGTATGGCCCGGAGTTGAAGCATACTTCTTTGCGATGAATGTATCACCAGAACGAATACCTTGCACTATAATCATACTACCACGATTAAACCAGGAGTGTTCTACAATATGATTTTTTCCATCTTCGCCTAATGCTGAAATACGCTTATCAAATAACGCGAAATAATTTTTCGCAAATTTAACTTCTACAACACCATCTGTTGTTAATAATGTGACCGAACTTTTAATTTTATTTTTTGCTATACAAGTTCCACAAATCTTTGAAATCTGAAACATATTAATAAGTCGGCCGCCCTTGGGGAAAGTTCTCTCTACTACTGGTTCAGGAGGTAAATCAAAAAAGTTTTTCAATCCATATCGTTCCATATCTACATGTGCTAATTCATGTTCGTGATAATAGAAACATAATACTTCCATTTCCCAAGCAGATAATGAACCTTTTTTTGCATATTTATCCCATTCATCTTTAAATATTAATTTATTTAATTTTTCCAATAATTCTTGTTGATTTATTTTTAACCATTCACGAAATACATTCATTTGACTTTGATAAATTTTATCCCAAGCTTTCGCATTCATAAATACTCGGCCTGTTTGATTATCATAATTCACTAAGTCAATATATTCATGTTTCTCTAAAAATGATAATGCTATATCATTTAATATATAACCACCAGGAGCTTTACAAACACTTTTAATATACTTATTAAATTCATA
>Ga0247611_10004046_pt1 | contig 20820 bp, 12 predicted proteins | sample 177DNAGHGhighgp2_FD_192422 | JGI IMG/M metagenome (GOLD analysis project Ga0247611, IMG submission 192422) | Sheep rumen microbial communities from Palmerston North, Manawatu-Wanganui, New Zealand - 1770 DNA GHGhigh gp2 | ecosystem: Host-associated > Mammals > Digestive system > Stomach > Rumen...
TCATCAGGACCGGAATGTTCATGGCGCGGACGATTTCCGTCAGCGGTTCCAGCGCGTCGATGACCAGCTGCGGGGTCGGCGGACGGGTTCCCTTGTAGGCGGGATAGAGGGTGTTGCGGAACGTGCCGCCCGGCGGGTCGAAGGCCACGGCCAGGTGGGTCGGCGCCTCACGCTCAATCATTTCCAGCAGGTATTTCGTGAAGCCGAAAAGGATGGACGTGTCCACCCCTTTGGAATTGACCATCGGCCGGCGGAGGAAGGCATAGTACATCTTGAAGATGAGCGCATGCCCGTCAATGAGGAAAAGCTTGTCCATAACTGCCAAAGGTACGAAAATTTTCCGTATTATGTCCCTTTCTTACGAAACTCGGCAGAAACGGAGTGCTTTTCAGGCTGGATAATCAAAACCAGTGTCATTGGTGTTATGACTTAACTGTCCATATTCGATTTCGTGAGAATCTCCATATGTACAAAGTGATTTGTATGCTTAGACTTATTGTTTCGGATGAGATACTCGGCAAATGTGGTCAGAGCATTGTATGCCTGTTGCTTGATATGACGGATTACGAGGCAGTCAATCAGTCCTTCACGCAAACAGTCCAGGTTTTTTTTGATGTCATCGAATCCCACAACGATGCGTTGGGGATCTGGGTGTTTCCGAAGGTAATCACGAAGAAGAAAGACGCGTGAACTAGTCATGGCTATTTGCTTGATGGAGGGGTTCTGTGAGAAGAAACTTTCGAGCTCTTCCATGATTTGTTCAGGATTCTCCGGGTCGATGAATACAGTGTGAATTCTGCAGGCGGGAAAGACATCCTCAATATAGTCTGTAAAACCGTGACGTCTGGTCCGGTTGGGATCAGACTTGTGCCTTGGATCTCGAATGATCCGAATCAGAGCAATATCTTTTGGGTCTGTCCGTGTCGTGAGGAACCATGCTCCAATCTGCCCGTTTTTATAGGAGTCAATGCCATAATACAGATTATAGTCAAGCTTGTCGATTTTGTTATCGATGAAGGCATATCGTATGTGTTTTTCTTCGAGCTCCTTACAGAAGTTTGCGACAAAATCCGGGAAGACGACGCTGAGCATGACTCCATCCGGTTGGGATTCCAGAATACTGTTGCAGTTGTTGATAAACCCTTCTTCATCATTCTGGTCGAAATAATAGAAAGTAACGCTTATGTTATTTGCAGCATGATCCTTTGCAGAAGCAATCAGGCCATTGTTCATTTCTTCCCAATAGTCTCCATGATGGAATTCGGGAATCAAGCAGGCAATATGATACTCTTTTTTCGAGGCTAATTGGGATGCGTTTGTGTTGGGGCGATAGTCAAGATCTTTAATTGCTGCCAGCACTTTTTCTCGCGTTTTCTGAGACACGTACCCCCTATTGAAGAGTACTCGATCAACGGTAGCCCTCGCGACTCCCGCTTTTTTTGCAACATCACGAATTGTCGATATATTGCTTTGAATTAACTGCATTGTAATAAATTTTTCCACAAAGATAGAATTTTTTTGCATACTCATAAATAATTACTAATTTTGCGGCATCGGGGCACGTGCCCCTATTATGCCTCTTTTTCATGAATGTTATTTTAAATTAATATAATATGAAAAAAATTGAGTCTAAACTGAGTGTCGAGAGGTATGTACGACCAATCACACAGGCTTTTAGGATCTACCCCGCGCATGTTGTTTGTGCAAGTTCCACGATTGAATCCTATGGAAATGTTACCGAGATGAATTCGGATTCCTGGGAAGAATTTTAAAATGGAGGACTGTATCATGAAAACGCAGACTTACAAAAGCATCCTGTTCATCGGGACAATCATCGCCCTTGTTTCTTGTGCAAAGCAACTTGACTCGGTTGATAACAACAAAACGGGGCTTCAGCATATCGTTTTGAATGCCGGCACCGAAGATATCTCTTCCGTCGTAGAAACTAAAGTGTACTTCAGTGATTGGAGTACTTATCAGTTGTCATGGGCTAATCAAGACAAGATATCTGTTTTCTCGGCCGGAGTTAATTATGAATTCTCAAACACAGCGAATGCAGGACAGACAGCAACGTTTGAGGGAAGCGTAACTCCTGCTTCATCATACATAGCCCTGTATCCCTACAGCGCGGCAGCGTCTCTCACGTCAAATGTAATCTCTACGGCCTTTCCTTCTGAACAGTCTGCTGTTGCCGATGGAACCGACAAGGCGGCCCTGGTGGCTGTAGCGACGGCAGATGGCGGGAACCTTTCATTTAAGAATGTCTATGGCATTGTGAAATTCGAGATTGTTGATGATGACGTGACCTCGGTTATGCTTGAAGGCAATAGTGGAGAAGTGTTGGCAGGTGATATCGATATTACCATCGGAGAGAATCCTTCCTATGTAGTCACCGGAAATCCCGCAACAGAGATTCTTCTTACCCCTGACGGCCGTTCAACATTCGCCGCCGGTGATTATGCCATCGCTGTTTTGCCGGTCGAATTCGCACATGGGTTCAAACTGATATTCACGCATGAAGGAAGTGTCAAAACTGCTATCAAGGCAACGAAAGACCAGGCTTTCACTGTGGCCCGCAATGGAGGCCTGAATGCAAAGGAGATGGATTTTGAGACTGCTGATTACAAGTATTATTATATCCGTACGAAAGAAGATTTGGATGCATGGAATGCTGATTATGCCAATTGGGGAACGAGCGACAAAGTGTATCTTGCCAACGATGTTGATTATAATGGTACATGGGTTACCCAGACGGCATCCGGGACAGAATTCAGGGGTACCTTTGATGGTCGCGGGCATAGCATCACAAATATTCACATGACTTCGGCCACCGAGCAGTCTGGTTTTCTGAGAAGGGTGACCGGTACCGTTAAGAACCTCACAATCGGCTCCCCGACTGATGACAGTGACATCCGCAGCACGGCTACATCATCCGACAGGTCAATGGGAGTTGTCGCCCTGTTGGTGGGAGGCACGATTGACAAAGTGGTCAACTACGCGGATGTGATTATGGGATCCAATACAGCATACTGTGGTGGAATTGCCGGCCGAGTCCAGGTAAATGGTTCTGTTTCTGCAACAATTAGCAACTGTACCAATTACGGCAGCATTACCTGTACTACAACAAGAAATGTTGCTGCTATAATGGGAGGAGTAGTAGGTTACCTGGAAACCGGTGCGACGATAGTCAGTGACTGCTTTAATTATGGCTCAATCAGTTTTAATGTTGTTGGTGCAGACAAAAAAGCCAATATCGGAGGAATCGTTGGCCAGGTAACTTGTGCCGCTTCAATAACTGGATGCAACAACGGTAATGAACTTGTACCTGGCGGTATTACGGTTGAAGGTTCCAGCACTCATACGAGTGGCTTTGAGATAGGAGGCATTATAGGTTTTAATCAGACTGCGAATGCCGAGGTTTCGTATTGCGCTAACTATGCTGCCATAGCAAACCATGCAAGCGGCGCACTACTGCACGTGGGAGGAATTGCAGGAGGACTGGATAGACCATCTACGATAGCGCATTGTGACAATTATGGTGATGTTCTGGATGATGGAACATGTACAACGGCCTATGGAAGCCCGACCACAGATGGCGGCTCCAGGACGGGAGGTATTTTGGGATCTGCCAATGCTGCTGCAAACGTGTCCTATTGTACAAACAGAGGCCAGGTGGCAAATAACTCAAAATCCGTTTATATGGCCGTAAGTGGAATTTTGGGTTTGAATGCGGGTACGGCAGCAACGATAGATCACTGTATTAATGTCGCTACGATCAGTAGTACTCCAGTCGCAACTGGAACTATGAATGGAGACTCGGATCAGCAGGTTATTCGTATTGCCGGAATTCTTGCCAAGACTTCTGTGACTGGAGTAAAAGTCACTTTCTGTGAGAATTACGGCGATGTAACGCTGAGCAATAGCTATAAAGTACTTCGTAGTTTCCAGGGTGGTGCTGTAGGATATACAGAGGGTACGTATACGGAAGACGGAAAGTATTATGCAACCATCTCCAGAGGAAGCGTTGGTGGCGGTAATATGTACGGCGTTGTTGGGAGAAATGCCTCTAATAAGGGCTCGTCTTTGATTAATAATGGATTTGGAGGGAAAGTCGGTGCAGTTACTATAACTGCAGATAATTATGAGTCTTATATGTTCAGTTCTGCTGGCTGGGAAAAAGCAAGGACTGGAAACTATTTCCTCGGCTCCAAACCTACTTTGGCCTCCATGGTCTCCCCGAGAATGAGTATAGATTCTGATAATAATCCTTGGTAATTATATGAAGCGTTTCTTCCCTGTAATAGCAATAACGCTCTCATTGATTTCCTGCTCGAAAGAAATAGAATCCCCTTCTCCTCAAAAAGGAGGGGATTCTATCCCTTTGCACGATGAATATGTAGAGCTCACGCTTGTCCAAAAGTGGGAATCAGACAAGGCGACTCTGGATGATGCGGCAGTCGTAAGCTGGGAAGCCGGGGATAAGATTATCGTTAACGGCGAAGAATATACCATCTCCCTGGCAGGGACAAATGCAAGCGTGACGGTAAAGAAGGCGGAACAGTATGCTGCCTTCTTCCCGGCCCAGATATACAATTCGGGCAGCCCGCTTGTCCAGCCGGCGCAGTATTATGTCAGAGATTCTTTTGGCTCTGCCGCTTTTCCTATGCGTGCGGAATCCAGTACGACATCGCTGGAGTTTAACAGCCTGTTCGGCGTCCTCGAACTTACAATTGCAGGGAATGAAACGGTAGCGTCCATCAATTTAAAAGATAATGCCTCGAACTCGCTTTGTGGACAATATGCCTTTAGCGGGACAAAACTGATTCCAGACGGGGATGTTCAATACGACAATGTAACCCTGAACTGTATGAATGCGGGTGGGGTGCGCCTTCTGCCAGAAGGCAAGAAATTTAACATTGTTCTTCCAGCCCGTACTTATAGGAACGGTTTTACGATAACGATCTCCACGACATCCGGTCATTGTATGGTGTTGAACTCCGCCACGTCTCGGACGATTACTGCCGGACATATTCTTTCCACGCCGAAAATCGATTTCACATACGATGCAGACCAAATCTTTTCGTATCACTTCGATAATCTTACCTATGGCGCTGATCCAGTGGATGGAAAGAAGGGGTTTATGGTCGCAACTCCGGATGCTCCCGGGCCCTATGAGGTTTGCCGGACATTGACGTCCACGCCAACAACGGCAGGCACGGGATACATTTCCACCAACATAACAAATAATGGAAGTTCGTATTTTGCTCTGGGTACAGACTATGTCGCATCAAGGAATTTGGGCCGTTTCATCATGCTGGGAAACACGGTGGAGTGCCACGGATATCTTGGTGCAGGGATCAATGGTGGAAACGCGCCCAATATCAAACTTCCTGCTTTCTCGAACCTTCCAGCCGGTACTATTTGCAAAGCAGAAGTATCCTTCAAACTTGCCTGGCAGCAAGGTTATTCTTCTTCTGCCCTGTCCATAACTCATACCTATTCCACAACGGGAAAGATTCTGGAATTGTGGGTCGATGGCGTCAAGCTGGCAGATTATACCCCCAATGGAACGTCTTCCGGTTCTTTGGGTGATAACAGTCGCTGGTCGACAAGCCAGGACGGAGATGCTGTTCAGGCAAAGTACTATAATACTGAGTGGGTGCGAATCCTTCCTGCAGATTTGGCTGACTACAAGTGGCATGATGTCAAACTAGTTTTGGGTGTCGTGACCCCCGGTACGGTAGTCCAGATATCTCCGAAGATTGCCGATGGAACGTCGTCCGCTTTTTTCATCGATAACATTTCTGCACGTCGAATCGACTATAACCTGCCGGAGAATTACCTCCCCTGGACGTTGATTTGCAACCCGATGTCGGCGACCACCCTCAATTATATCAGAAACCACGGGAACGCTTTGAAAATGGGAGGCGAAGACCGGTACCTTGATATCATGTTCCCGGATTATAATACGCTTAAAAACACGTGGGGATGGAATAGTGCAACAGTGCTGGAACATATTGAAGCTTTGGCCTCAGATATTGAAAGTGCCGGTTATAAAGTATGGAATGTCCATATGCCCGATTGCGATGAGGATGGCAGCTATGAAACAAATGTTTTTGAATTTTTTCACCCGACGTCATCCGTGAGGACAGCGGCTGTGGAAAGAATGAAGCAAATCATCCGGTGGGCAAAGCCTCTTAAAGCCAAAAACCTGACGGTTCATGCGACGGGTCCCGGACGGTATTCATACTCGTTCAATTCATATAAGAGTTATGGGGTGTCCAGCTTTAGCGCTTTGGTCTCTTATGCGAATTCCTCTGAGATGGCATACCCCGACGGTTCCCACCCCGTCATCAATATTGAGAATATCCAAAATAACGGGACTAATACTTCGCACGTGTGCGCCAAGCCGGAATACATGAACTATTATTGTTCACAGGTGCCCGGCCTGAAAGTGTGTTATGATTCCGGACACTCAATTGTTGGCAGCAGTCTCAGTGCTGTGGATTATTTAAGATCGTTGGGGTCGAATGTTGCAACGATACACATTCACGGTAATGGTACTACATCAAAGGATTATCATATTTACCCCGGATATTCAAATGGCGTTTTTACCGGTACGGGTTCATATCCTTGTGGGAATGATCTTATCAACTGGCGATCCCTTTACAAAGTCCTGACCGAAGATTGTAATTATTCCGGGCCATTTACGTATGAACTTGGAGTCGAAGCCGTCGATGGAATTGTCAGTTTCAATAATGTTGCGCACAATTATTATTCCTTCATTTTGAACAACGAATAAACTGTACGATATGAGCATTTCATGTAGTAATTTCCGACTATTTTTTTTCGTTGTTTTTTCCGTGCTCTTGTTCTCCGAAACAAGGGCTCTGGCCCAGCAGCAGAAGATTACGGGAACTGTAAGAGATGAAAATGGCGAAGTTTTGTTCGGCGCCGGCGTTCTTACCGCTGACGGGAAGAAGGGCACTGTGACCGACATGAACGGCAATTACACAATTACTGTAGACGCCGCAGACAAAATTCTTCAGTTTTCTTACATCTCCTATGAAACACAGGAGATCGTCATCGACGGAAAGGCCGTGATAGACGTCACTCTCCAGCCGGATAAAACCAATACCTTGAACGATGTTGTCGTCATCGGCTATGGTACCACAAAAAAAGCGGATTTGACAGGTTCTGTGGCAACCGTCAAAATGGGAGATTTGGAATCTGCGCCAAAAACATCCATTGACCAGGCCCTTCAAGGAAGAATTGCCGGTGTGGATGTCATGAATACAACGGGAGAGCCCGGTGCCGTCACTTCTATCCGAATCCGTGGAACCAGGTCGATTACTGCTTCGAATGAACCGTTGATCATCGTAGATGGCGTGTTGGATGCGGTTTCGGACATGAGTGAGATCAACTCTGCTGATGTCGAATCCATATCTGTGATGAAAGATGCATCCGCAACAGCTATTTATGGCTCTCGCGGGGCAAACGGAGTTGTAATCATTACAACAAAAAAAGGTATCACATCCAAACCTTCTGTTACTGCAAAAGCCGAATATGGCGTTTCTCAGGTTGCGCGGAAACTGGATTTGATGAATGGAGAAGAATTCCTTCGTTACATGAATGATATTAATTATTTCAGGTACGAAGCTTATAAAACCACTCCGACCTACGATTATAGTGATTTTACAAACAATACAGACTGGATGGGAGAGATAACCAGAATCGCTCCATATCAAAATTATAATGTGTCTGTAAGCGGTAAAGCCGGCAACAATTTGAGATATTTCGGCTCATTGGGCTTCAATGACCATCAAGGGGTCATAAAAGAGAGCTCTAATCAAAGAATCAACGCGCGATTGAACTTGTCTTACGATTTTGCAAAATGGTTTACGCTCAACCTGAAACTGAGTTCTACTTTCCGCGCGCAAAATCTGAACAAAGCGAATATAGGAGGTACCAGTTTTTGGGATGGTGCCATTTATCTGTCTCCGCTCATTGGTCCTCTGGATACGGTGAATCCGCTATATGAGAATGGCACAGCCATCAATACACCTATAGCTGTCATTAATAATGTTGAGAAGTATAGAGAACAGATGACCAATAATGACGTGATGGAGTTTGTGTTTAAACCAGTCAAGGGCCTTACAATCAAGAGTCAGAACTCGGTTACAATCTATCAGAGACACGATTATCAATTCTGGCCAAGTACTCTTCCGAACCGAGTTGAGGGAGAAGGATCGGATGCATATCGTATAGAGATGGATAATCGCACGCTCACAACGGAGAATACGGTGACTTATGGCCGGAAATTCGGTCGGCACAGCGTAAAGGCACTTGCCGGTTATTCTGCATCTCAGTATACCGCCAATAATATTTCTTTGAAAGCCGATGGTCTGCTTACCGATGATTTGAAGTGGAATAATATGGCCGGCATTACCAGTAAGGAAAACTATAATGCCACATCCGGGGCGGATAAGGTTGTAAAGCAGTCAGTATTCTCCCGTCTTGAGTATAATTATGATGGCCGGTATTATATCACAGCAACTGGCCGTTACGACGGATCCTCCAACTTCGCGCAAAACAGAAAGTGGGCATTCTTCCCCTCGGCGGCCGCAAAATGGGTTATCAAAAAAGAATCATTCTTGAAGCGTGCGCGCTGGATTGATGACCTGTCACTCAGGCTCAGTGCCGGTATCACCGGCAACGATGCGATTCAGCCATATCGTTCGCTAGCTGCATATAGTACAACAACAAGCAGTTATTTGTTTGACGGGACCCAAGGGGCAACCGTTTATCCGAGTCGTATTGCAAATCCGAATCTCACATGGGAGAAAACGACCATGTACAATGCCGGCTTGGATATGGCATTCTTTAAGAATAGGTTATCTGTGTCCCTGGAAGGATATCTCTCATATACGGAGGACCTTCTGCTGAGTTTGCAGTTGATTCAGTCAACAGGCTATTCGAGCCGTATGACCAATATCGGCCGAACTTCCAACAAGGGTTTGGAGTTGACGATAGATGGGAAAATCATAGAGAAGAAGAAGCTAGGCTGGTCGGCCCAGTTAACAGTGTCCCATAACAAGCAAATGGTGGAGGATATTGGCCAGGAGGAGTATGTCTCTGTCTTGAACAGCCCCGGCAACACTCCTTTTATGATGTATGGATACAGGAAGGATTATCCTCTTAATTCATTATGGGGTTTCCAGTATGCCGGTGTGTGGCATAACGAGAATGATTTTGAACGGAACAAAATCATCAAGTCATACGTGTCGAATACGACAAGTAACAGTGCAAGTGCTGTGCTGGGATATCCCAAATACGTGGACCAGAATCATGACGGAATACTTACGGAAGAAGATTTGATCTATTTGGGGAATTCCGATCCATTCCTTTACGGCGGCCTACAGAATACAGTGAATATTGGAAGATTAAAGATAGGCTGTTTCTTCTCGTACTCTATCGGCGGTAAAATCTATAACTATAGTGAGTTGTCGATGGCAGGTTCTTACACATCCAATCAGTATAGATATATGCTGAATGCATGGCATCCTGTCCGTAATCCGGAATCAGATTATCCCCGCGCCGGGACGGATGACCGTATGCTCCCCAGTAGTTTTGCTGTTCATGATGCTTCTTATTTGCGTCTAAAGAATGCATCTATCAGCTATACTTTCGATCTTTCAAAGAAGACTCCGCTGAAGGACTTGACGGTAGGTGTGTCCGGCACGAATTTATTCTTGATCTCGGCTTATAACGGATTCGATCCAGATGTTTCCACAAGCGAAGAGTCAACTTTGCGGCGTGTAGACATGGGTGCCTATCCTCAGGCAAGAATGATTATTTTCAGTTTACAGGTTAGATATTAATGGATATGAAAAAACTTTTGTACATTTCTCTTACCTTATTTGTATCAGCCTGTTCGCTTAAGGAGCATCCCACTTCTTTTGTGAATTCAGAGAATTATTATGAGAATAAAACTCAGTGTATTGCCGCGCTGAATAGTTGTTACTTGTCCCTGTCCTATATCTATACGGCCAATTACATGTTGGCTACCGAGGCATGTACGGATCTGTGGTATAGTAACTCCACAACCGTGGATGCCTGTCTGGATGTCACCCCAGCCAAGCCCCAATTCGGTGCGAGGATGTGGACTTATGGTTATCAGGGTGTAATGAGGGCAAACGAATGTGTTGACTGCATCTCGGCGTCGGGGCTCTCAGACGAGGAAAAATTGCCTCTTGTCGCAGAAGCGCGTGTGCTGAGAGCTTTATTCTATTACCACTTGACTTGTTTTTTCAATGGTGTCCCTTTTTATTTGGACAAAGTAAGCACGGATGAAGATTTGCTCAGAATCCGTCAATTGCCAAGAACGGATGCCCACGAGATTAGGAGTGTTTTATATGATGATCTTAAACAGAACGCTATTCCATATTTTACAAAAGAGAATGGGCTGCTTTTGAGAACGTCAGATGTGCCAGGCCAACGCGCTGGATATGCCTTGGGTTTAATGTTGATGGCCAAGTTCGCCATGTGGAACGAGGACTGGGATGCCGCTTTATGGCCAATCAATAAACTATGTGAATTGTACGGCGATTTCACTGAAGAGAATTATCCCTTGGAGAAAACGATGTGGCGGTATAAAAACAAGGCGGAGAGTATTCTGGAAATACAACATGACTGGAGTAAAACCGGTGTTCAGTTCGCTGGAAATGTCGCCAACATCATGACTCCAACCAATAAATTAAGTGACTCCGGAGATTATCGGCTATATGACGGGATTGTCCTTCCTTATGTTGGTAATGAAGCGACAAGTTGGAATTCACTGAGGTGCAATAATGGTTATGGAATTTTCAGGCCGGCTTCAACGACCAATCCTGCGGCAGGACCAAGTGAAATAACCAATACAGCATATCATAACTCTATTTTCGAACCGATGCCGCTAACGTACGGTCCATATAGCGAGAAATACGGGCGTTTTACTACTCGAATCGATTTTGATTCAATTGAGGCTGGGGTCATTTTGGATAAGGATGGCAATGATTCCAGACGAAAGGGGAAGAAGATAGACAGGCGGATTCTATATACTATTGGGATTGGTAATCTTGATTCTTTGGGGTTGAATCCCAAACTCAATGACAAGACCTTTAATTTGACTGCCAATAATGGCGTTGGCTGGCCTGGCCCCAAGTTCTGGTGCAATAATCTGGTGCTTAGCAATGACTCGAACAATTATACCGTGTTTCGCTATGCCGATGTTATCCTGATGGCGGCCGAATGCTATATTCATTTAAAAGATTCGGATAATGCCATTCGCTTTATGAATATGGTTCGAGCGAGGGCAGGGGTTGATCCTGTGGTTGAATTCAGCGGCTTTGATTCTTTGGAGGCATTCCTTCGCTGTGAACGGGCGCGCGAATTGGGGGGTGAATTCATGCGCAAGTATGATTTGGTTCGTTGGGGAGTATGGTATGACCAGACATACAATGGCACCCAGAACGCGACATTGAAGAACCACATGAAACCTTGTCATCGGTTCTACCCGATTCCTCAGACCCAATGTGCGCTTTCCGGAGGTGTACTTCGGAATGATGAATACGACGAGTATGGAATGTAAACCATTTAGGAGTATGAAAAAGAGTGCTTTTATTATCATATGTCTGCTTGCGATAGGCTCCTGTAACAAGCCATTTGAAGAGAACTGGCAAGTACTTAGGCTGGATTATGAGGCATTGAACCTCCCGGCAGACAAGGACAAGACCTCAATTAACATCTATTACTCGGGCGCTTGGACCGCGGAGTTGACGGACAACGATGGATGGATTTCGATCTCGAATTCATCCGGAACCGGGGTCGGTCGATTGGAGTTTTTGTTTTCAAAGAATGCTGGTCTTTCCCGTGCAGCCACGCTTACTGTGAAGGGGGGCGGAGAAACAAAGATTGTTCCCGTCAAGCAGAACGCAGGTATTGCAAATCCTCGGTTGGAATTTTCCCAACGGTCTAATACCTATCCCAACGGTACTTACAGGATTGCCCTTCCCATTGATTCAAATATTCCGTCAGAGTTCTTCTCGAAGGCCTTGATCTCTGCTAAAAATAATGGATTTCAGGCCGACTGGGTGTCCGATATGGTATTGGAAAAGAAAGAAGAACCTGTGCCGGAAGATAAAATGGTACAGTTCCCAACAGGAGTAAGACGCTATCTGTCTGCGATTGTGGAGTCTAATGAAAGTGGGTCTCCAAGGGAAGCTTATCTGCTAGTTCTCTTGAAGGATGCTGCGGGTGTTGAGTATCGTGATTCCATAAAGCTGTCACAGGCCCCGGATCCGGCGTTTTTGACCTGTCAGGCAAAGGATATTGCCAATAAAACCGGGGGCGCGAGGTCCATTCCTCTTAACACAAATCTGATTTCGCTCCTACAAGATGTGAAGATCTCAGTTTCCTATCCGAATCCGGATGTTACTGGTTTTGTGTCAAATGAGAGAATAGAGGGTAGTTCGTTGAAATATGATTTGTCTGAAAACACGATAGGTGCAATCCGGCACGCTACGATTGAATTGTCATATACGGATCTGGCCGGAGTTAAGACTAAGGTTGAACCTGCTCTTTCAATTGAGCAAACGCTTTTCTCTGGCTCTTTTGCCGATATAGAATTCACCACTGCGGCCGAACTTCTAGCATGGAACGCATCTTATAGCGACTGGAAAGCCACAGACCATATCAGGCTTGGGGCAGATATAGACCTTCAGGGAGAGGAGTGGTCAGGACATGACTTTGTCGGTTCTTTTGACGGGCAAGGTCATAAAATATACAATTATAGGATTTCTGGAGATAGTGAGGCGGGTTTCTTCTCTTCTATCTGCGGCAGCGCTACCGTATCAAATCTTGTTTTAGGATCTTCCGATGGTTCGACTTACGATGGATCGTCGTTTGTCAGAATTGCGGCTTCCTCGTCTGCTCTAAAGCGGGCTGGAGGTTTAGCAGCTGTAATAAAAGACCATGCTTCTGTCTCCGATGTCGTTAATTATGCCACCATCAAGTTTGCTGAGGGGCTTTCTGGCGGTGATGTGGAAGTAGGCGGCATAGCGGCTTCCATTCCTACTGCGGTAACTATTTCAAATTGCAGAAATTACGGAAGTATTACTCTGTCCGGAGGGCTTTTCTCATCTATCTATACTGGTGGCATAGTAGGAAATGCAATTGCTCCTGTGATCTTGGACAAGTGCGAGAATCATGGAAACATACTGAATGCCTCCACGTGTACAGCCGCTTATTCCAACAACACGGCATCCGGATCTTCGATGACGGCGGGTATTCTTGGTACTTGCTCTGCTGCTGCAAAGTTGAGCGGATGCTCCAATGATGGACGGGTTGAGAATACTTCTAATTCTGTTTATATTACCGTTGGTGGTCTGATAGGACTTAACAAGTCTGTAGCTGCATCAATGAGTGGATGCGTTAACAGGGGATACATAGGCTGTACGCCAGAAAGTAACAACGCTAATCAACTCATCCGTCTTGGCGGTTTTGTCGCTCACTCTCTTATCGCCGGCACGAAGATGGAAAACTGTGAAAACTATGGCGATGTGGAATTGAATAATGGGTATTCCATCTATAGGAACTGGCTCGGCGGCGGTTGTGGTTACTGCAAGGCGGTTGTAATAACGAACTGTAAGTTCAAATCTCATTTGTCCAGAGGAACTGTTGCTGCAGGAAAGATTGCAGTGATTGTTGGCCAAGATGATACCAACGGAGGAGTAGTTGAGAACAATGGTGTAGCAGGAGTGTTGAATGGGATTATTCTCAATGCCGATAATTTTGACAATCCGTTAACCAATCTTGTCGGCCTGAAAACCGGGGCATATACCACAGACCTTGGAAGTTCCAGCAATTATTTTTTATCTGAATAGCTTATGAATAGAAAGACAATTATACCATTTGTTTTTTCGATGGTTTTTGGGGGCTGTTCACAACTTCTCGATGATGCAGAATATGCCAAAATCCAGGAATTGGCAACGGCGGAAACGGTTTTTGCAATACCCATTAACGAAACCAGCTTGAAAGTTCCGGTATATTCCAACGGGAATGTTTCGGTCCGTTTCATCGGCGAATCTCCGTCATGGGCTACGTTGGATAAAACGGCTTTTTCTGGAGATGATACTCTTCATATATCATTCTCCGGGAATGAGGGTTTCCGCCGGATGGCGAAAATCCAATTAGCGCTGAATGGTGACGAGAAGATGGATACGCTATTTTTTAAGCAAGAAGGGACGATACCATATCTTCAGTGCGAAGCCCCTTTTACGACAATCGATGGAAGATCTGGCGGATTGGCAGTGTATGAACTGCAATCAAATGTGGATATGAAAATGGTCAGTACATCCGTCAGTTATCTTACGGGTGCTGAGGGGTGGATCTCGTCGGTTTCTTTAAAAGAGGGTGAGGCAAATGTAGAGACAAAGCCCACGGGAAGCAATCACATGAGTAAAGCGAGAATCACCCTCTCATTCACGGATCTTTGGGAGGAAGTCTTTTCCGTGGACTTGTTTGCAACGGCTTCTGATAAAAACGGAGGATTCGGTACGGAAATCACTTGGGAAGCGGCCAGGTCTCTCGCCGGGGAAGGTGAGATTCAAGATGACAGCTTTATCAAAGGGGTGATTATTAGCGACTATAAGTCCAAGAATATGGCACTGAATCCATCCTTGTCCTACAATAAAGTTGATGTTTCGGAATCGTCCAGGACGGCTTATCTCCAGAAGGAGGATGGATCATTGGGTTTCTGCTTGAAGTATGAAACCCCGGAAGACAATATCCTTTCCAAAGGAACCGCTGTGACGCTGTCGTTGCAGGGGCTGGCTATCAAGAAGGCTGAGAATCCTGAACGTTTTGTTATCAGTGGACTAAAGGCGGGGAATATCGTTCAGAGTGCTCCAGGAGTTATTGCCGAAAAGAGCAAGATGATTTCGGAACTCAATGACACGGATATTTATACTTGGGTTAGTCTTCAGGGAACGGAGTTCTATTGCAAATACGGCGCGTACTCGAATGTCAACGAAAACTATACGCTTTCATCCCCGATCAATGCGATGTTGACTTCGACCAATAAAGACCGTATGGACGGATGGGCAGCCATGCTTATGGACACTGACGGTTCTGCCATCTATGCTCCAGTGAATATGCTTTGCGAGTGGCGCCGCAGTACGGATTCTGCTATCAATACACTGGTTCCCCAAGGGAATGGCATAACGGAAGGTATTATTGTGAGTGAGGAGAATCCTCGTTATGGAGATATGGGAAGATACCAGATTCGTGTCATAGACCAGACAGGATTCCGCCAAGACCTTGCGGGTGAGTCGGCCTACAAGGAACACGTTCGTTATAATGGACAGCCTTATAGTTACCGTTATGGGCAGTATGCCGCAATTGACAATAAATATGCGGCTCCCTCGGGGTTAGAAAAACGAATGAGACAGATAATTCCTTCAGATGATATCAGCCAATCAAAAAAAATCCCGAATGCCGAACTTACTTGCCAGAACTGGTCCGCTGCTGCCGCATTGACCGACAGTAATTATCCCATAGCCAGTGCAGATGCCTATTGCTCACCTTTCTGCACCAACGTCGCTGTCGGTAAAGCGGGGGCCGCTTCTACGGATAATACAACCGGACATCCCAGAGCAATGATTTTGATTCATGATATAAAGGGATGGTTCGATTGGACGGACAATAAGGTTTCAGGTTATCGCGGACTTATTTTGGATATGAAGGCACAGGATGTGCAGGGGAAAGTGATGATGCTTTCATTTGCTTTCAGCGCAGGCAAGAACACGGCCTCAACGACTCGTAATTTCCCGGCGCATTGGTGCGTGGAGTGTTCAGTAGACGGAGGAACAACCTATACGCTCTGCCAGGACGTGATAAGCGGTAAAGAGTTTGTTCATCTTCGTTCGCTCCCTTGGGCGGATGCCAATATCGACGGGACCAAGTATATGACCGCGGGCGGAGCAGGACTCGGGGCTACGGAACACTGTTTCCGTTTACCGTCATTAGCATTCGGTAAGGAGCATGTTTTCATAAAGATCCGCCCTTACGATGACACGATGGCCGTGCTCCCTCTCGCATGGAACGGAGATGTTGAAAACGGTAAGGTTTCATATAACACCAAGTCTGATACTTATATCAGTTTTGATTATATTTCTGTCCGATATAGATAGTTGGTATGAAAAAAATATTTTTGGCCGTCATACTCCTCTTGTCGTGGAGCCCTATTGCCATCGCGTGGTCTGATGCAGAGCACCGGATGATGGCTTATATGGCAGAAGAACACTTGACCGCGAATACAAAAGAGTTTCTGGCCAAGTATCTTGACCAGTCCATAGTGGAGTATTCTGTCTGGATGGATGTGTATCGCAATTCTCCGGGATATGAGAAGACGACCAAATGGCACATGGTAACGGTTGGAGAAGATGGGAGATCTTTCCCAGAAGGGCATGAAGGGCAGGCGGTAAGAGCCGTGGAGACGGCCATAGACATTCTTTCTCATTACAAGGAATACAACGATTCCACCATTCATATCAATCTTATTTTCCTAATACATCTTATCCCTGAGATTCATTGCCCGGCACATTATTATTTTCTGGAATTCGGAGATGATATAGAGACAAAGAAATATACTTTCATGCCGATTTTGTATGAGGGGAAGCCCGATACTTATCACCATATGTGGGATTCCTCTCCGACACTCGCACAACCCGATGCAACGATGGATGATTCGAAGGCTTATTATGATATCTGGGATGATGAGACGCGGAAGATGGTGTCAGACGGGGGACCTCGGGCTTGGTTTCTTGACAATGCAAGAAGGATTAAAAAAATATATGGATGGGTGCGCCCCAATCAGGCACTTGACCGTCAGTTCTTGTTAAGTAGGAAAGACTTTATTGATATGCAAGTACGTTTGGCCAGTGCTCGTCTTGAAAGAACACTTAATGATTTGTTTGACAATTGGAAAGAAAATCAGTAGCATATCGGATTCTGGCTGTATTGATATCAGTTTGTCTGATAATGGTTTCAGCTCGTGCCGAAACCTTCGAACAAGTTCGCGGCCTGGTCAACAAGGGGCAGATTGTCATTCCTTCCGGAGTGACAGTTCATGCTCTTGTTATAAGCGATTACAGGTCATATAACACCGAACTTAATCCCAACATCTCATTCAACAAAGTGGATCTTTCGCTTAGTCATCGTACGGCCTACATTGAGAGTTTAGATGGCCGTTTTGGCTTCAGGATCCTATTTGATTCCATGTATGATAACCGTTTGGAGAGGGGAATGGACATAAATCTGGACTTGTCTGGATGTACTTTGATGAAAGACGCCAACACGGAGTCCTATACTATCGAAGGTATTACTGCGCAAAGGATAAGCGTAATATGTGACCACAAGCCCCTTCCCGTGAAGAAGAAGCGGATTTCCCAGTTGACCCGTGAAGATATCTACACATACACAACTGTCGAGGATCTGGAGTTTTTGGTTAAACAGGGAGCCTTCTCCAACATTTATGAGATGTGCGCACAGGCATCTGATTTGAATCTGCTTAATCCACCGTTTAGAGCAGCAGACGGCTGGGCGTCTTTGTTGGAAGATGGTAGCGGACGGCATATTTATATGCAACTCAATAGTAAGTGTGAATGGAGGCGTAATGACTTTCATTTCCCGAAAGGGATTGGAGAGCTGTCGGGAGTAATCGTTTGCAATAATAACCGTAGGTATGGATGCAACTTTGGAGCTTACTCCATACGGCCGATATTTAGAGAAGATATAGGGATAGGAGAGCAGCCCGAATCACATTTTCGTACGGTGGTAGAATGGAACTGGAATTTCAATACCCACCAGGCGCTTAAATGTAAAACGGCAGGAGAAATCCGTTGGGTCAAAAGAAGCGGTGTTAAAGATGATTCCATCCTGCCTGATAATGGAGAAGGTGAGTTGTGGACAGACAGCGGATGTGCAATGAGCCTTGACGGAGAGTATGATTCCAGGTTTTGTGCTATTGCAAACGGCGCGGCGAGAACGACGGCATCAGCCCTTCGTATTGATGGCAAAACTGAAAAATGGTATCCCTCTGGCGGCCCGGCAGGCGTATATGTTAAGACGTCAATGTCTGGAGTTAAAGGGAAAGGTGTGCTTTTTAATTTTTCCTTTGTCGCCGGTAATGAAAGTTATTATAAATCTTGGGGATGTCCTGCATTTTGGACGGTGGAGTATTCTATAGACGGAAAGATATATAAGCCCACCGGTTTTGAGGCTCGCCTAAGGCCCATTGCTTTCTATCAATCACAGATAGCGAAAAAAGGGTATATGGGAGCGCCATACGATGCTGCAATGGGTTTCTCGGAATATAGTGTGATGCTCCCGTCCTCTTTACTTGGCGAGGAGAATCTGTATGTCCGTATCGTTCCAAAAAACACATGGGTCGTCGTCCTTCAGCAGGATTGGACTCAACCCATTGATAACGTTGGGCGAGCATCTCAATATAATAACGATTTCTGCATGCGCTTCGGTATGTTGGGCATTAAAGTCTATTGATGATGAAAAAATGGTTTCTGTTATTAGTGTCTTTATTCTTTGCGGTTTGTGCTGTCAATGCAGAGACGGTTGCATCATTGAAGAGGTTGTGCCCGCCAGGATGTAAGGTGAATATCAACGATGATTTTATCTTTGAAGGAGTTGTAATCAGTGACTTCCGAAGTCCGAATATGGATTTGAATCCATCAGCGACGGCAAACCGTTTGGATTATTTCAGAAGCGATGCAACAGCCTATGTCCAGGATTTTGATGGCGGTTGTGGCGTCAGGCTTGTGTTTGACGAATCAGCCGACAATCGTCTTTGCCGAGCATATAGGGTCCGGATTAATGCCCGGGCGTGTGTGCTTGAACGCACGAAGGAGCCGGACTGTATCACTCTTTCCGGGCTCACATGGTTAAGTGTTATTTCTTCTGTTCCTGGCATGGAGTCCGATATAATCTCAAAAGAAAGATACGTATCGGAACTAACCGATGATGATGTTTACACTTATGTCTCACTGAAGGATGTGGAATTCGTGTTCAAGGACGGCTCTTATGCTGACATCAATGAAAAGCAAGCGGCTTTTTGTCCGGCTATCCATAGCGGTGTTTGTGAGGCGACCGGCAGGATGGACGGTTGGGCATCTTTGTTACGTGATGGTCAGGGTTCATGTATCTATATGATGGTGAATATGCTATGTGAATGGCGAAGAAACGGGAGAGGTGTTCCTCAAGGAATAGGAAACGTTGAGGGGGTTATTGTTCATACTCCCATGAGACGATACGGGGGAGATATGGGCGCATACAGTATTCGTCCCCTTGATGAAAGCGGAATAAAGATTCCACGCAGGACAGCAAGCAATTGGAAATGCTTGACTGCTTGGGTGCAAGACGGAACAAAAGGCCAGACACTTACTTTTGAAATGCTTGGAGAACAAGGTGGTCTCTGGCAAAATGGAAGAAAAGGAGACCGGGTATTGAGTGAAGATGGCCCGGGTAAAGGTTTTCTCTGGACGGACTCTGATGCATTTATTCATGTTGGCTCTGATTTCAACGCCCTTACGGCAGAAAAAGAAGGTGGGGTACCCAATGGCGCGATTGTGTTCAAAGGTACTGGAGCGGGTTGGTACACATTTGATGAGAAGGGTAAAGCTTTGCCTGACGCCAAATCATTCTTTATTGAGGTGGATACCCGGAAAGCGAAAGGACGTATTATGACTTTGAGTTTCTCTTGGCTGGCGGGGACAAGCACGCCGGAGGATAACTGGGGGTTTCCGGCACAGTGGAAAATACAGTACAGCCAGGATGGACAGATATGGGAAACCTTGAAGGAGATTGCTACAGGAAATGAAATAATCAATCTCCGTGCTCATCCTTGGATGGATAAGAAGATAGCTCAGCTTGGAGGAATGCGTAGAACAGGATTTGATACGGCTCTTGGAATGCAGCAGCGTTGTTTCTTACTACCCTCTGAGGCCTTTGGAAAAAGATCAGTTCTGCTAAGGATAACACCCGCTAATGACATTTACTATGCGCATAGGGTTGACCCTAAAGCGTCGGTAGTGGACCCCAACAAAACATTTACTGCAGACATGACACATACGGCATCGATAATACGTTTTGGTGAAATTAGAATAGATTATAAATGAACATGATAAAAAGGATACTGATATTTGCATCTTGTTTGTTGCTTTGTGATTTCTCCGGAGCACAGGACTTTGAGCAGCCGGTTATTGGAGCCCAGGTCTTTATTGAACCGGGCCAAACTGCTGCAGATATCGATGAGTTTTTTTCCATCCTTGAAAGGAATCATATGAAGGTGGCTCGAATCCGTATGTTTGGAGCTCATATTTTCCGTGGAGCGGAACCGGATTATTCATTGTATGATGCTGCTTTCGATGCCGCCGAACGTCACGGAGTGAAAATATTTGCCACTCTTTTTCCCACGACGGATGAACTCCACGATGTCGGTGGGTTTAAATTCCCCAATTCCAAACAGCATCTTCGGGAGATTGATGAATATATCAGGGACGTTGTCAAGCATTTCAAAGATCATCCGGCTTTGTCTGTATGGGTTCTTCAGAATGAACCGGGATTCAAGGCTTTCCGTTTCGTAGATACAGATTTGTCCAATGAGGTTAGAACGCAATGGAGAGAATCTCTTCCCGAAGTGTCCTATGACAATGGCTATCTGAAAGCGGATTTTGAGACGGAGCGCTTTGTGACATATTATACTTTTTG
>Ga0247611_10004047_pt1 | contig 20819 bp, 12 predicted proteins | sample 177DNAGHGhighgp2_FD_192422 | JGI IMG/M metagenome (GOLD analysis project Ga0247611, IMG submission 192422) | Sheep rumen microbial communities from Palmerston North, Manawatu-Wanganui, New Zealand - 1770 DNA GHGhigh gp2 | ecosystem: Host-associated > Mammals > Digestive system > Stomach > Rumen...
CGATCGCCTCATTGAAGGCCTTGGAGGTCTCCACGGCATCCTGACCGGTCATCGCATCCACGACGAAGAGCGTCTCCGTCGGATTGACAGCCTTGTGCAGGGCGGAGATCTCGTCCATCAGCTGCTGGTCCACCGCGAGGCGGCCTGCCGTATCGACGATCACGACGCTGTAGCCTTCCCGCTTGGCCTGGGCGATGGCTGCCGTAGCCACCTTGATAGGGTCGGACTCCCCTTCCATGGAGAAGACCGGCACGCCGATCTGCTCGCCGAGGGTCTTGAGCTGATCGATGGCAGCAGGACGGAAGGTATCGCACGCAGCCAGCAGGACCCGCATTCCGCGCTTGCTCTTGACATGAAGGGCCAGCTTGCCGGAAAAGGTCGTCTTACCGGAACCGTTCAGACCGGCCACCAGCACGACGGCGGGACTCCCCTTGAGGTTGATCTCCTGCGCGTCGCTGCCCATGAACTCGGCCAGCTCGTCATGGACGATCTTGACCATCATCTGCTGGGGCTTGACCGCCGTCAGCACGTTCTGGCCGATCGCCTTGACCTTGACCCGGTCGCAGAACTCCTTCGCCACCTTGTAGCTGACATCGGCTTCCAGCAGCGCCCTGCGGATGTCCTTGAGGGTCTCGGCGATGTTGATATCGGTGATTTTGCCTTCACCTTTCAGTATCTTGAAAGACCTTTCCAGTCTCTCGGTCAAATTCTCAAACATAGTATCTGTGCAATAAGTGGGGCAAAGTTAAGAAAAATTCGTTATTTTCGCTGAAAACAAAGTACCCGGGATGAGAATCGGAATTATTGGCGCCGGCCACATCGCCGGCAAAGTCTCCAAGACACTTAGGCAAATGGACGAAGTCCGCTGCTACGCCGTCGCAGCGCGGGAACTCTGGCGGGCGGCCGCCTTCGCCGGCGAGAACGGCTTCGAGAAGTCCTACGGCTCTTACGAAGCCCTGGTCCGCGACCCGGAGGTGGAGCTGGTCTATGTCGCCACGCCCCACTCTTTCCATTACCCGCATGTCAAGCTGGCCCTGGAGCACGGCAAACACGTCCTCTGTGAGAAATCCTTCATGTTGAACGCGCGCGAGGCCGAAGAACTCACCACCCTGGCCCGGCAGAAGGGCCTGCTCCTCGCCGAAGCCATCTGGACCCGCTACATGCCCTTTTCCAAGACGATCAAGGAGGTCGTCGACAGCGGCGTGATCGGCAACGCACGGATGCTTTCGGCCAATCTGGGCTATCCCGTCGACTGGAAGGAGCGGCTCGTCAAGCCCGAGCTCGGCGGCGGCGCCCTGCTGGACCTCGGCGTCTATTGCCTCAACTTCGCGCTGATGTATTTCGGCTCCGACATCGCTGACATCCGCACCGCCTGCGTCAAAGGCGAATCCGGCGTGGACATGCAGGAAACGATCGCCCTGATCTACCGCGACGGGCGCATCGCCAACCTCCACGCCACCGCCTGGTGCGCCACGGACCGCCAGGGCGTCATCGCCGGCGACAAGGGCTTCCTCGTCGTGGACAACATCAACAATCCGACCTCCGCCACGGCCTGGGACCGCTACGGCACACAACTCGGCCACTGGGAGGCCCCGCCCCGTATCTCCGGCTTCGAATACGAGTTCCTCGCCTGCAAGGAGGCCATCGAAGCGGGCCGCTGCGAACCCGCCGACATGCCCCATAGCGAAACGCTGAAAGTCATGCACCTGATGGACGCCTTGCGCGCCCAGTGGGGCGTGCGCTTCCCGGGAGAATCCATCTGAACAATAGTATGCCGATCATGAATAAACGTTATCTATTGTTTACCATCCTTTTCGTCCTTCCCGGCATCAGGCCGGCATGGAGCCAGGATCTTTCATTCCGGGAAGACGGAAGCTTCAAGATTGTCCAATTTACCGACATGCACTTGCGGAGTTCCCTTCCCCAGGAAGCGGACGCCGTGTATGCAGGCATGCAGAGAGTCATCCAGGAAGAACAGCCGGACATGATCATCCTCACGGGTGACAACATCACCTGCACGCCGGCAGGACCGGAATTCCGCAGGCTGATCCGTTTCCTGGACGGGTCCCATACCCCCTGGTGTGCCTTGTTCGGCAACCACGACGAGCAGCAGGATCTCTCTCGTCCCGAGATGTCCGCGCTCTATGCGGCCGGAAAGCATTCGCTCAACCGATTGAAGGATGACGGTGAACTGGCAGACCAGGAACTCCCGATCACCGGCAGGGACGGACAGCCCGCTTTCTACCTGTATGTCATGGACTCTCACAGTTATTCGACCCTCCTTGGGGAAGAGTGTTATGACTGGTTCAAAGACGACCAGATCCAATGGCTGAAACAATGCTGCCGGGCGCGGACCGGCGAGGACGGCACGGTCCTCCCTGCACTGGCCTTTTTCCACATCCCGCTCTGCGAATATGAGACGGCCTGGGACAAAGCACGGTACAAAACCGGCATCCGCGGCGAGAATGTCTGTGCCGGAGGACTGAACAGCGGGATGTTCGCCGCCATGCGTGAAAGCGGCAGCATCATCGGCACCGCCGTCGGGCATGACCATGACAATGACTATCTCGCCGTACTGCAGGGTATCGCCCTGTGCTACGGACGCTTCTCGGGCGGCGGCTCCGTCTACAACCATCTTCCGCCCGGCGCGCGGGTCATTAAACTGCGGGAAGGGGTACGCGGCTTCGAGACCTGGATCCGCGAATACGCGGGACGGGTCGTGCGCCATACCTTCTTCGATGGGGAAAAACTGCAGGACGCCCCGCGTGACAGGAGTCTCCCCTATGGATCCTGGACCTCTATACCCATGCCTTGATAATGGACCTACCAGATTTCATATCTGCCCAGTATGCACGTGCTTTCCGTTTCGTCTGCTCCTATGTAGTGGACGAGACGGCTGCGGAAGATATCGTCGCCGACGGGTTGATGGCTTTCTGGAAAAACCGGGAATGTATCCAGGAAGGGGCAGAATGCTCCTTTCTCTTCACGATCCTCCGCAACAAAGCCCTGGACTATCTCCGGAAGGAGCGGTCCCACAGGATGGTGTCACTCTCGCAGGACACGCCGGAGTCGCAGGATTTGGATTTGAGGATCAGTTCCCTGAATGAGACGACCCCGGACAAGGTGATCTCCAAAGAGATCAAGGCCATTTTTCGGGAGACTCTGGAGCAGATGCCGGAACGCACCCGGCAGATTTTCCTGACCCACCGGGATGGGAACAAGACTTACGAAGAAATCGCCGCCATGTACAGCATGACGGAGAAAGGCGTCGAATACCATGTCAGCAAGGCGCTGAAAATGTTGCGAACGACGCTGAAAGATTATTTTCCGTCTTTTCTGTTCTTTTACGGATAGTTTTCTCCTATCCTACTAGGGAGCAGCGGTTTTGTTTCGTTTTAAAGATAGTCGACAAAACCGCAAAATGAACACTGAAACTTTACAACGCTACATCGCGGGAGGGCTTTCCCGTGAGGAACGCAATGTCGTAGCCGACTGGATCTGCGAAGACGCAGAACATCTGAAAGAGTACAAGGCTCTACGGCATCTTTATGATATCAGCCTGTGGAACGCCTCCGGACAAAGCCGCAAGGCACGCCCAAGGAAAAGCGCACACCGAGTCTGGCTGGCAGCCGCATCCATCGCCCTGCTTGTGGCATGCGGAATCGGGTTTAAGGCCCACAGTCAGCACAACACCTGCCCTCCCCTGGCCCCGACTTCTATCACGGTCCCTCCGGGCAAAGATTTGAAACTCGACCTGGCCGACGGAAGCCAGGTGCAACTCAACGCCGGAAGCCGGCTCCAGTTCTGCTCCGACAAGAACGGACGCCGGGTCCGCCTGGACGGGGAAGGTTATTTCATCATCGCCACTGACCCGAAAAGCCCCTTCATCGTGGAAACATTCGGACATTCGGTCAAGGTGACCGGTACCGAATTCAACGTGAAAGCAAGGGAAGACGACAGGCTATGGGAAGTAGCCCTCGTCAAGGGTTCCGTGTCCATCCTCAACACCGAGGGCAAAGTAGTGACTAATCTCACGCCCGGCAAGAAAATCGCCTTGACAGGCAACAGTCTCATCGTCTCCAAACTGGACGGGAAAGAACTCCTCTGGAAAGACAACATCCTGTCTTTCGACAACCTGACACTGGACGAAATCCTGAACCGCATCTCTGAATTCTACGGTATCCGGTTCGATAGTTCGGCTCTGCGCTGCGGGCAAAAACGCTACACGGGCAAATTCAGGACTCAATGGGGCTACGAGCATATCCTCAAATCCCTGCAGATGATCAACGAGGACTTTTCATACAGCACACCCGAAGACGACGAATGTGACGTGGTCCGCATTTACTAAGACCCAGTCATCACTGACTCTTGGGGAAACGTAGCTGCCCCGTTGGCGATAACCGTACAAGTGAAAAAAGAACAAATCCAAGCTGTCATATAATCATGCAGACCCGAAGAGAATTTCTAAAAACCAGTTTGCTGGGCACAGGAGGCCTGGTACTGGGCGGCCTGTCCATCGACTCAGCATTATATGCCAAGTCGAAAAAGGCAAATGACAATGTCAAAGTTGGTATCATCGGTTTCTCGGACCGCTGCCGCGGTTCCTTGATTCCCGCATTCATGAGCCACGCCGAAGAACTCGGTTTCGAGATCGTCGCTGTGTCCGACATCTGGAAACGTCGGCGCGAAGAGGCAGCAGCGTATTTTCGTAATAACTACAACAAGGAAGTGAAATTGTTCCGCAACAACGAGGAGCTCTATGAGTCCGGAATGTGCGATGCGGTCATCATTTCCACGGCAGATTTCCAGCATGCCACGCACCTCGTCGAAGCAGTCAAGGCCGGCTGCGACGCCTATTGTGAGAAACCGTTTGCCGAAACGATGGCAGATGCCCGTTGGGCCCTCAAGGCCGCAAAGGAGTCGAAATGCATTATCCAAATCGGTTCCCAGCGCCGTTCTGGGCCCAATTACCAAGCGGCTTATGACTATATAAAATCCGGCAAGTTCGGCCCGATCGTGATGGTCGAGATGAGTTGGAATGTCAACCAGCCCGGCCGCTGGCGCCGTCCCGCTCTGGTGGCGGAGTGCCGCGAGGAGGATACCGACTGGAAGCGCTTCCTGTGCAACCGGCCCCATGAACCGTGGGATCCGCGCAAGTATCTGGAGTACAGGCTGTTCTGGCCATATTCGTCCGGTATCCCGGGACAGTGGATGTCCCACCAGATCGATACGGTCCATTGGTTTACAGGTCTGAGTCATCCGCGCAGCGTCGCGGCCAACGGCGGCATTTATCTCTGGAAGGACGGCCGCCGCAACTACGACACCCTTACGGCTGTCATGGACTATGGTCCGGAAGGGACCGACGAAGGTTTCCAGGTTCTGTACACCTCCCGTTTCACCAATTCTGCAGGCGGCGTGAAGGAGTTGTATTTCTCCAACGGCGGGACACTCAATCTTGACACCAATGAGGTGACTTCAATCGGTGGTATGAAGGCGAAAGATGCGGCTGCGATGGGCATGGAGCCCAACTTGCTCGAAACCTTTAAACTTCCTACCATCCAGGTTGCGACGGCGGCCAACACCGGCAGCGATCCAATAACAAGCCTGCACATGCGCAACTGGATGGAGTGCGTGCGGAGCCGAAAGGAGACGAATGCCCCTGTGCAGGCGGGCTATAATCATTCGATCGCAACGATGATGACCAACGCTGCCGTCCGCAGCGGAGAGAAAGTCACTTTTGATGAGAAGAGGCAGGAGATCCTTGCAGCCGGAAAGGTTTTTGAGCCGTTCCAATACATTTGAAATGAAGCTGATTTCATCAACATCCAATAACACTTAAAACTCCTTGTTATTAACCTAAAAAACTTACTCAAATGCACATCAAGAAATGGATATGCGCCGTGGCAGTCCTATTGTTGTCACTGACCGTCTGGGCCCAGAATGTGTCCAAAAAGAACGTGACAATCAATGGCCAAGTCACGGTAGCCAATCTCATCAAAGAGATTGAAAACCAAACCGGTTTTCTGCTAGTTTACAGTGAGAAGGCGGTAGATCTCTCCCGTTCGGTCAACGTTCGGGCGAACGATGAGCCTGCCCTCTCCGTCATTGAAAAGGCCTTAGCCGGTACGGGCATCGTCCCGAAGGTTGAAGGCAACACCATCGTACTCTCCGAAATTAAGAACGCTGGAGATGAAAAACACCGAATCCAGGGAACGATTCTGGACGCCAACGGAGATCCCGTCGTTGGCGCTAACATCTTGGTCAAGGGTACCCGAGAAGGGACGTTCACAGATGTTGACGGACACTTTGAGATGAATGCGCCTGCCAATGCCGTTCTCGTGTGTTCCTCCATCGGCTACGAGACCCTCGAAGTTCCCGTCGGCGGCCGCAGGCAATTCAACCTGACACTCGCGGGCGACACCAAGTTCCTAGACGATGTCATCGTTATCGGTTACGGTACAGCGAAAAAACGCGACTACATCGGCTCGGTCAGCACCGTTAAAGCCGAGGACATCCAGCGGGTAGTCCCCACTTCCATGGAATCTGCCCTTCAGGGTATGGCTACCGGTGTCCAGGTCAATTCCGGGGTCGGCGTGCCAGGAGCGCCCCAGCAGATCAAAGTCCGCGGTGTCAGCTCCATTTCTTCAGGCACCGATCCTCTTTGGATTATCGATGGCATCCCGATCGAGAGCGGCACAATGGACACATCGTACGACGGCGAAACGAATCAGAGCATCCTCGGCATGTTCAACCCCGGTGACATTGAAACCATCCAGATTCTCAAGGATGCTGCCGCCACGGCTATTTACGGTTCCCGCGGTTCCAACGGCGTCATCTTAGTGACTACGAAATCCGGCCAGAAAGGGTCTCTCCGGGTCAATGTGGATGTGAAGGGAGGAATCTCCCAGTGGGCACACCCGAACATCGGCCTGGTCAACACGGAAGAGTGGATGAAAATCGCCAACACCGCGATGCAGAACACCTATAATGTACCCTTTGACGTCAGCACCACCTATAGCCAGTTGCCAGAAATTGTTGATGTTGCTTCCACGGCGGAAGCTGCAAAGGTCAACACCGACTGGGTCAAGGAGATTTCCAGGCTTGGAAACTTCTACGAAACCAACGTCTCCTTAAGCCAAGGTACGGAACGATTTACTTCCTACACTTCACTCAAGTACCGGAAAGATAACGGTAACCTGAAATGGAACGATCTGGAGTCCTTCTCCGCCAATACAAAGTTGAACTGGAAGCTCACAGGTTGGCTGGACGTTAGCTACCGTCTTGCCGCTACTTATACGCGTAACAACCGCATCAAGTCAGGCGACGGCACAAACGGACCTGGCGGCTGGGGTCAGATCAACACCAATGCCCTTCCCTGGTATGCGGTTTACAACGCCAAAGGGGAGTATTGGAACCCGAAATCAACCACCAACCCCTTGGCGAGCCTTGATCCGAACAATATGCGCTCTTTCTTGGAGACCATGAACCTTATCTCCGCGCTGACAACTACCGTACGCCTCCCCATAGAAGGCCTTAGTCTCAAGGGTGAGTGGGGTGTAAACTTCATCAACAGTGACGGCCAATCCTGGCGGAGTGCCCGTGTCATCAGCACCTCCGATCAGTCCATCGCTAAGGAGAACAGAAACACGGTCCTGATCAACAACCTTAGCGGGTATCTTAACTACGACCGCACCTTCGGCAAAATCCACGAAATCAATGCCGTAGCCGGTGTGGAAAGCATGCGTCGCCATGGTCAGTACACCAGTCTCACCGGCACGGGCCTGGTCGGACAGTTCAAGGAGGTCGGAACACCTAACAAGCTCACCGGCTCCAGCGGCTTGGGTGGAGAAGTGTATCTCCTCGGTTATTTTGCCCGCGCCAACTACAAGCTTCTCGACCGCTACATCATCAATGCCAGTGCCCGTCGCGACGGCATCTCGAAGTTCTCAGCTGCCAACCGCTGGGCCAACTTTTACTCTCTCGGCCTGGGCTGGATCATATCTGAAGAGCCTTGGTTCAACAACGAGACCATCAATCTCCTGAAACTGCGTGGCAGCGTCGGCCAGACCGGTAACACCAACATCCCGGCTGGTATCACCACCGACAAGTGGGAAGTCGTCAATGATGCCGGCAGCACCTTGGAGGGCCTCAACACCAGCCGTCTGCTCTCCATTGGCAACGACAACCTGAAGTGGGAAACCACCACTTCCTACGATGCCGGCATCGACTTCGGGCTTTGGAACAACCGGGTTAACGGATCCATTGCTTACTACCGCCAGAATGTGAAGGATATGCTCCTCGCGGCCTCCCTGCCGACCTCTGCCGGTATCCGGGGTGGAAATAAGGGATGGATGAATATCGGTGACATGTACAACCATGGTGTCGAATTCGAGCTCTTCTCCACACTGATCCAGAATAAGGACTTTACTTGGAGCGCCGGTTTTAACATCGCGACCAACGCCAACAAAGTGACAGCCCTCGATCCCGATTCCGATGCGAACCACACGGGCATTCTCAACACCGGTAATGCCAGCCAGGTCCGCACCATCATCAAGGCCGGTCTCCCGTACGGAACTTATTACATGGCCGAATATGCCGGTGTTGACGCCCAGAAGGGTATCCCTATTATCTATGAGGTGGAAACGAAGGAGGATGGAACGACCGTCCACACCGGGAATATCATCCCTGGGACCTCCACCAACATCGAGAAGAATAAGATGATCCTCACGGGCAAGACCGCATTACCCAAGTTGGTCGGCGGTTTCAATACGCGAATCACATGGCACGGTTTTGACGCTTCCGCAGTATTCTCATTTGCCTGCGGTCAGTATGTCTACAGTCGCCTGATCCAGAGTACGATGACACCCAACGCAGGTATGCTGGTCCTGAACCGGAAATTGCTCACGGACGCATGGCAGAATCCGGGAGACGTCACCGACGTGCCACAAATCAACGCCGCCTGCTCATACTACTACGACGACGAGGGCAATCCGACTACTTCTCCTGTCCTCTACGGCTCCGAGAACAAGACTCCGACTAGCCGTTTCCTGGAAAAGGCCGATTACCTAAAGCTTCGGAACCTGACCCTCGGCTATACTTTCCCGCTACGGAACTACAAGGGCATCCAGAACCTTCGTGTCTACCTCAGCGGTGGCAACCTTTTCACGATCACCCCGTTCTCGGGCTATGATCCCGAAGTCGAAATCGACCAGGCAACGGGTGGCGCCGTGGAGACTTTCCTGGCAATGCCTTCCCTCCGGACCTTTACTTGCGGTGTTAATTTCACTTTCTAATCGACTAAGACCATGAAAAAGACTATCATACTTTTGATGGCGGGACTTCTGATGTGCCTCTCCTCCTGCAACGAAGATAAATACTTCGCCCTCGAGCGGCCCAACCAGTATCCCTGGCAGAGCGCCGCTGAACTTGAAATGGCTGTCCGTGCTCCATACCTCTATTTCGTAGGTGCTGCATGGTCCAACCCGATCGGCGCCATCACGAACCGCTTCGGCGAGTCAGATCTGGCCCACTTCACCGGCAAGACCGGCGACAGCTACTACTATGCCTATTGGGACCGTCTTTGGGAGACCCTTGTGCTGGAAAACGCCAAGGAGCTTGAAGGTGGTTTCGAATACCTGTATTATGCCGTGACGGCTTGCAACGCGCCACTCCATATGATCCTGAGTGCCGAGAAAGAGGGAAAGGATCCCTTTGTGGACATGTCCGACGCCGATCGTGACTTGGTGCAGCGGATCAAGGGCGAGTTGCTCTTCATGCGCGCCTTTACCTATTGGAATCTGGCACGCACCTGGTGTCCGCCATACGATTCCAACGGGGCAAACGACACGAAGCACTTCGTTCTGTACCAGGATTACATAAACGACTCCAACACATTAAAAAACAGCGAGTTAGCATCCGTCAAAGAAGTTTACGATGCCATCGTCAAGGACCTCAAGGATGCCATCGACGTCCTGCCGGAGACATACTACAACGGCGACAATGGTCAGCGTATGCGCGTTAACAAGTATGCGGCTGAGGCCCTTCTTGCCCGCGTGTACTTCTCGATGGGCAAGTTCGGCGACGCTAAAACCCTCATCGACGATGTGATCAAGCAGACCTCTCTCTACGATCTGAGCGAAGAACCCTACGAAGCATGGAATAAGATCTCCGGCCAGGGTTCCGGGAAGGAGGTTATCTTCGAGATCGTTTACAGTGGCGACTCCAACCGCTACGACCGCAACCCTGGCATCATGAATTTCGCCGCCTATAACGGCAACGCCAACAAGCAAAGCGGCTACTGCGCCTTCGCCATGTCCTATTACGCCATGGAGAAAGTGGGCTGGATGAATGCCAACCACGAAGTCACCGATGCTGCACGCGCCGACAAGCGGTTCACCCAACTATACAAATACTCAGAGGGCTACGGTGTCCCGTACATTTTCCTCTTTAAGTATTTCCGTGCCCAGGATCCCAACGGTGGTCAGCGTCGCGCCAATCGTCCCATCATCCGTCTGGCCGATCTCTACCTCATGCGGGCTGAGATCAACTGGCTGAACAACGACAAGACCGGGGCTGCAGCCGATCTGAACGTCGTCCGCAACCGCGCAGGCCTTGAGAGTATTGCAGCTTCAGCCTTGACGGAAACTGATATTGAGAACGAACGCATCAAGGAGATGGCCGGCGAGAACGCCGACCGCATCTATTGGCTCACCGCCCTCCATAAGGATATCCCGATCGGTGACCGCGACCCGTCCAAGTTCCAGCCGATCAAGTATCCTTATTCTAAGTACTACTATCAGATCCCGCTCCAGGAGCGGCAGACAAACAACGCATACAAGACCAACGCTGAATAATGCGAAGGATCCTATATAGCACCGTTTTCCTGATCACTTTTTTCCTTCCGGCATACGCAGGCGGCCCCGATCAGGGCCGCCTGCCTGCCTGGGAAAAAGGGATGCTGGATATCCATTGTATCAGCACAGGATGCGGCAATTGCACCTTTTTCCTCCTGCCCGACGGAACCACGATGCTGGTGGATGCCGGAGATATCAGACGTCCGGACGTCAGGGCCTCTGCCCCGAAACCGGACAGTACCCGCAGTCCCGGCGAATGGATTGCGGATTATATCTTGGACTGCATACCTGCCGGGAAGGCCCCGGTCCTGGATTACGCACTTGTCACCCATTTCCACGACGACCATATCGGATGCCCGATGAATGCCCGGCGGGTTGCGCCGGAAGGTGGCTATCCCCTGTCCGGTATCACCGAGGTCGGGACACTGATCCCCATCCGGACCTTCATCGACCGAGGAAAAGACTATCCCGAAAAAGTCGCCCGGTTCCTGGAGTTTTATCAGTCTTTCCTGGACTGGCAATGCGCACACGCGGGAATGGTGTACGAGAAAGCCCGGGTCGGTGCCAGCGAGCAGATCTCTCTGGTCAACGAGCCGGATGCGTATCCGGATTTTCGGATACGCATCCTCTTTGCCAATGGCGAAATCGCCCACAGGAACAAGGAGAAGGCCGCAAAATCACTGTACAAAGGTAAAGACTACCCAGGGGAGAACAACCTGTCCGTCGGGTTCCGCCTGAATTACGGCCGCTTCTCCTACTATTCAGGAGGTGACATCTCAGGCATCGGACATACCGGCAAACCGGATCCCAAAAGTATGGAGTCCGAGGTGGCCCGTCTCATCGGTCCGGTCGACGTTGCCGTCATGAACCATCACGGCAACCGGGACACCCAGAACGAAGACTTCGTCGCGACGCTCAAGCCCCGGGTTTGGATCGGTCTCTGCTGGGGCATACGACACCCTGGAGAAGAAGTGATACGCCGCATTTCCAGCCGCTATGTCTATCCCGGAGACCGGGATATCTATACGACCTATATGGCCCCTGCCACAAGGGAGTTCATGGGACGTTACACGACGGATTACAAGTCCTTCTCCGGGCATATCGTCATCCGGGTCCATCCGGGAGGAGAGGACTTCGAGATCTATATCCTGAAAGACGATACCCCGGAGAAAAACATTATTACCCACACCAGTTACCATTCAGATACCATCACAACGGACCAGTCATCATCGTTAAACCATAAGCCATGACCTGGAAGCATCTAATCGTTCTGCTTGCTGCACTCGTTTCGCCCTGCGCCCTGATGCAGAGCGTTTCGACGCTTTATGCCCAGCAACTCTTTGTAGGCGTTAACTGGCACCCGCATGACGTTCCCCCGGAACAATGGAAGAGCGACATCGCCAAGATGCAGGAGGCCGGTTTCAACGTGGTGCGGATGGGGCATCTGGCATGGGACAGTTACGAGCCGGCGGACCGTCAATTCACTTTTGACTGGTTCGACCAGGTGATGGACATGATGGAAGACGCCGGCATCAAGGTGATATTAGACATCGCCGTGCGCCCTGCCCCGTTGTGGCTGCACAGGAAGTATCCTTCAATGGACATTACCGATGCCGACGGGGTACACCGCTATCCCAACGGGAGATATATGGAGGATGTCGGAGACCCCATGTTTCAAGAGTATGCCCTGCGCTATACCGACACCCTGACGAAACGCTATGCCGCCCATCCGGCCCTGCTCGCTTTCGGGATTGACAATGAGCCCGGGGCAGGTAAGATTTCCTGGTCAGAAGACGTTCGCCTGCGGTTCATCGGCTGGCTCAAGGAAAAATATGGGACGACCGACCAACTCAACGAGGCCTGGGCAGCACAACGCTGGTCGCGCAGGATCAGCGATTTCGACGAGATCGGTCTGCCTGCCGGCGGCCCTCCTGAGAGGACGCTGGATTTCCGCCGGTTTCTCTCCTACGAGATCAACGGATTCTACTTTAAAATGCTTGAGATCGTACGTCGCAACGCTCCAATGGCACAGACAACCACCAATGCATGGTATTACAACGCGGATGGCAAATACTATGACTATTCGCCGATGGCGTATTCGGGGTTGATGACAAGGGAAGGCTGCGGCTTCTATCCGGGCAGTTCACTGCTGTCCAACGACCGAATCAGCCGCTCGCTGTTCGGGATCTCCCGCATCCAGTATGAGGCGGAAACGCCGTTCTGGTGTACCGAATTCACCACATTCACCGCCACCCCTGGAGCGGTGCGCAAGTATGCATACCTGTCGCTGATGTATGGCAATCAGATGGTGTGCGGGTGGACCTGGCAATCCATGCATGGAGGCGAGGAACAGTTCCACCAGGGAATGATGGACTGGGATGGGACCCTCAACACCAAGTACGATGAATACAAACGGATTGCCTCCGAATTCAAACGGATCGGGAAGCATTTCCCCTACAAGCCGAAAGCGGACGTTGCACTGGCGTTTTCGTTTCCAAGCCAGATGATGAGAGGGGTTGATTCCCAGCTGACCCATGAGATGCAGGTTAAAGACTGTTTTTACGCCACGGTCACGAGAAACATCGACGTGCGTACAGTCGACGTTTCTCGGAGTCCACTGGATTACAAACTGTTGATTGTTCCGGGGATGTCCGTCATGGACGTGAAGTCCGCTGCCAACATTCGGGCATTCGTGGAGAAAGGAGGCACCGTAGTGATGACATGCGGATCGGCCATTTTTGACGAGAGGGGGCAAATGTTCCGCAGCACGTTGCCGGGCCTGCTGGATGACGTCTTCGGCATCAGGAAAGGAGGCTACGGCGAGACCGCCGCGATGAACGAACTCTCCCGCCGCTCAGCGAAAGGCAGCGAAATCATCGTAAACCTTGAAGGGCTGGAGATCACCACATGTTCCGAGTATTTCGACTGGCTGGCCCCCCAGGGAGCGACAGTACTTGGCAGTATCGTCAGCATGGGTAAGGATTATCCGATCATTACTTCGAACCAGTATGGGAAAGGAACAGCCATTTACCTGGGCATCCCAGCGGACGAGGACCTGATAGGCTGGCTGTTGGACTCCCTGTCAGACGACCTTGCCATCGGGAGGGTCGCAAACCTGCCGCAGGGAATAAGGGCCAGAATGACGGATGACAGCCACCTCCTGCTTTTCAATGTGACGGAAAACCCGATAAAAATACCCCTGGACAGAAAAGCCAGGAGTTTGCTGAACGGTGTTGTGTACAAGGGTAGCCTGGTCCTGGACGCACAAGAACCCGAATTCCTGGAGTTTTACTGAACCAATGTTCCACATCAAATAAAGTGTTTGCCTTATGAGATTCCCGTTCAAATCAATAATCTTGACACTTCCGCTGCTTGCGGGCGCATATTGCGCGGCGGGAGCGATGGATAACCGTGACGAAGTTGACTATGTCAATCCGTTTATCTGCACCCAAGGTGACCATGGAGAATGGCATCCCGCCGCCACTCGTCCGTTCGGCGCGGTGAATCTTGGTCCCGACACGTATCCTGGCAGCCTGATTTCATGGGGAGGGGCTGCTCACGGCGGGTATGACTGGAGTGACTCGATGGTGAGGGGGTTCAGCCATTTCAAACGGGGCAGCAGCGGCGGGACCCGCATCGTAGACAGGGCTGGACTGTTTTCCATCTTGCCGTTTACCGGGGAGCGTAGTCACGCCTGGTTCCGCACGCCCATGCTGTCGGAAGACAAGGCAAGAGAGATGGCGGCTCCGGGGTACTACTCCACTTATCTGACGGATGGTGGGATCAAGGTAGAATTGACGGCAGATGTGCATTCCGGATATCACAGATACAGATTCACCCCCGGCACGGAAGCCCGGATCCTGATTTATCAGGGCAACAGGGGGACAGCTGAGACTCTCTGCTGCCGTCTCCTTGACGACAGGACGATCGAGGGTAACGTCGGTGGGTTTTGGTTCTATATCACATTCGACCATCCTGTCTTGGAGTCCATGACGCAAGACGAGGACGGGTTTCTCCATTCCGGAGATTGCTTGGAACCGAGCACGAAGACAGGGTTTGTGTGTTCGTTCGGCGATTTATCAGGACAGCCGCTCAACATCCAGGTCGGCATTTCCTTTACGGATCAGCAAAGTGCGAGGGACAATTATATGGCGGAGTGTCATGGGGCGGGTTTTGACACCATGCGTGAGAATGCCAGGAGAAACTGGCAGGATATTCTTGGCAGGATCGCGGTAGAGGGCAACGACGACAGCCTGAAGACGATTTTCTATACGGCGCTGTACCATTCTTGCCTTCTCCCCATCATCCAGTCCAATGCAGACGGGACGTATCTCGGAATGGACAACGAATTACACGAGACAGGCGGTCACGTCCATTATGACGGATACGCCTTCTGGGATACTTTCCGGTCCAAATATCAGTTATACGCCCTGCTCGTCCCCGAAGTTTACAGGGACATAGTCCGGTCTCTTGCGGACATTTACGGGCAGACCGATTATGACGCAAGCGCACGACCGTGCCAACCGCGTACATACGGCTATTCATACAAGGCAATAGGAAAGAGATATGTATGGCCCAACTGCCGGAGCGAGCACCAGCTTATGGTATTTTTCGACGCATATGTCAAAGGGCTTTGTGACGTAGATGTGGCCGGTGTCTATCCCAGTATCCGGAAGGAGATGATGGCACAGATGCCAGCGTGGTTTGACCAGTTTGGATACATTCCCTATCAGCCGGACCAGACCTGCGAATACAGTTGGGACAGTTGGTGTGTGGCCCAGCTTGCCCGTGAACTTGGTTATCAGGAAGATTTTGCATTATTCTCTTCGCGTGCGGAATACTGGAAAAACGTTTGGGACCCTTCCCTCCGGTTTTTCCGCGCCCGCTCTGCCGACGGCTCATGGCTTGACTTCCCGGATGACCCCACAATAGACAGGCGCAAATATACATACGAATGTACGGGATGGCAGATGCGCTGGCATTCCCTGCACGACGTCCCCGGCTTGGTAGATCTGTTCGGAGGCCGCCGCAAGTTCCTGAAGGAACTCGACAGGTTTTTCGATGACCATCTGTACAATGCCGGCAATCAGCCTGACTTGCATACGCCGTTCCTTTTCAACATGGCCGGAGAACCGTGGAAGACCCAGAAGTGGATGAACGCCCTTCTCACCAAGCCGACACTCCAGAGGTACGGGACACATGGTTTCCTCCCCAGCCCAGTCTATGACAAAGTCTACAAGGCTACTCCTGACGGATATCTGGTTGAGATGGACGATGATTACGGCTGCATGGCCTCCTGGTTCGCCATGGGAGCTATGGGATTATTCCAGTATTGCCCGGGGCAGCCGGTTTATCAGTTATTCTCTCCCATCTTCGACAAAGTGACGATTCATCTGGAGAACAACAAGACGCTGTCCCTTGAGGCCACAGGCTTGTCCGATGACAGTTTTTACATTCAGTCCGCCTCCTTTGACGGCCACCCGCTACAGGAGTCCCATATCGCGCATGACACGCTGATGGAAGGTGGGACCCTGCACTTCACGCTCGGCCCTAAGCCCAACCGGCGATGGGGCAGATAACCGAAGACTCACAACTGCCAATCATTACATTTCAATCATTTTATTCTCCTGTCAATTATGAATAAACGACTGATTTTCAGCATACTGCTACTGAGTTTTATCATTACGGGATGCAATCCCAGGCCCCCCCGCGCCGACCACGTTATCATCCTTGGTTTCGACGCCATGAGCGCCCGTGGCATCCAGCGGGCGGAAACGCCCAACTTCAACCGGATGATCGAGAATGGAGCCATCTCCCTGCACACCCGCTGTGTCCGTGAAACGGTCAGCAGCCAGAACTGGATGTCGATGGTCAGCGGCGCACCCATCGAGATGCACGGCGTCTTCAACAACAACTGGAGTCCGGGAGCACCGGGCAACATTCCCCCGGCCCTGAGCAATGCCGAAGGGAAGTTCCCCACCCTTTTCGACTGGATCCGGCAGCAACGCCCCGCATGGAAGCAATACGCTTTCATCGAGTGGACGGGAGAGACGCGCCTGTACGACATGACAGCCTTCGACAAGAGCAGTATCTACGGTATCGACACGACCCTGCGGAATGCCGACGACGTGCTCCTAAAGGCCTTTGACACCTATCTGCAGGACCGTCCGGAGATGATGTTCGTTTCCATTGACCTGACCGACCACATGGGGCATACATGCGGTCATGAATCCCCGGAGTATTTCGACTGCATCAGCCATTTCGACGCCCTCGTGGGTGATTTCGTCAGGGCGCTGGAGGATAAGGGCTGGATGAAGAACACGGTCATCCTCATTACGGCTGACCACGGAGGGATTGGTTATGGCCATGGAGGTGACACGATGGCAGAATTCGAGATCCCGGTCCTCTTGTACGGGAAAGGGGTCACGAAAGGGAAAGTCCTGAAACGGACCAACATGATCTATGATGTCGCAGCGACGGCTGCAGGCCTGCTCGGGATTGAGTTGCCGTGGGAGTGCCGGGGCAAGTTCCTCCGTGAAGCCTTCGAGCCTGCGGACGGTTCGCGCTATGTGCCCATCCCGCTGGTCCATCCCTTTGAAGGACGCGTGGAAGGCCCTGTATCCATCACGGCAGATGCGCCCGGAGCCAAGATCTATTATACCTTGGACGGGACGGATCCGGACGAGCATTCCATCCTCTACACAGGCCCCTTCTCTTTGGAAAAGAACCTCGAGATACGCTCCGTGACCTATCGGGGCGACAGTCACAGCGACATCGAAACCAATTTCCTCTACCTGGACCGGGGAGGGAAACCGGTCCTCTACAAACTCTACCGCAACTACACGCGCTGCGAGATGCCGGATTTCACCAAATTCGGGAAACCGGATGAAAGCGGCTATATCCGGGATTTCACCATCAATGAGGCGGGCGTCAAAGGCGAGGACTTCTTTGCCATCCTCTTCTCCTCCGAACTCATCATTGACGAAGAGGACGATTACACCTTCGAATTGAAGGCAGACGACGGGGCCAACCTATGGATCGACGGCAACAGGCTGATCCAGAACGAAAACGCACATAGCGTCAAATCACCCAAATACGGGACTGTCCATCTCAGCCCCGGCCGCCATCCGATCAAGATCGAATACTACGAATACACCAAGCAGGACCGTCTCGAGCTCAGTTTCCGTCATGGTGACCGGCCCTTCCGGCCTGTCACTCCGCTGGACTTGACCCGGTGAAAAAGATCTGTCTCTTCCTCAGTCTGACGCTGCTCTTCCAAGGGCTCGCCCGTGGCGGGTCCTTGGAGGAGGAAGCCTGGCTGCTCCTGCAGCGTTTCAATGCAGAACTGGTCCGCTATCAGGACACGCTTGCTGTCAGCCCAAACCTAGGCGGACTCTATTGTCCGGCCTGCGGGGTCTTCCACTCCCGGGCGGCGGAGGCGCTCTGGCCCCTGGCTTTCGAAGCCGCACGAACCGGAGACAGCTTACGGATGCAGCAGGCTCTTGCGCTGGCCGGATGGCTCATCCGCCGGCAAGGGAAAGATGGGGCATGGACCGAATCCGACGGAGGATGGAAAGGGACAACGACTGACCAACTCTACGCCCTGGTCCTCGCCTATCCGCTGGTCCGGGACCATTTGGATCGGAGAGGACGCCGTGAGTGGCGGAAGGCGATGCGCCATGCCGCCACTTTCCTCTGCAGGGTCATGGACAACCATTATGCCTATATCAACTACTGCGCAACCAGCGCAGCCTCACTTGCCGAAGCCGGCAGGCTGCTGGGCCGGCGGAAATACCTCAGGAAAGCAGCCCGGCTGGCCCGGCTTTGTGCGTCCAAATTCAACGACGATTTCATCTTGGAAGGAGAAGGTGAAAACTGGCAGGGATCCAAGCAAGGCGTAGACATCGGTTACAATCTGGAAATGTCGCTTTGGGGGCTCGCGCGCTATGCCATGCTGACCGGAGACCGGGAGGTCTGGGATCTTGTCCGGCAAAGCGGCCGGGCGCACAGCTGGTTCATCTACCCGGACGGGACCCTGGACGCTTCAGTGGGGCTCCGTTCCTCGAAATGGGCACTCTGGGGCAGCGCGACGTCCGACGGAAGTGCCCCTTTGTGGGCCTTGCTTTCCAGCGATGATCCGACCTTGGAAGGACTCGCCTGCCGGAACATCCAGAAAATCCGCTCCTGCATCTCTAGAAGCGGCCTGCTCGCACCGGGTCCGGAGTATGACCGGATCCGGGATACACTCCCCTGCCTTTACCATACATTCACCAAAGCCAAAAGCCTAGCGACGGCCTTGGCTTGGGCCCCGGAAGGAAACGGGAGCCAGGTCAGGCGTCCCGGGCGGGACACGCTGGTCCATCTCCCGACCCTCAACACCTGCATCATACGCCGCGGTACCTTCCAAGGAACTGTGACCGCATACGGATATAAGGCACGTCGACCCCGTTCCAAGTTCATGCAAAGGCCTTCGGGCGGAGCGATGACACTCCTGTGGGCAGAGGGATACGGTCTCGTACAAGCTTCGTCTCAGACTCAATACGAGCGCTGGGAAGAGAGTTTCCCTTGGATGCCGCCGTCGCCACCCTTGACACCACGGATTGAGATAACGACAACTGAAGGGTGGTTTACCAACCTGTACGATTTTGACGCTACACTTTCCTTTACAACGGACAGCATCTGCACAATTACCGGCCAATTGAAAGATTCCACTGGGAGGACTTGCGGAGTCCAGTATCAAATATCGTACGTGTTCAAAGCTGACCGGCTTGAAAAAATATACCGAATCCAAGGTGGCTATTCACGCATCATCGAGCCCGTCCTCATAGATCCGGAGACCCGGGTTCATTTCTGCGACAGCCATACAGCCCGATTAAGGAGGGGTTCCTTGTGCCTGACCCTCGAGCTGGAAGGAAAAGGTTCAACACTTCAGTTGGACACGGCGTCTGACGGCTTATACCGGTCCATTTACCCGGCGCTCCGTGCGGTCCCGATCCACATCGGACCGGTGAGGGACACAAGCTTGATACGGCTCACATTCTCCCTTGAATAACAATGCTTTCTTTCGTACGGAAAACCGGGCCTGTCAGAGACTTGGAGCGAGACAGAATACCTCAACCACAGTCTCATCCTGGCCGGTTTTACATGGTCTTTCCGATGGCCACAGGGGTCTCTTTTTGGTCGTCTTAAGAATAACACTTACCTTTGTTTGGCTGAATGTGTTGTGCTATGGCAAAGATTGATGTAAACGGCGTTGCCGTGACGGTTGTAAAGGTTGACAGTGAGGACTACATCAGCCTCACCGACATGATGCGCTCGAAGGATGGGGAGTTCTTTTTCCATAACTGGCTCCGCAACCGGAATACCATAGAGTTCCTGGGAACCTGGGAGAAGGTGTACAACCCCGAGTTTAATTCTGCCGAATTCGACATGATTAAAAGTAAAGCCGGGCTCAACAGTTTCCGTCTCAGTGCAAAGGAATGGACTGAAAAGACTCATGCAATCGGCATTATTTCCAAAGCCGGACGCTATGGTGGGACATACGCTCATAAGGACATTGCCTTCGAGTTCGCCATGTGGATCAGCCCAGAATTTAAAGTCTATCTTATCCGGGAGTTCCAACGTCTCAAGGAAGAAGAACAGAAACTCATAGGCTGGACGGCCAAACGGGAACTTTCCAAGGTAAACTACCGCATCCATACCGATGCCATCAAGCAGAACCTCATTCCAGCCGAATTGTCCGAAAAACAAATTTCGTTTATCTATGCCAACGAGGCCGATGTACTCAATGTTTCCCTATTCGGTATGACGGCAAAAGAGTGGCGGGATTCTAACCCGGACCTCAAGGGAAACATCCGCGACTACGCCACAATCAATCAACTCATCTGCTTGTCCAATATGGAAAGTCTGAATGCCATTTTCATCAACGACGGTATTCCTCAAGCAGAGAGGCTCCGTAGACTCAAC
>Ga0247611_10004048_pt1 | contig 20812 bp, 10 predicted proteins | sample 177DNAGHGhighgp2_FD_192422 | JGI IMG/M metagenome (GOLD analysis project Ga0247611, IMG submission 192422) | Sheep rumen microbial communities from Palmerston North, Manawatu-Wanganui, New Zealand - 1770 DNA GHGhigh gp2 | ecosystem: Host-associated > Mammals > Digestive system > Stomach > Rumen...
ATGCCCTCTGGCTCCATCTGGTTGAAGTAGTCAATGTAATGGCGATAGTTGTCGTATGACAGAAATGCACTACCGGCATTATCGTCGGTACTACGGGTTTGGAAACGGGCGATACGATAGACGGCCAACGGGTCACTACCGCCTGCATTGTCGAGGATACCATCCCAATCGGCAGGGGTATCAACATCGGGGAAACGACGTTCGCCGCCTGTTCGGAACATCACACGCTCAATGGCTTTCACAGGAGCATAGAACATCCGCTGCCCAACTTTCTTACCATCGATAAAGACGGTTAACGTACGGCTTTTAACCGACAACTGAGCTTCGATGTGATAAGTCTTGCCTGACTCGTATGTCAACAGGTTACCATAGCGCGCCCCACCCTTCGCACGCAGAACGCCTTCGTCAGTCATTTCTATGCGTGAACAGCTCACACCATGATCGTCCAGAAACTCTATCTGCAACAATCCGTGATTGTTTTGTTCTGCCTGTAAATCGAAACTGACAGTCAACTCCGAGGTGGCGGGTATCTTGCGATCTACACGGGCGTAGTCAAAGGGATCACTATCGCTGAGCCTCAACCACTCGCCGTCAATGGTAATGGGCGCCATCTTCGGCATATACACGTTCCATTGGGTTAGGTCAGACAACTTGCCAATTGTCGAGAAATCATCGTTGGCATGGGCATGGGCAGCTGTTTGAACGGGCACAGGGACACGGGCAATCCACATATCTTCTTTGTTCATCGAATAGCTTACCCAAAGGTCGTTGTCACAAGGTATGCCATTTCCTTCTATGATACCGCGCACATACTGCGGGCCAAAACTCTTATAATTGCCGCCATAGCGCATCGGGGGCACCTCGCCACACACCAGATTTAGCGTATTGTATTCCAATCCGTCTTTCGACAGGGAGATAGCGAGCGGCCAACGGAACTCGGAGGGATTATACACGGTGGCATACATACCATCCGTCAGGCGCTGTCCCCATATCTTCGCATTGCTGTTTACAAAACCTGGAGCACGCTCTACAGGCTCCTTCCACATCAATCCGCCGTCGGTAGAAATTGAGGTCAGGGCGTGTTTCCACAGAGCAACAAGTCTGCCGTCGGGCAGCGTGTAATCACAATAAGCCTTATAGGGTTTGTTCAATGGTATCAACGGATCATTACGATCAGCTTCTTCCACCCATCCCATCCGCATACGAGGATTGGAGAGAATCTCCTCGCAGGCTTTTTTCAAGTATTTGTCCCCCTTCCTGTAATTGGGGAAATCGGTGTTCTTCTCGTTGAAGTCATGGTTGTAGTAGAGGAAATATATCTTTCCCAGAGACCCATCAGACTTGATTTCACGAATTACACGACCAATTCCATTGCCGTCGTTGTTATGATCTTTCTTGTTCAGACATATACCGTAACTGGCTAAGGCATACAGGTGGTTGTCTTTGGAAACGTAAAAGCCCTGTCGCTGATGCATCACCGCCTTGATGTTATGCGCCTCACCTTCAACACCTTCTTTCTTAAAACCTTCTGGTACAGGATACTCCGGGAAAAGCAAAACGGGATTACTCCAGCTGTAACCATCATCAGACATCAACAAAAGTGTACGAGATGGTGGAACCTGCTCGTCTTTGGGATCGCTCAGATAGTGTTGATAGAACCGCCCATTCCAGTATGCCATCATCGGCTGGTGATTATAGGTCCAGTCACAATACGCTGCAATCGGGTGTTCACGATTGCTTCGCATCGTCTGGATATTATGTACGCCCACCACAGGGGATAATCCACCATCATGACGGTTAGGATCACTCAATGTTTCTCCCGTATAATGCACTCCCTCCTGCCCCGTCTGGGCAATCGCGGGAAGTCCTATCAGGATATAAGTTATGACCGATAATACTTTCTTCATGATTCTATGTCTTTTCAATTGCACTGCTTTTGCGAAAAATTCTCTAGAGAATTTTGTGTGAGAGGGCACCTCTTGGAAGAAATTCTCTAGAGAATTTTTTCTAATCTCTTTTCTTTAGTTTCTCAACAGTTTTCTTGGGAGCCTTGAATATGGTACCATGCTTGTGCAATGGGGGTATTGACACGAAGTCTGACCAATCTTCAAATGTCTTGAAATCACGGGTAAACGATGCGCCGAAGTCGTACTTCTTATAGCGGTCGTAATAGATTACCCAGCCGTTTCGCACCTTCACGGTGGCAGGTCCCTCAACAAATGTTTCCGTAAATGGTTCTGATGCTTTGCTCCACGGGCCATGAGGATCTTTGGCTGTAGCAATCTTCAGGTCACGTTCTGGACGGGTATTGTCTTTCAGTACCATCACATAATCTTTCTTACCACGTTTGACGAGCGTTGCGTCTATACAACTAAAACCTGGATCAATCAACAATTTTGTTTCTCCAAAAGTTTTAAAATCTTTTGTGGTTGTGTAATACAAACGATGGTTGTTGTATTCATCCTCAATTCCTTTTTCAAATTTAAATGGAACACACGATGCCCAAATAATCATCATTTCCTTGCGAGTGTCATCCCAGAAAAGTTCGGGTGCCCATACATTCACAGTACTGGTATCTTTCATCACGGGGATGAACTGTTCTTCCGACCAATGAATCAAATCTTTCGATGAGGCATAACCAAAACCTAAATCTCCTTTCCAAGAACTCGTCCATACAAAATGGAACGTCCCGTCAGGAGTTGGCTGAATGCTGGGGTCACGCATCACACGCTGCTTTCCTACCTGTGGAGAAAGCCATACACCAGGAATAGAATCCCAATGAACTCCATCATTACTGGTCAGGAAACGTAAGCCGTCAGTAGCTGGTTCATGAAAAGAAGTATATACAAAGGTCTCACTCTTGCAAGCAGACAACGCTAATGCCAGAATGATCATATATAATAATGTGTATTTCTTCATTGCTTCAACTATTTTATCAGTTAGAAATCGTATAATTGATTGAGCATTCACCAGCGGCAGGGAGGTCATAATGCTGACCATCTGGAGCTACCAATACTCCTTTACAACCACTATTCATATCACCTTCTATGCTAACGGTGAGAGTCTGCTGATCCATAAACACATGAATCAAGCCGAAAGGTGTAGGAACGGCACCACGAAGCCACTGAAGTCCGCCGAGAACAGGACGTACCTCATACTCCTTGTATCCTGCCTTCAAAGGCTTGACACCCAAATAGTACTTACCAAATAAATATACAGGAGAAGCACCCCATGCATGACACAAACTCTTTCCATAAGGACGACCATACATCGCCAGATGTTCCCGACCTGTTTCTTCTGGCACGTATTTTTCCCAAAAGGTTGTAGCGCCTTCTCGAATCATACCGCCCCAGTAATTCCGCACCTCATCGAGAACTTGCGTTTGGAAACCCATCTGACAGAGCGCTTCTAATTCATAAAACCGCATATAAGGTGTTGTAATACGTTCTATCGAAGCGTTCAGCATCACATGGTGCATGATTTCTTTCTTACGCTCGTCATCAACGAGATCATAAATAATGGCAAACATATTCGGAAACTTTGTAATTTGCCGATTCAATTCACCATCCTCTATGGCATGAAGGTAGGATTTTGCTTCCTCATCCCAGAAACAAGTGTCTATACGATCTTTCAGATGGTGAGCCAACGTGTAATAGATGTCGTGGTCAACAGCATAGTTCAAACCATGATCATCAGCATCAATACTACCCTGAGGCGGATTCTCAAGCGGGTGCTTATAGAGAACCTCAGCACAGTTAGCCATCGAGAGATATGCCTTGCACAATAGAATCTGTTCAAAAGCCAAAGCCCCTCGCTTGTGCATCGGGAAATCCACCCAATCTACAAAGATCCAATCATCGGGCTGCCCTTCCGCCATACCATCGCTATTGGTACGTTTTCCCACATATTCCATCAACGATTGCATACGTGGATATATCTCACGAACAAATTCTACATCACCAGTATAGAGATAATAATCATAAACAGAAATAATCCAGTAGAACGTATAATCCATAATCGTATTTACGTGGGACGTAACTGGATCTTTTCCGCGTAACTGTCGGATTGTACGCTTCACACACGCAGTATCAAAACGCAAGTAATAATTCATCAGGTACGACTGGATGGCATCACCCGACCACGTCCAACGGTCACGTTTTATACCATCCATGAAAAATTCCCTTGTGGTGAGATCCATCGTATAAGCGCCAACCTTCCATATTCGGTTCAACAAATCATCGCTGCATTCAAAACTACCACTATGCGAGGTGTCGAAAGGTGCATATTCGTAATCCATTGACACCCGTTCGTAACTGCTGTCGTCTGCTTTTTCGATATACACAAACCGGAAAGCCTTACTGCCCAGTTCCGGTTCTCCGTCAGAAAGTACATCGAGCGTTTCGCAATGTTCTTTGTCTAATGCTTCCTCTGCACTCTCACCATAATAAATATGAACAGTACCTTTTAACCCGTGAACAATCAGATATCCAAAGGTTTCTTTGCCAAAATCGTACAATACCCCCTTTCCTTTGTCTTCAAATGATACAGGTTCTAACCTAACCCGTTCCAGCTGATACTTAGATGGTGGCATATCTGGCTTGTCAAAGTTCCACGAAGCAGCCGGCACATAGATGCCTGATCCATGAGCTATACCGTTCTCGTCAATCCATATCTTGTCTTCGTAAGTAGCCAGCCAACTGCTATCGGTAAACACCGTCTCGCCTTCGATAAAGAGAGCGGGAGGTGTTGCCTGATTCCATACCTTCAGGTTCAGTTTATGCTCTCCGGCAGGAACCGTGAACGTATTGCGCCCGATCATTGACTGCAACTTCCCATCCAACATCAGGTTGAATTGTCCTTCACAGGAAATGGTAATAGTTTCATCCTTCTCCAAAGAAAATGCATTGGAGAATTCCACCGTCACCCAATGACTGTCCTGTTTCCAGAACGGTGGGAACATTGCCCCACGCTCCGTACGTCGGTTGTTAAACCGATTGCCCAGCCACACTTCAAAGTCACCCGGATACCATATCCAGGTGGCTTTATTAAGATTAGATATCATCGCCATAACGTTCGCGAGTAATTTGTTCGAGCGATTTTCCACGTGTGAGAGGACTGCCGATGAAGCCAACGATAAGTGAAACAAGCAAGAGAGCAATCATGCAATATGCAGCAATAATGAATCCCTCGCCATGTTCGCCATAGATATAGGTGAAGATGAGTCCCCATAAAGCCGACAAACCACGAACGATGAAGAACATGAGTCCTTGTGCTCCAGCGCGGAACTTTGCAGGGAATAACTCCGTTCCCCAGAGTGCGTAGAATATCTGTACCGACGTACCACCCTGGATTCCCCATAGGATAGCAAATGACCAAAGTCCTACAGGTCCGTTGACACCTACTGTGACGATGATGAGCCACGCGCTGATAGCAACGAGGAGACCGAAGACATAGATAAGTTTGTGACTCGTCTTGTCGATGAGTTTCGATGTGATAAACGTCACGCCTACGATGATAGCCCACTGAATAAAGTTCATCCAGTTGGCTTGCTCATTACTAACTCCACCTGCTGTTTCATAGATATGTGGCTGGAAAAATCCCATCACACTTGCTACGAGGTTCCATGTCAGATAGATGCCCGCAAGGAAACATACCGTCTTCACAGCGATATGGTTGGTGAACAACAGTTTAATGTTGTCAAACATTGTAGCTTTCTTCTCTGCAGCCTTCTGTGCTGTGAACTCAGCGCTCTCCTGAAGTTGACGTTGCAGATTCCATGCGATGAACGCTACGATTAACAAAGATAGGAAAACGATACGTGATGAGAAAACATTGATTGTATCCTCGGTCATACCTGTTCCTCCAAAGAGATGTGCGACACTTTCCACCCATCCGAAGAGGTATCCACCAGGAGCAAAGAACATACCGAGCAAGAGGATGCACATTGGACCGATGCCCCATGACATCTGCGAGATACAGATGTTTCTTCCACGGTTATTGATTTCTGAACTCTCTGATATATATGTCCAAGATGCCGGCACACCAATACCTACAGAGATACCCGTAATAAGGAATCCTACCAATAACATGGGGAAATTGACGGATAGCATGATGAGCAGTACGCCCGTCATATATACCAACAGGTTGTATGTAAAAATGAACTTACGACCATATTTGTCGGCAAGGAAACCGCCGATGATAGCGCCTACTGCTGCACCCAGACAGTTTGCACTAATGAAGTTGAGCCATCCGAGATGCACCTCCGATAGTCCAAGGTAATTCTTCCAAAGGGTGAGTCCACTTGCTCCGGCTACGATTGCGCCTGCATCCAGGTAATTCGTTAACGAAACAGCTATCGTGCTCTTTAAACTGCTTTTCTTTTTTTCCATGATTATTTATATGTTTTATATTTGTTGTTACTTCTGTATTCCAGCTTTGTTTTTGATATCCTCACTTACCATAGGACCATTATTCTCCCATACATTGTTTGGTCCATTGGCATTCTTCAGGAATTTCTCTTCTGGTGTCCAATTATCACGTATGGTAATATTGGACGAGCCTTCATCTGTATAAAGATAGAACCAGTGGTTCGGATCGTGCACATACGAAGGTTTGGCTATGTCGCGCACAACGTTCTCGGTAATCATTGTTCCTGGTTGGTTGCCCAGCGTATAGATACCGGCACAATCATACATGTGACGGGCATAGTCGTACACCAAATTAGCATGGATACGATTGTCTTTCATACATACCAGATCCCGATTCCACCCCCATCCTACGCTGATTCCCGTGTAGGATACATTGTGAATGGTGTTATGGTCGATGTTGATACCTGACACATAGCCTGCAGCTATCGCCACACATCCCCAGTCTTCATTGGTAACATCATTGAAGAGTGATTGTTCTACGATCTGGTTGCGACATACGACTCGTTCATCTGTAGGCGTATAGGGCAAATGTGTTTCCAAGCCTTCTGGTGAGAATGATCCACAAACGAATCCGTTCATGGCGATGTCCTCGAAGCGGCAACGCGTCGTAGTACCACCCTTGCAACCATAAACGTAGTCAAGTCCACTTCCACCGATGTGAGTGAATACGCAATGGTCGAAATTGATATTCTCCCCAAAATTTACGGTAACAGCGGCAGAAGCTCGTCCAAGAAATCCCTGATTGTCCAACTTATGATTATTCTGTCTATCTATCTGTGGACGAAGTTTATAGGCTTCCGTCAAATACATGCCTGCCTGCAAGGGTACGTGTCCTTTCAGGGATGGACGCATCCACGTGGTATAGGCAAACTCGATGCCGCGGAATGTCACATTGCGAACGGGCCGCTCAGCAGTTCCCACCACCTCAACGACAGATTCCAAAACTGGCACAACTACCTTTGCGGTTTTCATATTTTCATCGGATCGAGGCATATAGTATAGTTTCTGCTTGCGATTATCATAGAACCATTCGCCAGGCTGGTCAAGCAACGCGAGTGAATTGGTTAGATAGAACGGTGACGGATGTCCTGTATTGGGAGTCATCGGTGACGGCCAAGGATGTTCAAACTGTATCTTTGCCTCAGGATTATGGAAGGTGACTGCTGCAGAGTCGCCATCAATCCGGATATCTTTGATGCGAAGATTGCTAACGCACCACATCTGATGCAACACCATCTCTGGATAAGGACTTACCCATTGGTTGTAGCCTCCTCGCAAAAGTGGAGCAACAGCTTTTTTCGGCACCCATAACACATGGTTCTTTTTGTCATAAGTCAGAATGCGGTCCATCTGTTCATAATCACTAACATTACGTGCACGGACAGCTTTCCTTCCATTAACCCATACCTGTCGGAAATCGATGGGGCATCCATTAAAGTCTGGCACATCTGCCACCCACAACTTGCCTGCTTTCTTCCAACCGGTGACTGGGATACCGCCACTGATTACCGCACCATCGCCTTCAATGGTCAGTCCTTCATCCTCTGGACGAATCCGCAATGGTTCATATAAGTGGTAGATACCTGCTGTCAGATGAATCGTTGCATGATGACACTTGCCTAAGCGCTGCATCTCACGTGCCTTGCGTACCGCGTCAGCAAGCGATGAGTCAGGGGTAATGGTAATTTGTGCCCCTGCAGAACTAAACGATAATTGTAATAAAATTAATGATAAAAGAATTCGTATCATAGAATGGGCTTTCATTTCTATTTGCTTACATTCATCCAGACGGTCATATCGGTCTTACCGCGGTTATCCCATGCATAATATGGAATCAAACGTACCGTGACCTTGTGTCTCGGCTTGTCAGACACTTCCTGATAGAGTGTTTCATTGTTCCACGCCTCATGCGTATCTGCATAGGCTTCCCCTTCGAGAACGATAAATGTGTGATTGTCAATAGTCATTGGCTCTTCACGGAATTGGATGCCAGCAGGAATGATAATGTCGTTGATATCAACGCCTTCAATGTCATTACTCTCCAAGCAATACACCAAAGGACCGCGCATAACGGCTACTTGATTTTTTGCCTCCTCAACAAGTGGGTTGGCTTCAACAAGACGGGGACGCATCGGAAGATTGATACTGATGACATCACCCTTCTTCCACTTACGGTTTACAGGTACATAGCTATTGGCTGCCACAGGCTGTCCATCAATAGTGGCGTCCTTTGCCCATGCGGGAATATGCACCATCATGGTGGACATATTTTTCGCTCGCTTTACGGTGAGTGTCACCTTTCCATCCCACGGGTAGTTCGTTGTCTGTTCAACCTCAAGTTCTTTCGTACTGAGCGTATTTTGACCGAACAAATTTACCCACAAGGTATCGGCGCTCTGAGCATAGGCGTATTCCTGTGCCTCGCAGAGTGTACGCAAAGTGTTCGGCGGACAACAGAAACATGAAATATAGCGTTGACGCTCTTTCGGCCATCGCATGGTATATGGGAAATTGGCAGTACGACGGAGTGCCTCTGTGTAGAAATAGCGTTTTCCATCAAGAGAAACTCCTGAAAGAATACCATTATATAGCTCGTTCTCTATATTGTCGATATATTTTGCATCGCCTGTTGTTTGGAACAGTCGCCAAGAGAACAGCAGCTGACCAATCTGCGCACATATTTCATTGTGGGCAGCTTCCTGGGGCAGTTGGAACTGTCGCCCGTAAGCCTGATGAATCTGTTGGATAGATGGTTGGTTATAGGTGGTACCATCTGGAGATACTCCGTCATAAAGAGCACCACAGCCACCCATAATATATATTTTATGGTTGACGATATCGTCCCAAATGCTGCTGAGGTTTTTCATCAACTGCTCCTCGCCGGTCTCTGCAAAAAGGTCTGCAACACCAGCATAGAGGTAATTGGCACGTACAGCATGTCCCATAGCTTCATACTGTTGACGGAATGGTATTCGGTCTTGATTATGGTCCTCACCATTCTTCACGCTGTCACGGATGGCAATAAGTCCCTCAGCTAACTCTAAATATTTCTTGTCACCTGTAGCGCGATACATCTCTGCAGCTCCCATATAGTGACTCGGACAAATCGCATTACGTGACAGTTCTGCAGCATCGTTCTTTAAGAAGTTATACAGAAAGTCAGCGGCTTTCTTACCACAATTAAATAAGGTGTTCTTTCCTGTCGCACGCTGATGGATGATACCAGCTGTCATCAAGTGTCCGAGGTTGTAGGTCTCAAAGTTCAGACGTGAGGCAAAAGCATGTTTCTGGTCCTTGCCTATTTCGATACCTGCTGCATTCTCCGTATTGGCATGGGAATCAATGCCCTGATTGCGCTCGCTGATAACCACAGGAGTGTGGATATAACCATCAGCACGCTGTGCCAAGGCTACCTGCTCAATAAACTGATCCATCAAGGCATCGAGTTTCGGATCTTTGGTTACAGCATAAACAGCGGCGCAAGCCTCTAACCATTTATACATATCACCATCATGGAAAGGAGGTCCATGATGCTTGCCTTTCACGGTTCCTGCGGCAACAAGGAAATTCATAAAGCCATGACTGCCGTGAGCACCTTTTTCATCCAGCGTCTCATAAGGTGTATTCCATGTATCCCACATCGACCAGATACCCGTTCCCGACAGCACATCAAAACGATCTTTCCAAAAACCTCCTGTCCACTTGACTGCCCCCATCGGTGTATTCTGCATGATAGACATGCGACTATTCGACATATCTGTCAGTCCGGCACTTGCCAATGGCTTCCCTTTTTTCTGCTTCTGGTTACCTTGTGCACATACAGACAACGGCAACACCATTGCCAACATGATCATTCCTAAGATTCGGTTCTTCATTTTGTAACTTTCTTTTAATTTAAATTAAAAGACGAACACATAGACGATTTGTCGTCAGAGAAAAGAAACGCAAGTCCATCCACGTCCGATTTGTTCAGAAAAAGCATCCCCCTCTATCTTCCAAGAGCTCACCTCCTAAAAAGTAATTCAATTTGAACAACATTGTAATTCAAATTGAATTACTTTGTAAAACGAATTAAATTACTTTTTGGAAACATTTAAAATAAGGTGTGGCTGACGACTCATTTGACCTGCGATTCACGTAACTTTATGCAGGATTGATACACGTTAGGATTTTTTAGGTTGCAGACGTTTGGCAGTTCGGTTATATTTCATTACTTTTGCAGATTGAAAGGAAAGGTAAAGAGAGAAAAATTCTCACAAACATATTTAAAAAAATCAACATGAAACAATCATTGAAAAAGGTTCTTGTGCTCGGCTCAGGAGCCTTGAAAATCGGACAGGCCGGAGAGTTTGACTACTCTGGTTCGCAGGCTCTCAAGGCCTTGCGCGAAGAAGGTATCAAATCGGTACTCGTCAATCCGAACATCGCCACCATCCAGACGTCTGAAGGCATTGCCGACAAAGTGTATTTTCAACCTGTGAATACACACTTCGTAACGGAGATTATCAAGAAAGAACGCCCTGACGGCATCTTGTTGGCATTTGGTGGACAAACCGCATTGAACTGTGGAACAGAACTCTACCGCAACGGAACGCTGAAAGAATATGGCGTGCAGGTACTGGGTACAAGCGTAGAAGCCATCATGGACACCGAAGACCGCGACCTGTTTGTGAAAAAATTGGACGAAGTAAATCTGAAAACACCCATTTCCGAGGCTGTGGAAACGATGGAGGCTGCCCTCGATGCCGCCCACCGAATCGGATTTCCCATTATGATTCGTTCGGCCTACGCTTTAGGTGGACTGGGCAGTGGTATCTGCCCCAACGAAAAGACCTTCCGTGAACTGGCTGAATCGGCCTTTACTTTCGCTCCGCAGATTCTTGTCGAGGAGAGTTTGAAAGGTTGGAAAGAAATCGAATTTGAATGCATCCGAGATGCCAACGACCACTGTTTTACCGTTGCCTCAATGGAGAATTTCGACCCTTTAGGCATTCATACAGGTGAAAGTATTGTTGTTGCACCGACCTGTTCCTTATCTGACGAACAGGTAAAAATGCTACAGGAGATTACTATCAAATGTGTTCGCCACCTCAATATCGTGGGCGAATGTAACATACAGTTTGCGTTCAATGCCGACACTAACGACTACCGTATCATTGAGATCAATGCGCGTCTGTCGCGTTCATCGGCACTGGCATCAAAAGCGACAGGCTATCCTCTGGCTTTCGTGGCTGCCAAAATTGCGCTGGGTTATACACTCGACCAGATAGGTGAGATGGGTACACCTAACTCTGCATACGTAGCACCATCACTTGATTATATGATTTGTAAGATCCCACGCTGGGACCTTACAAAATTTGCAGGTGTAAGCCGTCAGATTGGCTCATCGATGAAATCTGTGGGTGAAATCATGAGTATCGGTCGCTCATTCGAAGAGATGATTCAGAAGGGACTTCGTATGATTGGACAGGGCATGCACGGCTTCGTGGGCAATGACCACACTCGTTTTGATGATCTTGACGATGCGCTGCAGAACCCCACCGACCTGCGTATTTTCGCCATCGCACAGGCACTGGAGGACGGCTATAGCATCGACCGTATCGAAGAATTGACGAAGATAGACAAGTGGTTCTTAGAGCGTTTGAACCACATCGTTGAATTAAAGCATAAGCTGCAGTCACTAAATCGATTAGAAGATTTAACTGACGAATTGCTTCAAGAGGTTAAAGCAGCAGGATTCTCTGATTTCCAAATTGCCCGTTTCGTATTGAAACCTACTGGCAACATGGAACAAGCCAACCTCATTGTGAGACGTTATCGTAAAAATCGAGGTATCGTTCCAGCGATTAAGCGCATCAATACGGTAGCAAGCGAGCACCCGGAATTGACCAATTACCTGTATGCAACTTATCATACTACAGGTCACGACATTGACTATTACAAGAACGAGAAATCAGTTATTGTACTTGGCTCTGGTGCCTACCGTATTGGTTCGAGTGTAGAGTTTGACTGGTGTTCAGTCAATGCCATCAACACTGCTCGTAAATTGGGCTATAAGTCGATCATGATTAATTACAATCCAGAGACTGTCTCTACAGATTACGACATGTGTGATCGCCTGTATTTTGATGAGTTGTCTATGGAACGTGTGCTTGATGTCATCGACTTGGAACAGCCTCGCGGTGTTATTGTAAGTGTTGGAGGACAGATTCCGAATAACCTGGCGATGAAACTATATCGTCAAGGTGTGCCTGTATTGGGAACCAGTCCTGTAGATATTGACCGTGCGGAAAACCGAGACAAGTTTTCAGCCATGCTCGATAAACTGGGCATTGACCAACCGGCTTGGCGCGCACTGACTTCGCTTGACGACATCAAGGAATTTGTTGAGGAAGTAGGCTTCCCTGTACTTGTGCGTCCAAGTTATGTACTGTCTGGCGCAGCGATGAATGTATGCTATGACAACGAGGAATTGGAACGTTTCCTAAAGATGGCGACAGAAGTATCTAAGGACTTCCCCGTTGTGGTATCGAAATTCATGACTGAGACGAAAGAAATTGAATTTGATGGCGTAGCAGACAAGGGAAAAGTGGTTGAATACGCTATCTCCGAGCATGTGGAGTATGCTGGCGTACACTCAGGCGATGCTACGATGTGCTTCCCCGCTTTACATATTTATTATGATACCATCCGCCGTATCAAGAAAGTATCACGGCAAATTGCCAAAGAACTGAATATCAGCGGACCATTCAACATTCAATATCTGGCAAAGGATCGCACACTAAAGGTAATTGAATGTAATCTGCGAGCCAGCCGTTCGTTCCCATTTGTGTCGAAAATATTGAAACGCAACTTCATTGAGACGGCCACAAAGATTATGCTGGATGCACCCTACGATTGTCCCGACAAGTCAGAGTTTGACATTGACCGCATCGGTGTTAAAGCAAGTCAGTTCTCTTTTGCCCGTCTGCAGAATGCAGATCCAGTGCTGGGTGTTGATATGAGTTCTACCGGCGAAGTGGGCTGTTTGGGTGACGACTTCGATGAGGCACTTCTTAACGCACTCATTGCTACCGGTTATCGTCTTCCTGCTCCCACTGCCGAGCGTCCAACACCTGCGATACTCATCAGTTCTGGTGGTATCAATGGTAAAGTGGATCTGTTGGAGCCAGCACAGATGCTACAGAAAAAAGGATATCGCATATACGCAACTGAGGGAACTGCACGCTTCCTAACAGAGAACAATGTGAAGGTAACACCCGTGACATGGCCCGATGAAGATGGACAAATCAATCTGGGTGAGTTGGATTATTTGAACAAACTGCGTGCTGAGCGCGACTTTGGAAGTCAGCCTGTACCTGTGATGGAACTCATTGCCAATCACGAAATAGACCTGATCGTCAATGTGCCGAAAAACCACACGAAGCGTGAGCTGACCAACGGCTACCGTATTCGTCGTGCTGCCATTGACCACAACATCCCGCTCATGACGAATGTTCGTTTGGCAAAAGCTTTTATCGAAGCCTTCTGCACCTTGTCGCTCAACGATATCAAGATCAAGAGTTGGCAAGAATACGAAGAATAAACAGAAGCATCCTATAATCTCCTCCCCCCACTTCGGGGGGAGGTTTTTTATGTTGATTTCTTAGGGTCACGAAAAAAGGCGCGCTAATCTCACGACTGACGCACCTTCCACCTTAAAACTAATACCATTTATCTGAAATAGTGTCACGCATACCTTTGTTTCATGACACCATATCATATACGAAACTAAAGTATATAAATCGATTGCAAATATACAAAAAATATGCAGTTTTTTTCTTTAGAAAACGTATCTTTTATTCTTTTTTAACTAAAGGTTATGCTTTTGGAGCACCATGTTTTTTGTGCTGATGGTTTGCCTTACGTTCTTCCCTTTGCTTCTGATACAGTTTGTACTGGTCCTCTGTTAGAATCGTTTTCAATTCTTTGTCGTAAGCCTCACGCTTTTCCTTCATCGCCTTCATATCAGGTTTCTTCTTGTCAAGGTTGGGCTTCTTCTTGTTGTCCATAGACTTCTTTTCACCATCTGGAGCAGCGGGATCCTGTCCGTTATCCATTTGGGGCGGTTTCTGGTCGCCCTTGCAACAACAGCCGTTTCCTCCTCTTGGCGGTTTTTGTCCATGATGCTTTGGATGACGGAACATGTCGGCATAACGTGTATTCAAATCCAGTACCTGTGCTTTCTGCGCATCATTGAGATTGAGTTCCTTTGCCATACGTTCGGTAACGAATTCCACAGGATTGCCATCCTTGTGGTGACGACGATCTTTCATGACATGATGACGACGGTCTAATTGTTTTTCTACTTGAACCTGTTGGTTAAGGTCGTTACGGTTTTCAGCCTGTACTTGTGTCATTGTGACGAGTGCTACTGCGAGCAATACAATCTTTTTCATGTTCTTTTTCCTTTCTTTTTTGTTAATAAATAAAGTTATGTTTTGCGACATTTGCTATATCTTTGATGAATGATGATATCAATCGTTTAACTGTTTCAGGGGCAAAAATACGTCTTATTCCATATACGAGAAAAAATCTTCAGCTAACAGCCTGTTTTTATCAACAAAAAACGGCCCCGCATTGCGGAGCCGTTCTAAATATAAGGATGGGAAATTATTCTCCAGTCCAGTAGTTAGTCTCTTCGAATGGATCATAGGTACCCATAGCACCACCACCGTTATAAACCTCCCAGCCAATGGTCTGTGCCAGACCCTTGTTAGAGTTCTGTGCACCACTACTCAGTCCGAGGAAGTAATACTGCGGCTGGAAATGCATGTACAACAGATTGTGCTGAGAGTCATAACCGTCACCACGCTTGTAAGATGTTACCAAGTTTTCGTGATACCATTCTTTCAGGGTTTCGAGCTGCGCATCCAAATCCTGGCGCAGGTCAACACCTGCAGGACGAACTGCTGCAGCTGCAGCATAGAATACCTCTGAAAGGTTCTTGGCTGCATCAACCGTTACATCAGGATGAGCAGCATGATATGCCTCAGCTGCGGTCTGCAGGGCATCCTTCAGCAATGGGTCAGAGTTCCACTGGGTGGTTCCAACACCAAATTTGTCGGCTGTACGGAACTCAATACGCTCACGACGCTGTCCGTTCATCGGCTTGAAGCCCAACCATGTACAGGTGTTGCCACCCCAACCGGTAAGGGTCCATGATGAAGGAGCACCCGGTACACTCACAGCACCACCATCGTATAGCATCCAGCGACGCATATCATCAAAGCGCTTGCCTTCGTATGCAAATTCAATCTGACGCTCGTAAAGGATAGCACTCATACATGCTGCCTGCTCGTCGCCGAGGAAGTCGCGCGTTGTACAGTTGGGCACACCGGCACGCTGGCGTACCTGATTCATATACTGCAATGCTGCAGAAACATCACCTGCGCCGCAAGCTACTTCAGCCAGGTTCAGCAATACCTCTGCATAGCGCAATTCAATTAGCGGTTGAGCAGAGAAGAACGGCGCAGCACCCTTTGAGTAGGTTGCCTGATAGTTATACAACGGACTTGCATTCAAGTCGAGGTCGTCAGACTTCTTGCGTACATATACCGGACGCTTGTTGGTTGTCAGGTTGTCAGAGCCGTAGGAGTTTCCATTCTCAGGGTTGCCCTGGTCGTCGAGATCGGTGTACCAAACATAGTTCCATGCGGTATAGTCCTTGCCATTTGACGGATTGTGACCATCGGCAATGCTGGCATCACCATTGTAAGCCCAACGGAAGCCTGGGAATGTGAATGTACGATAGAAACGCGGGTCACGATTCAAGAACGGACAATCTGCATCGTAGCTGTAACTGGAAGTAGCCAGTTTGGTATATGTACCTGTACCTGCTGGAATCCTACCATCAGCCATCGGGAACTGCTGGATAAGCATCAAACCGGCTTCTTTACCGCTACCCGTACTCGGTCCCTTGGTGTTGAATGGACGGATGGCACGCTCCCATGTGTTATTCTTCTGGTTATCGAGACCGTCATCGTTTGCTATATTATTATATAAGGTGACGAATACTGCCTCTGGATTTCTTGCTGATGTGCAGAACTGCATAGCAAAGTCACTACCATTAACATTATTACCTGTCTGATACAGTCCATAACCACAAGCATCAATCATCGGAAGGTCTTGAGACATCTCTTTATAAGCTTCAGTCCAACGATCTGGATCATTTGCACGATTGAAGAGCGGACTTGCCCACAGCAATAATACGCGACCTTTCAAAGCCAGCGCAGTACCTGTGGTCACACGGCCATATTCCTCAGCAGGACCGCCACCAAGTAGAACAGCAGCCTTCTCCAAATCCGAGAGAATGAAGTTCTTGGTTTCCTCTGCACTCGAGCGCGGGGTAAAGGATTCCGCTACAGGGTCTTGAACGTGCGTAACAATGGGCACACCGCCATACCACTTCATCAGATTATAATAGCACCATGCACGGAAGAAGTATGCCTGTCCCAGCAATTCGTCCTTTTCTTTCTCAGACAAGGTACTGCCGCTGATGCCACGAATAACATCATTACAGTTACGAATACGTCCATAAACAGCTTCCTGAATATTTTGTTGCTGTCCACAGAATAAGTCAGGAACCGCGTTGGTACCGCTGGTAGAGCTAAGTGTAATCTCTGGATTCACGAAATCAGAGAATCCTCTGTATTCCTCGGTTGACTTTCCAGCGATATCATCGTTACCCATTGACGGATATTTCCAGTTCAAATCGGCAACTGTCGGCAAACACCAGCCGTACAAGTCGTTGACACGTCCTAAGGCTCCGCTGTAATAATTATAGACTTCAGCACCCACGTTGTCGTAGTTCTTCTTTTCCTCCAAGAACTCATCACTACATGAGGCCAGTCCCATTACAGCCACCAAGCCAAAGGTGATATATTTCAATGTTTTCATATTCTTTATTTTTATTTTTCTTGTTATATTCCTTCTTCACCATTCCCCCACCTTTCGGAAGGTTCATGGTGGGCTTTACCTTTAGAATGAAAGATTGATACCTAACGTCCACTTGCGCAAGTTCGGATAAGAACCGAATGCACCGGCCATCGGGTTGGTGAAACTTTCAGGATATGGATTGTAGAAGTTGATCAAGTTCTGACCAGTAATGTTCAAACGGCAACTCTGGATGCCAATTGGCTTGAGCCACTGTGAAGGCAATGTATAGGCCAATGTGATGCGGTTCAAGCTTACACGTGCAGCACTAATGCGCCAGAAGCTGGATGCATTTGAGTTGATGCTGTAAGCCAAGTTTGGATAGTATGCATCACGGTTCTCTGCCTGCACGAGGTTACCGCTTCCATCATAGATGTCCTGATAAACGAATACGTTGTCGGGATTCCAGAATGATGGGAAGTTATAGAACTCGATATTGCTGCCAGAAGCCACGCCGATAGCTGCTGCTGGTAAGGTGGTGTAGCCACCCCAGTTAGCATTGAACTGGAAGCTGAATGACAGACTCTTCCACTCTAATCCACCATTGATGGTGAAGCCGTATGTATTGCCACGATGACCGAGCTGTACCTGGTCGTTGTCTTTATCGACGATGCCGTCAGGACCTCCATAGGTTCCTGTTTCCTTGTCATATTGTCCACGTACATCTTTATATATAAGCATACCTGGACGAACCTGATCTTTGGTCATACCCATGTAAGAAGAGATGTTGTACTTGTCGAAATACTCCTCGATATCCTGGAAGCTGCGGAACATACCGATGCACTGCATACCCCAGAGACCGATGTCGGTACGATGACCGTAAGTCATCTGACGATAGATGTACTCGGTTTCCCAGTCCATGTTAAGAACCTTGTTGTCAGAGTAGCCGGTGTTGATACCTACATGGTACTTGATGTCCTTGCCGATACGGTCGCGCCAGCTCAAAGAAAGCTCGTAACCCCAAGAATCCATCTTACCCAAGTTGGTAGAAGCACTTTGTGTACCTACGGTTGCAGGAACATCCTGTGCGAGGTTCATCAACATCTCGCGGTTCCACTCACGGTAAGCATCGAACGTTACGCTCAAGCGCTGCTTCAGGAAGCGAGCATCAATACCGAAGTTGAACTTGTAAGACTTATCCCAGTGTACGTCGCGGTTTACGGCAGACGTGTTCTTGTTGATGGTGATACGGCTACCAGAGTCATTGTTGGTGCCTTCACCAAAGACAGTACCCTTGTTCTTGTCGAGGTTGTAAACCTGCATCCACTGCCAAGCGGCGAGGTTGTCACGACCGGTAAGACCCCAAGATGCACGGAGCTTCAAGAAGTCGATGAACTTGATATTCTCGCGGAACCAGTTCTCCTCAGAGATAACCCAACCTGCACTGAGAGCAGGGAAGGTTCCCCAGTAGTTCTCTGGTGCGAACTTGGTAGAAGCATCGGAACGGAGCAGGAACTCGAACAGGTACTTGTCAGCGTAAGAGTAGTTGATACGACCGATATAAGACAGCGTACCAGACTCAGCACGTGAGAACTGTGTTGTCTGTGTTCCCTGACCAGAGTTAGCCTGATGGGTAGTAAACTCGTATGGGTCTTCCACCTGTCCTTTTACGAACTCACTCTCTGCTTCAGACTTCTCGATAGAGAATACGGCACCTACATCGTGCTTACCGAACTTACGGTTATACTGTGCGGTGATGTTGATCTGGTAGTTATCGGTACGAATCATCTGACGGCTCAGGTAGTTACCATTATTCATCTCCAGCTTGGTGAAGTTTGTCGCATTCAGATAGTCGAATGTCGGATCGTCACCGTATGTCGGTGTGTAGAGGTGCTCACCGCTACCATAACGGCGGTCCATCTTATACAGGTTGTATGAAGAACCGTACTCATTGGTCTTATCGGTGCTGATACTCTTGCTGTAAGAGAACTTCAACTTCAATCCCTGGAAGATTTTGCTCCAACCGAAGTCGTAGTTGACGTTGGCATTGATATTCGTATTTGAATTCATATTCTTGCTGAAGTCACCATTGTTCTGCAGCACAGCGAAAGAATAGTTCTGATTCTGTACCTTGGCCTGATTACTGATACCGTATGTAGGAATGGCATTGTCGCCAACATATTCAGGGATGTAGCGTGGACGAGTAAGCATAAGGTTGTAGTCCTTCTCTGGGCTTGATCCACCCACCTTCAGCAACGGCTTGTTCTTTTCACCGTAGTCACCGCTTACAGAGATACCAGCGCTCAGCCACTTACTGATCTTCACGTCAATACCTGCACGATAGTTCCAACGGTCATAATCCAACTTACCGAGGTTACCATCCTGATCGAAGTAACCGATGTTTGCAAAATAGTTCACATTGTCGGTAGCACCGCTGATGTTCACGCTGTGCTTCATCGTGAAACCAGTCTCCCAATATTTGTCAAGTAGGTCGTAGTTCAAAGCCTTCATAGCTTCCAACTCGTCAGCCTGGAACAAAGCAGTTGTTCTGTTCAAAGAAGTATTGGTCGGGTCGGCAGCAGCAACGGTGTTGTACAGGCGACCATAGTCGTATGCGCTCAACATCTTCGGAGTAGCAACGGCATCGGTGAAACCGAACTGTCCGCTATAGCTGATGCGTGGTGCACCCATCTTACCTTTCTTAGTAGTTACGAGGATAACACCGTTAGCAGCACGTGCACCATAAACGGCAGCACTTGCGTCTTTCAATACAGAGATACTTTCCACCTCTGAAGGGTCGAGGTTGTTGAAAGCCTCAGCACCGAGGTTCTGCTGGATATTACCAACCTTCACATCGTTCGGGTAGATATAGCCGTCGATAACGAACAGCGGCTGCTGTGCAGTAGAACCGATCTCACCCAGAGAGTTGACGTCACGGATACTGATGCGTGCGTTCTCACCTGGACGGGCGTCACCACCGCTGACAGACATACCGTTCACCAAACCGCTCAAGGTAGAAGCGAGACTTCCGCTGGAGAGGTCCTGAATATCATCCATCGGTACGGTACCGACAGAACCGGTCAAGTGAGCTTTCTTCTGAACGCCGTAACCTACGACAACCACTTCTTCCAAGTCGTTGCTGTCGGCCTGCAGCTGAATGCGTCCACCCGCTGTAGTCATATCCTTATAACCGATATAGGAAACAACGAGCTTTCCGTCTTTCGGAACTTCAATGGTATAGTTACCGTCAAGGTCGGTTACTGCAGCAATCTGCGTACCTTCCACGCGGACGGTAGCACCGATGACAGGTTCTCCGGTTTCATCAATCACCGTACCCGTCACAGTCTTATTCTGTGCCAGTGCCGGCAATGAGCACATCATCGCCAACGCCAGGAACAAAGTCTTAAATATATTTCGTTTCATATCTGTTTCTCTTTATACATTATTATATATTAGGGCAGCCAACGTGG